>Ga0224534_1001895_pt1 | contig 10429 bp, 8 predicted proteins | sample 714E12024metaG_FD_172012 | JGI IMG/M metagenome (GOLD analysis project Ga0224534, IMG submission 172012) | Peat soil microbial communities from Stordalen Mire, Sweden - 717 E1 20-24 | ecosystem: Environmental > Terrestrial > Soil > Wetlands > Peat | place: Sweden: Norrbotten County, Stordalen... | reverse complement strand
CGACGACCTGGCGCTTGAACTCCACGGTGTGTCGACGCCACTTTGCCATCTCGGCCATTTTGTCTCCATTCGCTGCAAAGTGCGTCTATTCCGCGTGTCTCAAAAATGGGGTTCAGTCCAACACCACAACCGAGTACGCCCGCGCTGCCAGTCTTCAAAACGTCTTCCACAGTCGTCGGTTGCCGATCTGAGAAAACTGCGACGTCGGCTTCCAACCGGCTACACTGGGCATATGGAGTTCGAGTGGGACCCCGGCAAGGCGGCCGGCAATCTCCGTAAGCATAAAGTTTCCTTCACCGAGGCCGCTACCGTGTTGGGTGATTTTCTCGGAGCTACAGCCTCCGACCCCGACCACTCTCGCGACGAACACCGATACATCACCGTGGGGTTATCAAGTCGGGGCCGGCTTCTGATGGTCGCTCATGCGGAACGCCGCGAAAGAATTCGCATCATCAGCGCCCGGAAGCTCACCCGCGACGAAAGACGAGTCTATGAGGAAACACAGGGATAAGATGAACGACGAGCTGCGCCCGGAGTACGATCTTCGGCAGTTGCTCAAGGCAGGGGTACGGGGCAAGTACGCGAAACGCTACCATGCTGGCACAAATCTTGTTCTGCTGGAGCCGGATATCCGGAAGGCTTTTCGCAGCGAGACAGCAGTGAACGAAGCCTTGCGGCTGGTGCTGGAGTTGCGCAAGGTTGGCAGTAGCAAGGCCCGCGCTTAGCCGCCCTTCACCCCCTCCCGATAAACGGCATCTTGGTGGCCATCACGGTCATGAATTGCACGTTGGCGTCCAGCGGTAGGTTCGCCATATAGACCACGGCCTCGGCCACGTGCCGCACATCCATGCGGGGTTCGACCATCTTCGTGCCGTCGGCCTGGAGGACGCCCTCCGTCATGCGCTCGGTCATTTCGGTGGCGGCGTTGCCGATGTCGATCTGGCCGCAGGCGATGTCGTACTTGCGGCCATCCAGCGAAATGCACCTGGTCAGCCCCGTGATGGCGTGCTTGGTCGCGGTATACGGCGCCGAGTTGGGCCGCGGCACGTGCGCCGAGATGGAGCCGTTGTTGATGATGCGCCCGCCTCGCGGCTGCTGCGCCTTCATGAGCTTGATGGCCGCTTGCGCGCAGAGAAATGCTCCCGTGAGGTTGACCGCCACCACCGCGCTCCACTGTTCGTAGGTGAGGTCTTCCATGGGAATGCCGGGTGCGCTGAGGCCGGCGTTGTTGAAGAGCACGTCCAACCGGCCGAAAGTTTCCCTGATCCTGGCGAACAGCTCCCGGACGCGGTCGGGTTGGCCGATATCGGTGGGCACGGCGAGCATCCTGGCATCGGAGCGTTGTGCGGACGCGGCGGTCCGCTCGAGTTCCGCGGCCCGCCGCCCGGCCAGTATCACGGAATAGCCCGCGGAGTGCAGGGCGAGGCTAGCCGCGCGGCCTATGCCGTTGCCGGCGCCAGTCACCAGCGCGACCTTGCCGTTGGCGATCATGATGGTTTCATTCTACGGCACCAGCATGACCGGCGCTTGCCAGAAGGCCGCCTTCCGCCCGTTCGGATCCACCACGCTCACCTGGCAGTCGTACCGGCCCGGCGGCAGCTTGTTCAGCGTAAGGCTGAAACGGAGCGGCAGCGCTTTCGACTTCGGGTCTAACCCTTCCGTCACCGCCAGCGGCGGCGTCTCGAACGCCTTGGTCTGCCCGCGGTAGAAGGTCACGAAGGCCACCAGCGGCTGGATCGCCGTCACCCCGCGCTCATAGGCCTGAAGGTACACATACATGTCCCGGCTCTTGCTGAACACGCGCGTCACGCTGGGAATCAGTTTCTGCCCGTCCTGAATCAGCGGGTTGACCACCGGCCCTTTGTCCTTCGCGCTGAACAGCGCATCTTTCAGGTCCACGCGCTGCCCGCTCAACACCACCGAGCTGATGGGAATCCGCTTCAGCTCTTTGTTCAAATTCGGGATGACGAAGTTCTTGGTGTACGTTCCGATTCTGCCCGTCTCGTCGTCGCGGGCCAGAACCTTGAAGGTGTAGGCCCCCGGAAGCAGCGTGAAGCCGGTGTCGTATTGAATAGGTTGCCTGGCAAGCTGGGCCGCGGTTTCGCCGGTCAGCTTGATATCCACCTTGTCGCGCACGTTGGCCATGGTGGCGCCGTACTCGTCCTTTACCTCGCCGATGAAATCGATGAGCGTGTGTTCCGCGCCACGGCGCCGCGCCAGCGCTAGCTCGCTGCCCGGAATCTTCATCACCACGGGGACATAATACTCGGCGGAATTCAGTTGGAAGTAATCCACCTCCATGGCGATAGTCAACTCCGTAATCGGATCGCCCAGCATCAGCGCATCTTGCAGTTGCCGTTCCTTGTCCACCGCGGTGAACTTACCGAATTCCTTGCCGGCAAAGTAACCTTGGCGATAACTCAGTTTCGCGGACACGTCGCCGCTGTAAGTGATCTTGATCCGGCGGAAGCGCCCGTCCAGAGCCTGGTTAGCCGAGTAATAGCCGAGAATGTAGTAACTCCCAATCGACTGCTCCGCCTGCACGATTCCCACCGACAGGTCGTTATTGTCCAGCAGCGCCTTCCCGCCCGTATCCGCCGCCAGCGCGTACAACGTATCCTGCGACTTCTGAAAGTTGTTGGCGCTCGCCATCGCCGAACTGCCCGAATACATCCCGAGCCCGCCCGGCGATCCCCTGGTGGCATCGCCCAGCGGAGCCTGCGCCACCAACCCGCGCGCGTCGATCGAATATAAGGACACGTTGGCGCGGATGGCGGCGTTGGTGGTGGCCTGAAACTGCGCCTGGTTGTCGACGCCGCTCAGCCGCAGGCCGCTGGCGAAGTAGATCAGCACCTTCTTCTCGTTGAGCGTGCCCAGCATCTTGGCCGCCGTCTGCAAAGCCGCCAGTTGGCGGTCGGTGTTGAAGAGGTTGAATTCGGTATCGTCTTCGCCGAATGCCGTGCCCGTATCGGCACTGCTGTCGTCGGCGTCGGTGAAATCGAATCCCTGCGCCTCGCCGACAAACAATTTGTCGACCGTGTTCTCCAGGTCGTTGCGATTGTCGGTGAAATCCCGCAGCACGTGGACGCCATCGGAAAACGACAGAATCGCCATCAGGTCCGCTGGCGCCATCTGCGTTCTGATGAACTTGACAGCCGCGGCTTGCGCGCGCAACTGGTCCGGAACCGGCATGGCGCTCATGTCGAAGTACAGCGCCAGCAGGCGCCGGTCCTTGTAGCGGACATCGCCGGGACGCTCGGGCGAGATTTGCCCCCGCGTCACCGCCGCAACCTGGTCTCCGGCCGGCGCTGGGGCGGGCGCCGGCGCCGGCGCGGCCTGCTGCATCTTCTGGTATTCGCAAAAACTGACGGTCTGCGCTACCCCGTCCTCGGTCACCACGAAATCTTTCGCAGCGAGCCCCTCGATCGGTTTGCCGTTCTTATCCGTGACCGAAACCGTTTCCACCACCAGTTGGGTGTTCACCGTAATCTTCACTGGCTGCGCCAGCAGGCCGAGAGCCAGCACCATCGTGGCGCAGACTCTCAGTCTGCCGCGTCCCGACTCATCGGGACGCTCTTTGCCGCGCGCCCAGCAAGCGTCCCGATGAGTCGGGGGTGCCCCTTGGGCCCAGCAGGCAGGAGTGCCTGCGCCACAAGTCCATCGCATGTTTCAGAACCTCCATCGCAGCGTGGCCTGCACGCTGCGCATGGCATTGGCCGCGTTAGCCAGCCCGAACTGCGCGCTATTCACGGTTGTGTTCCAACTGGGAAACGTCACATGGTTCAGCGCGTTCGTGGAATCGAATCGCAGGTCGAAATCCCCAAAGGAGCGCCCCATCGAAGCGTTCAGCGCAAACTGGTCCGGACCGGTGATCGAGTTTCTCCCCGCATTGCCCCACAGCCCCGCCGCGGCCGCCGCGTACGCCGCCGGGTTCAGGAAGCGGCCCGCGGGAGCCGCATAAACCGGCGCTCCGGTGTAGTCCGGCCGGATGCTGCCCGTCACGCCCGTGTTCCTCACCGCCGCTACATAAACCGGGGTCAACGGCATTCCGCTGCCGGCCGCGAGGCTCGCGATGAACGTCCACCCTTTGAACGCCGCCCCCTCCCAGCCGCGCAACAAAGTCCCGCCGCCGACTCCTATCCCGGTGGTGTATTGCAACTGCGCGGTCACCTGGTGGCGCTGGTCGAAATTCGATAGCCCGCGTTCCGCCGCCAGGTTGAGCCAGTTCTGCGCGATCACTTGGCTCCCCTGGCCTCTGCCGCCCAACGCGGCGTCGTCAATGGCCTTCGCGAATGTGTATTGCAGGCTCGCCGTGAAGCCGTTGTGCAGCCGCCGCCGCAATTGAACCAGCCCCGCCTCGCGCGTCGAATTGCCGTTCGAAGCCATGTAGGCATAGCCCGGTGGGCACGCCGGGCATGGATTCGCCGCCCCCGCCGGATACGTATTCGGCAGAAACACCTGCACCGCCCGCGTCCCTTTGATGCCGAGATAGGTCGCGGTCACGACCATCGATCCGGCCAGGTCCTGTTGCACCGATACGCTCCAGTTGTGCGAATAACCGGCGCGGAAATTCGGATCGATCGCGAACGTGTTGGTGGTGGTCGAGGGCGACGCGTTAAATCCGTTTGCCAGCGTCAGCGGATTGCCCGGGCCGTTTTGTACGCTCAGGCTTTTCGACAACGGGGATTGCTGCGCCATCTGCGTCGCAATCGCCTGGTAAATCGAAGTGTTGTAGTAGAGACCGTATCTCGCCCGAACCAGCGTGGATGTCCCGAAAAACGGCCGCCACGAGAGCCCCACCCGCGGCTGCCATGCATGTTTGTCGGGCTGAACCAGCGAAGTTGGGATTCGCTGCCCCGTCAGCGGACCCGTGGGGTTGCTGCCCTCGACTGGCGCTTCCGCCGCAAATCCCGGTGTCACGTCCAGGTTCACCAGCCGGCCATATTTCTCCGCGATGGGCGAGTTGTATTCCCACCGCGCGCCGGCATTGATGGTGAGCCCCGGGCTCACCCGCCAGTCGTCGGTGAAGTATGCATCGTAGGACGCCGCCCGGAAATACTTGTCCGCGTTGCCGAAAGCAATCGCGCTCGTGTCCGGAACACCTAGCAGGAAATCCGCGAAATCGCTGCCGGTGGCCGCGCCCGTGAAGGCAAAGCTGCCGCGCGCGTTTTGCTGCGCCAGCAGGTTGAATTGCTGCCTGCGGAAATCGGCGCCAAAACTGATGCTGTGCTGCCGGCGCATCCAGAGTCCGGTAAACGACACGCCGCTCGTCTGGTTGCGCGTCAGGGATAGCGCCGCATCCGAGAGCCCCGCAATGCCGCTGGAAAAGGACAGATTCGGCGGACCCCAGTTCCCCGGATCCTGGTTATTGCCCGTGATCCCCGCTTCGCCCGAGACGTTTTCGCGGTTCGCGAAGTACGGCGTGGTGCCCATCGTCATGCGGCTGAACTGATATCCCAGGCTGAAATTCAGCCGCTGGCTGGCCATGTACCGCCAGTTGGCATTGGCGTTGATCCCGGTGGTCTTGCCGGTGTCGTCGAAGCCGAACACATTCGGTCCCGAGCTCCGCGCATTACGGTAAGCGAAGCTGCCGTTCACAAAATGCTTCCGGTTGAGCATCTTGTTGGCGCGCCCCTGCGCGTCGTCCTGATGACTGATGCCCACCAGTGGAACCTGGTAGTTGTAGCCCGCGCTCTGCGGAAAATTCGGCAGCGGATAGAACTTCAGCAGCGCCGTGGATTGCGGCGCCATCCGGCTCGCGGGAATGGCGTTCCCCGGAAACGGCTGCCCATTGCTCGGATCCGTAATCCGCATCGCCTGCCCTTCAGGGTTCAGGGTCTGCGAAAAATCTCCGCTGCGCATCGCCTGGGATGGCATCAGGCTGCTGGCCGTACTGTCATTGCGGTTGCGCGTTGCCTGGTAGTTCAAAAAGAATTGCCCTTGCCCATGGAGCAGGTGCGGAATCTGCAGCGGCCCGCCGAAAGACGCTCCGGCCCGCAGGTGGTTGTACGCCGGTTTTTCGGTGTTCTGGCCGGTGAGCGAATACGGCCGCGCGTCCAGGGCCGAATTGTCCAGAATGAGACTCAGGTCGCGCTGGTACATTGACCCCAGCCCCTGGCGCGCATTGCCGATGGCGCGTCTCTCAATGGCTCCGCTGCTGCTGCCGCTCACCACCATGGCGTCGGACGCGGTCTGATTGAGATCGCCCGCCGCCTCGCCTTGATTTCCAATCTCCGCGCCCGGGCCGCCCGGTGCCGCGCCCTCGCCGGCTGCATTCACGTCGGCGCGCTGAAATCCCGCCTGCGGCCGCGGCGCCGCAGTGGGCTGCGTTGCCGACGCGGTGCTCCGAGCCGCCGCAGCCGGCCTCGTTTCCGCGTGAATTTCCTCGAGCGGCAACACCTTCAGCTCCCATACCGGGCTGGGTGCGTCTGGCGCCACGGCCACTTCCTGCTTCATGGTGGCGAAGCAAAGCATCTCGACCTGAATGGTCCAAACGCCGTCGGCCAAGTCGGGAAACGAATAGGCGCCCTGCTGGTCCGTCACGGCGACAAATCTCTTGTCGCCCCCGGTCGCAGTCACCGTCGCGCCTGGAACCGGCAGACCGTTGAAGGTGACCTGCCCGTGATGCTCGGCGGCCGCCAGGCCAGACACCGCAAGCCAGGCGAGGGCCGCGTACCGGAGGCTGTCAATTCTCAATCGGCGCCTTCTCCAAATGGTCGATGACCAACAGATCCACCGGGCCTTTTCTCTGCTCTAACTTTAGCCCGAGCTGCTCCTGAATGGCGGCAAAGAGACTGGGATTGGATTGGCCGTCCGGCGCGCTCGCCATCGGCGATCCCGGTCCGCCTTCGCCTGGAGGCGGAGGCGGAGGAAGCCCACCCGGCAGCCTCATGCCCGCCAGGCCCTCCGGCGCGAAGTACAAGGTGAAATCGTACTTCCCCGTCAGTCCGGTCATATCCACCACAGGGAGGTCCAACTGGCCCGACAGCATTTCGGCCAACCCAGCCATCGACTGTCCGCTGGCCGTCATGCGGGCATTTCCGTTCATCAGCATGATCGCCGTAGCGCCGCGGCCGCCCGACCCGGGAGGCAACACCGGGAAGCCGTCTTTGCCCATCGCCATCTTGCCCATGACGACCGGGCCATCGGCCGGGCCGCTACCCTTGGGCACGTCGCCTTCTTTGGGGGCCGGCTCGTCCACCGATTCCTTCATCTTCGGCCCATTCTTTCCCACCACCAGCGCGTACATGGGCAGGTCTTTCTTTTCCCGGTGGAGCGTCAGTTTGAAGCGCTCCGCCAACAGGTTCTGCAGCATCGCCATGAACTCTGCCTTGGTAGCGCCGCGCGGCACCTTCGCCACGATGTCGTATCTCTCGGAGTCGAGCCAACCCGGTCCCGTGATCTGGAAACCCTTCACTCCGTACGCGTTCATGAGAACGTTCTTCACCGTGACATTGGAATATGTAATCTGCCCGGGGTCGGGGCTTCCGGGACCACCGCGCATCATCACGCTGATTCTGTTACCGGTGATCGGCGCAGCCGGCTTGACCGACGCCACTTCAAATGACGGCGAATTCTCCGCCGTCTGCGCCAAAGCCGCGCAGGACGTGAAAACTACGAGGCCGGCGCCCATGATCGCACGTAGCATTGCTTGAATCTCCCTTGCTTCCCAATGTAATCTATGACGAGCCGGCGCGCAGATCGTTAGCGAGATCCCTTTCAATACCAGTCCAGCAAGCGCAATCCGCGGACCCTCGAGAATTCCTTCGTGTTGTGCGTCACCAGCGTCGCCGAATGCGCCAGGGCGGTGCCCGCGATCAACGTATCGATCGGCCCGAGTCCCCGCATTCCCGCCGACGCGCTCGCCGCTCGCTCATCGAACGGAAGAATGCGAATGACTTCAAGGAGGGCGTCCAGCGATTCTCGCCGTTGGCGAGGGCGTGAGGATCGGGCGATCCCAACTTCCAGCTCATACAGGGCCACGGCGGGAATGGCGATGTCGCGGGGAGCTTCCTTCCCCAGATGTTCGGCTACGCGGCCCATCCCCTTAAAGAAGTAGATGACGGTGTTCGTATCGAGAGCCAGCACTCAGAGGCGCTCCCGCCGATTGTTGCCTTTTTGCCCCTTCCTGAGTTCTTCGGCCAAAGGAAAGTCCGGCCACGAGCCGGCCAGATCCAGAATGTGTTGCGGCCAGGTGGTTGCGGTCTTTTCGCGGATCACTCCCGAGATCCACTTGCTCAGAGAGTCTCCGCTGGCGCCGGCCGCCACCCGGGCGCGTTTTTCGGTGTCGTCGTCCAGGTAGATGGTGACTTGTGACATATAAGTCCACTTATACCATAGCAGGAATCGCTCGCTCACGCTCGCGGCTCGGTGCGAAGCCTCATTCAGAGCCGCGACCGTAAGGGAGCGGAGGTGGTCAGGCCCTTATGCGGCCCCTACGCAGGCTTTCCGCAGCGCCTCGGCAAGAACCTGCTGCTTTTCCGCCCCCAGCTTCTTCCCCTCCGCCGTGACGTAAAACACATCGATGGCTTTATGCGCCTGGGTGTCGATCAGCACCACCTCGATGTTGCCTCCGTTGGAGGAAATCGCCGAAGCCACGTCGTAGAGCAGGCCGGGGCGGTCTTCGGCCACAATCTCCACCAGCGTCGCCGTGCGGCTGGCCTCCGAGTCGAATGCGACTCTGGCGGGGATGCGCGCTTTGCGGCTGGGCAGCGCCGGCTTCGGCCGGTTGCGCAGCAGCTCGCGAACGTCCGTCTTGCCCGCCAGCACACGCTCGGCGGTGGCGCGCAAACGGTCGACCTCCGTGGGATTCAGATCCAGCGTGCGCAGGGGATCGTCAAACGTAAACGTGTCCAGCACCAGGCCGCGGCGGTTGGCAAATGCCTCGGCTTTGAGAATGTTCATGCCGAAACTGGAAAGCGTTCCGGCCACCGAGGCGAACAGGAACGGGCGGTCCGCGGCCACCAGCGTCAGTTGCCAGGCCGATTCCAGCTTGCGGATGTCCACGGCCGCCCCGCGCTTACGGCTCTTCTCTTCGAGCGCCATGTGCTCGTCGATTTCCACCTCGGTATGAGTCCGCAGGTAGCGCGTGGGAAAGCCTTCGAGGAATGCGATCCGCTCGGGCGGGCCCGAGGGGATGACTTCGATGCGCTCGGTTTCCAACTCCCGCGTCAGCTCGTTGTAGACCGCCAGGTAGAGCTGCCACAACTGCTCGGCGCGCCACGGCGTCATGACGTCGGGATTGACGGCGCTGATGTCGGCGTAGGTCACCAGCGTCAGCGCCTTGAGGCGCTCGACGGTCTCCATCTGGTGCGCCACGTCGCGGATGGTCTGCGGGTCGAACAGGTCGCGCGACTGCATCACGGCGGAAAGCTCCAGGTGCCTGCGGATCAGAAAGAGCGCGGTTTCGCGGTCCGCCTGCGGCATCTGGACGCGCGCCATGGCGTCTCGCGCCAGCCGCACGGAGGCATCCACGGGGCCTTCGCCGGGGACCCCTTTGCCCACATCGTGGAATAACAGCGCGAACATCACCACCGACGGCTGTTTCACTTCCGCCAGCAGCTCGCTATAGCCCCCCGCCAGTTTCCTGAGGTTCTGCATGGTCACGAGGGTGTGCTCGTCCACTGTGTAGCGGTGATAGAAGTCGCGGACCACCAGGCATTCGATGCGCTCCATCTCCGGAAAAATGGCGGCCAGCACGCCGGTTTCGTGCATCGACCGGACGGCCAGCGGCGCGTGCGGAAGCGCGAGGATCTGGTGCAGCGCGGGCCACAAGGGCCGCGGCTCGCCGAAGTGCGCGCGCAGGCTCGTCATTCGCGATTCGATCCGTTGCTCGGCCTCCAAGGAAAGACCAATGCCGTGCCGCGCCACGAATTCGAACAAGCTCAGCGCCAGTTCCGGCTCCACGTCCAGACGTTGCGGCGCGCGGAAGTGGACGCGCTCCCGATGCACAATGAAATCGGCGTTCGCGACTCGCGAGCGCCAGTCGCGGAACTGCGCGAATAGCGAGCTGAATTGGGCCTCGCTCGAATCCAGCGCGCGGATGGCGGCGCGGTAAACGACGCGCGCGTGGCGATAGTACTCGCGCATCCATTGGGCGGCATCGCCCGCCCGCCACAGCTCCGCGATGCCGTCCTGGGCGTCGAAGGAAAGCGCGTTGTTGTCGCGCCCGGATTGGTAATGCAGATAGCAGCGGAGCCGCCCCAGAAAGCGGAAAGCGGCCTCCAGTTCCGGCGCCGGCGAGTCCCGCGCGCCATGCAGTTGATCGAGCCAGCAGACGAGCTGATGATCGCGCAGGCCGCCGGGCGTCTCCTTCACGTTGGGCTCCAGGTGATAGAACGTGCCCGCGTACTTCGCGTGGCGGGCGCGCGCCAGTTGCGCCAGGTTGCGCACCAGCGGCCCGCGGTTGCCCTGGATGAAGCGCGGCAGC
>Ga0224534_1001894_pt1 | contig 10431 bp, 8 predicted proteins | sample 714E12024metaG_FD_172012 | JGI IMG/M metagenome (GOLD analysis project Ga0224534, IMG submission 172012) | Peat soil microbial communities from Stordalen Mire, Sweden - 717 E1 20-24 | ecosystem: Environmental > Terrestrial > Soil > Wetlands > Peat | place: Sweden: Norrbotten County, Stordalen... | reverse complement strand
AGCATCAGTTTTTAAAGTATCATCATCACCAAATAGCCAGATATATTTTCCTGAAGCTCTTTGAACACATAACAGAATATTATTATCAAAACCAACATTTTCATCATTTATATAATATTTTATGAATGGATATTCCAATTGATATTTAGAGACAATTTCGGTGGTATTATCAGTTGAAGCATTGTTGGATACTACTAGCTCTATATCAAGATCATCACAGTTTTCTATTATGCTCTTGATAGCATGGTCAAGATATGATGCTCTATTATACGTAGGTATACATATGGAAATTAAACATTTATTATCCATTATTAGCCCCTCGTTAAAGAATCCATTTCAATCTTAACCTATTATAGGAGAAAAATGAAACTGGTCTTGGTGCATGATTGGATAATTGATTTAGGTGGAGCAGAACAGTGCCTACGCGTATTTCATAACACTTGGCCTGAAGCGCCGGTTTATACTTTGATAAGTAACCCTGAAAGCGCTGTCAAAATGGGATTTAATATCGACCAGATACATTCCTCATTTTTACAGAGAATGCCTCGTGCAGCTAAATGGCATCGCCATTTTCTTCCCCTCTATCCCTTAGCAATCGAACAATTTGATCTTTCTCCATATGATCTTATTTTATCAAGCAGTCATGCTGCCGCCAAGGGGGTGCTCGCCGGTTCCGGCCAACTGCACATCTGTTATTGCCATACGCCAATTCGTTATGCCTGGGATCTGTATAATCAGTATTTACAAGAACACCACCTCCAGAGGGGGCTGAAGTCAGCTCTGGCCAGACTCGTTCTGCATTACATCCGCATGTGGGATGTTGCTGCATCCTCCAGGGTAGATCATTTTATCGCCAACTCCAGTTATACGGCGCGCCGCATCTGGCGCGCCTACAGGAGAGAGGCCGAGATCATTTTCCCTCCTGTTGACGTGGACAGATTCGCCCCCACTAAGAACAAGGATGACTTTTTCATCTTTGTTTCCCGCCTGGTTCCTTATAAACGCGCCGATCTGGTGGTGGCAGCTTTTACCAATCTGGACCTACCATTGCTGGTGGTCGGTGATGGCCCGCAGTTGGAGAGATGCCGTTCTCTTGCGGGCAGGAATATCTCTTTCATGGGTTATCAATCAGATGCAAAGCTCGCCGAATTGATGGCGCGGGCGCGGGCGCTGGTATTTGCCGCCGAAGAGGATTTCGGCATCGTGCCGGTGGAAGCTCAGGCCTGTGGCACTCCAGTCATTGCTTACGGCAAGGGTGGCGTCGAGGATACCGTGGTGCCCGCAGACGGATCGAACTGGAAACAGGCTACCGGAGTCTTCTTTTACGAACAGACAGCGGAGGCGATCGTTGCGGCGGTAAACCAATTCATCTACTGGGAAAAACACTTTGACATGAGCGTTCTGCGGCAACATGCAGAGTTGTTTAAAACAGAAGAGTTTGAAAAACAGATCTGCAGTTTTATATCAGCCAAATGGGAGCAAAGACAAAGAATTGAGAGAGGGTTATGAAATGAGCGTAAATGGTGATTACTGCCCGTTATGCCAGACACCGATCAGGCCGGGACAAGAAGTTACGACCTGCGAGCACTGCGGAGTCTCTTATCATACCGAATGTTGGCAGGTGAACCACAGGTGCACCAGTAATAAATGCTCAGGCGGCGCTCAGGGTTCACAAATGCAGTGTGCAAATGATTCGACACCGCTAACAGCTAAGTTTAAAGATAAGCAGAACACACTGCTGTCTAAGGCCGGAGCCTGGTATAATCATCAGCTTGCAGAAGGCACCTTCAATATCAGGTATCTGATCCTCTGGTTCATGCTGGCCATTTTTCCATTGTTGGTAATTCCTAATAATATTGCGATCAGGTTTGCAATGGGAGTAGTTCCACCGGAATATGTCTATCTTCCCAGGTATTTAATTTTAGGCATTGTAGCTATTGTTGCCCTGATAATCCTTTTAAAAGACAGGACTCAGATCAAGCACCCGGCCTTTATCCCTCTGTTTTTTTTCATCATTTTCGCGACTATTTCCGGTTTTCTTGCCCCGATCCAGATCACTGCCTGGATTGGAAGTCCATACCGTTTTACCGGCCTTTCCACTTACTATTTCTGCATTGTCCTGTTTATCCTGGCTCAGACAATTAACAAAACAGAAAGACTTCTCAAAGCCATGGTATACACGGCGGCTATTGTATCCTGCTTGGGTTTACTGCAATATTTCGGGATCAATCTCGTTCCTCACGGGCATTATATCGCCTCGGGCATGCTTGCCTATGGGACAATGCCCCATCCCGACTTTTTCGGGACTTATACAGCATTTATTCTGCCAGCAGCAATATTTCTTTTTCTACGCTCGAGAAAGATCTATGATCTGCTGTTCCCAGTCCTTATCTCTGCCGGCCAAGTAGTCAGCCTCAGCAGAGGCACCTGGATAGCCTCATTGCTTGGATTGGTAATGATCACCTGGTATGTACGGAACAAACCTGAGCTGAGAAAGAATCTTTTTTTCATGCTGGGCGTCTTCGTTGTTGCCACCCTGTTATTGATACCAGCCAACCACGGAATGTTGCTCGCCCGGATATTTACACTAAAGGGTAATTATGGGATCAACTTGAACGACACCGCCGGATCATACAGGATGTACATCTGGCGGGGCGCCTTCCATCTTTTCCTACTGTATTGGCCCTTTGGCATCGGACCCGACCACCTCATCTATGCCAAGCTGATCACTCCGGCCCACGAGATTGCTGACAAGGCGCATGATATTTACCTGGAGATGGGGTTGACCATGGGCATCTTCACCCTGCTCAGCTATCTTACCTTTCTAGGCATCATCCTTAGAAAATGGAAGACGGAGATCGGTTTCGTCTTGTTTACAATGATCGCCGTTTACCTCATTCAGGGAGTTGCTAATATTGATATCGTAGTCATCATGCCTCTGTTCTGGATCGTGCTGGGGTTGGCCATTAGTGAACAAGATATGGCAGAGCGAGATCAGGGCGACCACTTACGGTCGCCCTGATCCTTTAGCCTGTCAAGTCGCTTGACCTGTGTTTTAGGTGTTGGTCGATAATGTAGCCGGAGTGGAAACTCCGTTCGTTCCTATACCTACCATGTACATACTATTTACTGAAGTAACCGACCATATGTTATAGTTGCTCGGGCTTGTTGACGTGCAGCTAATAGCATAGGGTACACCAGTCGTAGCGGCATTATAGTTGACTTCGTACGGCGATATTCCCGCCGAGGTCAGTGTCGCTTGATTGTAGGGGTAAACCTGATTCGTCGAATAGTAAGCATCCATTGCGGCCTGGATGGTCGTGATATCACCGTTGGCTTTGGTCATCTTGCTGGTCCCGATGTAGCCGATGTATGCCCTGATGCCCAAGGCGATCAGCACGGCGATGATAATCAGCACTACCATCATTTCCACCAGGGTGAACCCCTTCTCACCGCGCATTGCTTTTCTGATCCTGTCGATCATCTTTTCACCTCCTCTCGTTATATGATGCCTCTCACCTATTGGCCTTCTTCTAGTAATGCCCTGATCACAACACCTTCCAAGCATACTATAATTTTATAGATTTGAATAGATGGATGGATATAGTTCACATTATTATTTATGCATTTATATTATTGGGCAATACTTAAAGTAGCCGGATTGGAAACTCCGTTCGTGCCGGTGCCCACCATGTATTCTCCGTTTACCGAAGTAATTGAGGATACGAAGTATGAGCCATCAGAAAGCCCGTAAAGATAGGATGGATTGGTGCCTGCTGGCCCCACACCAACTGCTGTCGTGACTTCATACGACGATATGCCCGCCGAGATAAGCTGAGTTTGACTACTTGAACTGGGATAGCTCTGATTTGTTGAATAGTAAGCGTCGAGAGCGGCCTGGATGTTCGTGATCTCGCCGTTGGCTTGGGTCATCTTGGCGACATAGGTGCTGCCGATGTACGCCCAGATACCCAAGGCTATCAGCACGGCGACGATAATCAGCACCACCATCATTTCCACCAGGGTGAACCCCTTCTCACCGCGCATTGCTTTTCTGATCCTGTCGACCATAACTCACATCTTCTCTGGCTAAATCATAATTGCCGGAAACATGAGTTTTTGCAACACGACAAACCAATTCTTATTTTATTCGTTATTAGTCTTAGGCATAGCTTATGGTAACGGCACTCCCGACCCAGCTTGCATGGCGCCGGACAGGCCGAACAGCGGCATGTAGATGGAAATAGCGATGAAGCCGATCATGCATCCCAATCCCAGGATCATCAGCGGCTCGATGGTGCTGGACAGGCTGTTGACCATGGCCTCCACCTCCTGCTCATAGAACACGGCCAGTTTTTCCAGCAGGACGTCCAGGGCGCCGGATTCCTCCCCGACGGCGATCATGCTGATCGTCATCGGTGGAAAGAATTTGCTGCTGGCCAGCACCGGCGACATCATGTCACCCTCCTTGATGCTCGCCCTCGCCCGTCCGATGTCTTCGGCAGCCACGGTGTTGCCGACGATCTCTTCAACGGTTTCCAACGCCTGTACCAGTGGGACCCCGCTCTTGAGCAGCGTTGCCAGGTTGCGGGAGAAACGGGCCGTCACGTTCTTGGTGATCATCGGCCCCACGATCGGCAACCGCAGGAGCATCCGGTCCATTGCCCGGCGGCCCGGCTTGGTGGCCAGCGTTTGTTGGATCCCGACGGGAATGACTATGAACAGCAGCGGCAGGATGAACCACCAATCGTGAATCATGATGTTGCTCAGCGCCAGCAAGATGCGGGTCGGCAGCGGCAGCGCCGCTCCGGCCTGTTGGAAGATGCTGACAAAGGTCGGGACCACAAAAATTAACAGGGCGATCACGGCTACCACGGCGATGCCCCCGATCATCAACGGATAGGTCATGGCTGACCGGATCTTGGATTGCAGGGCGTGTTCGTTCTCAAAAGTGACGGCCAGCCGCTCCATCGCCTGGTCCATAGTGCCACTGAGCTCTCCAGCGGCAATCATGCTGATGAAGATGTCAGGCAATTGATCCCTGTGTTTTCGAAACGCCTCGCTGAGGCCGCTGCCCTTTTCAATCTCCGCCGATACCTCCCTGAGCACTTTTTGCATCTGACCGTCTTCTGTCTGCTTGGTCAGGATCTGCAGGCACTGCAGGATGGGGATGCCGGCCTGATTCATGGTGGCGAATTGCCGGGAGAAGATAGCCAGCGTCCGCACTCCGATCTTCATCTTGAAGGCACTCCTGAAAATAAATCCGATGTCGGCGTTCATGTCGAGAGCGGTCTGGGCGCCCGACTGCTTGACCTGCACCACAAACAGGTTGCGCGCCCGCAACTGGGCGCTCACCGCCGAGACGTTGTCTGCCTGAACACGACCCGTGACCATCCCCCCGGACAGGTTCCTGGCCCTGTAACTGTAAGCCTGGGCCATCCGTTCACCTCCTAACCCGGACAAGCCGTAACCAAAAAGGAACTGGACATTGCTCTGATGCGCCTATTCTTCATATTCAAACAACATCATCTTTAGAATCAGCCGCCTGAATTCAGGAATCAACTGCATAAATTAACTATTTTATGGGAGCATTCTAGATGATTGGTCAAATATCCTGCCAGTTGAACTGGCTGAGCAGGAATTTTTTTTTGGAGGGTTATCGCCTAGACCATGTCCAGCTTGAGTTTCTCCGGGTCACGGGCGTAATGCAGGGCCTCCATCTTGTCGATCAGTCCCCGGCGGACCAGGTCCCTGAGGCTCATATCCAGCGTCACCATGCCGTTCTTGCCACCAGTCTGGATCTGGGACAGCACCTGGTACGTCTTGTTCTCTCTGATCAGATTCTTAATGGCCAGGTTCGTCACCATGATCTCCAGGGCCGGCACCCGGCCCGATCCGTCTACATTGGGCAGCAGCAACTGGGACACGATCCCCTCAAGGGTGCTGGCCAGTTGGACGCGGATCTGCTGCTGCTGGTTGGGTGGGAAGACGTCGACGACCCTGTCGATCGTTTCCGGAGCGCCGGAGGTGTGCAGGGTGGCCAGGACCAGGTGCCCGGTCTCTGCAGCCGTGAGCGCGGTGGATATGGTCTCGAGGTCGCGCATCTCCCCCACCAGGATGACGTCCGGGTCCTCCCGCAGGGCCGCCCGCATGGCAGTGCCGAAGGACTTGGTATCCCCGCCGATCTCCCGCTGATTGATGGTGCACAGGTTATGCCGGTGCAGGTATTCGATCGGATCTTCCAGTGTGATGATGTGCAGCCGCTTCTCCCTGTTCATCAGGTCGACCATCGCCGCCAGGGTGGTGGACTTGCCACTGCCGGTGGGTCCCGTAACCAGGACCAGCCCGCGCGACCGCTGGGACAGGTAGTTGAGGATGTAGGGCAGGCCCAAGTCGCTGAAACTGGGGATATTGGTGTCGAGCAGGCGCATCACGAAAGCGATGCTGCCTCTCTGTTTGAAAGCATTGACCCGCACCCGGAGCAGTCCGGGGACGGAGTAGGAGAAGTCAATTTCCCCTTTTTTCATCAATCCTTCATAATGCTCGGGTTTGATGATCTCCTGCAGCAGGGCATCGGTCTCCTGAGGCATTAAAGACCCGATCTCCTCCTGCTGCTCCTCGGGGAGACCATTCCGGATCTCCGGGTCGTCCATCCGTGTCAACAGGCCATTGATCCGGAAGATCGGCGGCCTGCCCACGGTGATATGCACATCCGATGCCTTGAGCTTGTTCGCCTGTAAGATAATTTCATTAGTTTTCAATCTAGGAACTCTCCCCTCTGAAGGCCACCCTCATGATTTCCTTGATCGTGGTCACACCTTGTCTTACCTTGTCGATTCCGTCCTCCTTCAGGGAGATCATCCCCTCTTTCAGGGCCACCTGCCGCAGTTCATCGTCGGACGGACTGCTGAGAATCAACTTTTCGATGCCGGTAGTCACCGCCAACACCTCATGAATGGCGACCCGCCCCCGGTATCCGGTCTGATTGCACTTGCCGCAGCCCTTTCCTACATACAATTCCACTGACTGGTCCTGAAACCCGGCAAAGACCAGTTCCGTCTGGCTGGGCTCATACCGGGAGCGGCAGTTCGGGCAGATCCGGCGCACCAGGCGCTGTGAAACCACCCCGATCACCGATGACGCCACCATGAAGGGCTCGACGCCCATATCGATCAGCCTGGCGATCACTCCGGGGGCATCGTTGGTGTGCAGCGTAGACAACACCAGGTGGCCGGTGGTCGCCGAACGCACTGCGATATCCGCCGTCTCGTGGTCGCGGATCTCTCCGATCATGATGATGTCCGGGTCCTGGCGCAGGATCGAGCGCAGGTAGCTGGCGAAGGTAACTCCAATCTTGGCATGCACCTGGGCCTGGTTGACCCCGTCCAGCACGTACTCCACCGGATCCTCCACCGTGACGATATTGACGTCCTCCGTGTTCAGGACTTTCAGAGCCATGTAGAGGGTGGTGGTCTTACCACTGCCGGTCGGCCCCGATAGTAGAATCATTCCGAACGAGGCCCTCAAGAAACTTTTGAATTGATCGAGATTGTAGCTGGAAAAACCCACTTTATCCACTGACAAATTCTTGATGTTCTCCTTGTCGAGGATGCGGATAACCGCCTTTTCACCGTAAATGGTCGGCAGGGTGGACACCCGGAGGTCCAGGTTGCGGTCTCTGATCCTCAGGGGAATGCGACCGTCCTGCGGCATCCTCCGCTCGGCGATGTCCATATTGGACATGACCTTGATCCTGGTCAGCACGAGCAGGGCCATCCGGCGTGGCAGGCTCATGGACTTGTGCAGCAGCCCGTCTACCCGGTAGCGTACCAGGGTGCCGCTCACGCCGGGCTCGATATGAATGTCGCTGGCATCTTCGCCGACCGCCTTGAGGATGATCGAATTGACCAGCCTGATCACCGGCGCCTCATCGGCCAGTTCGGCCTCTACAACCTCCTCTTCCTCCTCGGCGCCCATGTCCTTGACTATCTCCAGGATCGTCTGTTCAACCTCAGGCATCCCGAAGTGATGGCTGATAAAGGCATCGACCTCTTGCTCCGTGGTCTGCAGCGGCCTGATGTCGAAGCCGGTCCGAAGCCTCAGGTCGTCCAGGGCCATCACGTTGAAGACGTCGGCCATGGCTATATATAGCTTGTTGCCATCTTTTTTGACTGGAAACAGCTTATATTTTCGGACCAGGCTTTCGGGTACCAGGTTGACGAGGCCGAGATCGATCTCCTCCGATTGGGACGAAAACTGCTCGACCTCCAGCAGTTCGCTGTTCCTTTCGTCCTCCATCAGGCGAAGAACCTTGGTTAACACTTGATCATCGAGATATCCCAACTTGATCAGTTCCTGGCCCAGCAAAACGCCATCGCTTAGCTGTTCTGTCATGGCGTATTCCAACTGCTCCTCAGTGATCAGTCCGTTCCTGACCAGCCTTTTACCCAATAACTCTCTGGCCAATGTTCGACCCCCTCGTTACCCTGGTGATTGTGAGTTCATGCGGCTAATTCGTGAACTGTGCAGCCGTTTCGATTTTGTTGTTAATTATTCGCAATGTTTCTGATAATTCCTTCTTAATGTGACCTGTTTCCTGTAATTTCCCATTCAGTTTCCGGAGGCGCCGGCTGCCTTCCACTTTTGCCCACCCGCCTTTTTTTTATAAACTCCCTGAAGTCTGGCAGGACATGCCATATTAATGTGGAATATTGTAGTTAAATCACCCGGGTAAGATTGGGATAGCAAATATTTGGGAGGGACGTGGTGCAATGGCAATGAAAGAGTCGGCGCATCTGCCACACCGGTTGTTTTTCGCCCTGACTGTCATTCTGGTTCTGATCCTGACCTCCTGTGTCACAGTCCATAAGGCGCAGGCGCAAGACTTTGCCAGCGGGACCGGGACCATGGATGATCCTTTCATTATCGACACTGCGAACCAGTTAGCAAATTTAAACAACTACCTGAACCAACCTGACGTCTATTTCAAGTTGGGCAGCGACATCACCAGCCTGCCCTCGCCCTGGACGCCGATCGGATCTGATTTCGCCAATCCCTTTGCCAGCGATTTTGATGGCAACGGGCACACCATCACCGGCGCCGTCTACTCTTCTCAAAACTACGTGGGGGTTTTTGGAGTCACCGCGGGCAGTATCGAAAACTTGACAGTCGATATTACCCTGAGCAGCACTGCTGTTGACGCCAGCGCCGGGGCGCTGGCAGGTGTCGCCGAAGGTACCATCCGAAATTGCTATGCAGCCGGAAACGTGACCGGGACCGGTGACTACAGCCACGTCGGCGGTCTGGTGGGCCTGGCAACCGGGTTGATCCAACACAGTTATGCAGCCGGAAACGTGACCGGGACCGGTGACTACAGCCACGTCGGCGGTCTGGTGGGCCTGGCGAGTGGGTCGATCCAGGAAAGCTACGCTACCGGCAGCGTGACCGGGGTAGGGAACAACGATGCCGTCGGAGGCCTGGCAGGGTTTTTAACCATAAGCACGGTCCAGGACTGCTATGCCATAGGAAGCGTGACCGGAACAGAAACTAGCGATGTAACCGGCGGCCTGGTGGGGCTGAATTTCGGAGGAGAGTCCAGCAACTGTTTCTTTGACAGTGACACCGCCCAGCCGGCAACTACCGACAGCGCCGGGGCCACGCCGGAACCGGATGCTGCCATGAAGAATTTATTTACTTATAAGGGATGGGACTTTAATGACGTTTGGACGATGCCCGTATTAGGCTACCCGGCCTTTGCGTCGTAGCAACCCCTCTCCTTATCGTTAGAAGAAGAGCCTCGGATCAACCGGCAGTACCATCCACCTGCTATTTGCCTTTTACGCTGATAGAGATTCGTGCCGGCAACTGGAGTTCATTGCTTGAAGCATGCGGACAAGGCCGCCATGATCTCCTTATCTCCCAAGTCGGAGCAGACCTCCACCTCGCCTATCTTAAGCGGTAGAATGAAGCGCGGCCTTCCCTCGAACACTTTTTTATCATGAGACATCAGTTCCAGAAGATCCCGGGCCGAATAGGGAAAGCTCACCGGGAGGCCGGTCCGCCTCAGCAGCGCCACCAACCGCTCCCGGTCCGCCGCTTCCAGCATGCCGCGTCCAGCCGCCAGCGTGGCTGCCGCAGCCATGCCCGCAGCGATCGCCTCGCCGTGCCGGTACACCCGGTAATCTGTCAAAGACTCCAGGGCATGCCCGATCGTATGTCCAAAGTTGAGGGTGGCGCGCAGGCCCTGTTCGCGCTCATCCCCGGAGACGACCTCCGCCTTGATGGCGCACGACCGTTTGACAGTCTCCATCAAGGCGTCGGGTTCCAGGTTGAGGATCCGGCCGAGGTGCTGCTCCAGAAAGGCGAAGAAGGTCGAGTCCCAGATGACGCCGTACTTGATCACCTCGGCCATGCCGGCCCTGATCTCCCGCT
>Ga0224534_1001892_pt1 | contig 10433 bp, 11 predicted proteins | sample 714E12024metaG_FD_172012 | JGI IMG/M metagenome (GOLD analysis project Ga0224534, IMG submission 172012) | Peat soil microbial communities from Stordalen Mire, Sweden - 717 E1 20-24 | ecosystem: Environmental > Terrestrial > Soil > Wetlands > Peat | place: Sweden: Norrbotten County, Stordalen... | reverse complement strand
ACGGACTTAATAACGCACACTTTGTGCCAATCGTCAAATGTTCCGTCGGAAAAAAGTTTGCCCCGTTACTTCCGCGCCACTAACGTCCATTCGTGTCCGTCAAATTCACCATTCTCGGCAGCGGTTCCTCCGGCAATTGTGCCTACCTCGAAACCGATGAAGCCCGCATCCTCGTGGACGCCGGGTTCAGCCCGCGCCAGATCCGCCAGCGGCTCGCCACCATCAGTCGCGTGCCGGAAAATCTCACCGCCATCCTGGTCACGCACGAACATTCCGACCACGTCCAGGGATTGATCGGCATCGCCGCCAAACTGAACATCCCGATTTATTGCAACCGCGCCACCAAGGAAGCATTTGAATTTCAGTTGCAGGCTAAATTTATCTGCAACCTCTTCAACACCGGCGCGAGCTTTGAAATCGGCGACCTGCTCGTGGATACTTTCACCATTCCGCACGATGCTCAGGACCCCGTCGGTTTTTTGCTGCGCACCGCCGCCGGCAACATCGGTTTTGTCACCGACCTCGGTCACATGACAAAACTGGTCATCGAGCGCATCCGCCCGGCGAATGTCCTCGTGCTTGAATCCAATCACGACGTGAAGATGCTGCAGGATTGCCCGCGCCGCGCGTGGAGCCTCAAGCAGCGCATCCTCAGCCGTCACGGCCATCTTTCAAACGAGGCCGCCGCCGAAGCCGCCGCCGAAATCATGTCCGCCGAATTGAAACATCTTTACCTGGCCCACTTGAGCCGCGAGTGCAACAAGACCGAACTCGCCCACCGCGTCATGTCCGAACGCCTCCAAAAAATCGGCGCCACCCACGTCCAGATGCAAATCGCCGCGCAGGACGTGCCCTGTGCGACTTTGGAATTGTAAATTTTATGGCAAAAGTATTGGGTAAATCAGGACGCTACGTGAGCCAAGAAGAAATTAAAAAATTCCGCCAACATTATTTGGTAATAATTGGTGTGATAGCGATTCTCGGCGGAGTTCTGGGATACCTTTTGTGTTTGTATCTCCAAGTTCGCAAATTTTCTTCCGTAACAACATCAGTTGCTGTTTTAATTTTGCTTTGTGTCATTTGGCTGGTTGAACGAATGGGCTTTCGCAAGCTGGACGAAATAGAAAAAACACGCGCTGCGATGAGGAAAGGTGCAGCCGGAGAAAATGCCGTTGCCAAAATTCTTGAGAATCTTCCTGAAGATTATTGCGTCATCAATGGCTTAACGACTCCTTTTGGCGACCTTGACCATGTTGTCGTTGGACCAACGGGCGTTTACATCCTCGACACCAAAAACTGGAAAGGAGTTGTCGCTGCGGACGGCAAAGGTGAACTGTTGCTAAATGGCAAATCGACTGACAAGCCAATGGTAAAACCATTGGTGACCAGGATGATGAACGTAAAAGATAAAATCAAAACGCTTTCCAATCTCGATCCATTCTTCAAAGTTGTCTTGGTTTTTCCTATTGCGCGAGTTGAGGCTGGATGGGGCAAAACCGGAGGTGCAAATTGCATTCGTGACGATCAGTTGTGGGCATACATCGTAGAAAATGAATTTTCTGGCAAGTTTGATAAGAAAACGATTAAATCGCTCGCTCAAGCCTTTCTTGCTCTGGCAACGATGGATAAAGAATTTCAGTCTTCGGCAAAAAAGATTTAGCTCTGAAAAGTTTTGCCCGAAAAAATCAAACAGGCATATTCTTGTTCCATCATGGGCTACAAAGCGGAATTGGTTGCACCACCACAAATCGAGCAGGCCATCCTGCTGGTTCGCGGCCAGCGCGTGATGCTGGATCGCGATCTCGCCGCGATGTATGGCGTCACCACCGGCAACCTCAACAAAGCGGTGCAGCGCAACCGGTCGCGCTTTCCCGCTGACTTCATGTTTCAACTGACGGCGGATGAAGCGGAGGCTTTAAGATTCCAAATTGGAAGCTTAGACAAGGGCTTGCATTTCAAATACTTGTCATACCACCGCCGGAGCGGTCGCAAACTACCGCACAGCCGCAACCAAACTATTTTGGACTGCGGCGGGAAGCGAAGCGCCACGCCGCTTTTACGGCGTTTAGCAGCATCCCAAAGCGGTGTCGCCGCTGCGCTCTGCCACCGCACTCCAAAATCCTCGTATCACTCCGTGCGCACCGCGATCTACATTTGAGCGTGCGGCGGGCAGAGGACTGCCCGCCCTACCAACATGTTTCATACCCAAAAAATCACCTCGCTGGACCTGCCTGAACTCGCGCCGTATCGCACCATGCGCCGGCCGTTGGAGCATGAGGCGCAGGGTATTTTCGTGGCCGAAGGCGAAAAAGTCGTGCGCCGGCTGCTCGAAAGTCATTTTGAAGTCGTCTCCGTCCTGCTGCCCGAGAAACATTTGGAAAGTTTTCGCCCGCTACTCGAAGCGCGTCCAGAAAAACTCACCGTTTATCTCGCAGAGAAAAAGTTGCTGGAATCCCTCATCGGCTTTTCCATGTATCAAGGCCAGCTCGCCGTCGGGAAAATACCTCCGCCCGCTTCGTTGGATGACATTTTATCGAAGAACCCGAAGCCGTTGCTCCTCGTGGCCGTGGACGCGCTGACGAGTGCGGAAAACCTCGGCGCGCTGGTGCGCAACTGTGTCGCCTTTGGCGTACAGGCGCTGATCGTCGGCGAAACCTCCAGCAGCCCGTTTTTGCGCCGCGCCGTGCGCAATTCCATGGGCACAATCCTGCAGTTGCCGGTCGTCGAACTGGCGAAACTCGGCCAGCGGCATCAGTTCACCGCCAAACCGCACACCACGGACCTGACGCTCGTTGAATGCCTGAAGGAACTTCGCGCCCACGGCGTCCGTTGCCTCGCCGCGCATCCGCACACCAATGGCAAAATGCTTTTGCAGACGGATTTTTCCGGCGATTGCTGCATTGTCTTCGGCAGCGAGGGCGACGGCATTTCCGCGCCGGTACTGGGAGCTTGCGATGAAGCGGTGGCCATTCCCATGCCGCCAACGGTGGATTCGCTGAACGTCGGCGCCGCGGCGGCGGTCTTTCTTTATGAAGTCGCGCGCCAGCGCAGAAAGGCTTGAAAAAACGGATCATTGGCAGACAATCGGCAATTATGAAACCCAAGCAGCTTGCAAATGTCCTCATCAAGATTCTCGGCTTGTCATTGTGCGCGCACGGCATCACTCCCGCCATTGTTTCAGTTGTAAGTCTTTGGCAGATGTCCGGTGCCGGTTATGCCCTAGGAAAAAATATTTTGCCCACCCTGCTCATGGGCTTGATACCCATTGGCATTGGAATTTATTTGATTCTGCAAGGCCGGCCGCTGGCAGAAAAACTTTTCAAAGAAGAGGAAGAATAATTTAAACTCTGTGTCTCTGTGGCTAAAACTTGAATACTTTGCTGTAAACCTCGCGAATGGCCTTTCGCCATTTCGCCAGCGCCTTTCCAAATTCCTCCGGCGTGGCAAAACCGCAGCGCACAGAAACGCGATAATACGGCGCGGGATCGTCCGGCAGGACCGTTTCACCCTCGTAACTCCACCGGCGCAAAATACCCTCGACACGGCGCAGTTTGCGGTAATTTTCCAGCAGCTTGTCCGCGTCCGGCAGCACCCCGGCATCGCGCGCCCGTTCGAGCGCGCGCAAGGTGTTCGCCTCCGGCCAGCCGTTTTCAAGGCACAAAGCCTGGGCGATGAATTCCGCATCCATCAATCCGCCCTTGCCGGTTTTGATGGCCAGGTCGTCCTGACCATGCGGTGTGCGCTCTTTCTCGATGCGCAGCCGCATTTGATGAATTTGCCTTTTCCAGTCCGGAACGAAACAGGCAGGTAAAGTAGCGCAGACGTCCCGTCTGCTCTGCCTTGACTTCATTTTCGGCAGGCGAGACGCCTGCGCTACTTTCGAGAAATCCGTCAATCTGGCAACCAACCCTTGAAATTTTTCGCCCAGCGCAAAATTTCCGGCCACGGGTCGTGTACGCGTAAGCGCCTGGATTTCCCAAAGCTGCGCCCGCTGCCGGTAATATTCCTCGTAAGCCGCCAGCGTGTTGACCAGCAAACCTTTCTCGCCGTCGGGACGCAACCGCGCGTCGGTGTGAAACACCATCCCCTGCTCCGTCCGGCGCGACAGCAATTCCTTCATGTTCACGGCCAGCCGCTGCAATTTTGGCAGTTCCTTTGCCTGGGCGTCCGTGACAAACAGGAGGTCAAGGTCGGAACCGTAATCAATTTCACACCCGCCCAGTTTGCCGAGGCCGATGACGACGAACGGCGGCGTCCGGATTTTGTTTTTGCGCATGACGACTTCAAGCGCGTATTGCAGGCAGGCGTCGGCGAGCGCGGAGAGTTCGGCGAGATTTTGCTCGAAATCGGCGAGGCCCAGGATGTCGCGCAGGCCGAGCCGCATCAACTCAGCCTCGTGATAACGGCGCAACCAGAAAAACTGGTCTTCGTCATCGTGTCCGTGGCGCAAATCCTTCAAAATCTCCGGCGCCATTTTGCGCTGGCGCAGGCGCCCGCCGGCCATAAAATCGTCAATTAAATCCGGATCGCGAATGGCGGCCTCGGCCAAAAATTCGGAACGGTCGAACAGCAACAGCATCAACTCAAACGCCGCCGGGTTGCCGTTCCACATTTCAAACAGCGCCGTGCGCGTGCCGTAAGCCTCAATGAAGCTGTCCAAACGCGTCACCACGCGGTCGGGATCGGATAAAGCAGGACAGGCTTCCGGCCTGTCCCCATCTTTTTTCCCGATTCTCATTTCTGAAGCAGAGACAGGCTGGCCGCCGTCGCGCCGGAGCGGCGCTTTGGCGCGCCGCGAAGGCGGAAGGCCCGTCCCACTTTTTTTCGGACAAAGAGCCAGGAATTTTAGAATCAATTGCCGTGCCAGTTCCGTCGTGTGCGGCGACACATGAACGTAACCCGGGCCTTCGGCAAATTCCTTGAGCAGGCGAAACGCCGTCTCCGGGTCGCGAAACGAATGCGCGGCGAGCAGGTTTTCCCATTCCGCCTCCGCGCCGTCGAATTCCGGTGGCAGGACCGCGTGCGCTGATTTTGGCGCGTCCGATTTCAGGAGTTTGTCATAAACCCGCCGCACATTGCCGGTGTGCATTTGCCGCGCGGTCTCAAATTCCGCCAATGACTTGAAACCCATCAACCGCGCCAGCCTCAGTTGCGCTTGGCGGTCGGTGGGAATCGTGTGCGTTTGCTGATTTTCCTCCATTTGCAGGCGATGCTCGACATCGCGGAGAAACTGGTAGGCGGCGTCGAGTTGTTGCGCTTCCTCTTCCGCCAGCAATTTGTACTGCGCGAGTTTGGCGAGGCACGGAAGCGTTTGCGCGGTTTGCAGAAACGGCAGCCGACCCGCGTGTAAAATTTGCAGCGATTGGGCGACAAATTCAATTTCGCGGATGCCGCCGCGCCCCAGTTTGACGTTTCGCTCCAGTTCTTCCGCCCCAACGATTTCCTTCTCGATTCGATCCTTGACCGCGGCGACTTCGTGGAGCACGTCGGCGCTTAGCGAAGGCGGAAACCGGAACGGCTGGATCATTTCGAGGAACTCGGCGGCCAGACTTTCGTCGCCGGCAACACCCCGCGCCTTGATGAGCATCATCCGCTCCCAGGTCTGTCCCCATTCTGTGTAATAATTCTCATAGCTTTCCAGCGAACGGCACAGCGGCCCGGCGTCACCTTCGGGTCGCAATCGCATATCAACGCGGAACAACATCCCGTCCGGCGTCACGCGGGAGACTTCGGCGATGAAAGCTTCGGCAAGCTTGTTGAAAAATTGGCGGTTGGACATCGTGGCGCGCTGGGCGTTTTTCCTCGCCGGCGTTGCTTTGAACACTTCGCCCTCATCGCTGTGGAGGAACAGCACGTCCACGTCGGAGCTGTAATTGAGTTCCTGCCCGCCGAGCTTGCCCATGCCGAGCACACAAAATTCCGTGCGTTGCCAGTTCCCCTCCGCATCCTGATGAAAAGGCTGGCCGAATCGCCCGGTGAATTGCTGCCGGCAAATCCGCCACACGGCGTCAAGGCACACGTCGGCCAGGTCCGAGATTTCGCGGGTGATTTCAACCACGTTGCTGAGGCGGGCGAGGTCACGCGCGGCGATGCGCAGCATTTCGCGCTGCTTGAAGCGGCGCAGCTCCGCCAGCGCGCCGGCGTAATCGCGCGCCTCCAGTTTCGGTTTCAACCGGCTTTCGATCTCGCGTCGAAAGCCATCTGCGCGGCGTGGAAATTTGAGCTGCTCGATGTCAAGCGCCGACAGCCAGTCGGGATTCGCGACCAGCAAATTGCCGAGTGCCGATGAACCGCTCAACAATGCAACCACGACGCGAATCTGGTCGCCGGAAAAATTTTCAAGTTGGGGGCCGGCGCCCGTCGCGGCGAGCAAATCGAGGAAATGTTTGACCCGGGCCGGATCGGCGGAAGGTCCTGCCAGTTTTTGCCAGTCCGATTTTTTCATGCGACGGGCGCGCGTCAGTTTTTGGAACGCGTGTAAATTCCTTCAACAAAATCAACCGCCCGGCGGCACAGCGGCTCCCAGTCGAGTTCGGTTTCGACCCGCGCGGCGGAATGGGCGGCGCGGATTTGCCAGGCCAGGGGCGGTTCATCAAGCCAGTCGAGGATTTTTTTGCCGAAATCCGCGCCATTGAATTCCGAGAAGCGCACCATCGGGTCGTTTTGGAAATAACTCCGGATGCTTTGGAGGGGCGTGCAGACGGCGGGCAGTCCGCTGGCCACGTATTCGACGACCTTGGCGACGAACGCGCAGTGCGTGCCGGCGGATTCCTCATAGGGCACGATGCCCACGCTGGCATCGGCCAGATGTCTGGCCACTTCGGCGTAAGGCACAAAGCCGGTGGCTTCAAATTTGAAATTGGGAATCGTATGCGCGCGTTGCAGAAATTTTTCCAGCCCGGCGGTGCGTTTGCCGACGAAACGGAAAATCGTTTCCGGCTTTTTTGCCGCTACAAACTTGATGGCATCAAAAGCAATCTGGCCAAGGTGATGCGCGTCAAACGAGCCGTGCATGACGACGACCGGCGGGCGATTGGGCGCAATCATCCGCACATAAAATGGAAAATATTCCGCCGCGTAACCATAGTAGATGGGCAGGATCTTTTCGCGGGGGAATCCGCGTTCGACAAAGTAATCGGCCAGCGCGTCGGAAATCGCCAGCACCCCATCCACGCCGTAGCGGGCGGGCATGGAAATTTCGTAACGTTTGAGCGCTTCAACCAACGAGCGCGGCGCGATATAGGCCGGCCAGGTTTCCATGAAGCCGGTGAGGAGGTCGGGAAAATTCATCACGACCGGCACGTTCAGCCGGCGTTTCAACCGGCCGGCGGCCACGGCGGAAATCGCGTGTTGCGAGAGCAGCAAATCGAATTTTGTCGTGCGCGCGGCCCGGGCAACCATGCGCTGCAAAAAAGAAGGATAGAGCAAGTATTTGAAATTGCGCAGGCGGGCGTAGCGTCCCATTTGCCAGGCGGTGAACTGATGCAAATGGATGCGGAATTTTTCTTTGACGGCCTCGGCTTCGGCGATTTGCGGGCAAAAAACGTGAACTTCGTGGCCGCGCCGGACCATTTCTTCGACCAGATAAACGGCCTCCGCCGAACCGCCGCCGGAGGGCGGATAAAACAGTTCGTGCGTCAGAAACGCAATATGGAGCGGAGATTGGGGTTCGTGCACGGCATGACGCTATGAAATTTTGGCGAGGTCGTTCAATCACAATTCGCTTGGGCGCATTCGGGGGCAGTGTCCGGATCGCCAATTCGCTTGAAGTGACGGCAAAAAGTTTGACAAGCGCGGCTGGGACTTTAGATTGCGTGCTCTCCGGATGGGGTCGTAGCTCAGTTGGTAGAGCGCCTGAATGGCATTCAGGAGGTCAGGGGTTCGAACCCCCTCGGCTCCACCAGTCCGAAGATTGTGCGGAAGTTCTGCATCGAACGTTTCGATGTATGACATGGTAGTTTGTTTGTTGGCTCGTAAAGTTCGACCTTTGTGCGTGGCGGCTCGTGAGCCGTCCCGCATTCTTGACGCACCGGACGCTTGCGTCCGGTATAATGGAAAGAGGGCGGCGGCGAACGGTCTGCGAGGGGCGAGGGGGGATAAACTCGTGCATACGGCGAAGCCGGATTCAATGAGCCGCGCGAGCGGCGTGCGCAACGGCTGCGTTGCATCAAAACTGTGCTTTATTTCGTAACGAAAGGGGCTTGCCCCGGCAGGCGTTAAACTCGCAAGGCTTTGGCGTCACCGCGAAGCGGGACAGCCATTTGCAATTTTTCGCGTAGTGTCGAAATCGGGAAAAGTTGCCGATTCAAATGGAAATAATGTTCGCGTAACTTTTTTGCGAAATTCTATTGTCCAAACTGATTTAAGGAGTAGGTTAAATTTGAAAGGAAATACATGAAAGAACCAGGACTAGACAACCGGCACCGTGACCAGAATCCGCCCAAACGTGGCGAGATTCAACAGAAACGTAGCGACACACTGAACGAGAACCTGCCAAAACCAATTGAGGGATTCTCTCCCAAAGCAACATTGGGATTTATCCGCAAGGAAACAGGCGAGACGAGTGAGGCGGCCATACGCAGATCTGCTAAAAATCGGTAGTAAAAAATATTATAGATTCATTGCTTCCTCGCAATTCGGCAAGCTCTCAAGTCTTTGGACCCCCCGCGAAGCGGAATCCGGAAAACCGGTTCAAACCAGTCAGGGCGGATCAAGCGAGCGGGGGCGGGTTTCTGAATGCCTGGAAGAAAGCCCGCGCCTGCTCGCCCGCCCGTTCAAGCCAAAGTCTTGGGATGTTTCAAGACGGGCGGGTGTGTCCAGCCGGAGGGGGATTAAGGGGGCGGAGGCGGACATCCCCGACAGTCGCCGAAAGCTCTCAAGTCTTTGGCGCAAACCCGTCAAAACTCGTATGAGCGGGCTTGTGCGAGCGGGCACGGGATTCCGAGCAAGAGCAATCCCGTGCTGGCTCGCCCGCTCATGCCACAGGCCAAAGTCTTGTGACGTTTTTCGACGAAAGGCACAGTCCTGTAAGAAGCCGACAGATGAAAATCTCACAAGTCTTTGGCCGCTTTCCGCTCCACCGGCTTCAAACCCGTTTAACCCGTTAAACCCGTCCGAACCCGTGTTAAACTGTAAAGGACATTTCGTGTCCTTTACGTCCGTGTGTGAACCCGTTTGTCGCGTCAGCGACGAGGGAGGTTTTGGGCGAGCATGGCCGCTAGGCCACGCGCAGCCCGTCAGCCGCGTGAGCGGAAAAACCGACCGAAGTCGGGGGTGGAGGGATACGCGGAAAACGCCAAATACCATTGTGAACAAAGGACGGATTCAAATCAGCACCCCTCCAGTATTGTGGAGGGGTATGTGGAGGGGTTAAATCTCAGGATTTTCGTCAAGGACAGTTCTAACTTTCTCCAAAAGACACCACCATCCTGCGCTCGGAACCGAAGCTTGGAGGTTCCGGGCGCAGGATGGTGTCCTCCGTGGCCTTGGCAAAGGTATGGAGATATTTCGGAGTTCTTCTTGAAGCGGTTTATTTCTAAACAATAAACTTTCCGGCGAAACGCTGTTCCCAGCCAAATTGACGGTCAAGAACGGGAATTTTTATGTCTCCCAGTTTCAAGCCGCGCTGCAGCATTTCTTTTTGCACACAAGTCACGGCCGACGAGCCGGTATGGTTCACTTGAAACAGCCTCACGGCTTTGAGTTGTTCCAACCGGCGACAATGAACGTAATTGAAACATTGGGCCAACCCCGCTTCCACCGCATCGCGCAAGACTGCAGGGTTCAAGACTTCATCAGCATCAAAAAAAAAGGGTGTAGCTGGTTTTCGCGACGGGATCAACGACCGGGGCCAGCATGAAGAACCGAACGGTAACCCCTTGTTGTTCGAGCATGGCTTAAGGACCAGGTGATCAAAACCGGTGCTCTGATTGGCGTCTGGACAATGACCGAATTTCAGAAAGAAGTGAACAACGGATTTCCAGGGTAACATTCTGGATCAGTCCCTTAATTAAGATGGCGGACGGTGCGCCGGACTAATGGTTGAGGTCTTGTCTCACAAAAAGGATCAGGCCGGCAACAAACGTTACGACGGCGGACACTCCGGACAATTCAATCATCTTCCACACTTCGGGGTGCCATTGATAATCCATTCCCTGGGCGATCTGCAGGAGGTTCAGCCAGGAGTAAGTGATGTAGCGGGTGAAGATGTAGGGATCAAGTCCCGCCAGGTGCTTGGTGAACTCAATGACGAACAAGGTGCTGATGCCCACCGCCACGGCCGCTCCCGGAGTGCGAACGATGGTGGAGATCAGTATCCCATACATGACGAGAGCGCTCAACGGTATCCAACTGAGCGCGTAACTCAGCAAGAACTGCTGCATCGCCTGGTTCCGGCCATACACAACTCCGGCGGAATCGGCCACCGCGCCGAA
>Ga0224534_1001888_pt1 | contig 10444 bp, 9 predicted proteins | sample 714E12024metaG_FD_172012 | JGI IMG/M metagenome (GOLD analysis project Ga0224534, IMG submission 172012) | Peat soil microbial communities from Stordalen Mire, Sweden - 717 E1 20-24 | ecosystem: Environmental > Terrestrial > Soil > Wetlands > Peat | place: Sweden: Norrbotten County, Stordalen... | reverse complement strand
CAACTTTGTATTATCGCCCCTTTTTGGACAGCCGGTTGTTTTCTTGCCGCGCTGAGGCCCCGTGATGCAGGGCCTCGCCTGGACCGGACCACGCCGGCGAGTGCTGACAGAAGACCCTGACCGGCCTGTGGGGGCTCCCAACGCGATCGAGCCCGTGAACCGGAAGCTCGCCATGGCAATTTGTAGTGGCGGGGACTCTTCCATCACCCGTGATGGAGCTAGCGGGTGCTAGGCGTCGTTGAGGTACCGGTCCAGTTCCCAGGCCGTCACCTGGGCACGGTACGCCTGTGCCTCGGCCCGCCGACCGTCCACCATCCGCGTCAGCAGCTGCGCGTCGAAGGCGTCGACGAGGACGTCGTCGTCGAGAAGGGCATCCAGGGCCTGGTCCAGAACGCGGGGAAGGAGCTGAGTCTGGATCTTGGTCACGGTCGTGGGGTCGTACCCGCCGATGTCCTCGTCGAAGGCAGGGCCGGGGTCGAGCGCGCGAGCCAGTCCGTCCGCCGCGGCAACCAGGAGCCCCCCGAGCAGCAGGTAGGGGTTCGCAGCCGGGTCAGCCAAACGGAACTCGACACTCGGCCGTTGCTCCACCGAGGAGCCCACCCGGATCACCGCATTGCGGCTCTGGTGCCCCCACACCACCGCACCGGGCGCCTCGGGCCCGGCGTGCAACCGCTTGTACGAGTTGACGTTCGGGGCCGCCAGGGCGGTCAGGGCGCTGGCATGGAGGAGCTGGCCGCCGACGAACGCCCGTCCGGATTCGTCGAGCTGCCAGCGGTCGTCGAACAGCTGGTCCAGTACGTGCTGGTGGAGGTGCAGCCCCGAGCCTGGCTGGCCGGCAAGGGGCCTGGCCATGAAGGTGGCCACCACTCCCCGCTCCTCAGCCACTTGGCGCAGAAGCGCCTTTGCGAGCACGAGCGCGTCAGCCAAGGCCACTGGGGGCATCGCCCCGAGGTCGATCTCGTACTGTCCGGGCCCTGCTTCGAGGTGGGCGCTGACGACCTTGACACCAAAGCTGCCGAGCAGGTCGGCCGCCGCATTCGTCACCGCCGTCCCGACTCCCGCCAAGTCGCCGAAGTATCCCCCGTTGTCGACCGGGACGCCGGCGTGGTCGAGCAGGTAGAACTCGAGCTCGGCCCCGACCTCGAAGCGCTCGGCCAGCTCGCCGGTACGGGAGATGATCTCCGCCAGTGCAGCACGAGGATCGGCCAGCCACGGCTGGCCGTCACGGGTCGTGATCGAGCAAACGGCCCGGATCTCGCCCCCGACCTCTACGAACGTGGTGGGGTCTGGCTTGAGCAGCATGTCGATCTCGAAGTGGCGGCTGCGGCCCTGCAGCGCCGAGCCATCGAAGGGGACGCCGGAGTCGATCGCGCCCTGGAGCCGGCCGGCGGGCAGCAGCACCGCATGCGAACCTCCGAAGACGTCGACGAAGATCAGGCGGGCCCGTCCCGAACGCGCCGTGGCGCCTGGCCCATTCACGTCGCGCTCGGTGCTCAACGGAGGACCGACACGATCAGTATCACAGCGACCACACCGATGAACGCCAGTGCGATGAGCCCCGCATAGGCCCACAATCGCTTAGCGGAATCGGCGGCCGCCATGCCTCCGATCGCCGGCTCCGGGGAGAGGTCGTAGCGCTGCGGGTCAAGCGAGTCGAGATGATCGAGGTCGTCCAATATGTCGGTCGTCGACTGGTATCGGCTCTCGGGCAATCGGCGCATGGCGTGCAACACGACGGCTTCGAGCGCAGGAGGCACGTCGGGCCGCGCCTTGCGGATCAGTTTCGGTCTGCCCTGCAGGTGCCCGGCCATGACAGCCATCGCGTTGTCTCCCGGAAACGGCGGCTCGCCGGTCAGCATCTCGTACATCATCACTCCCCAGGCATAGATGTCACTTCTGGCGTCGCCCCGTTTGCCCTGGACCTGCTCCGGGCTCATGTAGTCCGGCGTGCCCAGGCTCTCCGACAAGTGCCTCCAAGTGAGCCGTCTGGCACCGTCGAGGCTGGCCGTGCCGAAATCGGAGATCTTGAGCCGCCCTTGGGTGTCGATGAGCACGTTTTCCGGTTTCAGATCCCGGTGCACGATGCCCTGGCTGTGGACGTAGGTCAGCGCCTCGGCCAACTGGCGGCCCCAGTCCACGGCCTGGTCCACTTCGACCTGCTGACCCCGGCCTCGGACCCGGGTGCGGAGCGACTCACCTTCGATGTACTCGAGAGCGAGATAGGGCTCGGTACGGCTCTCACCCGGGTCGACCCCGCGCTGGACGCCGGGATGGTCGAGGCGGCTCGCGACTTCGGCTTCCCGCTGATAGCGGCTGAAAAGACCGGGGTCGGCGAACAGGCCGGGGGGAGGCATCTTCAGCACGACTGTCGTGCCTGTGCGCGTGTCGACGGCCTTGTAGGTCTCGGCGTACGCGCCAATGCCCAACAGCTCGACTATCTCGTAACGGTCCACCACTTGACCGGATTGGAAGCGGGTCATCGTCAACCTCGCCGGAATATTGACCGGCGGGCGCCCGCAGCCGGAACTGCGCCGCCTGTCGTCACCTTGACGACGATGACTGTGACGTTATCAGGCGACCCAGCTTTGATCGCCAGGTCGACCAGCTGCTCGGCAGCTTCCACCACCGTCGGCACACTCGGCGTCCCCACCGCCCCGGCACGCTCGGCGATCTCGTGGTTGGCCACGATGTCCCAGAGCCCGTCGGAACATAGCACGAAGACATCTCCCGCCTCGGTGTCCGCCTTGGCTATGTCCACCTGGACCGTCGGCTCGATACCGACCACCCGCATCAGCTGCGAGCGGCCAGGGTGCCTGGCCGCTTGCTCGGGGCTCAGCAACCCCATCCGCAGCATCTCCCCCACCCGTGAGTGATCTGCTGTCATCTGTGTGCAGGATCCCCGTCTGACCAGATAACACCGGCTGTCTCCGACATGGGCGACGACGCCTTGGCAACCGGCGAGCGTCAGCGCGGTGAAGGTGGTGGCCATGCCCCGCTGCCTTCGTTCGAGGGCGGCATCGAAGACTGCGGCATTCGCCGCCCTTGTCGCAGCCCGCAGGGCCTGGGGCGGAGGACGCGGATCGGGTGCTGTCCATATGCCAAGGGCTGCTTCGACCGCCGCCCGGCTCGCGACCTCGCCTGCAGCGTGGCCTCCGAGCCCGTCGCACACGACAAACAGCGGCCCACGGTCCCACGCGTCGTCCGGGGTGGTCGGTGCGTACGCCCCGGCGAAGTCCTCGTTGTGGGGCCGCACGTCTCCGGGCTCGGAGCGCAATGCCCACCCGAACTTGCTCAGCAGGCCGTGGCCCCGGAGAGAACCGTTGCCCGAAAGCTGCTCTGCCTCAGAGCCGGGCAGGAGCTCATCGTCTGTCATCGCGGGCTCCTGCTCCGACAGCTGAACTCGCGGAGCGTCGGGTGCGAGTAGCCTGCCGCGACGTGGCCAAGCGTCCGCAGAACAAGCGGCGCCCCGGCAGTCGGCAGCCAGGCACCCCGGGCGGTGGTCGGGACGCAACGCCATCGGGTGGTCCCCGAAGGCGGGGCTTCGATCCCGCGCAGCCCTTCCAGGTTGGCCGTAGGCCCTCGTCTCCGTTGCTGCTCATGGTGGTCGGGCTGATGTGGGTGGCAGCAGGGGTCATCGCCCTGTTCGCCATGACCGCCAGCTGGCGGCTCGTCCCGGCGATTGCCTTCGTCGGGGTTGGGCTGTACTTCGTGCGAGGCGCCAGCGCCACAGTCCTGCGCCGCGATCGTCGCTCGCAACGCTGATCCCAGTGCTCTGACGCCCCTCACGACACCGGCTCAGTTGACGGCCACCGAAGGTCGCATCCGCTCCGAGATGACCATCTGCGCGCTCTGCTTGTTGGGGTTCACCGCAGCCCAGATGAACCCGAGGACCGCCCACACGGCGACGACGGCCATGGCCTTATAGGCGTCACCCGGTGTGGTGCCCGACCCAGTGACGGCGATGTACACCACGCCGGCCATCTCGAGCAGGTTCAGGACCAAACCCAGCGCCGGGACACAGATGTGCTTGACCAAATGGCGATCGTGACGGCTGGCGAAGGCCACCAAGGCAATGCCACAGGTAGCGCCGTAGACGAGGAACGTCCCCAGGTTGGATGCCAGGGTGATCTGGGTCAGGTTGTCCACCTGGTGAGGATCGGCCCCAAAGACGCCGAGCGCCGCCGACACGAGGGTGAGGACCAGGACTCCACCGTACGGGCTGGCAAATCGGCCGTGGAGCAAGCCGAGCACCGCTGGCATCTCTTTGTCCTTCGACATGGCGTAGGTGATGCGCACCGCGGTGTTGAGGCTGGCGAGCGCAGTGCCGACCAGCGCCAGCAGGACCGTGAAGGCGACCAGCACCGCGAGCGTCTGCCCGCTGTTGCCTAGGTACTGGTTGCCGATGGTCTTGATCATGTGTCCTATGGGCGCCGCGTCAGTGGAGGCAGCTGCGTAGCCATGTGCAAGGGTCTTGCCCGATCCGGTCGTCAACGAGGCGCCGCCGATCGCGAGGTTCGCGGCGAAGTACTCGAACAGATAGCACACTCCGCCCTGGATCAAGAGGCTGATCAGCACCCCGCGCTTTATGTCCCGCTGGGGGTTGACCGCCTCCGACCCGAACGCCGTGACCGACTCGAACCCGACCAGCAAGAGGATGGCGATCGTCGATTGGTACAGCATGTCTATGACGCTGTGAGGAATGATGACGTGAACGGCGCTGGCTCGCGCGAAGCCCCCGACCGCGTGCCCGTGGGCAATCCGGAACCAGATGAACATCACGCTCACCAGCAACAAACAGGTGATCTGGATCACGTTGATCGCTATGGAGGTCATGGTCGACCCGTTGATGCCCCGGTAAGCGATGTAGCCCACGACGCCCGCAAAACAGACAGCCACGATGGCCAGAGGCAGGTAGGTCAGCGTGTGGTGGAAGATCGCCGAGTACAGATAGCCGAACAGCGTCGCCGTGTACGCCACCATGATCCCGGGATAGATCCAGTAGTAGAGGTGGCTGATCCAGCCCACGCTGAGCTTGGCGAAGCGCGCGTACCGCTGGTGAGCCGGGCGCTCCTTGTCCAGGAAGGCCGCCTCTGCGAAGTAGTAGCCCGAGCCGGTGCCGGCGTCAGGGTAGATCCGGGCCAGCTCCGCATAGCTGTACGCGGTCAGCATCGCCAGGATCAGGGAAAGAAGGAGGCCGGCCCACATCCCGTCCGCTGTCGAGGAGCCGTGGCGCGACAACGCGGCCTGAGTCTCGAACGTCGTCCACAAGAAGGCGCCTGGCGCAATTAGCGCCATCGCGTTGACGGTTACGCCTGTCAACGTGAGGCTTCGTCGCATCTCGCCAACGCTGATGTCAGCCATGAACCGTGCCCTTTCCTTGTCGATCGTCGGCTGCGCGACGCGCCCGCACACGAGTGCCGTTTGGGCTTGAGGTGACCGTAAACCTTTCGCGTTTCCTCACCATGTCTGGGGTGTGAACGCAGCATTACCGGCAAAGCCGGGCAGATCCGGTTCCAGCGCGACAGCGACTCTGGAGTCCTCCAGAGCCCTCAGAGATCTCCCGAGGGCTTTGGACGGCGAAGCTGGCACAGCCGAGTCAAGTTCTCAGGCGGCCAGGCCAACCTCGACCACGAGGTCGGTGATCGCGTGCTCCAGTCGATCGAAGTGACGGTGTAGTGGTGTGCCGATGGGCACCGGGCCGCGGATCTAGGAGAGGCGGGTGCGCAGCAAGCGGTTGCAGGTGCGGGTGAAGACCATGGCCACCTGCAACCCGAACAGGGTCAGCTGGTACCGGTTGGCGCCGGACGCGCTCGACGATCCCGTGGAGGCGGAGTCGTCGCAGGGCGTAGGTCATCCTGGGCGGTCATGGCGCCGGGTTCGAGGCCCGGCAGTGGCGCGAGGTGTGCTCGCAGGTTTCTCTTGGAGAACCCGTCGGGCAGGAGTCGGAAGACGACCAGGACGCTGAGCAGTGGCCGGGCACGCGGATCGCCAATGTGCAGCGCTGGACCACCTTGACCGTCGAGTACTACCGGTGCACACACCCGGGGTGCGGAAGTGCCCCGGTGTCCGCCGGTTCACCTTCTTCCCGAAGATCAGGGAGACCTGATCAGGGCGGCCGGGACCGAGGTTGTCACGGACCAGGCACGCCATGGCGGGCGGTGAAACTGAGGTTGCCCAGTCCCGTGGTTGGGGCGCTCGAGAACGCCGCCCTCTTCGTGCCTCGAATGGGCCGAGGCGCAAGCGCAGAGCTCCCGACGGCGACCGCCACCCAAGGCGTACGACTGCGTCGCCTGTCATTCCGGTGGGGCCGTCACCGAAATGCCGCAACAAACGGGCATCTCCGATAGTGAACTCGACAGGCATGGGACACAGTGTTATAACCTCCGCACAATGTTGCACCTGGGTTTTCGCAACAGCAGAAAATGACGCAATCGAGGCCGGGGAGGAAGTACAGATGAAGATTGTTCACGATTCACCGCACAAGCTTCGGAGATCCCGGGTCGTCCCCGTCTCCGTCGTTCTCGTAGGCGCCGCTTTGCTCGCCGGTACCGGGACGGTGGCGTTCGCCGCGCCGAGCCGTGCCGCCCACGCGGCCGTCACAATCCCCACCCCGCGGAAGGATCCCAAGGTCGCAGCCCTGGTGCCGGCGAGCATCAAGAAGAGGGGTTACGTCTCGGCCGCGATGGACGCCAGCTACCCGCCCGACGAGTTCGTGGCAGCCAACGGCACGACGATCATCGGCATGGATGCTGACTTCAACGCCGCGCTCGGCGCCGTCATGGGCGTCAAGTGGAAGGCGGTCAACACGATCTTCAGCACCATCATCCTCGGCCTCGGGGCGGGCAAGTACGACGTAGGAAACTCGTCGTTCACCGTGAACAAGAAACGTGAGAGGCAGGTGAACTTCGTCACCTACTTCAAGGCGGGCGAGGGTTTCTACGTGGAGAAGTCGAGTTCGCTCAGGCTGAACGGGCTCATGAGCCTGTGCGGCCACTCGGTCTCGGTCGAGATCGGCACGACCGAGCAGACCGACGCCCAGGATACGGTCGCCACCTGCAAGAAAGCACACAGGACACCGGACACGGTGTCGTCCTTCGAGACCCAGCTCCAGGCGAACCTCGCCGTCTCGAGTGGTCGGGCTCAGATCGGCTTCGCCGACTCCCAGGTCGCCGGCTACATCGTCTCCCAGTCGAAGGGCCTGTTCAAGCTTGACGGCCCGGCTTTCGGCGTCGCGCCCTACGGCTTCGCCTTCTCGAAGTCCTCGACGCTCGACAAGGCGACTCTGGCCGCCGTCAGGGACCTCATGAAAGACGGCATCTACAAGAAGATCCTCGACAAGTGGGGGGTGCGAGCGGGAGCGATCACCAATCCGGCGATCGTTTAGCCGGACGGCGGCTCCCCGAGCGGCGGCGAGCCGGTGACAATCCAAAGCACTGAGGGGCACCGTCCGGAGGAGATCCGGGCGGTGCCCCTGCGCCATCCAGGGCGGTGGGCGGCCGCGGCCGTCCTGCTCGTGCTGGCCGCGATGCTGGCCCACAACATGCTGACGAACCCCCGCTGGCAATGGGGCGTAATCCGAAGCAACCTCTTCTCCCCGCCGATCGTGTCGGGGGCGGAGAACACCATCAAGATCACGATCTTCGCCATGGCGATCGGCGTCATCCTCGGCATCCTCCTCGCCGTGATGCGGCTCTCGCCCAACCAGGTCCTCTCGAGTGCGGCGTGGCTCTTCATCTGGTTCTTCAGGGGCACCCCGGTCTACCTCCAGCTCACATTCTGGTATGCCATCTCCTCGCTCTTCCCGACCTTCAGCCTCGGCGTGCCGTTCGGGCCGGAGTTCGTGCACCTGAGCGCCAACACGATCATCACCCCGCTCGTGGCCGGCCTCCTCGGGCTCGGCCTCAACGAGGGCGCCTACTACGCCGAGATCGTGCGGGCGGGGATCCTCTCGGTCGACCACGGGCAGTTCGAGGCTGCGCAATCCCTCGGCATGCGCCGGGCGACGCTCATGCGCAAGATCGTGCTGCCGCAGGCAATGCGAGTCATCGTCCCGCCGACGGGCAACGAGCTGAACAACATGCTCAAGACGACATCGCTCCTCGTCGTGGTCACCTACCCCGAGCTCATGTACCAGACCACGAACGACGCCGCCCGGACCTTCGAGGCCATCCCCTTCTATGTGGGCGCCTGCATGTGGTACCTGTTCATGACCACACTGCTCACCATCGGCCAGTTCTATGTGGAGCGCTACTACGCGCGGGGCTCTTCCTACGCGCTCCCGCCGACGCCCATCCAGCGGATGCGGCGCAACCTCACGACGCTGCGCCGCATCCCCTTCTCGGCGAGCGGAACGGGGGGGTCATAGATGCCGGGCCCAATGGTGCAAGCCGAGGCGGTGCACAAGCGCTTCGGACTGCTCGAAGTGCTGAAAGGGATCACCCTCGAGGTCGCGCCCCGCGAGGTGATGTGCCTGTTGGGGCCGTCCGGCTCGGGCAAGTCGACGTTCCTGCGCTGCATCAACCACCTCGAGAAGATCAACTCGGGGCGGCTGCGCGTCGACGGCGACCTCGTCGGCTACGAGGAGCGCGGCGATCGCCTGCACGAGCTTCCCGAACGCGAGGTCTGCCGCCGGCGCACCGAGATCGGCATGGTCTTCCAGCGCTTCAACCTGTTCCCACACATGACGGCGTTCGAGAACGTCGCCGCTGCGCCTGTGCTGGTGAAGAAGGAGCCGCGAGCCGACGTCACGACGCGTGCCCGGGCCTTGCTCGACCGGGTCGGGCTGTCGGACAAGATCGACGCCTACCCCAACCAGCTCTCCGGCGGCCAGCAGCAGCGGGTCGCGATCGCCCGGGCCCTCGCGATGCAGCCGAAGCTCATGCTCTTCGACGAGCCCACGAGCGCGCTCGATCCCGAGCTCGTCGGGGAGGTCCTCGACGTGATGCGCGCACTCGCCGAGGAGGGGATGACCATGATCGTCGTCACACACGAGATCGGCTTCGCGCGCGAGGTCGGCGACACGCTCGTGTTCATGGACGAGGGCGTCGTCGTCGAGGCAGGGACGCCTCGGGAGGTCATCGCCAACCCACGGCACGAGCGCACCAAGGCTTTCCTCTCCAAGGTGCTCTGAGCCTGAACGGTGAACGGCCGTACCGGTCTTCGGGCGACCACCGCGACGGAATGTGAGGATGCGGAGCGAAACCCCGCTCGAAGCGCACCTCCCAACTTCAGGCTGGCTGCTCGAGGCCTGTTCGAGCGGACGACGGGAATCGAGCTCGCACTCTCAGCTTGGGAAGAGAGGTCGGCCGCACGATGGCGAACTGGAGCGGATGCTCATGGCAGGTCATCGAGTTATGCTCACGCCGTCGAACGGCCGTGAACGGCGACGTCCGCGGGATATTCCGGGACGAGATCGATCCCGCGATGCGTCTGTATCCGTAAGTGTGGGCGGCGTGCTGGTCGGTGTCGAGTCAGGACCGCTGTCGGTGCGGCTCCCTTCTCCGTCTGGTGGCGTGGAGTCTGCATGGTGGTGTCCCGGTCGGTTCCGCTGTGTCCCGGCATGTCCAAAAGACCAGCAAAAGCCTGTCCTTCGGCTATTGTCAGCGAACTGGAAGATCGGACAGGACGCATCCGGACGCCAGTTGTTAGGTGAAAGTTGGGTGAACCATTCTCGGCACCGGGCGTCGAGCGCGATGGTCGACTCCTCGCGTCACTCGGTCGGGCGGCCGGGCGCTGAGGGAGCCAGGACCGCGGTAACGGACGCCGCAACGCGCCTGAGTCGGGGCGGTCGCGTTGTGGTGCTCGTAGGGTGATCAGTCGGTGTCTGTCTCGAGTGACGTGGATCGGACGTCTCGCTGTTCATTCTCCACGTCGAGCATGAGAGCCCGCGGTGCTTCTTCCAGCATCATGAGGGACTCGTCCGCGCCAGGCAGAGCCCGAATCAGCTCGTCCAGCTTGCGTTGGGTGGCTGCCTGCTCTCTTCCCTGCGTGTGCTGGATCGCGAAGACCATCACGAGCGTGATGGCTGACACGAACACTTCGAACCCGGCCACCCAGCTGCTCGGAAAACCGAGCGTCGCGCCAACGACGACCAGACAGATCACAGTTGCGATGACGGTGAGCGCTACTGCAGGCAGGGAGCTGTAGTGCTCGATCCGGTAAAGGGCTTTGCTCGTTGCGGGAAGCTGCGCCGTTCTGTGGACGATCCGGCGCTGTCGAGGTCTCGTTCTGTCTCCTGAGGTGCGACGCTTCACCTTCGAAGGTTACCGACTCGCTCGTGACCCGGGCTTCTGACCCCCGCCGGTCAGGTAGATCGTTCTAAGAGCAACCTTGTAGGTGCGAGCCGACTATCGGGCCAGGCCCGCTCCTGGGAGTGACCTATGCGTGAGGCGAGCGGTGACGGACCTCGCGTGCGACGTACCGCTTGAGCTCTCGGATGATCTCG
>Ga0224534_1001883_pt1 | contig 10457 bp, 8 predicted proteins | sample 714E12024metaG_FD_172012 | JGI IMG/M metagenome (GOLD analysis project Ga0224534, IMG submission 172012) | Peat soil microbial communities from Stordalen Mire, Sweden - 717 E1 20-24 | ecosystem: Environmental > Terrestrial > Soil > Wetlands > Peat | place: Sweden: Norrbotten County, Stordalen... | reverse complement strand
GCGGCGGCTTCGGCTATAGCGTGCCGGGCAACTCGGGTCCGCAGCGCACCGGGCACATCACCGTTCAACCGGGGCCGTTGGTGGTGACGGTCACCCAGCAGGCTTTGCCGCCTCCCCCGATGCAATTGAACGCAGTCGTGAACGCTGCCAGCAACGTGGCGGGCGCCGTGTCGCCGGGGGAAATCGTGACGCTCTACGGCGCCTACATCGGCCCCGCCAGCCCCGCCGGCTTCCAGGTCAACACGGACGGCACGTACGCGAAATCGCTCGGCGCCACGCGCGTGCTGTTTGACGGCGTTCCCGCCGGCATAATTTACGTCTCCGCGGCCCAGGTCAACGCCGTATCGCCGTACGGCCTCGCCGGCAAGTCCACCACCCAGGTGCAAGTGGAATATCAGGGCGTGCTTTCCAACGCCATATCCGTTCCCGTTCAGGCCGCGCACCCCGGCCTCTTCACGGTGGACGCTTCGGGGCTCGGCGGAGGAGCGATCCTCAACCAGGATTCTTCCCTCAACGGCGGCCTCAACCCCGCGGCGCGAGGCTCCGTGGTGATGATCTACTCGACCGGCGGCGGTGTTACTATTCCGCCTGGAGTCGATGCAGCGATCACGCCCGCCCCCCCATCCCCTCTGTTACTGCTCGCAACGAAACCCGTGTCCGTCACCATCGGCGGCATCGCGGCCACGGTCTCCTACAGCGGCGCAGCGCCGTCCCAGATCGCCGGGCTGACTCAAATCAACGCGCAGGTTCCAGCCGGCGTGACTCCGGGGACAAAGGTGCCCGTGATTGTGCAGATCGGGACTTGGCAGAGCCAACCTGGCGTGACCTTGGCCGTGCAATAGCGCAATTTCTACCGCGGCGGCGAGTTCGCCGCCACAGGCCGGAGCAGCAAATCCTGGAAATCGAAGCTGAAATCGGTCAGCGGCGAAACCGGCGCCATCTTCACCTCGTCAATCGAGCCGTCCGGTTTCAAGGAGAACGTCACGTAAGCGTCCGCGTCCAGTGTGCGGTCGCGCCAGCGGGCCACAAATGTGTCGTACTGCCAGTGCTCCAGGTCGCCCGTGAGCTGACGGGTGTGGGTAAAGGAAATCGTCAGCTTGCCGCCGTGGTCTTCAATCGCCACGTCCCCGTACCACGCATCGCGATAGCGCCCGGCATAACTCGCCAGCGGCAGCGAGGGCCGCGAGGTCGCGTTCCGTTTGGCGGCCGCCTGTTTCACGGTTTCCTCCGCGCCGGTTTCTCCCTGCTTTTCCTGGGCCAGAAATGGGGCCACCCAATCGGTCTCGGGCGCGCCCAGGTAGCGATCCAGAATGGTGTAGGTCACGGCTTGGAACGCCCCGGTGGCTTCCTGGTTGGTAAGCACGACGACTCCCAGCTTCAGGTCGGGGACCATGGTCACACGCGAGACGTATCCCGAAAGGCCGCCCGTGTGGGACACGATCTTCTTGCCCCGGTAGTCGTTCAACATCCAGCCCAATCCGTAGGCGTTGAAATTGGGGGCCAGCGCGCCCAGGGCCGCCGACGCGCCGATCGGGATGATGGTCTGAGCAGACCACATCTCTTTGGACTGCGCTTCGCTGAACAGCCGCGAGCTTCCCATGTCGCCGCGATTGAGTTGGACCGTCACCCACTTCGCCAGGTCCGCCACACACGAATTGATGGCGCCCGCCGGCGCGTTGTTGTCGACATCCTCATGCGGCAGCGGCTCCAGTTTGCCGCTGGCCTTGGAGTGCGGTATGGCCACATCGCTCGCGGCCTTCAGGGCCTGCGTGCTGGCATTGGTGGAGGTCATGCCCAGCGGAATGAAGATGCGCTCCTTGACGAAACTGTCCCAGCTCTTTCCGGTGACCGCCGGAATGAGCTGGCCCGCCACCAGATACAGCAGGTTGTCATACGCGTACCGGCTGCGGAAACTGGTGGCCGGCTTGACGAACCGCAGCCGGCGGATGATCTCTTCGCGGCTGAGGTCGCTGGGCGGGAAGAACATCAGGTCGCCCGCGCCCAGCCCCAGCCCGCTGCGATGCACCAGCAGGTCCCTCACGGTCAGCTCGCGGGTGACGTACGGGTCGTACATCTGGAAACCGGGCATGTGTTGGATCACCGCGTCGTCCCACCGGAGCTTGCCCTCGTCCACCAGCATGGCCAGCGCCGCCGCCGTGAAGGCCTTGGTATTGGAGGCGATGCGGAAGAGCGAGTGCGGCGTCACCGGCGCCGGCTCGCCCAGTTTCCGCACTCCGTACCCGTTGGCGAGGACCACGTTGCCGTCCTTGACGATGGCCACGGCGATCCCCGGAACTTCGAACTCTTTGCGGGCGCGTTCCACCACCCGATCGACGTAGTCCTGTGCCGGGCAAACCGCCGCGGCCACGAGCAGCCCGATCAGAAGTACTACAACACTGTTTGGGGCAGGATGGCATCCTGCGGCCGAGTGGTACTCGGCGTACCGGCACGCGGCTATGCAGCTTTGTGGGGCAGCCAATCCTGGCTGCAGCCGGCTTTCAGCCGGCGTCTTCGCGTGCGAAGACTTGCCGCCTGAAAGGCGGCTGCGGGCAAGATTGCCCGCCCCACTACGACCTGTCACGCAACAACTTCTCATAGACCTCCCTCTTTGACATCCCGCGCCGCCGCGCCACTTGTTTGATGGCGTCCATGCGCGGCGTTCCGGCCCGCATCAGCGCGTCCACGGCTTCATCCACGGGCGTGTCGTCCGGAGCCGGCCCCGAAGCCCGCCCCACCAGGACCGTCATCTCGCCTTTCACCGCTTCGCGCTCCGCCAGTTGCGCGCGAATCTGGGCCGCCGTGCCGCGCAGAAACTCCTCGTGGATCTTGGTCAGTTCCCTCGCCACCACCACGGGCCGCGGCCCCAGGGCCTTCTCTATCGCCTCCAATGCTTCCAGAATGCGATGCGGCGCCTCGTAGAAAATGAGCGTGGCGTGCTCTTCCGCCAGCGCTTCCAACGTCTTGGCCCGCTGTCCCGGTTTGGGCGGCAGAAACCCGCAAAACCGGAACGTCTCCGCCGGCAGCCCCGAAGCCGCCAGCGCCGCCAGCGCCGCCGAAGCCCCCGGCACCGGCTGCACCGGAATGCCGCTTTCGATGGCCGCCCTCACCAGCCGGTACCCCGGGTCGGATACCAGTGGCATCCCCGCGTCGGACACCAGCGCAATCGCCGCCCCGGCGCGCAGCCGCTCCGCCAACTCCCCGGCCCGTTCTACTTCATTGTGCTCGTGGTAGCTGATGGTAGGGGTCCGGATGTCATAGTGATCCAGCAGCGTGCGTGTATGCCGCGTGTCTTCGCACGCGATCAGGTCCGCCTCCTTCAGCACCCGCACCGCGCGGTAGGTGATGTCTTCCAGGTTCCCGATGGGCGTCGCCACCAGATAAAGCAGGCCGGCCATTCCTTGAGTATAGAGGCAGGGCCACGGACCCATCCCCCATGGGAGTCGAGTCAAGCTGATAAAGGGTGGTGGACCGTTTCCTGCGGGGCGTAGCGGCTGCCGGCCCTTCTAAACCTTGCGGCACCAGGGGAGGATCTGTCGGTTGACCGCTTAGCCAGTCACATGGAAAATGCGTCGCAAGCGTCCGCCGTTCCCTGCAACTCAGTGGCTTTCGTCCTTGTGGAAGCCGTCAATCTCGTAGCCGGTTTCAAAGCCAAGCAAGCGCCGCGATACACAACTTGCTCGACCGGCCGCCAATTTGACCTGATCTGGACGCTGCCCCTCAACCCCCTGGCCCCCGGCCCCTGGCCCCCGCGAACGAAGTGAGCGTACCCCCCTTCCCATTTCGGAATTTATCCTCTTATACTGGAGTTGACCCAGGAGGCTGGTAGTGAAGATTCTTAAGCTTCCGAAAGATAAACTGGATTTATTCGCTTCCGTCGTGCAGCAGTTCGGGGAGCTTCATGCTCCCGTCGAGCAGGACGGCAAGTACGCTTTTAAACGGCTCACGCACTGGTCGGAGGCGCGCCTCGATTACGACCGCACCATCCTGCCGCCGAAGAAGTATTTTCTTCCGCCGCGCGAGGCCATGTTCCGCTACCGCCCCGGGGAGGGCTTCGTCCCTGCGACCGAGGGCCTGGACAAGCGCATTGTCCTGTTTGGCGTGCACGCCTGCGACATCTACGCTTTGAACATCCTGGACCGCGTCTACGCCGGCAAGTTGAACATCCAGGACCGCGTCTACACCGGCCAGTACCACGATCCCTACTACCAGGCGCGCCGCAGGAACATTGCCATCATCGGCATCGACTGCGTCCCCGACAAGCAGTGCTTCTGCCGTTCCATGCGCGCGGATTTCGTGGACCACGGCTTCGACCTCTTCTTCTTCGATACCGGCGACTACTATCAGGTGCTGGTCGGCACCGCCCTCGGCGACGACATGGTGCTCGCCACCGGCCGCCTCTTCGAACCCGTCGGGGAGGCCGATATCACCGAATACAAGAGCCGCTCGCTGGACAAGCGCCGCGCCTTCCAGCTCGAAGTCGAAATCCGCGATCTGCCCGAGATCTTCGAGATGGAGTATCAAAGCGAGGTTTGGGACGAGCTGGGAAAGCAGTGCCTTTCCTGCGGCAGTTGCAGCATGGTCTGTCCCACCTGCTACTGCTACGACGTGGCGGACGACGTCGAGCTTGGCTCGCGCGCCGGCACGCGCACCCGCTCCTGGGATTCGTGCCTCTTCGCCAGCCACGCGCAGATCGCCAGTGGCGAAAATTTCCGCCATTCGCGCGCCAGCCGCATCAAGTTTCGCTTCTATCACAAGCAGCGCGGTTTTGTGGCCGAATACGGCCGGCCGAGCTGCGTCGGCTGCGGGCGGTGCATTTCCGCCTGCCCCGTGAACATCGACGTCGTGCAGGTGATCGAGAGCCTGCGGAGGGTGGAACATGTTGCTAGCCGATGAAGTCACCGCCTCGGATCCCGTCTTGAGCGACAATCCGTACCAGCCGTACCTGGCTCGTATCGTGCGCATCCACAAGATGGTCGAGAACACCCAGGTTTTCACGCTGCGCTTTCTGGATGAGCACCTGGTTCGCAGCTTCCGCCATCAGCCGGGCCAGTTCGTTATGCTGAGCATTCCCGGCACCGGCGAAATGCCCATTTCCATTTCCTCTTCGCCCACACGGCCCGAGGTTTTGGAACTGTGCGTGCGCCGCGTGGGCCGGGTCACCAATGCGCTCTACCGCATGCGGACCAACGACGTGGTGGGCGTCCGCGGGCCTTACGGCAACGGGTATCCCATGCAGGAGATCGCCGGAAACGACCTGCTGCTGGCCGCCGGCGGCCTGGGCATGGCGCCTCTTCGCTCGCTGCTCTGGTACGCCCTCGACCACCGCGACCAGTTCAACAACCTCACCCTCATGTACGGCAGCAAGCGGCCCGAGGACATGCTCTTTCGCGAGGAACTGGTGGCCCTGGTGGACCGCGCCGATATCAACTGCCTTCTCACGGTCGACGCGGATCCCTCGGGCACGTGGAAAAACCACGTCGGCCTGCTGCCGAGCCTCTTCGATTACGCCAAAATCGATCCGGCGCGCACCTACGCCGCGGTCTGCGGCCCGCCGGTGGTTTACAAGTTCATTCTCCAGCGGCTGCTGAACCTCGGCTTCCCCAAGAACCGGATTCTCATGTCCCTGGAGCGGCGCATGAAATGCGGAGTCGGCAAATGCGGGCATTGCAGCATCGGCTATAAGTACACCTGCGTGCACGGTCCCATCTTCACTTACTGGGACGCCATCAACCTGCCCGAGATGATTTGAAAGGAGCGAAGCGGATGGGCAAACCGACGGTTGGAATCTTCGGCCTTACCGGGTGCGCGGGGGATCAGCTCGCCATCCTCAATTGCGAAGATCAGCTTCTGGATCTGGTCGCTTTTATCGACATCCGGGATTTCCTGATGGGTTCTTCGGGAAACGATACCGGCTGCGCGCTGGACGTGGCCCTGGTGGAAGGCGCCGTGCTCACGGAGCGCGACGCCGAAATGCTGCGGGCAATCCGAAAGCGGTCCGGGCTGCTGGTGGCTCTGGGAACCTGCGCCGTCTGGGGCGGCGTGGCCGCGCTCGATCGCGACGCCGATCGTCCTAAGCTGCTCAAGGAAATCTACGGCGACACAGGCAGCGGGTACGATTCCCTGCCGGCCCGCGCGCTGCATGAAGTAGTGAAGGTGGACCTGCGCATCACCGGCTGCCCCATCGAGAAGGACCAGTTCCTGGCCGCCATCGCGGGGCTGCTGAACGGCGATCTGCCGGTTTACCCCGATTATGCGCTGTGCACGGAATGCCGCATGCGCGAGAACAACTGCCTGCTGATTGAGCATGGCGAAGTCTGCTGCGGCCCGCTCACCGTGGCCGGCTGCAACGCGCGCTGCCCCGAACTTCGCATCGCGTGCATCGGCTGCCGCGGGCCGCTCGACGACGGCAATCCCAACTCCATGCTTGAAATGCTGGAAAAGAAGGGCATCGGGCGGCGGCAGGTGGAAGACAAACTGCGCACCTTCGCGCCCATAGGAGCCGGCAAATGAGCACCATCGTCATCGACCACTTAGCGCGCGTGGAAGGACACGGGGGCATCACCGTGGAGCTGGAAGGCGACGCCGTCACCAACGTGCGCTTCGACGTGTTCGAAGGCGCGCGCCTGCTCGAGGGCCTGGTGCGCGGTCGCCGCTACGACGAAATTGCGCCCATCGTTTCGCGCATCTGCTCCATCTGCTCGCCGGCGCATTCGCTGACCTCTCTCAAGGCGACTGAGAACGCCCTGGGCGTCCAAGTGACCCCCCAGACGGAGTTCCTTCGCGAATTGCTTTTGCGCGGCGAGAGCATTCAAAGTCACGCCCTGCACCTGTTCTTCCTCGCCGTGCCGGACTACCTCGACCGCCCCAGCGCCATTGCCGTGGCTGCCGAGCATCCCGCCGCCGTCATGCTGGGGTTGCGGCTCAAGAGGCTGGGAAACCTGATTCAGGAGACCATCGGCGGGCGGGCCATCCACCCCGTCAACGCGGTGCCCGGCGGGTTCGGGCGGGTCCCGCGCGTCGAGCAGTTGATCGCCATCCGCAGCGCCCTCATCGAGGCCATTCCGGACGCTGAAGCCATGCTCGATCTCATCGCCTCCCTGCCGGACGCCGGCTTCTGCCACACGCCTACCGCGTACGCCGCGCTCGATTCTCCCGATTCCGACCGTTACTATGCCGGCGACCGACTGACGATCGTCTCGAACGGCGACCGGGCCACCATCCCGGCCGCCGATTACCGTTCCCTGACCAACGAGAAGCCCGTCGCGCATTCCTACGCCAAGCACAGCTCGTTCCACGGCAAGCCGTTTATGGTGGGCTCGCTGGCGCGGCTGACGGTGAATCCGGGCCGGCTCACCGAACGTTCCGCCACGGCCGCTGGGCGGCTGAAGCTTTCCATCCCGTCGGACAATCCCATGGACAACAACAAGGCCCAGGCCGTGGAGTTGGTCAACGACCTGGGGCTGGCCCTCGACATGGTCGAACGGCTGATCCATGACGGCGTCAAGGACGAAGGATGCGTCCCCATAACTCCCCGCGCCGGAACCGGCGTGGGCATTACGGAAGCCCCCCGCGGGCTGCTGGTCCACAGCTACACCTATGACGAGCAGGGCTCGGTGGTAGCGGCGGACGTGATTACGCCCACCGCCATGAACGCCGCCAGCCTGGAGCAGCACCTCCGCAAGACCGTCGAACAGAGCGCGGAGCGCGATGAAGCCACGCTCAAGAAGAAACTCCAGATGATAGCGCGCGCGTATGACCCTTGCATTTCCTGCTCCGTGCACTTGATACGGAGATGAAACCGGACCTGGTGATCGGCCTCGGCAATCCTCTGATGGGGGATGACGGGGCCGGCGCCGCCGCCGCCGAAATCCTCGCCAATGATCGCACGCTGGCGCGCCGCGTCGATGTGATTTCCGCCGATACCGACGTGCTGAGTTGCGCCAGCCAGATGGAGCGCCGCCGCCGCGTGTTGCTCATCGACGCCGTCGAAGGCGAAGTCCCCGGAGCCATTTCCGTGCTGCGCGAATCCCCGCCCCTCGACGGGCAGCAGCACGCGCACCACCTCTCGGCCCCCGCCATGCTTGCCCTGCTCCGCCAGGTAACCCCCACGCTTCACGACACGGAGTTCACCTGGATCCTGGTGACGGTCAATTCCGCCAGGGTGGGGATGCAACTTTCCCCGGAGGTGGCCGCCGCCATCCCGAAAGTGCTGGAGCAGGTGCGCCAGGAACTGAGGCGGGGGTAGTGGGGCGGACCCCCCGGTCCGCGCGGGTCCCCCTGGACCCGCGTTCGCTACGGACGCTCTTCGCTCGAAGAGTCAAGGCCTTTGACAACCGCGACAGGCCGACGAGGGCGTCGGCCGCGGACCTGGGGGTCCGCCCCACACTAACGTGGTAGCATGAGTGCGGGCTGTATGCGCCGGTCGATCCCTCTGTTCTTTCTTGCCGTCTTTTGTGTGCCCGCGCAGGAGCTCCCGCCGGAGGTCCTCACTCTGGCGCGCATTTGCGACCGCGTGCGGGAAGCAGTCAACCGGTTGCCGGACTGCACGTGTGTCGAAACCGTGGCCCGCTTCCGGAAGTCCGCCGGCAAAGACCTCAAGCCCGTGGACCGCGCGGTTCTGCAGATTCTGTTTAGCGGCGGCAAAGAGCTGTTCGCATCCCCCGGCGATACGCACTGGGAAACCGAGCCGTTCGCCTTCCTGGCCAGCGGCATGATGAGCAATGGCCTCTTCGCCCTGAACCTCAAAGCCATCTTCGTCAATAACCAAGCCATCATCAGGTACAAGGGCGACGAATCCCCCACCGGGCGTCGCGAAGCCCGCTACGATTTCCACATATCGCGGATGTCGAGCGGCTATACGGTCCAGCACGCGGGCGCTTCCAGCGTGGTGGCAGAGCGCGGCTCTTTCTGGGCCGACCCCGAAACGTACGATCTTCGCCGGCTGGAGTTTCACGCCGACGAGATTCCGCCCGAGTTGCTCTACGCCGATATCTCCACCACCATCGACTACAATCGCGTACGCATCGGCGAGAGAGACATCTTGCTGCCACAGACCGCCGATGTGCGAACCATCGGCGTGGATGGCGTGGAGAACCTGAACCACATCGAATTCACTCACTGCCAGGGATTCCATGCCGAAAGCACGCTGGTTTTCGGCGCCGCCCGCGATGCCTCGCCCGTCGCGGGCCCGACCGCAACGCAGCCCAAGCCGGCCGCCGCGGAAGGCACGCTGCCGCCGGCGCTCCTCATCGCGGTCGCCTTAAGTACTCCCCTGGACGACCACGCCGCCGTCGGGTCGCTCATCCAGGGGAAGGTGGTGGGCGGCATCATGCAAAAGGAGAAGGTTCTGGTTCCCGACGGCGTGCCGGTGGTGGGCCGCATCCGCCGCCTGGAACGCTATTCCGACGCCGGCGACTACTTCATCGTGGCGTTGGAATTCACCCGCCTCGAAACACCCGGCGGAGACCTGCGCTTCTACGCGGACCTGCAGGATGTCGACCGCCGCGAAGGCGCCGAGATGGTGCTCGTCAACACCACGAGCGTGGAGCGGGGCGAGTCCGGGTCCGCCGGCCCGATGCCCAGTGCTGTGACGTGGGAAAAAACGTCCAGCCAGCGGATCTGGACGCACGAAGTGCCCGGCGTGGGAACGTTTTTCGTCCGCGGTTCCAGTTTCTCTCTGCCGCCCGGTTTCAAGACGATGTGGAAGACGCAGCTTTACCCGCTGCCGGCCGCGCCGGGCACCGCTGCGGCGCCGTAGCCTTATCTCTCGAACACAATCCCCGCGCTCGGCAGAATGGGGAACATCTTGTCGAGCGTAATGTACGCCTGGTGAGTGCTCGAGGTGTAGCCGTTGAAGCTCTCAAACACATAGTTGGTGCGGTTAGTCAGGTTAATCACCTCGCCGAACAGCGTTAGCTTCCACTTGTCTTTCGTCCAGGACTTATTGATGCGGAAGTCGCCTCGCTGGTAGGGATCGAGCCGCAGTTGGTTGCGGCTGCTGGTGAGGTAGTAGTTCGCGCCACTCATGCGCAGATAGCCGGGGATCGGGAAGCCGCTGCCATAACTCCACTTGAGGCTCAGGTTGACGGTCGGGCGCAGGCGGTAACTGCCGTAGATATTCATGGTGTGGCGCTGATCGTAATCGGAAGGAAACCGGTCCCCGGACCCCGCCGGTTCCCGGCTGTCGCGCATGCCGGTGCGGCCAAAGGCGTAGGAAATCCACCCGTTGAAGCGGTTGGCGCTGGTGCGCTGCAAGAAGAATTCGACGCCGCGCGAATATCCGCGGAGGGAATTGTAATAGAGCGGGTTGGCGGGCGGAACAAAAACTTTGCCGGTGACCAGCAAGCGGGGATCGTAGAGCGGCTGGAAGGGAAGGTCGCGATCGGCGCGATTGTAATATTCGGCGCGGATTCGCGTGCGCTGGCCGAGCCGGTGTTCGATGGCGCCGATGGCCTGGT
>Ga0224534_1001881_pt1 | contig 10476 bp, 10 predicted proteins | sample 714E12024metaG_FD_172012 | JGI IMG/M metagenome (GOLD analysis project Ga0224534, IMG submission 172012) | Peat soil microbial communities from Stordalen Mire, Sweden - 717 E1 20-24 | ecosystem: Environmental > Terrestrial > Soil > Wetlands > Peat | place: Sweden: Norrbotten County, Stordalen... | reverse complement strand
AACCAGGTAGCCTCGAAGTATCAGTTGAACCCTCAGATGATCAGCCAGTGGAAGAGCGAGTTCATCCAGAACGCCTCAACCATGTTTGAAAAGAGCAAGGATGAGGCCGGGAAACTTCGCAAGGAGATGGATGAAAAAGAGGCCAGGTATCAGCAGCTCATTGGCCAACTATCGTACGAGATAGAGTGGCTTAAAAAAAATCTGGCCTCAAATAACGCGATGGAAGCACGCAAGACGATGGCTGAGTCGGATAACAAGAAGACCAATCTGGCCCGCCAGGCTAAGTTACTCAGCATCAACAGAACCAGCTTATACAGAAAGCCATCTCTGCATGGAATGATATGGACCTGTTGGACATGCATATGATCGATAAGATCTATACGGCCAAGCCTTTTTACGGCTACCGCCGGATCGCCAAGGAGATGCAAGGTGCAGGCAGGTCCATCAACCGGAAACGGGTCAGGCGACTGATGGGTATCATGGGCATCCATGGCATCTGCCCGGGGCCCAATTTGAGCAAGATGCTGCATGCCAAGTACGTGCGCCCATACCTCTTAAGAGGGCTCAAGATCACTCATCCCGATCAGGTCTGGGCAGTGAATGTCACCTATATTCGCATGAGACAAGGCTTCATGTACCTGTTCGCCATCATTGACCTCGAGTTACATCATTGATTATGAGCTCAGCATGACCCTGGATAGACAGATGGTGCTGAACTGCCTCAAACGGGCATTCAAACAGGCCAAGCCAGAGATCATCAACAGCGACCAGGGCGGCCAGTTCACCAATGAGGACTACATCAAGCTGCTGCAATCAGAAGGAATCCAAATCTCGATGGACGGAAAGGGGCGAGCCCTGGACAACATTTTCGTAGAAAGATTTTTCCGGACCCTGAACATCTATCTGAACGAGTATGAGACTCCAAGAGCACTGAGAAAAGGCCTGAGCCGATACATTTGGTTCTATAATGAGGAGCGGCTGCATCAGTCTCTGGATTACGACAGGCCGGCTGACTATTACCGGCGCCCCCAAATTGGTGAGATAGCATCTTGAGAGAAGGAGGAACTGTTAGCTTATTATTTCGCAAAAGATGTCTTGACAATGGGGGGCACTATAATCGTTGGAGTACGTATTTTTTTATTAAGCCATCACCACTCAAATTATTTTTTAATTTATTAACCTATAGGTTTACTTTTTTAGAAATATATATTATAATAATAATTATAATAGCAACTAATATAAGGAGTAAAAGCCAGTGCCGACGAAAAAACAAAAAGGCTGTGCTTTCTGCTCTCTGATTGATTTTTTTTTGAATTCTGCTGAGCAAGAAGCGATTAAAAAAGTATTAAATAAAATTGACCTTTCCCGTTGTCCGAGCTGCAATAAGATTAACCTTTTGGTTAAGCTTTATAAGGCTGAACACAGCCCCGAACTATCTGGCGCAACCTTAAAAGTAAATTTAAAAGAAATTAGAAAAAATAAGAAGATAACTCAAGAATATGTTTCAACTTTATTGGGTTTTTCTCCAGCAAGATATAGTGTTATTGAAAATAATAAAAAAAAGCCTAGTATTTTACTGGCCTTGAAGATTGCCAAAATATTGAACTGTGATGTAAATGAAATTTTTAATTTGGAATTGGGTCAACAGAATGATTAAAGTAGCCTGCAAGCTAATTATAAACGTCAAATTATTCGGAGATTTAAAATGAGCATAAAAGAAATAATCCAATATTTTCAGATCGATGATAGCATTGATATATCTCAGAATGAAATCTATAAAGACCTTTTAACTTCTTTTAGAATACTAGAGTCATATGCCTTAAAGCAATTTCCACGGCTACACGATTCTTATGAAAACAAACATATATATCAGTTAGTTATAGATCAAGACATTCCTCTTTTTTTTAGTTCCTATGGTTGGGAACAAAACGAGACCGCGCAAGGTACTCAACTATTTATAAATGATACAATAGCCTTGTTTTTGACCAGAATATTATTTTTTCGCCTTCTAGCTGATATGAAACTACTCCAATTGCCGCGGAATAACCACCATTATTTTGATCCATCACAAATATTTCAATATATATCCCCAAAAGTTCACAATATGGTTATAAGAGAAATTCACGATCTTAATTCCCAGTTGTTTAGTCGGCTTGAAGCATTACTATTTAATTTTAGCGACACCAAGATGCACCCTGATGTGGCCAAGGCGATTAATATCTTAAACTCTTTACAAGTAGATCTTATCGATGAAAAGGTTCTCGGAGAACTATATCAATCAATCTTAAATGTTGATAAACGAAAAATAACAGGTGAATATTATACACCATGCTCGATAGTGAAATATATATTAAAACAAACAGTTTTTAAATCCGCAAAGGAGGGCTTGATTCTAGACCCTTGTTGTGGATTTGGTACTTTCCTTATTGAAGCATTTAAATTTTATTCAATGAGTCAGATAAATATTTACGGAAATAAGCAACTCTTAAACTTTTCCAAGCGCCTAGTAGGATTTGAAATAAATCCTTTTTCCTCCACATTAACACTTTTTCAGCTCATTTGGACTTTGTTAAAACACAAAATTAAGGCCATTGACGACGATACAGTTAACATTTATACTTTTGATTCACTTATAAAAGGAAGTGTAGAGCCCTTACTTGACGTTCTTGACGTTAGAGATAATCAAAAATATCAATATGTCTTGGGAAACCCTCCTTATGTCCGGGCTGAAAGGCTGAAAAATGGTGAAAGTCTCGGGAATCTATGGAATGGTATATGGGGTCAAAATTGTGATACAGCAATTCTTTTCCTTTATAGAGCTTTGACCGAATGGTTATCTGATGGGGGGGAACTTGGTGTTGTTGTCTCGGGGGGGATTGCAAATTCCCAATCTGCACAACCGCTTAGGAACCTTTTTGAAAAAAGTGTAACTATAAAAGAAATAGTTTGGTTGGAATTCGCTCCCAAAGTTTGGGAAGCGAGTGCCATTCCCATGATTATCATAGTTGAGAAAAAACAGCCTAACCCCCAAGATGTTATCAAAATTGCGTCACCCCATCAATGGCCTGACAATAACATATCCTTCAAGGAATTTAGTTATAAACAATTCTTTTCATCCAAAGTAAACCCGGAGAAATACTTACTACCTTTACTAAATATCGATGATATAAATATATTAGATCGCCTAAGCTGCTTTGGTAATGTGGGACAAGTCGTTCAGTTTAAATACGGAGTTCAACGAGGAGGTAAGGCGAAATTAACAGACACCCCAATCGGAAAGCGCTCAATAAAAGTAATTGATGGAAAAAGTATATCTATGGCACGCTATGGAGAACCAATTGGATGGGTAGATTTAAATACAGTTCAAAAATGTTCAATATGGAGACAGTATAAGCTTGGCGATCATCAACAGTCGATAGCTGAGTGTTGTGAAAATGAAGAGAGTGGATATATTGCATTGCCAGGAATTACATTAGCTCCAACTGCCGCCTATATTCCTGATTCTAATATCGCATGCTTAGATACTACAGTAGTCGGCTCTTGCCCAGACCGCCAAATGCTTAAAGCTTTAGCGGCGTATTTTAACAGCAAAATATGCCAGTATATTTGCTTAATTCAGCTTAGAGCAGGTATCATGCAAGGTTCACATAGGTTGCATATGTATCCACGCACTGTTCACAAGCTACCCTGGCCACATAAAATAAGCCACACCCTGGTATCGGATTTGGCGCAATTATATGACCAATTATCAAGCTCAGCAAAATTAACATGCATAACTAACAAAAATGAAATTGAAGAATTTAAAAATATTAGAACACTTATTGATAAAAAAGTCGGGTCTTTGTTTAGCTTATCTTCCTTAGATCTTGAACATATAGATAGGCAACTTTCTCTGCCTCCTTTAGACAAGTTAACTCCCCGTTTTCCCTGGAATGAAACAAAACCTAGCCGCCCTAATAGATATGATTTTGATCGGTTTAAAACAATCTTATAGGAGGTTAAGCATGCTCCAAGATCGGGAACAAAATTACACAATAAATGATTGCCCTGTTATAGCTTCACTGACCGGATATATCTCTGCAAAACATAGCGGGGATTCAATATTTTTAAATGCTCATCCTTATCATACAAAGGTACCCCCATCGATAATTGACAAGCATATCCTTCACTATACGAAACCTGGGGACATTGTCTTAGATCCCTTTTGCGGCAGTGGAATGACAGGAGTTTCTGCTCTTAGAAACAACCGCAAGGCATTTCTGAACGACTTGAGTCCAGCGGCGGTTCATATCGCTAGCGGCTACCTGGAACTAGTAAGTTCTTGTTCTTTAGAAAAAGCAAAATTGAAAGTTCTAGATGAAGTAGAAAAAGAACTTCGTAATCTTTATAATACACAGTGCCCTCGATGTGGAGGAACGGCCCAGATCGCTTATTTAATTTGGTCCGATGTTGTCAGTTGCCCATATTGTACCCATCCACTTGTAATATGGGAACATTGTGTTGATTTAGATACTGGGGTTGTTAAAGCGTCATTCAATTGTCCGTCGTGCAATGGTATTATCGAAAAGAAAAGGTTAACAGGCTATAGGCTCTATTCAAAACCAGTCGTCACCGTTTGTGATTGCGAAAATGGATGTTTACCCAAAAGAAATGAACACCTTACTACCAAGGAGGAGCAGGAGCTTTTATTACAAATTGATAATACGCCGCTATGTTCAGATGCCCCTATTGTATCAATGATGAATACTATTCCGGGTATTCGTTGGGGAGAACAGTACCGCGTTGGTTATCATAAAGATGTTACTCATGCCCACCATTTTTTTACGAGGCGCAACTTTATTGCCTTAAATAGGCTTTATAGAGGCATTATGAATTATCCAAACCTTGAAGAACGTAAGAAGCTTCTTTTTGCTTTTACTGGCTCATTATTTGCCGTATCTAGAATGGTTAAATACATTCCTAGTAGAGGGGGAAGAAGTAACTTACCTGGTACACTCTATATCCCATCAATAAATCTTGAGCAAAACGTGCTCTCAGTTTTCTCAAGACGCCTAGAAAAAGTAATTAAAATCTGTGAATGGAGAGAAGCCCTTGACAACCAACCCTATGTAATTGCTACTCAAATTAATACTGGTACTGCAGAATGCCTGCCATTATTGGATGAATCAATAGATTATATATTTACAGATCCACCATTTGGTCGCAATATCCAGTACGCTGAACTGAATTTTATTCATGAGATATGGTTAAACAATTATACTGACACAGATAGAGAAATCGTTATAAACAAGCAACGCAATCAATCTTTTGTTAGATATTTCGCTCTACTTGAAAAATGCCTACAGGAAATGTTTAGAGTGCTAAAAACAGGTAGATATCTATCTTTTGTCTTTAATAACACAGATCCCCTTGTGTGGAATGCACTACAAGAGGCAATTTTTAATACTGGCTTTGTGCTTGAAGGCGTTGTAATGTTAGATAAAGGAAAAGGGGGTTGGAATCAGGTAACAAGCATCGAGGGAACTGCCAGATACGATGTTATCTTGCAATTACAAAAGCCTTATGGAAAGTACATTGATCGTAAATTGCCGGATGCTAATTTGGACACACTTTTCGAACATATCGAAAATATTCTTAAAGGGGTCTCTCCAGTTTCTCGCAAAGAGCGAACAACACCCTATATCCATAGCGTAATTGTGCAATATATATTAACTCACCGTTCAAATATTTCTCCGCCCAAACCTTCTCAGTTAGAAAAATTGCTAGGTGAAAAGTTCTATCAAGAGAAGGGGCTTTGGTATGCAAGATCTTAGCATGGCACTGGAATATTTCTCCTATCTTTTCATGCTTGGTTTTTTGGCTTTTCGGATTTTATTGTTGATCTGAGAAGAAAGAGCCATCTTCCATTATCTGCATGAGTGTGTATATATCTGTTCCGTGATCCCTGGTTTGGTAATCTTCACCATGCTCGGATACCAGGAAGGATAGTATTTGATCAGTTGCTTGGTTAATACGTCGGTTGAACTTCGGATAGCTTATCTTGTGCATGCCCTCGGTGAAGAGGATTTTAGCTCTCAGGACATCAAATTTATAGCCCCTGCCGGTTTTTATTGGCCAGCTTGATAAGGCCATTCAGCGATTCTGTGTAGGCGTTGGTAATTGGGTTGGGTAAGAAATCAAAGTACGAAAATATCTCTTCGTGCCAGTTATCTACGGCCCTTGTCAGGGGCTCAAAATACGGTTTAACTTCAAGGGCAATACGCTTCAACCAGTTATCATATTCATGTTCTGCCTCTTGCCTGCCGAAACTGCTATCAAAGAGATCGTAGAAGCCTTCTTTCAAGTCGTACGCCAACTTCATGAGCGGATACGTCAGCCAGTGATCAAGCACTAACTGGTCATGAGCATTCAAGCCGTCAGGCCGTTTCAGAAGAGCGAATCTATCGTGCATCAGTGTTTTACGTTGTCTCTCCGGTCAGATTCTTTCTAAGCTCTTTTCTGGCGGCTTCCAGAGCATCAGAGGCATATCTGACAACGTGAAACTTATCAATGATAATCCTGGCTTCGGGGAGAACGACTTTGACGGCATCCCGGTAAGGCTGCCACATATCCATACTAACAGCTTCGATCCTGTCCCTGTTTGACATCTTGCGCAAGTAGTCGCTTACGGTTGAAGCATTACGGTTTTCCAGTAGATCGATAATGGTTCTCTTCTCAACATCAGCAAGCACGCAGCGGTAATGGCGAAAGAGATGCGCTTCATCAATACCAAGAAAGCGGGGCGTGACCGGGTGATAGGCTTGCTGTTTTCGAGCAGCGTAGTCGTTGAAGATGGAGCGGATCGTGCCCTCGTCCATACCGACCTCATCGGCTACCTTGACGAAGGTTTCACGCAGCATCCTCTTCTCAATATAATCAATGAGCCTTTTGGTGGCATGACGCCTGTCATCCATATCATCCAGCGGCTCGAAGAAGGTAGACTTACAGTCACGACAGAGCATTCGTCTGCGCTTGAGGTGAAGCCCAACCCGCTTTCCATGCATCGGAGTATCCATGAACAGTTGCATGTCGCGGCCATAGCCAACCAGGTTACCGCTCTCGGCGCCGCAGCACGGACAAAAGGACGGTTTTTCAACCGTCTCTAAAGTGAAGTGAAGGTCAATATCATCTTGCTGTATGCCAAGTACGGTGAAAGCTGGGAGATCGAGAATGTTCACAAAGATTCCCTTATCTTCCTGGTTCCGTTCTAATCAGCTCATGTATTCTGTTGAATAAAGTGATGTCATAGTCTTCATGCAGTGAGACATCCAGTACATCGTGAAGCTTTTCCAGTTGTTTCACTATTTGCTCCAAACCCTGATCTTTATTAACCAATAAGTACACCTGGCTTGTGGTTCCATCACCAAGCTGTCCGCACAGTATGCCTTCGAGGTTGAACGCCCGTCTGGAAAAAAGCCCTGTTATATGGTACATGACTCCGGGATGGTTCTGCACCTTTAAACCAATCACTGTTGATTCATGCATCGATCTCACCGCCGATCATTTCATATATTGCCTTGCCTGGGGGCACCATCGGAAAAACATTCGCCGTATAATCTATGGGCACGCTAATGAGACACGGACCAGGTTCTGCCAGGGCTTTTTGGAAAATGGAAACGGGTTCACGGCCATCTTCTTTTAAATCGTAACCTCTAACACCAAAACCCCGGGCAATAGCTACAAAATCGGGGTTGGTCATGAATTTTGAAGCGATGTAGTTCTGTTCATAAAACAGCTCCTGCTGCTGTCTTACCAGACCCAGGTGCCCGTTTTGGAACAGGATGATGGTGACATCGAGCTGCCAGTCGGCCAGCGTTGCCAACTCCTGAATGTTCATGAGCAGCGAACCGTCTCCGCTAAAACAGATGATTCGTTTGCCGGGGTTGGCGAGTGCAGCCCCGATGGCTGCAGGCAGGCCAAATCCCATCGTTCCAAGGCCGCCGGAAGTCAACAGCGTGCGGGGTTGCTGAAACGGATATGCTTGCGCCACCCACATCTGATGCTGACCGACATCGGTTGCCACAATGGTATCGGGGGCTGCCAGCCCGCCTATGGTCTTGATGATGTTGATTGGATGGTACAGATCATCTCTATCCGGCATGGGAAAAGGATAATCCGCTCTCATCCTGTTGACGAATGCCAGCCAATCCGGACGGGCCTCGCAGTTCACGAGAGGAATCATGTGCTTCAATACAGTTCCGATGTCCCCGCTGAGAGAGACATGCGCCTGCTTGATCTTGTTTATTTCTGACGGGTCTATATCTATATGGACGATAGTGGCATTCGGACAGAATTTGACCGCATTTCCGGTGGCCCGGTCATCAAATCTGACTCCGAAAGCCAACAACAGATCGGCCTCGTTGATGATGTAGTTCGTAGAACGGGAACCATGCATGCCTAACATGCCAAGATACAATGGGTCATCGGGGGGTAAACATCCAAGACCCATCAGTGTTGAAGCGACTGGAATAGAAGCCTTCTTTGCCAGTTCATACAATAAGTCATGCGCTCCCGACTGGATGATCCCTCCCCCTACATACAGCAGTGGTCTGCTGGACTTGTTGATCAGGTCTGCTATCTGTTCAATTCGGTCTGCGTCTGGTTCTACTGGATCATGGTTTTTAACCGTAGGCCATTCCTCGACATCGACCTCCTCCTGTTGAACATCCTTGGGGACGTCGATGGCCACCGGCCCCGGCCGGTCGGATTCGGCAATCATGAATGATTCGGGGATGATCTGCAGCAGTTCTCTGGCTGATTTCGCCAGGTAATTATGCTTCGTGATTGGTACTGTCAAGCCGTACATATCCACTTCCTGAAACGCATCAGATCCGATCAGGCTCGAAGACACCTGACCAGTGATGGCAACTACTGGAACAGAATCCAGCTTGGCGTCAGCGATGGCCGTGATCAGATTAGTAGCACCCGGGCCGGAAGTGGCGAAGCAGACTGCAGTGTGCCCCGTCGACCGCGCCATTCCTTGTGCGATGAATCCCGCCCCTTGTTCATGCCTGGTCAAAATATGCCGAATACTACTCCTGCTAAGTGCGTTATACAGGGGAAGAATGGGGCCTCCTGGAATTCCGGCAATTATTCTTATTCCCTGCATTTCCAGAAGCTTGATGATAATTTCAGCACCAGAATACTTCATTTCCAACCCTCCTCGAATGTTTGTACTTCCTGACATTGAATGACCAAAAAAAACAAAAAACCTTCGTCCGTCTAGGACGAAGGTTGACCTCCGTGGTGCCACCTAAGTTTGTACAAATGTACACACTCATTCAAGTACGGGCGCATGCGCCGATACTGCTCCCCGATAACGGTGGGATTCCGTTGAAGTCTACTCTCCTCGGATTTCGGTTCACGGCTCAGAGGCTACTTTCTATATACCCATCTTGGGGAATTTCCACCGTCATCCCCTCTCTATGTTTCAGGAGTATATATACTCCTCCTCGTCAAAGCCTTTAAGGATTATTTTTTTGAATTTTAACTGTACATATAATATTTGTCAAGCGATAGTTTTATGACATTTTCCTGGATCTGTTCGGGACTCCGGGAAATTATCGTTTGCATTCCAGTTTCGTCATGGGAGATCCTTGTGGGCATTATATACTTGCTTCGGATGTAAGATAAGATTATTTTACCAGTTCGGAGGGGCAGATAAACAATATAATCCGATTCATTAATCAACAGGGCAGAATGCCATACACAACAAAATCCGATTAGCCGGTTTTTTTTATAGTATTCCAAATACATCCATCGCCAAGCTAACGCCTTTTGTTGCTTCGCTTTCTAAAATATTAATATCATCAGTTGATAAATCAACCAAAGCATTTTCCCAATGAAGTAATGATAAATCATTACCAGTAATCAGAAACAATGGCGGCTCTCCGTTAGACGTATGAAACACTTCTTCATATCTTGTGAGTTGCTCAGATGCAATAAATTCAGTCTTATTAACACTGCACTCAATTATACCAGTAATTGGTAGCAACATTCCACCTCTAGGGCTACGCGAGCGACATGGAATGGTAGACGAGTTAATAACCTTCAATGTGCCTAAAACGACTGTCCCGTCTTCAAGATCAAAAGAAAACTTAAGATACTGTCTCTCTTCACTAAAACTAGGGAACCCCTCAGTTGGATGGCCTGGCAATATTAAAATATCCGGTCGCTCAGAATAATCATTTGTCATAATTTTATCAGAAACTCCGCACCTGATCTCTGAAGCCCTTGTGCCCCAAGATCCCTGGCGTTAAAGAAAAACATCGTAAATTCGCGTTTTTTCTCGATAGAAAGCAGGAGTACCATCCATAAAAAGCAAATACCTCCTGGAAACACAAACGACCAATTCACATCCCCAGGAGGTGGGCCACATGTCGAAACAGTGGCTTAAAGATTTTCTTCGATACGTAAACAAGGTTTTCCTGCCTGGGG
>Ga0224534_1001879_pt1 | contig 10481 bp, 15 predicted proteins | sample 714E12024metaG_FD_172012 | JGI IMG/M metagenome (GOLD analysis project Ga0224534, IMG submission 172012) | Peat soil microbial communities from Stordalen Mire, Sweden - 717 E1 20-24 | ecosystem: Environmental > Terrestrial > Soil > Wetlands > Peat | place: Sweden: Norrbotten County, Stordalen... | reverse complement strand
CTTAGAGGTGGTGTGGACACCGGCTAAAATTGCTGAATGAACGACTTTTAAAAGTCTACTTTTCAAGGTTCAAGTAAGATTTCCCTTGGAGCGGAAAATGGGGATAAAGGCTTTCATGAGAGGTTGAAAGAGGTTGGCCTACTGGTTATGCCAAGGGAAGCGTGCGGTATCCTTGTTTATACTCCTGAAGAATTTTGAAATTAAAAAAAGATACCCTGTTTTTTAGAGAAGAAGAAAGGCAAGGTTCTTTATGATGCCCAAGCCTGCTGAGGTGGAAAAGGTGAAACGCGAGCATGGACATTTAAGAGCAGAAGAACTTTCAATACGACTTTTCACGTCAATGGCAGATAAGATTCGGGAGAGCCCAGAGCCACACTTGTCAAACGCGAAAAGATTTATTGAAAAATGGCGGAAAGATCATCCAGGACCCGGTGGCGCTACTTACTATTTTAATCGCTGGGAGTTGCTGCTTGACGGCCCATTGAATGAACTCCTTGACTTTATGGTCTCTCCTTCGCAGGATGCCAGAGATATGCGCCAGGCGGCTCCCTTCGTACATGTACTTTCAAACAAGGAACGCTGGGGAATCATGCGTAATTTTTCAGAGGAGTGGCGAAGGAGGGAACACTATGCGTAGAGATGAATTAGAGCACATCATTAGGGCTGCTGGAGCTATCATCAATGACAAACATTTGATAATCGTTGGCAGCCAGTCCATCCTGGGGCAATTTCCAGCAAACTTGCCATCCTTAGTTACGCATTCTATAGAAGCCGACATACTTCCAATAGGCGATTCTATAGAGCGCAAGGGAGAGGTGATAGAGGGCGCGCTAGGAGAGGGATCGCCTTTTTGGGAAACTTTTGGAATATGGGCGCATGGAGTCGAGGAAAGTGCCTTAACGTTTCCTCAAGGATGGCGTGAACGTCTTATACCTATCTGCAATGAAAACACTCTGGGCATTACCGGATATTGCTTGGAAGTTCACGATCTGCTGATATCTAAATATGCAGCAGGTCGTGAAAAAGATTTGAAATATTGTTCTGCAGTTGCCGGAGCTGGGCTGGTCAATAAAGATATTTTGCTGCAGCGGCTTCGTGAAACAGACTGCGATCTAGATATTCGTAAAAGAGTGGAAGCAAATGTCGAGAGAGATTTCCTTATAGCAAAGTCTTACTGAAGTATGCAGACTGAGGCGTTCCAACCATTTTTCCCTGGTTCTGGATCTGCTTCGGCTTCTCATGAAAGGAACATCCCTTTTGCGGCCACCACCACTGTCTCACCAGCTATCACAGATATAGCAGGGAAATTGCCGCTTTTGTCGAACACATTCAACTGGGTCTTGGCTTCAGAGGGTGATTGCTTTTTCCCCGCTGAAGCTTAGAGCCAGTTAACTAGGGGCATAGCCGCTCTTATCCCGGTTCCCATCCCTGACGAGGGGCAGCGTCGATGACATGCACCAGCAACAGATCCTCTTCGCTCCCTCGTAACAGCGTCAGGCGCTGGAGTAGTTGCGGTCCGCGTCGCAGACCGATAGTGTAGGCTCCCACTTTCAGTGACAGAGAAAGGGGAGTTTTTTCTTGCTTTGGGTGGCGGTGATGGTACATACTGATTGGCGGATGAGATGCGTTAGTCTCTGCCAATCATTCGAGAGGGAGACGGAAAAGAGGGAACCCATTGGCTGGCCGGCCAGTTCCCTCTCTTCCTCACAACAACTACTACGCTGATCATACTTGAAGGAACCTGGACTGTCCAGACATATCTTGAAGTATTCTCCGATGGTTGTCCGGATGAATACCGGCCCTGCAAATGCATCCTCTGTGGGGTGGAGCGCAGGCTGCACCGTCACGACCATTACACCCGCACTGTCTACACATCCACGGAAGCCCATCCAATCACCATTTACCGCTGTCCTGTGCCCCGTCTGTAACAAGACCCACATACTGCTTCCCCCGTTCATCGGCAGCCACGAACAGGTGACCTGGGATGTCCAGGAACAGGCGATCTGGCAGCATTCTCTGGGCAAACCCCTGGTAGAGATAGCCGAGAACATCACTGCCGACGGCGGTCCCTATTCCGAGAAGACCATCTGGCGGTGGCTGGGCCGCTGGAATGAACGCCTTGATGCCCTGGGGTCTCTAGCCTGGCAACAGGCGCTGAGGATCTTCCCCCACCTGGAACTCCCTTCGGGGGCGGCAAAACCCCGTTCGGAGTGGGGTTGGCTTCTGGACGCCTGGGAGCAGGTTATGAAGGCACACCCGATCGAAAATCTCCTCTCCTGGCTCTACCGGCATCACGGCTCACTGTCGGCGGCGCCTGGATGACACGATCCCACAAAATGAGTCCATGGATTGCCGGCTCCATTCCGGCGACAATGGTGACTGTCCCAAACTTTTGGAAGGAGAGGAGCAGTAATCCATGGATGACCTCGTAATTCAGGAACAACTGGCAGCATTCCGGTACTCCCTGATCGCCCCCATCGTCAGCCGGCAGACTCCCATGCTGCCGGGGGAACTGACGCGCCAGCTTCAGGAGATCGCCTCCCGGAGCTACACCATCCCCGGCAGCCGCAAGACGGCGGTGAGTGTCCGCAGCCTCGAGCGCTACATTGCCGGCTACAGGAAGGATGGCTGGGAGGGACTGAAACCCCGGCCGAGATCGAAACAGCACAATCGCAGCATTGCGCCGGAGGTGCTGCAGCAAGCCATCGATCTCAGAAGGGAACGCCCGCAGCGCAGCGTCGAGCAACTGATCTATCTGCTTGAGCGTAGCGGCATCGCGGGGCCGGGAGAGATCGCCGCCAGCACGCTCTCACGAAACCTGCGCCAGGCCGGTCTCTCCCGCCGGGAGTTGCTGCAGGAGGCATGCGAAGAGCATCGCCGCTTTGAGGTGGATGATGTTCATCTTATGTGGCAAGCGGACTTCCAACAAACTTTGTTCCTGCCCGATCCCAGGGATCCGAAGAAAAAGAAGAAGGCCATCCTCTGCGCCATCATTGACGCCTATTCGCGTCTTTGTGTACATGCGGAGTTTTACTGGGACGAGAAACTGCCGCGCCTCGAAGACTCATTGAAAAAGGCGATTTTGATGTATGGATTGCCCCAGCAGTTTTACTGCGACAACGGCGCGGCCTTCTCGTCTCACCACCTCGTCCGGATCTGCGCCCGTTTGGGCATCCGCCTCTCTCACAGCAGGCCTTACAAACCAGAGGGTCGCGGCCGTATTGAACGGTTTTTCAGGTTCATCGACACCAGCTTCAAACCCGAGGCCTACGAGAAAATCGAGCAAGGAGAAATCACCACCCTGCCGGCGCTTAACATCGCTCTTTTTTCCTGGGTAGACGGCTATTACCATATCCGCAAACACGGGAGCATCGGATGTACTACGCTGGAGAAAGCCGCTGCCCGCAAGCGGGTCATACGCCGTATCACCATGACCGAGCTCACGGAGATCTTCCTCTGGGAAGAGAGCCGCAAGGTCGATAAGACCGGTTGCGTCAGCGTGTTCGGCAATACCTACGAGGTATCCGGCGATTTGTCAGGTGAGAAGGTGCATCTGCGCTTCGACCCCTTCGACCTCAAAGTGATCCAGGTCTGGCATGATGGCGCCCGCTATCCCGACGCCGTGCCTCTCGATCTGACCAGGCCGGCGTATGAGCGGACCGGATCAGTTAAAGCAAAATTGACAGCCAAAAACGATGAGAAGCCGAAAGACGGCCCGGGGATCGACTTCTTCCGCCTGGCCGAGGAGAAGCGCCGTTCGGCCTGGGCGGACGACCCGCTGACATTTGCCGCGAAGGAAGAGGTGAAGCCGGATGGAAAACGATAAGACTCCCGCCCCATTTGCAAGGGCGCCGCATAGCGAGGACCTATTTGGCTCATCGTCCTACAACGAGGCTCTGGCCCGGTTGCGCTTGATGGTGGAGCACCGGTACTTCGGCGTGCTCACGGGGGAGGTGGGCAGCGGCAAGAGCACGCTCATCCGCCACCTGGCGCGCAGACCATCGACCCGATGCTCTTCCAGATTGTCTACCTGAGCCAGGCCGATATGAAGCCGAGGGACTTCTATGGGCAACTGCTGCGCCATCTGGGCGAGGAACCTCCATTCTCGCCGGCCAGGGCAAAGCGTCTTTTCGAGGAAACGCTGATCAGGCGGACCGAACAGGGTGATAAATCGCTGGTAGTGATCGTGGACGAGGCCCATGACATCTCCCCGGCTCTGCTTCTGGAATTGCGGTTTGCCTTAAACCAGCAAATGGATGCGGTGAGCCTATTTTCACTCATTCTGGTCGGCCAGAGTGAGCTGCGGCGGACATTGCGTAAGAACAAATACGAGTCGGTCGCTCAGCGCATCCAACTCCAGTTTCACCTGACCGGGCTATCCGAATCCGAAACTACCGGCTACGTCCGACACCAGATGCAGATTGCCGCCTTAACCAGTCCGGTGTTTGCCGACAGCGCCCTGCAGCTCGTCTACAAGGCCACCCAGGGAACCCCCCGCCTGATCAACAATATCTGCACCCATGCCCTTTTTGACGCGGAACACAGGCATAGCGAGGTGATCGAGGATAGCCACATCGGGCGCATTATTGCCGATCTGGAAAAACAGCGCGGATTGACCGTCTAATTAAAGGAACCCGGTATCCATTTGCCGAATTACTGGCTTTGGGTACCGGGTTTTCCAATGATTGGCGATAAGATTCTCATTAATCTGGCTCTGTGTCAGTTCGTTTCTAACGACATTGGCGTTGAGAATCATCACGACAAATTAGGTGAGAAGCGACAGCATGCAGTCCTCCTTTAAAGTATTTGCCGGGGATTGACCCTCTGTGACAAGTGGTTATCATAACTGTAGAAATAGGTAGAATAATGTAGCGCCAGTGAGCGCACATAACACTAATGAACTTGAGTCGGCTAATACCACAGCGCATAACGTTTGAAATCTTCGCTTGTTAGTGTTACGTTCAAACTAAATAAGTATAAACAGAGAGTAGTAATTATAATAATTTTTATATTCATATTATTCTAATGGAATAGATGTGTTTAAATGAAGGCATTTATACTTCATGGAGATGGGGTATATTGTAATGATTCCCTTAAGACTTAATGAGAAAGAGATTAAAGAGTTACAACATGAGTTTAAAATTTATATGCAAAAGTATTTTAAGAAAATGCTGGGCAGAGGAGTGGATTATACAAAAATAAACATAGTTGAAGATATGCTGGTTATTAGAGGCGAAGGCTTTTTAACCGAACCGGAAATATTTATCGCGCAGACGCCAAATGGTGCGGAAACTATTAGGGCTTCCCGGGATAGGGTTGTAAATCAACATATAATTGATAATATATCATTCTTTGAAGAAATATTACACTGTAAATGCATACATCAGACTTACTGTGTCGAACCGGAGAAAAACTTCTGGATGCATGTTATTGTTTTCGATCATCAACTAACAGAATAATGTAGAAGGTAGATCAAGGAGAGACCTCAAGGTAGCTCCAAGGTAGACCAGCGTTTTATGAAGATAGCTTATGTGCAGATTTGTAACTAAGCTGTCATTTATAAAAGGTTGGTCTGTTTTATTTTTATCAGGTGTTCTACGGGGTTTCTTAGACCCTGTGAACAAATAAAAAACTTATAGGGGGTTTTAAGTATGAAAGCGCTGGTTTACCATGGCCCGGAAAAGATTAGTTTGGACACGGTGCCGAACCCAAAAATTCTTAAGAACGATGACGCCATCATAGTGGTATGCCCGAAATAGCGTCGGGACGCATCATCGGTCACGAATTCTGTGGCGAAGTTGTCGAGGTCGGCCCAGCTAATGTAGCCAATGTAGGGGATGCCATCAGAGAAAGGGGATGCCATCAGAGAAAGAACCGAAGGCCGTGGTGCAGATAGAACCATCGAAGCCAACGGAGCAAAACCAACTTATGAATTGGCCTTAGATTGTGTAATGGCCGGCGGCAGTGTTTCACTGGTCGGCGTCTTTGAAAAACCACAGGAACTGCCGATGAACAAACTGTGGATCAAGAATATCAACATCAGCCACGGCGGTACTGGATTTTGTATGTTAAAAATAAGCTGTCAATAAGCTTGACTTTTCTTGAATAAGCTGTATATAATATAGATGGAAGGGTATCATTAGTGTTCTTGGGTTTTTCAAGTAGCAGCGTAAAAGTCTAAATAATTCATATTATGTAGTAATTGGGAGTATCGATAAAAAAGCATGGCATAATAAACAATTGTGTTTGATCGTATTTTAACAAAATAGGCATAACAAGTTTTTTAACTGCATAGATAATAATAAAATATCGTTTAGGTCGATCGCGGAGACCCCTTAGGGTGGCTCCAGGTAAACCAATGTTTTATGGATCTGGTTCGTAGGCATGTTAGTTAATGCATCCGGACCGCCGTTCATAAAGTGTTGGTTTATTTTATTGGACAAGCTTTTTTAGCACAAAGGCATCGTCAGGTCGATCGCGGAGATACCGAGGGCAGCTCTAGATAAACCTAGTGTTCATCAGGGATGTTCCCTGTGAACAAATAAAATACCCTAAGGGTCGTGGACAAAACCCTTAGGGTATGATGGTGGTTTTTCAGGAGATTTATGGGCGTAAATCATGAAAAAGAAAAATTGCCGGGAGAGGAAGGATGCCATAAAAACAAAAGGGTTTTAAATTTTAAGCCTGAGTTTGCAATCGGACCCGGTTACCTTACGGATAAACTTTACAAAAAAGGGGAGGTACATGAAATGAATGATACCCAAAAAGCTCTTGTATACCGTGGGCCTGGCAAATATGGTCTGGAAGATGTTCCTATTCCCTAAATAGTTGACGCTAACGATTGTATTGGCAATGTAACATTATCAACTATTACATATTGTGCATGGCGGTATGCCCGATGTAAGGTATCCATTAATCGTTGGTCATCCTGACTTTTGCACATTGCATGAACCCCAGTATACCATCCGATATCCAGCAGAGCAGATAGGGGTTCCGTCCCAATCAAACCCAGCTTGAGGCTGTTTGGCTCCCCGCTTGTTCAGGGCAATGATAGTTGGGCATAGTGCTTTTCCCTTATCAGGGAGTATATTTCACGGTGATCATAGTCTTCAACCATTAGGAAATACTCCTCTATCGCAAGTAAAAATACCCGAGAAAAAAAAATTTAGAAAGGTGGAATCTATGATGGGCAAATTAGATGGCAAAGTAGTAGTAGTGACAGGTTCAGTATCAGCAATTCCTGGTTTTGACTCTATCGGGTCAGCAACAGTTCGTGAAGCATTAGCTGAAGGAGCAAGAGGGGTAGTTGTGTCTGACATTAATGACAAATTAGGTGAAGTTTTTGTTAAGGAATTAAATGATAAATATGGTAAAGGACATGCAACTTATGTTCACACTGATGTAGCTGACCCTAAAGATGTTGAAAAATTATTTGAAACTACGGAAAAGGTTTATAGAGTTGTAGATGCAATAATGTGTAATGCTGGGGTGGTAACTGCAGAAGATTTCGATGGAGACCCAGAAGCAGTTTTAAAATCTCGTAAATTCATTCAAAGTATTAATGAAGATGGAGTATTCTATACAGCATTATATGGTTCTCGTTTAATGATAAAACATGGAACAAAAGGTTCAATCGTGATGGTTTCTAGTATTCATGGTGTTGCTGGTCGTCATAAAGTTGTAAATACAGAAACAGGTGAAGTTTTAATCGGACGTTTCAATTTAATTCAATATACAATGGGTAAACATGGTGTAGTTGGTTTATCAAAAGCATTAGCCTTGCAATTGGCAGATTATGGTATACGTGTGAATACTGTAAATCCAGGTTATATTATGACACCATTATTCCAAGCAGCTGTAGCTGCCGATAAAAATGATTTGGCAACAAAAGATTCATGTGCAACAGAAGCCTTTGACTTTGCTCAGTTAGCAGCATTGCACCCATTATGTAATGACCCTGTAAAAGATAAAGAAATCGTTCCTCGTGGTAAATATGGTGGTCGCATGGGAGTTCCTGTTGAAATTGCTAAGCCTGCAGTATTCTTAATGTCAGATGAAGCATCCTTTGTGACAGGTCAAAAATTAGTAATAGATGGGGGTTATACTGCAGGCTAAAAACAAACCTATCAGACTGATCCAGGCCGGAAAAATCAATACCAATTTCCTGTGCACTCACCATGCCCCCTTGGATGACATCGTTAAAGGGTACGATATCTTTGGCGGCAAGAAAGATAACTGTCTCAAGTGGATCGTCACCAGCAAGTAGTATTGTAAGCCGGTAACACTGGGGTACACCTCCCTAAAGGGAACAGGGAGTGCCAATGGCAAGGGCGCTCCCTGCATTCTCTAAGCAGTATCGGCAGCACCTGGAATTAGTCTTCCGAACCCAATCGTGAGGATGATGCGGCAAGGCATGACTGAAGCAACAAGGTCAAAAACCTGTGCAAAGATTGTTATTGTGATGGATTGGAAACAATAACAGCATTCAGAAAGAAGGGGTGGCAGTGGTTATGCAGGCGGCTTTCATGTTTGTGGACCAGGGAGCGGATCCTGGTATCCACCGGGATACCGTGGTGACCCCGGGGGTAGCGCTTACGGTCGTCGGTGTGAAGAACTATCAGGAAGCGGTCAGGGTTGCCGGAGAACTGGCGGCAGAGGGCATCATCGCCATCGAGTTATGCGCAGGCTTTGGGGTAGAAGGGGTGGCCATGGTGAAGAAGGCGGTAAAGGGCAAATCGATAGTGGGCGTGGTGCGATTTGACAACCACCCTGGCCTACAGTTCAAGAGCGGCGACGACCTGTATCTTTAGGTTGTTGGAGCAGGGCAGATGATGGCCTTTTCAGCTGCAACGGTTTGGGTGGCAGATGTAAAAACGTTAATCAATTAGATTGCAGAATGATTTTGGGTCACGATTCGAGGCCAAAATTTTAATATGCGAACGGTAGATTGAGGGGAGACCGACAGGCAACCCCGAGAAAGACCAACCTTTTATGGGGATAGTTTGGTGGCATGGCCAGTGCAACGAGACTATTTTTCATAAATATTGGTCTTCTTTTTTAAGTTTAGTGTGTTTCGGGGTTGTACACGTGTGACTAAATGGTGCTATTCCAGGGGAATGCACGCGGTGCCGGTAGCTGGGCGAACGTTTTACCGATGGCTACCCGCTCTAATGCCCCCGCTTCAGAAGCGGGGGCATTAGAGCGGGTACGCCCCTATTCAACTGGCTCTAAGCTTCAGAGGGGGTACACGCTTCTCCGCTTATTGGAAGATGGTCTATTCTTCCCTGATCAACAATAATTCTCGGATAGCCATTTAAAGGAACCCGGTATCCATTTGCTGAATTACTGGCTTTGGGTACCGGGTTTTCCAATGATTGGCGTCAAGATTCTCATTGATTTGGCTCTGTGTCGGTTCGTTTCTAACGACATTGGCAGTGAGAATTACCACGACAAATAAGGTGAGAAGCGACACGATAGCACACAAAATCACCATCACGCACCTCCTTTCTTATCTTACCAACGCAGCCAGATCTCGAACGAAGATACGATCAACATCGCGGGAATTACCAGGCCGAAATAGCGCAGTGCATCGCAATTCCCGGGTTCCAGCAATGTAGAATATGGCTATCCTCGCTTGCGGTGCCATTATCCCCGGGCGCATAATACAGATGGATAGGATCAGCCCCGCAGGACGATTTGTAATGGCGCTAGATCCTGTACTTGTCCACCGCTGGGATGTGGTTTGTTTTGAGAAAATTCAGCTCGACTGGCTTGGTGGTCATCGCTCTTCTGATCATAGGCGCCGGGTGGGGAAGCTGGCAGTTACTTTTGGCCCGTACCGGACCGGTGGTGCATCTGCTGCCATCGATGGTCCACGACCGTTTGACGGCCCACGGGGGCGCCTACGTGCCGCTGTCCCGGATGCCGCTTATGCTGCGAGAGGCAGTGGTGGCTACCGAAGATCAAAGCTTTTGGAGCAACCCCGGTATCGACCCGGTGGGTATTGCCCGGTCTATCGTGGTGGATGTCTCCGCCGGGAAACTCGAACAAGGGGGCAGCACCATCACCCAGCAACTGGCCCGTGACATGCTGCTCAACCCCAATAAGACGCTGGGGCGCAAAATTAAGGAAATGCTGCTGGCCCTGGTTGTTACCCACTGCTATTCAAAGGACACCATTCTGGAAATGTATTTGAACGAGATCTACCTGGGGCACGAAGCCTACGGGGTGGAAAGGGCGGCCCGCGTCTACTTCGACGTTACGCCGGACTCTCTGACTCCGGCTCAGTCCGTTATGCTGGCGGGACTGCCGCGCGGCCCATCCCTCTATGACCCGTTGGTGAATTGGCCGGCGGCTCGGGAGCGGCAGCGAGAGGTCCTGGACAGCATGGTGGATGCAGGATACATCAGAGCGGGCAGGGCCGAACAGATTTACGCCCAACCCCTCGGACTGTCTCGCTAGGGTAGAGTCGAGCAGGAATC
>Ga0224534_1001878_pt1 | contig 10486 bp, 9 predicted proteins | sample 714E12024metaG_FD_172012 | JGI IMG/M metagenome (GOLD analysis project Ga0224534, IMG submission 172012) | Peat soil microbial communities from Stordalen Mire, Sweden - 717 E1 20-24 | ecosystem: Environmental > Terrestrial > Soil > Wetlands > Peat | place: Sweden: Norrbotten County, Stordalen... | reverse complement strand
CTCCCCAGCCGGAACGGCGGCTTTGAATCCGAAGCAGCCCCCGCCGCTGTCGTAAACTGGCGTTGTAGCCTCGCCGAAGGGAACGCCGATGACCACCCCCGCTTCGCCCATTGCCTCGCCGCTTAAAAAGACCGCTCTCAATGCCACGCACCGCGCGCTGAAGGCCAAGATGGTGGACTTCGGCGGCTGGGATATGCCGGTCGAATACCCCGGCCCCGGCGGCGGCCTAATTGCCGAGCACCTGGCCGTGCGCACCGGCGTTGGCCTCTTCGACGTCAGCCACATGGGCGAGATCCGCTTCCTCGGCCCCGGCACTTTGGACGCCATCGAGCAGATCACCATGAACGACGCCCGCCGTCTGAAGGACGGGCAGGTGCAGTACTCCGCCCTGCTCACGCCGGAGGGCACCTTTGTCGATGACATTCTGGTCCACCGGCTCAGCGAGAACGAGTACCTGCTGGTGGTCAACGCCAGCAACAAGGACAAGGATTTTTCCTGGATTCAGGCGCACGTGGCCTCGCTGCCGGCGGTTCGCATCAGCGACGAATCCAGCCGCTACTCGCAACTGGCCTTGCAGGGGCCGCGCGCTCAGGAAACCCTGCAAAAACTGACGAAAACCGAGCTGGCCCCGATCAGAAACTACTGGTTCACCTGGGGTGAAGTGGCCGGCGTGCCCGATGTGCTGATCACCCGCACCGGCTACTCCGGCGAGGACGGTTTCGAGCTTTACCTGCCCTCGGAGGGGTCCGCCACCGTCCAGGTGTGGCGCGAGCTGCTCGCCGCGGGCGAGGAGTTCGCCATCCGCCCCTGCGGCCTGGGCGCGCGCAACACCCTGCGGCTGGAGGCGGGAATGCCCCTCTACGGCCACGAAATCTCCGCTTCGATCAACGTCTTCGAGGCTGGCCTGGAGCACTGGCTCAAGCTCGACAAGGGTGAATTCATCGGCCGCGAGGCGCTCGTGGCCGTTCAGGTGGCGGGCGGGCCCAAGCGCAAAATTATCGCTCTCGAAATGGTCGAGCGCGGCATCGCCCGCGACGGCTACGCGGTGCTCGACCTCGACGGCAACCAGATTGGCGCCATCACCTCCGGCTCGCCCGCTCCCTTTCTCAAAACCAACATTGCCCTGGCCCTGGTGCCCGCGCCGGTGGCCGCCGCCGGTCAGGCCGCTCTGGATCAGGCCTCCGCCGGGCAAGAACTGCTGGTCCAGGTCCGCGCCAACCGGGTTCGCGCTCGGCAGGTGCCGCTACCCTTCTACAAACGGGCGAAGCGATAGCGTTTAGTACTACAGTCGTAAATCGAAGATTCTGGAGGGAGCAGGGGGCTTTAGCCCCCCTGAAAGAGAGCGCCTGAGCGAGGCCTTCAGGCCCGGGCTTTTGCCCTCGCCGTGCTCCGGTTTCCGTAGTTGGATGGGCTCATGATTTCTCACTCCGCCGGGGTGCGCTACTCTGGAAGCATATGCACCTTCCTCCCCTCGCCAGGTGAAAACTCTTGATCGTCGAAATTGAAGCGCTGACCAAAATCTATGAATCGAAACAGCGCGTGATGGCCTTGAACGGCCTCGACCTGGAACTGAAGCAGGGCGAAATCTTCGGCCTGCTGGGGCCAAACGGCGCCGGCAAAACGACCACCATCTCGATTGCCACCACGCGCACGCTGCCCACCAGCGGCACGGTGCGCATTGCGGGCATCGACGTGGTCCGGCATCCGGCCCATGCGCGCCAGCTCATCGGAGTGGTTCCGCAGTTCAACACCCTCGACCGCTCGCTCAGCGTCTACGAAAATCTGTACTTCCACTGCCGCTACTTCGGCTTCTCGCACTCGCAGGCGAAGGCGCGGTCGCTGGAGTTGCTGACCCAGTTCATGCTGATGGAGCGCAAGGACGCCTACCCGGCGCAGTTGTCGGGCGGCCTGGCCCAGCGGGTGCAGATTGCCCGCGCCATCGCCCACCGGCCCACCGTGCTCTTTCTGGACGAGCCTTCCGCCGGCCTTGACCCGCAGAGCCGCATGGCGATGTGGTCGGCCGTCGAGGGGCTGCGCAAGGAGGGCATCACGGTTCTGTTGACCACCCACTACATGGAAGAGGCCGACTCACTCTCCGACCGGCTGGCGATTATCGACTACGGCCGCGTGCTGGCCCTCGGGTCGCCCGAGAAGCTGAAGCAGACCTTCGGCGTGCACACCATTTTCAACTTGAAATTGAAGTCGCAAGAGGGTCTGGAGACGCTCGTGGCCACGCTGAAGGCGCTCCCGGAGGTCATCGGCGCCGAGGCCACCGCCGACGGGCTGAGGGTGATCGCGAACAACTCCGACGGCCTGCTGCCGGCGCTGGTTGAAGCCGCAGCGAGCTACGGGCTGCGCGACCTGACCACCATCGAGCCGAGCCTGGAGGCGGTCTTCATTCAGCTCACCGGGAGGGATTTGCGTGAATAGCTTACAGGGATCAGGGGGCAGGGATCAGGGATCAGGAACCAGCGATCAGGGCTCGGAGACCGCTAACTCGCTAACTCGCGATTCCCGCGAAGCGGGAGCTGACTCGCTGCCTTTATCGAATCATCTTGCGAATTCCGCCCACCCCGGAGATCCGGGGGTGCCCCAGGTCCGGGGTCCCCACGGACGGGTCTTGGTCCGTGGGGCGGAGATCCCGATTTTGGGACCTGGGAATCCGCAATCCTCGACTGGCTCCAATAATCCGCGCCGCCTCGGCTCGGCCATCTTCTTCAAAGCCTTCCTCGGCCTGATTCTGCGCGACCTGCGCGTGCTGACCCGCGAGTTTCACGTCTTTTTGCTGCGCGTGGGGATGCAGCCGCTCCTGTTTCTCTTCGTCTTCACCTTCATCCTGCCGCGCATGGGTGGCGGCGGGGGCAATCCTCTGGCCGTGGGCGGCGGCAAGGCGGACTTCGGGACCATTTTGCTCCCCGGACTGATGGCCGTGGCCATCATGTTCTCGGGAATCGCCGCCGTGGCCCTGCCGCTCTCCTCTGAGTTCGGCATTACGCGCGAGATCGACGACCGGGTGATGTGCCCGCTGCCGTTGTGGGCCGTGGCTCTCGAAAAAGTCTGCTTCAGCGCCATGCAGAGCGTGATCGCCGCGCTGCTGGTGATCCCCATGGCCTACTATGTTCCCGCCGTGCCGGTCCGGGTGCACATCGCCAACTGGTTTCTGCTCGGGCTGGTGCTGGTGCTCGCGAGCCTGCTGGCCGGTTCGCTCGGCCTGGTCATCGGCTCCACTGTCAACCCCAAGCAGATCGGCCTGGTCTTCTCCATCATCGTTGTGCCCATCACCTTCCTGGGCTGCGTCTATTACCCCTGGGCCTGGCTGAAACCCATTCCCTGGCTGCAATGGGGCGTGCTCTTCAATCCCATCGTTTACATGAGCGAGGGCCTGCGCGCCGCCGTCACTCCCGGCATCGCCCACATGCCCTGGTGGGCGATTCTCGTGGCTCTGGCCTTCTTCACCGCCGCGCTCGGCCGCTGGGGCCTCAAGGGATTCCTGGGCAGGGTGCTGTCGTAGGCTGGTGCGGGTTGAAGTTTGGCACGTTCTGCCCCCGCGATCATTCTGGTAGTATGCGGCGGGTGGCCCAGATCCCATTGAGCCCTCTGGCCCCCAAAATGGGTGCCCCAGGTCCCGCTTTTGGGACCTGGGAGTTCCTGCTGGACGCGCAGACTTCGCTCACGCAATCGCCAAGATTCGGTGTCCAACGGCCTCGACGGCGGGAGTCAACTTGATTTCGATGTCGTAGCCGAGGCGGTTCAGGCACTCCATCAACCTGCGTTCCGAAAGATTGGAGAAATCGCCGCGCAGCAGGCCCGATACCTTGGTTTGCGAAATCCCCATGCGGTGGCCGGCCTCCTCCTGATTCAAGCCAAGACGCCGTCTGCGCGTGGGAAACCTTGAGCCGGGAAGTCCCGCGTTGAAACCAGGCGGGCAGATGGCTTGCCAATTGCTCCTCTGTTTCCGCGAATGGCGCGGATAGAATGGTTTCAAGGATTGTGACCATGCGGAAGCTGACGGGCCGGAATTTTTCGCTGCTTCTGGCTCCGGCTCTGCTCACGCTGGCCGGTTGCGGCGGCGGCCTGATGGGCGCAAATTCCGCAAATTCTGTCTTTTCGGTCACTCCCGGCACAGGCTCGATCGACACCGACTGCACCGGCTGCAACGCGGCCAACGCGCAGGGCGCATCCATCCACCAGTTTGCGGCCACGCTGGCGAACGGCAGCCCGGCGGAGGTCACCTGGTCCGTCTCCGGCGGCGACGTGGTGAGCGGGCCCGGTAGCATCAGCGCCAGCGGCCAGTACACGCCGCCAAGCTATTTGACCGCCGACCGCGCCGAGGTGGTGGTGACGGCGACGCTCACCGCGGACCCCAGCCTGCGGGCCAGCTCCGTGGTGACCGTCACACCCGGATTCCTACAGCCGCTGACGCCGGAGAACGTGGCCCTGGGGGCCAATGGCACGGCCGCCATCACCGGCATTCTGGCCGAGGCGGGCGGTTCGGCCCGCATTCGCTTTGCGCTGGCTGGCTCTCCTGCCGGTTCAGGGGAAGGCCAAGGCTCACTGGGCGCCACCAGTTGCCAGCGCAACAGCCAGGCCTTTACCTCCTGCACGGTCACCTACACCGCGCCATCCTGGGTGCAGGCGACCGGCGCAACCTACGTGGTGGCCACGGCGGGCGGGGCCGCGCCAGCCTCTGGGGCTGGTATCGTTTCCAGAGCCTCGGCCGTGGTGCTGGTGAATGCCGCCGGAGTCACCAGCAACCCCGCCACGCATCAGGCCCAGTCGCAGGCGTCGGTGATGCTGGGCACTTCGGGCGGCAACAACACGGATTACGACACCCGGGGCAACCACATTGTGGACTGCTGCAGCGGCACGCTGGGAGCGCTCGTCGAGGACGCCAGCAAGCGCCAGTACCTGCTAAGCAACAACCACGTGCTGGCCAAAAGCGACCACGCCAGCGTGGGCGACACCATCGTGCAGCCGGGACTGATCGACAACAACTGCACGCCACTGGGATACAGCGCGGGCTCGGGACAGGCTTCTTCGGTCGCCCCGGTGGCCCAACTGACCGGCTGGCTGCCGCTCAGCTCCAAGCTGACCAACGCGGACGCGGCCATCGCGCAGGTCGCCTCGCGCGCCGCGGACTCCAGCGGCAGCATTCTGGAGTTGGGCGCGAAGCAGCCGGACGGCGTTTTGGCCGCCGCGCCGCCCGGCATCAGCTCGACGGGCGGACGGGGCGAGGCTGCGGCGCTCGATTTAAAAGTGGCCAAAAGCGGCCGGACTACGGGATTAACGTGTGGCGGCGTCTCGGCCGTCGACCTGGACGTGAAGGTCGATTATTTTCTCGATTGCGCCGAGACCCGGCCCTATCTGACCAAGACCTTCACGCATCAATTGGCCATCAGCGGCAACCAGTTCAGCGACGCGGGCGATTCGGGCGCGCTGGTGGTCGATGCCGCGAATGCCGAGCCCGTGGGACTCTACTTTGCCGGGGGAACGGACGTTCTCGGTGTGAGCCAGGCCGTGGCCAACCCGGCCTCTGATCTGCTGAGCGAGCTGAGCGAGCAGGTGGGCGGGGGGGCTTATACATTTGTCGGCACGGCCGACCATGCGGTCAGTTGCCTGAGCTACGGCGACAGCACCATCGCCCAGGCGCAGGCCCGCACCCTCAGCGAGGCGGAGACGGCGCGCGCCGAGCAGGCCCTGGCCCAGGCCCGCACGCTGGTCAACCCGGCGGCAGGGATTTTGGGCGTGGCCATTGGCAAGAGCAGCGACCACCCCGGCGAGGCCGCGGTGATTTTTTACACCGGCGAGAGTATGACGGTCAGCGCGCCATCCACGGTGGAGGGCGTGCGCACCCTGGTGATTCCCTCGACGGCCCGCGCAGTGGCCTACGGCTCCGCGCCGCAGACTCCTCTTGGAACCGGCGCCGTTTCGCCGTCATCCTCCGCGCTGGCGCAGGCCGTGGCCGTCAAAAATCAGGTCGCCGCCAGCCTGATGCGGCGGAATCCGGCTTTTTTCGGCGTGGGCGTGGGCCAGAGCCTGGACAATCCGAAAGAGGCCGCGCTGGTCATCTACGTGGACCGCAACCGCCTTCCCGCCGCACTGCCCGCAACGGTGGACGGTGTGCGCACCCGCTACGTGGTGATGGCCAGGCTGCACGTCACCCGCTCCTATGCGATGCCGTCGCCGTCGAAATTGCACTGCATGGCCCACAAGGCCAGCCAGCCCATGCGCCGCAATCCCCTCGGCCTATTCTGACGGCGGAGTCTGAGGCTGGATGAGTTGCAGCCGCAGCCGCCGGCGCTGCAAGCGGCTCGCGCACCAGGGGGTGTTCTTCTTGCTCGGCTGGCGCATCGAGGAGAGGACGATTGAGCTCATTTTCAGCGGCGCTTTTTTCATCTCCGGCAGCGTGAGATCGGCCTCGAATGAGCCCATCTGGCCGGTCTGGTTATCGCGGACCACGAATTTCAGGCGGTACTGGCCCGGCGGCAGATTGAAGCTGGTGGTGTGCTGAATGTTCTTCTGCCGCGCCTGCAGGGACAGGTCAAGATTGAGCTTGACGGTTTCGCGCGCCCGGCCGATGGGCCGCCTGGCCTCGTCGAGGACCGTCCGATGATGTCCAGCGTGGCCTTGTCCCGATCGCCGCCCTTCACAAAGGGAATCTGCGCGCCGGCCGCTCCGGACAGACTGGACAAGTCGGCCTGGGCCTCGGTGCCGGCGGCGAAGGCCGCAAACTGGGGGCGGGCGACATAACGGCCATTCTGGGAATGGTCAGAGCCCAGGCGCCTTCGGTGCGGGTGGCTGGACTGGCCCCTGCGGCTGAGCAGTTGGCGCGGCTGAAATCGGCAGAACGGGCCGGGCCGCTGGCTACAGAAATCTCCGCCACCACCGCCCATCGCCAGGCTTGCCGCCGCATTGCCGCTCCCTGTCATTTTGCTCTGGTATTCATTCAGACGGCTCAGGCGCCTGGAAGGGTTACAGAGTCCAACCCTAATGAATTCATCGTAAACTCAGGGGCGGCCAAGGGCGAGGCTGCAATTTCCCCTCTCATCGCACCCCGGACCATCGCATCCGAACTGGCAGCGGGCAGGCTTGCTTTCCCGCGCGGCCTATGTTAACTCTTATGTCAATAATCTTTTGATTGCTGCCGTGCAAGTAAACCCTGGCGGCCATCAAAGGCCATCAAACAGGACACTTTCCGTGATGAAGATCGGTTCCACTATCCGCGCTTACCGGCTGCAAAAGGGGCTTTCCCAGGGCGATATTGAAAAGAAGACGGGCCTCTTGCGCTGCTACCTCTCGCGCGTCGAGAACGGCCATACGGTGCCCTCGCTGGACACGCTGTCGAAGATTGCGCTGGCGCTCGATCTGCCCATCACCCAGTTCTTCGCCGACGACGCGCTGAGTCAGCAGGTGAATCCGCAAAAGCTCTCTGACGAGGAGTTGCGCTTCCTGACCCAGATCCGCCGCTACTCCTCGAATCTGAACGAAAGCGACCGCAAACTGCTGCTGGCGATGGTGAAGAAGTTTGCCGCCACGGCGGTGCGTTAGACCCTGCGGCCTATAGCGGTTCTCCAATTGCTATACACCGAAACCGCAGCCGCTGAGTGGCTTTTTCCTCAAGAAAAAGCCACCTTTCACGGAACTGTTCAGTGTACGTGTATTGGAGACCCGCTCTAAACCTGTCCACGGACGCAAAACGACCCAGTTCCTGTCTCCGGGAATTGGGCCGCGCCATTCAAACAGCCGTGCGGCTTTCAGGCTGCGGTGGTTAAATTCCGGGCTGCGCTGGTTTAGCGAATAACCTCGAATTTTTTCCACGCATAGCCGCAAACCGGGCAGCTTGCGTGCACATCTTTCAACTCCGAAGTGTAGCCGCAGACCGGGCAGACGTAGAAGTTGCGCGCTTCAATGATCCAGGAATCCTTCTTTCCCGCCTCGATCAGGGCAATGGCCTCGTCGTAGAGCCGCGTTGTTGCCGGCGGGGTGCGCGTGCTCCATTGGGACGATTCGAGCAGGGCAATCGCCTCGCTGTAGAGCCGGGCGTGGGTCTTCTCGGCCTCCAGCGCCCCGGTGAAGGTGCGAATGGCGCGCGAGTTCTTGCGCGCCGTGGCCTCTTCCAGGAAGCCGGGGTACATGGTGGCGACCTCGTACTGCTCGCCGCCCAAGGCCGTCTCCAGGTTTTCGAGGGTGCTCTTGACCTCGGCCGCGTGAATTTCGCACTCGGCGCGGCCGCCCAACTGGCCGATGACGCGGGCGTGGTTGGCGGCGTGAATCTGCTCGGCGCGCGCCGCGGCGCGAAAGAGGCTGGCGGCGCCATGCAGACCATCCTCGTCGGCCTTGGCGGCAAAGGCCGTGTACTTGGCGTGTGCGTTCGACTCGCCTTCAAAGGCGGCTAAAAGGTTTTGGACGGTGATTGCGTTTTCTGCGGCAACTGCTGGCATGAAAAGTCCTCCCGACTTTGTTCAAAGGCTACGGGCGCTCAGGGAGGCAGTGCTGTGATGCAGGGCACACGCGGCTGTGGGGAAATCCATGGAATTTTGAGGCTGTTAGGAGGCAAAGCGTTGAAAATGCAGTGAAATTCTACTGCCGACAGTGTTTTGTGAACGTGGTTTCAGGTTTTTCTTTTGTTCCCATTTTCTTTTCCCATGTAGGAGCGCCGCTGAGCCGCTCCGCTTCAGCTTCATGGCGGTCCCGTCTGCCGGACAGGCTGGAGAAAAGCCCGTCGGATCAGGGGTTGTGTTCTGGAATGCGCTGGCGCAACGCAAAACGGCCATCCCGTCTGGGATGGCCGTTCCTGGCAGGGGAATGGGGTGCGCTATGGCGCCGCGTTCCTCGCCATGGCCTTCTGCGTCAGCACCTTGTGGGCGTTATTTTCCAGAGCCTGGGCTTCGGGCAGGAAGGTGAGCGCCTTCTGTATCTCCGGATCCCAGTCGGCTTGTGCGCGCAATCCCTGCAACTCGCCAAACTGAATAATGAAGATCTTCTCCTTGATGTTGATCTTCAGCCAGTCCATCACTCCATTCAGGTTGGCCTCGGTCCAGGGAATGTTCTGGCTGGTGAGATATTTTTTGAACTCTGCCAGCACCGCGCCGTCAACCTGGAAGTTCTTGTCCACGGTGCGGTTGGCCAGATAAACCGGGGCGAAGTGAAAGAAAACGTCTTTATAGAGCAGCGAGTCCTGGAAGTCGTTGTTCTTGGGGCTTTCGATCTTCTCGTCGGGGGTGATGCCGCCGCCGCCGTAGACGGTGCGGCCGGCGTCGGTGAGACGGACCTCGCGGTTGGTGGTGTTCGCCGGCTGCGCGCCGCCGTGGTTGTAGTAGTAGTCGTAGAGCGAGACTCCGGCGTAGTTGCGCTGGATGAGCCGGCCCGAGGGCGTGTAGTAGTGATAGGTGGTCAGCGCCAGGCCGGTATTCTCGCTGAGGTTGTAGACCGTCTGCACCAGGCCTTTGCCAAAAGTCGTCTCGCCCACGATGAGGGCGCGGTCGTGGTCCTGCAGGGCGCCACTGACGATCTCCGCCGCCGAGGCCGTGCCGCGGTTGACCAGCACTACGATGGGGAAGGTCTTGCCGCCATTGCCATGGCTGGCCGTATAGATCACGTCGGGAAAGGCGCGCCCGCGCTGGCTGACGATGGTCTGCCCCTTGCCGAGCAGATGGTCGCAGACCTCAACGGCCTGGCTCAGCAGGCCGCCGGGGTTGCCGCGCAGGTCCAGCACCAGCCCCTTCAGATTGCTGAAGCCGTCGATGGTATCGACTACCTCCTGGGCAGTGGTCTCCTGAAACTCGGTCAGGTGAATATAGCCCACGCCGGGACGAATCTCATAGGCCAGGTCGACCGAGGGGTGGGCGATCTCGGCGCGCACCAGGTCGAAGACCAGCGGCTTGGGCTGGCCCTCGCGGAGCATGGTGGCCTGCACGTGCGTGCCTTTGGGCCCCTTGAGCGCCTTGGCCACCTGGTCCGAGGAGGCCAGGCCGCCGGGAATCTTACCGTCCACCGAGACGATTTTGCCGTCCACCGCGTAAATGACGTCGCCGGGGTGGATGCCGGCCCGGAAGGCGGGGGCGCCCTCGGCGGGATAGACGACATAAACCTTGTTGTTCTGCTGCTGGATGGTCATGCCCACGCCGTAATAGTGGCCGCGCTGCTCCTCGCGCATTCTGGCGTAGGCCTTGGGGTCGTAAAAGTTGGAGTGCGGGTCCAGCACTCTCAGCATTCCCGGAATCGCCCCGTCGTAGATGGCCAGGTCGGCCTTGTCGCCGGTGATCGGCTCGGCGTAGTTCTGCTCCACCAGCGCATAGACGCTGCTGAAGGTTTTGAGGCCGTCGCGGAGCTGGCCTTCGTCGGCCGAGGACTGCGCTCCAACCTTGCGCTGAAGAATGCTGCCCGCGACGGCGCAGACGGCAAAAAAGAGGACCAAGGCAAACAGGGCGCGGCGGGCGCGGGGAGTCATAGGCGGGAGAAACCTCCGGACTGCGGCGCGGCAGAC
>Ga0224534_1001875_pt1 | contig 10491 bp, 8 predicted proteins | sample 714E12024metaG_FD_172012 | JGI IMG/M metagenome (GOLD analysis project Ga0224534, IMG submission 172012) | Peat soil microbial communities from Stordalen Mire, Sweden - 717 E1 20-24 | ecosystem: Environmental > Terrestrial > Soil > Wetlands > Peat | place: Sweden: Norrbotten County, Stordalen... | reverse complement strand
AGGCCGCAGGGGTGCACCTTGGGAACCGTGACGAACCCCGCCACCGGCGCCACCATCGCCGAGGTGCCCTACGCCCAGGAGGCCGATATCGACGGCGCCGTCCGCGCCGCGCACGAGGCGTTTCCGATCTGGCGCGAGGTGCCCGTGGTGGACCGCGTGCAGCCGCTCTATCGCTACAAGGCGCTGCTCGAGAAGCACCACGCGGAGCTGGCCGGCATTCTCACCCGCGAAAACGGCAAGACCGCCGACGATGCCAGGGCCGAGGTGCGGCGTTCCATCCAGATGGTGGAAGTGGCGTGCGGTATGCCCAGCCTGATGCTGGGCGATTCGCTCAACGACGTGGCGCACGGCATCGACTGCAAGACCATTCGCCAGCCCATCGGCGTCTGTGCCGGCATCACGCCGTTCAATTTTCCCGCCATGGTGCCCATGTGGATGTACCCATTCGCCATCGCCTGTGGCAACACCTTCATATTGAAACCCTCGGAAAAAGTGCCGCTCACGGCGACCCGCGCGGTCGAGCTGCTGGATGACGCCGGCCTGCCGGCGGGAGTCCTGAACCTGGTGCATGGCGGCAAGCAGGCGGTGGACGCGCTGCTGCGCCATCCGCTGGTGAAGGCCGTTTCGTTTGTCGGCTCCACCCCGGTGGCCAGGCACATCTATACGACGGCGGCTGCCGCGGGCAAGCGCGTGCAGGCGCTGGGCGGCGCCAAAAACCACCTGGTGGTGATGCCCGACGCCGACATGCCGAAGGCGGTCGAAGCCATCATCGGTTCCGCATTCGGCGCCGCCGGCGAGCGCTGCCTGGCCGGCAGCGTGCTGGTGACGGTGGGCGACGCCGCCGGCCCGCTGCTCGATCTGCTCGTCAAGCGCACCAAGGCGCTGGTTGTCGGCGACGGTTCCGAGGCGGGAGTGGAGATGGGCCCGCTGGTGACCGCGGACCACTGCCAGCGCGTGGTGGGCTATATAGAGAAGGGCGTAGCCGAAGGGGCGGCGCCGCTGGTGGATGGCCGCGAGCTCAGGATGGCAGGCGGCGGGTTCTTTCTCGGTCCCACGATCTTCGACCACGTCACTCCCGAGATGACCATCGCGCGCGAGGAGATTTTCGGCCCGGTGCTTTCGGTGATGCGGGTCGAGACGCTGGATGAAGCCATCCAGTTGGTGAACCGCTCACCGTTCGGCAACGCCACCGCGATCTTCACGGCCAGCGGCAAGGCCGCGCGCGAGTATTCCTCGCGGATCGAAGTGGGGATGGTGGGGATCAACGTGGGCGTGGCCGCGCCCATGGCGTTCTTCCCGTTCGCCGGCTGGAAGAACTCCTTCTTCGGCGATCTGCACGCCCACGGCAAGGACGCGGTGGCCTTCTACACGGAGCAGAAGGCGATCATGAGCCGGTGGTTCTAAACGCGGCGACATTACTGTTTGCGCAACAACCGCTTGCTTACGCGCGCGGCTCAGTATGAAGCCGATTCCGAGCCGCGATCGTCAGGGAGCGGATGCGCAATCACTTATGACGCTCTGTTTAACTCGTGCGGGTAGCGTGCGGCGCGTCTCCATGCTGTCTATGGTAGGCGTTCGGTGGTTACCCATCGTGATCGTTTTGCGCGCCCGGCTGCTGCCCTAGACTGGTGGGTAAATCCGACATAGCCGCATGAGTGACATAAAAGACAAACGTTATTTCGCCGTCTTGCTGGGGGTGGCGACCCTGGAACTCTGGGTCGTTCCGATGTTTACCAGTCTGTGGCTGGATGAGACCGCCACGTTCTGGGTGATCAAGGACGGAATCGTCAAGGCAGTGGCCCGCTCGATGTATTGGACCGGGCAGTCCCCGGTTTACTACGCGACGGCCTGGCTGGCGTTGGTACTGGGCGGTCGCCACGAAGCGGTCCTGCGTCTTCCTTCGCTGCTGGCGCTGGGGCTGGCAGCAGTATTGTTCTACAAGTTGGCGGGCCGCCTGTTTGATCGGACCACGGCCCGGCTGGCGGTGCTGGCGTTCGCCTGTTCCGAGCCGGTGGCATACGCGGCCGCGGACGCCCGCCCTTACGCGCTCGGGCTTTGCGCGCTGATCGCTTCGGCCCTGCTGCTGGCCGCCTGGCTGGAGACGGCGCGCCTTCGGTACGGGATCGGTTACCCGGTGGCGGTTGCGCTGGCGATCTACACGCATTGTCTTTTGGCGCCCGCTCTGGCGGTACTCGGTTTTTGGGCGTTGAGCCGCGTGCGTAGAGAGCGGCGGGTTCCGGTGCAAGGGCTGCTGGCGGCATGGGTGGCGGCCGGGATCCTGATCATCCCGCTGGTCTCTCAGGTGGTGCGATTCTATCGGGGCCGGGCGGCGCACTCCTTCGCGGCCGTCCCGACCTTCCGCGACATGCTCGGCAGCTTGGCGCCGCCGGTGCTGGTAGCCTCGGTGGCCGTCGGTTTCCTGCTGGCGTGGCTGATCTCGCCGCAACTGAAGTGCGGCTCAGGCGTGCCTAAGCACACGGTTTTGCTGGCCGCCGGCTGGGCGATAGCGCCGCCACTGGCGTGCTTCGCGGTTTCGGTTTCGACCCATATGGAAATCTTCGTGCCGCGCTATTACATCGGCTGCGAGCCGGGGCTGGCCTTGCTGGCGGGGTGGCTGATCCGTTCGTGTACCACGAACGCCGGGCAACGCATCGTGGCGGCCGCCATGGTAATAGGCGCCGTGCTGGGCTTTGGGAGCTTTCACCACGATTCGGAGAACTGGTCCGACGCCATGCGGACCGTGCGCTCGGTGGCGGGCCGCGCCCCGGTCCCGGTGCTAATGGCGAGCGGGTTCGTGGAGGCTTCCGACCCGCGGGCGCTGGACGATCCCAAGCTCCGCGATGTGCTGTTCGCGCCTCTCGAGATATATCCTCCCGCCGGAAGGGTGGTCCGGCTGCCCTACCGGCTGAACGAAGAGTCCATCCAGTATCTGGAGCGCATTTTGCCCGCCGCCCTGGACCATCAGGACCGCTTCCTGCTCGTGGGCCGGTTCGAAGGGAGGTCGTTCGAACCATGGCTCAGCGGCTGGGTGGCGGCGCGTGGCTTTCAATCCAAGAGCCTCGGCAACTTCGGCACGGTGAGCGCCTATTTGTTCAGTACGCCCGGGGCGCGCTGACGGATCGCGGGCGATGCGGATTCCGCATCCCGTCAGGGAACCACCCGGCCCAAGACCGTGAATTGGCCGAATCGGACCATTTCCCGAAAATGAGACGCCAGGTATTCATCGAGCAGTCCGGAGCCGACGTATTCACGCTGTATGAAAGTTCCATCAGCTAAGGCAGCGGGGTCCTCATGGTCGATGAGCGCGTATTGGACTTTTCGCCGCTCGAGATCTGAGATGATTTCGGTCTGCGCTGGAGCCTCCGTGACGATTCCCGGGTCGAACATCAGGTATCGTACGCCGACCGGTCTGTCGGCCAGCCAGTAGGCGCGCACGTCGTTCCAAAATAACCTCGAATGATCTGCAACGCCTACGAATATCGGATCCGCAGGGGAGGTTTTCGAGCGGACGAACCGCAAGGCTTGCATCTCGTCGGAGCGATCGCATAGCAAAGCCCAGGGCCCCGCCGGCGCGCCGTACAGAATGCGTTCGCCGTCGGAGACACGCCGGCCAGGGAATCCGTTCGCGAGGAGCCCGATGCCCGTCTTGAAATCCCTCGCGAGGGGTTGTAAGCCGGCGATCAATGGGAAGGCGCAGGTGGCGGCAACGATTACGGCGAACGCGCTCCCCATGGTGGAAAACGTTCGTCGGCTGGCGGGTGTGCTTGCCGGCGAGAAGAGCAGGTAAGGCACGAGCGCCGCAGCGACTAGCTGGAGGGGAGCCCTATGCCAGTCGTCGGCGCGGCTAAGGTAATAGTGCAGGACGAAAGTGTAGAGCAGCAGCAGGCACATCTCCGAACGGCCCAAACGAAGGACAAAGGCATACACCCCGGCAATCAGTGCGATTTCCAAGGCGGGAATATACAGTGCGATGGCCGGCTGGTGCCGGATGACGAAGCCCGTCCCGGCGAGCGCACAGCCCAAAGCGGCCGGGACCAACCATTTCCCCGCCAGGCGGTCCGCGCCGGCCAGGAGCCGGATTGCGAACCACAGCATCGGAAACGCGAGTGAACACGCAGTTCCGGCCGACACATCCAACACCACGAACCGGTGCGCACCTACCAGCTTCTGTGCCGCCAGCACGGTCTGCGCGAGCACCAAACCGGTGTTCCGTCCATAGAGGCAGGCGTATAATATCGTGTTCGAAAGCAGCAGGGGAGTTGCGAAGAGCGCGCCCGCCGCCAAAACACCCCCGCGGCCAACGCGCGATTGGCTCGCATTGCTTTTGAAGAGCCAGGCCAGCACCAGATCACAGACGACGACTGCTGATACATAGAGCCCAAAATTCACGCGCATCAGGAGCGCCACGCCGGCCAGCAACCCGGATAAAGCGATCTTCCAGCGGCGCCCGGCTTCCGGGCCGCGCCAGCCCATCAGGTACGTCATCAGCGCCAGCCAGGAAATGGCGTAGGCAGGCCAGACCTGCAGGGCTATGTTGGGTACCACGGCCAGCGCTACCAGGAAGACGGCACAGGGAATCAGCCGCCGAAAATGCGGGAACTCGTTCGAGAAGAAGCGGGCCGTGGAAAGGAGGAAGGGCACATACAAAAGAACGCCCCAGCATCGGTATCCCAGAACCGTCTGGCCAAACAGCTCGATCCCGGCGGCAGTCAGGTAGAAAGATACGGGCGGGTAAACGCACCAGAAATCGATCTGCGGTCTGTACCCCTGATGCACAAGCCGTCCACCGACCAGCGAGATGGCCTCATCAAACCGTCCGATTGGCTGCCCCAAGGCAGCGATCACCAGGAACGCAACATACAACCAGACCGCGAGCCAGGCGCAGATTCCGAGCCATTCTCCCGCCCCGGAATCCTTCAGCCACGACCGCCGGCGAAGGGAAGCCACTAGTCGCACTCCCATACTCGGAAAAGCGTAACGCACCGCTCACGGCAAGTACGCCGGACCCCGGCAGCAACGCGGTGGATGCGGCGGCCCGCTATCGCGTTTGGCGGCTGAAGTGGCCCCCCTCCACCACCACCTTAGGGGTTGGCCCGTCTCGGGTTTCCCACCAAATCCGTAAGATAGCCAGGACGTGCCTGATGAATATCCCGGGCATTCTGCTCCAGCGATAAACCTGGGTCTCCCCCGCTGAGCGCAGACGGTGATTGACCGGCAGTTCCGTGATTCGATAGCCGCCTCGATGTACACGGGCCACGAACTCCCACCAGAACCCTTGTTGCATAGCACCCAAGTGGTCCACGAGTTGGAGCGCGACCCGGCGCGGAATCAGCACATATGGGCAGCTCGGGTCATGGACGGGAACGTGGAGAACCAGTTGATAAAGGAAATAGAAGAGCCGGGAAAAAGCCCGGCGGACCAATGTGTCGGCGCGGTTCACTCGCCAGCCCAAGACGACATCGCACCCCTTACGGGCATCCCAGAACTTCCGGAAATCCCTGGCGTCACACTGCCCATCGGAGTCCAGGCAGAGGAGATAATCGGCCTGAAGCATGTGCATACCATCGCGGACAGCGCGCGAGTATCCTCTCCGCTCGCCGTGAAGATTCAGCCGCAGCGGCAACTCCTTCGCGAGGCGTGTCAAGACGTCCTTAGTGTTGTCTCTGCTGCCGTCTTCGCAGATGATGAATCCCACGTCGATTCTCGAGGACAGTTCATCGCAGATCTCACGAATGGTCGCTTCGATACTCTCGCCTTCGTTGTGAACCGGCAACAGAACTTCTACGTCGGGAGGATGACTCGACGCGGGACCTCCACCGGTTGCAGATATCATTGTCCGATTCAAATGGGCCCTCACTCTCAGACGCGGGCTGAAAAGATTGGCAAATTGCCCGTCTCATGATACGGGACGGAGGCAGCACAATAACTGATGCCTTTGGGCAGTATGTCAACGGTTGCCATCGATACTGCATTTGCGCTGAGGGTGGGGCACGGAATGAGATCTGGCGGATGATGCGGGCTGCGACTCATAAAAGCCGCTTTCGAATGAACAACTTCCGTACATCATGACGGTTACGGCCATTCTCCCCGTCACCGATGAAACCACATTCTTGCGGTTTGAAGGCATGGGGCTTCTACCGCCGCCTGTAAAGGAAACCGGTATCACGGCCGATAAGAGCAACGATGCAGTGCGTCACTGGTACGGGCCATACGCGACCGCTCACGACCCGGGGAGTACCCATGCCACCGTTCGTCGCTACCACAGGATTTGGCGTTGAACCACGAGCGGGGCGCCCTGCCGGCCGGGAGTGGTCCGGACCAACGGCGCACTCCAACAGAGAGGGTGTTGCGCGATGACTTTCTTGCTCTTCTTGATCTCCCTGGCTGTCCTGGAATACATTGTCCGCCGCCCCGAGGTGGCCCCCAAAACAGGCTGGCAAGCCCTTGCCAAACAGCGGGCTGAAGACAGGCCCGCGGATACGGCGCCGGCCCTTACCCCGGGGCTGCTGGCCCTCGGCCAGGCTCTCGATCGGTACGGACGGGGGCAATCGCCTGGTACCACGGCAAAGACCCCGGAAGTACCCAATCCTCTTGCGGATCGAGTATGATACTTGCATGCCCGAGCGGACCGTAATCAAGCTGCGCCGTTTGCTCGATGGCGGCTTTCCGCTCCTATGAGAGAATCATCCCGGTCTATCCCCACCGGTTCGGAGGGGCGCCGAAGGCCGGGGATGCGGGGGTAAGTTCCTGATGCTGGCCGCGGTTCTGCTTGCCGTCGCTTCCGCCATCGTGTTTTACTCGTCCGAAGGCGGGGAGTTCCGGCGCAAGCTGAGGACCCGGGCGGGCATTTGGCAGGTGCACGCGCGCCTGCCGGAGTTGTTCACCAGCGCCAACCGGATGCGGCTCGATTTCCTGTCGCACAGGTTCGCCCGGCTGGCGCTTCCCTGGGCCATTCTGCTGGTGTGGGCCGCGACGCTGGCGCTTCCCACTTCACCGTTTCGCCGCTTCCTGTTGATCGACGAACTGGCCCTGGTGGCTCTGGCGGCTCTGGATTACCTGGTGCCTAAGGGCCTTTTCCTGAAGCGTGTTTCCTCTCCGGCCAGAAGTTTCCTCGCCATGAACCTGGCGTCGCTGCTCGCCATCGGGGTGTTCGTGGTTCCACCCGAGACTTTGTGGCGGCCCACCCGGGTGAAAGTGCGGCGCCGATGATCCGCATTCTCTGCATCTTCGGAACGCGCCCGGAGGCCATCAAGCTGTGTCCGCTGGTTCACCGGTTGCGCGCGCGGCCAGATGAATTCGCGGTGAAAGTCTGCGTCACGGCGCAGCACCGCGACATGCTGGACCAGGTTCTCGCGGCCTTTTCCGTCACCCCCGACTACGATCTCGATCTGATGGAGCCGGGCCAGACGCTGGCCGGCCTCACGGCGCACATTCTGGCCGCGATCGAACCCGTCATGGAAACCGAGCATCCGGACCTGGTCGTGGTTCAAGGCGACACGACCACTACGCTGGCGGGAGCGGTCGGGGCTTTCTACCAGCAGATTGCCGTGGCGCATGTCGAGGCTGGGCTGCGCACCGGCGACATGATGCAGCCATTCCCGGAGGAAATGAATCGCGTTCTGACTTCGCGGATCGCGACATGGCACTTTGCCCCCACGGCCAGGGCCGAGGCGGCGCTGCTCGGCGAGGGCGTCGCCCGTGAAAGAATCTTCGTCACGGGGAACACCGGCATCGATGCCGTGCTGTATGTTTGCGATGCCCTGGACCGGGGCGTCCTGCGCGCGCCCGAATGGCCATGGATGGATCCGGGCAAGCGGCTGGTGCTGGTCACCAGCCATCGCCGCGAGATTTTCGGGCCGGGATTCGACCGGGTCATGTGCGCGCTCTCGCTGGTGGCGTCGCGCCCCGACGTCCAGATCGTCTACCCAGCCTCATCGGTCGTATGGCCCTTTCCGACTCCCAAACTGGCCGACGCCCTTGCTGGCGTCGTTTGGGACCGCGACTCCCAGCCGAGTGGCGTGCTCCCGCGCCCGGTTCCTTCCCTGTCCATTCAGCCTTCCCCGTTTCTCAGGCGGGTCGGCATCCACATCTTCACTTTCGAGGCCTGCTCAAGCTTCACACGCGTTACGGCCTGCAAGGTTGCTCACCCACCATTCGTGGGCTTTATCGCGAGGCTCCGCCCTAGCCGGTTTCCCGACTCGGACGCTCGCAAGCTATCAAGTCCTACCAACAACTACTTGAGTGGGCCCTTCCCCCACTGGTGATCCACGCCTTTGAGGCGCACTGAGAAAGCGCGGTTAATTAATTAACAGCCGCGAATGGACGTGTATGGGGCCTCGGGACGATCTGTACCGGCCGCGCCTCAGGCGCTCGCCAACTCCACGTGTTTATAGGAAATGTACCAGAACAGGCCGCTCAGGCAGATCAAAATAGACATTGCCTGCATGACGGTAAAGGCAGCCGTACCCACCGAAGCGTACGCGGGAGCGACGATCTGAAACAGGGCAAAAAAGGCAGCCTGCCCGACGCCGATTCCCGCAGGAGAAATCGGAACTGCGCTGGTCACAAGTCCCAGGGGAACGATCAGGAAGAACTGGCCAACAGGCATGCCCGCAACCCCGGTGGACCGCAAAGCCAGATAATAAGAGCAGCAGGTCATCGACTGGTTGAGCGCGCTGACCGCGAGCGCAATGAGGACGACGGAAGATTTCTGGCGGTACTCGTGCAGCGCGGAAAACATATTGCGCGCCAGGCCGGGAAGAAAACTCCAGTGAGAAAGGCGGCCGCCCGCAAACAGGGCGGCATACAGGCCCGCCAGTCCTCCCAGAACGCCGGCTACCGTAAGTGCGCCCAGGCTGCGGGTGGCCGGGTTGCGCAGGGTCTCCGCCGGATTCGTGAGGACCATCACCGCGCCAAGGAACAACAGGCCGATCAACCCCGCCACGCGATCCATGACGACGGACGTGGCGGCTTTGGCTCTTCGTCCCGGCGCGGCGCGGGTGATCCAGTAACCCTTGATCAGGTCGCCTCCCACCGCCCCGGGAATCACGACATTGAACAGCGTTCCGATCATTGTCAGGCCCCACGCCAGGCGGAACGGGAGCGGTACGTCCTGGACGCGCAGGAGCAGCTTCCACCGCCAGGCCGTAATCCCGATCTGGCAATAAAGCAGCCCGAGGATAGCGAGCATGAGTGGCCAGTGCGTGAACCCTTTGGCAATCTGAGCCAAGTCCAGCTTTCCGCTGGCGGCCATCCAGGCGAAAATGGCCGCGCCGACGAGGACCTTCAGAAAAGGGCCGGCCTTGGATAGCGCGCGTTTCACTTCTTCGAGTGTCGCATGGCTGAACTGTCCCTGGGCCACGTTGCCGAAGGCAGATTGACGGCTCTTCTAATCTATTACCCCTCAGTGGGCGCTTGCTCCCGGATGTTTGCCCTGGCGTGCCCACTGGGAGATCAGTGGGGAAAACTCCGTTGGGTGCCGGCCAGATCGATCACGGGCTTGCCGGCAAGCGCAATCTTCGCCGCCGCCTCAATCGCCGGCTTCTGCGTCACCACCAGGCAGTCGCACCAGGTGAGGACTTCCTTCAGGTCGGACGCCATCAGCCTGCCGATGTGCGGTAAAGCATTCAAAACGAAGTTCCGATTGCTGCCATAGATCAGGTCCAGCCGGATGTGCGGATCGTAAATCTTAACGTCCTTCCCCTTGCCCACCCAGTGCTCGATGGCAGCAACCACCGGGCTTTCCCGAAGATCGTCGGTGTCTTCCTTGAAAGCTAACCCGAAAATGCCTATGCGGCTGCCAGGGGAATCGAGCACCTGATCGACAGCCCTCTCCAGGTGCCGTTGATTGCTCGGCAGAATCGACTCCAGCAGCGGCAGCTTAAGGTCCAGGCGCATGGCGCGATAGGTCAAAGCTCGCAGATCCTTGGGCAGGCAGGAGCCCCCGAACGCAAAGCCAGGTTTCAGGTAGGCGGCGGAAATATTCAGGCGCTCGTCGCGACAGAGAGTCTCCATCACCTCGAAGGGGGACACACACAGACGCGCGGCCAACGCGCCGACTTCGTTGGCGAATGCGATCTTGAGAGCGTGAAACGCGTTGCAGCAGTACTTAATCATTTCGGCTGTGCGCAGCGAAACCAGGCACGGATCCACGCCCAGAGGAGCGTAAATCTCCGCCACCGTCCGAACGGCTTGCGGATCGCTTCCGCCCACCACTATCAGCGAGGGCTCCATGAAGTCGCGCATGGCGACGCCCTCCCGCAGAAATTCGGGGTTTGACACCACCGAGAGCAGCGGATACTCCTCCAGCAGCGCGCAGGTTAACTCCTCGGTTGTCCCCGGAAAAACCGTGCTACGGATCGCCAGGATCAGGGGGCGCGTCCGTCCCGTGAGGTGCCGGCGCATATCGCCGAGCACGCGCTCCAGTTGTTCCACCGAAAGATTGCCGTTGCGAGCTGAAGGCGTTCCCACGCAAATGAGCGCGATATCGGA
>Ga0224534_1001874_pt1 | contig 10493 bp, 13 predicted proteins | sample 714E12024metaG_FD_172012 | JGI IMG/M metagenome (GOLD analysis project Ga0224534, IMG submission 172012) | Peat soil microbial communities from Stordalen Mire, Sweden - 717 E1 20-24 | ecosystem: Environmental > Terrestrial > Soil > Wetlands > Peat | place: Sweden: Norrbotten County, Stordalen... | reverse complement strand
CCGGCAAAAGCCGGGACGAGTTGCAGACTGTCATCGCCGCCGTGCGTGCGCAGGATTTTCCCGTGCCGGTGCAGTTTGTAAATTTCAGGGATTAAAGCAACGTGAGTTCTGCAAGGACGGCTGAACGGGCGTCGCATTTTTCCTCCGTTGCCAATGATTTCTTTTTGAAAACCTCAACCGTCCCTTCGGGACTGGTGATTGTTTTGCGACCGACCCGGCGTTTCAACGCCGGGAGAAATTCCGTATTGCCAAAGTCCCGCAGGGACGGCTGAAACTCATTTCCACAAATACCGTTCGTCGTATTCGATGCGATGTTTTTTCAGCAACGCCAGAAATTCCTCCTGAAACGTCATCTTGCGGTGATGCGCTTCCTGTCCCTTGATGTATTCGATGGTTTTGTCCAGTTGCGACACGCTTACGCTAAACGCGCCATACTCCTCCTGCCACGCAAAAAGGCGATGTTCGGGAAAGGTTTCGTGAATCCATTTTGACGAGCCGCCCTTCATCAATTGCAACGCCTTGGAAATCGCCATCGTGGACGGCAGCGAAAGCAAGATGTGGACGTGGTCTTCCACACCGCCGATTTCGATGGCCTTCATTTTGTTCTGCCGGGCGATGCCGCCCAGAAAAGGCCAGAGCCGGTCACGCAATTCCGGCGCGATGAGCCGCCGCCGTTCCTTGGTGCTGAAAACACAATGAAAATAGGAACTGATGTAGGACATGGAATCCATTCAGCCGTTCCTTCGGAACTTATGCAATTCCGAATTTTTCCCGGCGTTGAAACGCCGCGCTATTGTCAGCGTGTCCCGTCGGGACAAGCTTTGGCTGCGCGGCAACGCAGCCCTGCCAACTCAAATTTCCACCATCTGTTTGTATTCCGGCACGATGACTTCGGCTTTTGGTTTCATCGCGCGCAACGTTTCGGCGTGCGCCAGACATTGCGATTCTTCGCCGTGGATGCAGCAGATTTTTTTGATGTCGCCGGAAATTTTTTCGACATAACGGCGCAGTTCGTTTTTGTCCGCATGGCCGGAGTAGGTGTCCAGTGAAACGATTTTGGCGCGCACCGGTTGCGGTTCGCCAAAAATGTTCACCGGGCTTTTGCCGGCCACGATTTGCGCGCCCAACGTATTTTCCGCGCAGAAGCCGATGAACAGAATCAGGTTCTTCGGATCGCCGATGTGGTTTTTGAGATGATGCCGGATGCGCCCGGCTTCGCACATGCCCGACGCGCTGATGATGACGGCGGGTTCCTTCAAATCATTGAGTGTCTTCGATTGGTCGGCTTCGCGGATGTAGGTCAGGTTCGACATGCCGAAGGGGTTCGCCTTTTCGTGCAGGAACCGGTTGATGCTGTCGTTGAAACATTCCGGGTGCAGGCGGTAAATCTCCGTGGCGTTCACACTCAACGGGCTGTCCACAAAAATCGGCGCGCGCGGCAATTTGCCCGCGAGCGTGAGCTGGTTCAGCACGTAAACAATCTGCTGCGTGCGCCCGACCGAAAACGCCGGGATGATGACCTTGCCTTTTTGATTCAAGGTCTCCAGCACGAGCCGGCCCACGGCCTGGTCGGCGTCGATGCGCACGGCGTGTTCGCGTCCGCCGTAGGTGGATTCAATCTGCAGATAATCCACGTTTTCGGTCGGTTGCGGGTCGCGGAGAATTTCATCGTTGCCGCGGCCCACGTCGCCACTAAACAGGTAACGGAATTTTCGATTGCCTTCGCGCACATCCACAATGACCTGCGCCGCGCCAAGAATGTGTCCGGCGTCGCGAAACGTGACGGTGACGCCGTCCACAACCAGAAACGGGCGTTCGTAGCCGACGGCGACGAATTGATGCAACGTTTTCTCCGCGTCCGCGATGGTGTAAAGCGGCTCGACCGGCAGGAGTTTTTTCTTCGCCCGCTGTTTCGAGACGAACGCGGCGTCGTCCATCTGGATATGCGCCGAATCCACGAGCATGATGCTGCAAAGATCGCGCGTGGCGAAGGTGCAGTGGATGTTGCCGGTGTAGCCCTGCCGGACCAGGTTCGGCAGGTTGCCCGCGTGATCAATGTGCGCGTGGCTCAACACCACGGCGTCCACCTGCTTGGGGTCGAATGGAAAACAACAATTGCGCTGGATGGATTCCTCGCGGCGGCCCTGGAACAAACCACATTCGAGCAACAACCGCCGGCCGTTGACCTCGAACAGATACATCGAGCCGGTCGTGGTGCGGGTTGCGCCGAAGCAGTGGATTTGCATGGGGCAATCGTGTTGCGTGTTGCGTGTTGCGTCAAGAAAATGGCTGCGGCCTTGGCGGATATTTCACGCAACCTGCCTCCTAAGCCAAATGCCAAAGTTCGAAATCCAAGATCCGACCCGCTGCGACGGCGCGACCGCGCGGCGAGAAGCAGCCCAATGGCCGAAATCCGAAATGCAAACACCCGGACAAATGAGATTTTCCTCCACCGCTTTGTTTTCCGGCCTGGCTTTCGGGTTTCTTTCGGGTTTAGCTGTGCCGGTAAGTGATGCGCGCCTTGTTCAAATCGTAGGGGGACATCTCAACGTTGACCTTGTCGCCGACGCTGATGCGGATGAAATTTTTGCGCATCTTGCCGGAGATATGTGCGAGCACTTCGTGACCGTTAGGCAGCGCCACACGAAACATCGTGCCGGGCAGCACTTGGGTAACGTTTCCACTTAATTCAATTGGCTCTTCTTTAGCCACCATGCGTCGTTGAATTAGAAAAAGCAATGCCATTCGCCCCACATAAAATCAATTCATTTTCGCCGCAAAAATTCAGTGGACATCCGCCGCCGTTTCGATAAAGTCACCGTAATCTTATGAAAAATGACAACATTACGACTGCTTTAAATCTCGTGCTGGCTGTGCTGGCGATTTTGGGCGTGATTTTCGCGCTGCAGACGATTTTCCGCACGCGCACGTTGCGCTCCCTTCAAATGCAGGCAACCCAGGCCAACGGCTACCGCATGGCCGTCGAAGCGCTCGCGAACGACACGCTCGCCTACAGCCAGAAAAATCCGAACTCGGACATCCTTCGCATCCTGCAGCTCGCCCAAGCCAAACCCGCCAACCGCTAATTGCCATGAACGAATCTGAAACAAACCTCTCCGTGCAAACCGAATTGATGGATCAGATTGTCGCTTTGCGACATCAGGTTTTCACGCTGCTGCTCGCGCTCGTCGTCGTCAGCGGCACGCTCACTGTCGTTTTGTATCGGCAGGCCAGACTTACCGGCAGAGACATTGAAGCCATCAAACCCCAGGCCACCAAAATCATTGAGGCATTCAAACGGGACCGGCAGGACATGGAAAATTTCGTGAAGCAACTCACCCTTTACGGCAACACGCACCCCGACTTCCAGCCGATTCTCAGAAAATACGGGATTGTGCCGCAGCCAGCGTCGCAACCTGCCGCCGCGCCTGCCGCGCCTGCCGCGCCTAAAACTAAGAAGTAGTCGGCACCAGCCGCGCGCCGCAGTTCGGACAAAAATTCGACTGCGGCGGACAACTCTTGCCGCAACCGGAGCAATCCGTATGCGCGTCCTTGTGCCGCCGATGGATGATGAGATTTCGGATGTAGGGAATCCAAGAAAACGCGTAGCCGATGATGATGACCCAATGTTTGTCGTAACAGACCGCGTATAACAGCACCAGCAGCGAGCCGGCGAGGCTCAACCACCAGAACATCACCGGTACCACGACCTGCTTTTTCCGTTCCGTGGCGTACCATTGCACATAAAACCGCAAGAAAAACACGGCTTGGCCAAGGCCGCCAATTGCGGTCCAAAAAAGGCCCCAGCCATCCAGGCCGAACAGTTTGCCGTCGCGCCAGAGCAGGTTTGTAAGCCAATCCATGATGCCCACAGCTTAAACCCGCGCCCGCCGAAACTGAAAGCGCAAAGCGCGACGCCTCAATTCAATGGGAGGGACGGCGTGCCGCCGTCCCAAACTTAAATTAGGGACGCCGACACGGCGTCCTTCCCCATTACCCGCCCGCGACGATTTTGACGATTTCCAAACTGTCTCCGGCGTTGAGCTGACGCCGGGAAAATTCCGAGGGGGCGACCGCCTCGCCGTTGTGCTCCACCACGACACTGCGCGGCAACAGTTTTTGCGCGACCAGAAATTCCTCAAGCGAACACGGCAGCTTCGCCTCGATTTGCTGGCCGTTGGCGGTGACAAACGAACTCATGGCTTCACAAAATCGTTCGAGATACTGTTGAAAATGATGTCGTCCGTGTCGCCAAAAATTTTGTCTTTGCCGGCGGATGAAATAACGAAACTGTTTGTTGATGAAAAGCTGATGACATAAGGCGTTCCCCAAGGATCAAGAAATTCGCCAGCTTGGTTAAGCGACATATTTTCGGGACGAAGAAATTTAATTTTTTGAGGATTGTCTCCCAAAAGCTTCTTCAAAATCTGCATGCTGTCGCCCGTTGGATAACTTCCAAATTCGTTTTGGTAATTTTCGATTCCTGAGCGGAGCATCATCAAGTTAACTCTACATCGAACACTTTTGCTGCGTGACGGCCTGCTTGCCGGCATCAGCAATGCGAGAAAAAACAGCGCGACAAGAGTTGCTGCGCTAATAATAATTATTGCTTTTGATTTCATTTGGAATTCACGCCGTCAGCGCCGCGTCCCAATCCTTCCACACTGGCTCGTAACCAAGACGGCGAATGAGGTCCGCCACTTCCTGCGAGGAGCGTTCGTCGGCAATTTGAAACTGTCCGGTCGCGTTCGTCGCATTTTCCGGTGTGGGCGCCCATTCGCTTGCGCCGGACGCCAGTTCCACAATCCGTCCGCGCTCGGTGTGATGGATTTTTTCCTTGCCCGCGCCGGTGTAACCGCCGGGTTCGGTGTGGCTGCCCGCGCTCATCATCGTCACGCCCAGCGGGATCAGCCCGTCGCGCAGCTTCGCCGGTTCACGCGTTGAAAGCACGAGGCCGACATCGGGAAACATCAGCCGCAACGCGCAGACGAGTTGCGCGAAGTCACGGTCGGTCATGTGCGTGAGCGGCTGGAACTCGCCCGCGCACGGACGCAGCCGCGGCAGGGAAATCGTCAACTGCGCCTTCCAGCAGTTCCGCAGCAGATAATCCGCATGCGCCGCCACGCTGATGGCCTCGTAACGCCAGTCGGCCAGGCCGTAAAGCGGGCTGATGCCGAGCCGCCGGAATCCCGCCGCATAGCCGCGTTCCGGCGTTTCGAGCCGCCAGTCAAAATTCCGTTTCGGGCCGGCGGTGTGCATGTCCGCATAAATTTTGCGGTCGTAGGTTTCCTGATAAACCACCAGCCCATCCGCGCCCGCCGCGACGAGCGGACGATAATCCTCCGTTTCCATCGGCCCGATTTCGAGCGAAATGCCCGGCCAGTCGCGATGCAGCACGGCGATGCAATCCTTGAGATAATCGTTGGAAACGAACTTCGGATGTTCTCCCGCGACCAGCAGGATGTTGCGGAAGCCTTGCGCCTTGATTGCGTCCGCCTCGCGTTTCACTTCCTCCAGCGACAAGGTGACGCGCAGGATCGGGTTGTCGCGCGAGAAGCCGCAGTATTTGCAATTGTTGACGCACTCGTTGGAAAGGTAAAGCGGCGCGAACAGGCGGATGACCTTGCCAAAGCGTTGCTGCGTCGCCACGTGCGAACGCCGGCCCATGTGTTCCAGCAATTCCCCGCCCGCCGGCGAAATCAAATGCGCGAAATCGGCGAGCGACAATTTTGTTTTCGCCATGCTCTCGCGCACGGCCTGGATACCGGCCGACTGCGAACGCTTCACGAGCGATTCCAGCGGCAACGAATTGAATTCAGCAACAAAACTCACGACACCAAGGTAACAAATTGGCGGGTAAAGTCGAGGCGAGCTTGGCATTGCGCAACGGGCGTAGTTTGTGAAACATTGGCAGGGCGAATTTCACATGGCAGCCAAAATTCCAGTTCGGCAGCGCACGCGCACGACGGCGTCGGTCATGATCCTCGGCGTCGGCTCGTTCGCGCACAGCATCGGGCGGACGCTGGCGGACGCGGGCACAAACGTCTCGACTTATCTCACCCGCAATTACGGCCATTTCCCGCCGTCGCTGGTCGGACCGACATTTTCGCGCGACGCGTTTCCCAGCCCGGTTCCGCTCATCAAGAAAAACGGCGTGGAGGTCGTCATCCCCCAATCCATTGATTGGGCGCTTGCACCCTGGGCGGAGGATTTATTGCAGTCAGGCGCCGGCATTTTCAGTCCCACGCGCGAGGCGATGCGCATCGAGCGCGAGCGCGACTTCGCCCGCAAGCTGTGTGCGGATTTCAAAATTCCCTTTCCGCAGGCCTACGTTGCCTCAAACCTTCTGGAGGCCGAAAAAATCCTGGCGAAACATCCGCAACCGTTCGTCATTAAAAATCCGCTTTGCTCGCCGACGAGTCCGATCCACACGATCCTCTGCGAGACGGTCGCGGACACCCGCGCGTGGTTGCGGCACGTCAATTATGCCGAGGGTGTTTTTTTGCAGGAATACCTGGGCCGCGCCGAGGCGGGCCACATCGTGCTGGTGAGCGGCGGCGAGATTTATTCTCTCGTAACGAACCAGGAATACAAATACGCCTTCAATGGCAACCAGGGCGTTGTGGCCGGCGCGCCGCTCGGCGGGTTGGTCGAGCGAGATCCGGACGACAAATACGGCCTGGCGCGAAAACTCATCCATCCGTTGCTGCCTTGGTTGCGCGCGGCGAAATTCAACGGGCCGTTGCAGGTCACCGCCATCAAACGTGGCGGCCAATGGCACGTCATCGAATACAACATCCGCATCGGGGTCACCTCCGGCCCGATGATTTTGCGGATGCTCAAGCATCCGGTAGAAGTTGTTTTGCGGACCGCGCGGAACCAGAAGCTGGACCTGCAGTTCAACGAAAAACTCGATTTCGGCTGTTCGCTCACGCTGGCCGGTTACGGCTACCCCTTCGTCCAGGTGCGCAGCCCGCATCTGCCGCTGGAAGTGGCCGGGAAATTCGATTGCGACGTTTGGTGGAACGAAGTGGCCCGCGGCGCGGACAAAAAGCTCATGTCCACCGGACATCGCATTGCGGACGTGGTTGCACTGGCGCCCAGGCTCGACGCGGCGATGGCCAAGGCTTACGCGAACATCCGCAAAATCCGCGTCGTCGGCAGCTATTTCCGAACGGACATCGGGCAAAGCCTGTGGCCGCCGGGAAACGATTGAAGGACGCGCGGCAGCGCGTCCCCACCATCGTTGGTGGGGCCGAACTGCCGCTCGGCCCAAACTTCATCTGTTTTTTTTCGTTTCCTTTGGCACGATTCGTGGTTAAACAGCTTCAGCATTAGATGGATTTCGATTCGACAACTTTTCCGTTGCGACCAGCGTGGGTTGAAATTGACCTCGCGCAGCTGCGCCGCAATCTTCAACTCATCCGCCGCGACCTGCCGCGCAATGTGCAGTTGCTGGCGGTCGTGAAGGACGAGGCCTACGGACATGGCGCGCTCGACGTGGCCCGCATCGCGCTCGAAGAAGGCGCCTGGGGGTTTGGCCTCAGCACGCTCGAAGAAGCGATGACCCTGCGCGACGCGGGTGTCACCGCGCCGTTGCTGCTGCTGGGCGAACGGCAGGAAGCCGAATTACCGTGGTGTGTCGAACACGACTTGACGGTCTGCGTCAATGAACCTCATACCGTCCGCAAACTCGCCCGCGCGGCCGCACATGCCAGCAAGCGTGTGCCGGTGCATCTGAAAATTCACACGGGCATGAGCCGCTTCGGCGTGCGCTGGGACGAGGCGTTGCCGCTCATCGAACAGATTGGCGCCGAGAAATCGCTGCGGCTCGAAGGCGTGATGACGCACTTCTCGCAATCGGACGAAACGGACAAGACGTTTGCCAATCTCCAATTCTCCCGTTTCAACGAGGTCCTCCAGGGCATGGCCGCGCGCGGCATCTCCGTGAAGCTGCGCCATGCCTGCAACAGCGGCGGGTTCCTCGATCTGCCGCACGCGCATCTCGACATGGTCCGCGTCGGCATTTTGATGTATGGCATTTTTCCATCGTCGGTCTGCCGGCGGATTCCTGGAATCGAGCCGGTCATGTCCGTGAAAGCGCGCATTGCGGCAATCCAAAAATTGAAACCCGGCGAAGTGGTCGGTTACGGCATGCGTTACGCCGCGCCGGCAGAGCGGAGGATTGCGGTGCTGCCCATCGGTTACGGCGACGGTTTTCCGCGTGTGCGCAACCAGGGCGGCGCGCTCATCCGCGGCCAGCGCGCCCCGCTCGTCGGCGGCATCGCGATGGACGCGCTGATGGTGGACATCACGGACATCCCCGAAGCGCAGATGTGGGACGAAGCCGTCATCATGGGCCGCCAGGGCAGCGAGGAAATCACCGTGCATGACATGGCGAAGCTGAAAAACTCGGTGAGCTACGAAGTGCTCACCAGCTGGCGGTTGCGCTTGCGGAGAAAATCCGTGAACGCCAAAACCAAAGTCGTGGGCACCCTTGAAACGGTGGACGCAAAATAATTTTAACCACGGATGAACACGGATGGACACAGATGCGGAGACGCGAATTGCACGAATTATCGCGAATTGATTCAAATCAATTTTAATTCGTGTGAATTTGTGAAATTAGCGTCTGATCCCTTTATCCGTCCCGCTTTGCGGGATCTGTGTCCATCCGTGGTTGAATTCCCATGAAACTCCTTTTCTCCGAACAAAACTCCGACTACGAGCACTACCAGTTTCCCTATGCCATCTGGGCCGTGCCGGAGGCGGGCGAAACGCCGTCGGACATTTTCAACGCCGGCTTCCTGCCGTCGTCGCGCAACCTCGACCGCTTTTACCTCTGCCGCCAGGTGCGCGTGAACCTCGCGAAGTTCAAGCCATCATCTGAAAACCGCCGCATCCTGCGCAAGGGCGAGGGCATTGAAGTGAAGCTCGTGCCGCGCGACAAATATGATTACACGCCCGAGCGGCGCCAGTTTTTCAAGACCTACGCCGACATCAAATTCGGCAAGGACGTGATGACGTTCGAGCGGCTCGACGCATTGTTCGCTTCGCCCATCATTTCGCATCTGCTCGTGTTCGCCGACGCGAAGACCGGCGCGGAAATCGGCGCGGCGACGCTTTATATCGAGGGCCGGGAACTCGCCTATTATTACTACGCGTTCTACGACCTGAACTACTACGCGCGCAACCTCGGCATGTTCATGATGACCTCGGCGGTGGAGTTGTTTGCCGGACGCGGCTTCAAGCAGCTTTACCTCGGCACGTGCTACTCGCAAACCGCGCTGTATAAAACACAGTTTGCCGGCGCGGAATTTTTCAACGGCTTCCGCTGGTCGGACGACCTCGACGAACTCAAGTTCATCATCAAGCGCGACAAAAAGGAACTGTGCCAGCACCTGCTCGAAACAGACGAATACTGCGAAGAATTTTACGACGGAGACCTCGAAAAAATCCGCGCGGCGAGTGAATTCCGGGTCAAGGTGAAGTAAGAACCTGTCGCCGTTGGCGGCGGCACCGGCCACCCGCGATGCCCCTGAAGGCCCGGCTTTGATCTGGCCAGGGACTACAGCGAATTATCCTTGATCCGGTTGTTCGAGCCCGATTTCCGAACGGTACGTCGGACTATTTCGTTTGGCGCCCCAAGAATGCCGGGCAGGCCTTTTATTAAGACGAAGCAGCAATGGACCTGGATCCGGGTTTGCCCGGCGCTTTTGAGGTCCCCGATGACCGGTCCAGCAACTTTTCCACTTTTGAGACAAGTTGTTCTGCATCGAACGGTTTTATGACATAATCGGTGGCGCCAGATTCATACGCGACGAGCCGGCTGATATGGCTGCATAAACCTGTCAACATGAGAACCGGGATGGAGGCTGTGGCGGGATTCCCCCGCAAAGTTTCGCAAACGGCGAACCCGTCCAATTCGGGCATCATCACATCCAGCACAATCAAATCGGGTGACACCGTCTGGGCCTTTTTGAGCGCGTCAATGCCATTGGTGGCCGTGCCAATGGCAAAACCTGCATTTTTTAAAGTGAAGCGTATCACTTCAAGCTGATCCGGATCATCCTCCACCACCAGTATTTTTTTTCGCATAGGAACTTGGTTAACATGTACACACACGTTCAACGCCGAAAACACCACGGCACGGTGCAAATAAACTCCGTTCACGGATTAGCATGAATTATGCCATCAATGGCCCAAAAGTTGACACCGCGCTTTTCCCTGTTTTAGGGAATCCGGCAACCGCGACAAAATCACCGACGCGAGCAGGTTTTGGGTGAGCGTGGAGTAATTAATTATTTAAGATCGTTTTGGGAGAATGGTAATTTTTTACCACATTCCACTAAAACCCTTCGGAGAACGGAAGATCATACAAAACTTGGTTACCCAAATCCCACGCAGTATTAGTGAGCGCTTTCTCAACGTCGTCTCTGGCAATTTGCACAGGAGGCTTCTTCATTTACGACAAGTTCTTCCTTTCCCAAATT
>Ga0224534_1001873_pt1 | contig 10495 bp, 8 predicted proteins | sample 714E12024metaG_FD_172012 | JGI IMG/M metagenome (GOLD analysis project Ga0224534, IMG submission 172012) | Peat soil microbial communities from Stordalen Mire, Sweden - 717 E1 20-24 | ecosystem: Environmental > Terrestrial > Soil > Wetlands > Peat | place: Sweden: Norrbotten County, Stordalen... | reverse complement strand
ACTTCCCCAAAGTCCAGCTAGCCTACCAGACGCTGTTCGCCAAAGAGGAAACGTTCGACGTGGAATATCGCACCCGGCGAAAGGACGGCCAGTGGATCTGGTTGAACAACCGCGCGCCCTCCACCTATGTGCGGGACGGCGTCCGGTGCGCCGACGGCCTTCTGTCCGACATCACGCAGCGCAAGCGGGTGGAAGAGGCGCTACAGCAGACCAAGGAGGCCGCGGAGGCCGCCAACCGCGCCAAGAGCCAGTTCCTTGCCAGCATGAGCCACGAGTTACGCACCCCGCTCAACGCCATTATCGGCTTTTCCGAGATTCTCGCCGACAAGACCTTTGGAGACTTGAACGACCGGCAGCTCAAGTACTCCCACAACATCCTCAACAGCGGCCGCCACCTGCTGCAATTGATCAACGACATCCTCGACCTCTCCAAGGTGGAAGCTGGCAAGCTGGAACTGGCCCGCAGCTCGTTCAACGTGGCCCGGGCGCTGGAGAACGTGCAGGTGATCGTCAAGACGCTCGCCTGCAAGAAGGGTATCGCCCTCGACTTCGACGTGGCGGCGGCCCCTCCCGAGCTGTTCGCGGACGAGGCGAAGTTCAAGCAGATCATGTACAACCTCCTGAGCAATGCCATCAAGTTCACGCCGGACAAAGGGCGGGTCACAGTGACGGCGACGCGCCGGAACCACCCGAACGACCAAGGCGCGCTTGGGTCGGAGTTCCCGTTCTCAGGCGAGTGTCTGAAAGTGACCGTGGCCGATACCGGCATCGGCATCCATCCGCGAGACCATGAACGCATTTTCGCCGAGTTCGAGCAGGTGGACTCCTCCTACGGGCGGCTCCAGCAAGGCACGGGCTTGGGGCTGGCCTTGACGAAGCGGCTCATCGAGCTGCATGGGGGGCATATCAGTGTGGAAAGTGAAGGCATCGAAGGCAAGGGCAGCCGGTTCACTCTCCTGCTCCCCGTGCAGAAATCCGAACCGGAACCCGCGCCGGCGCACGACCCGGCGGAGCAAGGCGGAGATGCCCTCCTCCGGCCACTGATTCTGATTGTGGCAGAGGATGACCAAAGCCAGCGTTTGGCCAGCAGCTATCTGACCGGTGTGGGCTATGGCGTTGCGGTCGTCTCCAAAATTCAAGACCTGGCTGCGACACTCAAGAATAACCGGCCTTACGCGGTCGTCATCGACCACAAGATCACCCGGCAGCGCACCGACCACGAACTGCATGACTTGCGCGCCCGGATTCCAGCCGGAATCCCCGCCGTCGTTTTCTCTATGGACGCCGAAGGGAAGCTCGGCTTCAGCCTGTTCACCGGGAACCGAATGCCGGAAGCGTTGACCCGACCCCGGCTCATTGACGCGCTCGGCCGAACCAGCGCCTCCTCGGGCAAAGAGGTCCGGACGGTCCTGATTATCGAAGACGAAACTGCTTTGCTGGAATTGCTCGCCAAGACGCTGCTCTTCAGAGGTTTCCAGGTGCTGCCCGCCGCCAACGGCCACAGCGGCATCCAACTCGCCACTAGCTCCCATCCGGATGTGATCATCCTGGACTTGACCATGCCCGACTGCAGCGGGATCCAAGTCGTTGAGACCCTCCGCGCCCGCCCCGAAACCCAGAGCATCCCCATTCTCATCCATACCGGTACCGTCCTAAGTGAGCCGGAGCGCCAACGTCTGGCTGCTCAGGTCCAGTCCATTACTTCCAAGGCCGAGCCGGCGAGTCTGCTGACGAAACTCGAACACCTGGACGAGGCGCGCGCAGAAGTAATGTGCCAGGAGTGAACCCGTGAAGAATAGAATCCTGGTAATTGAGGACAACCCTTTGAACCTGGAGTTGGTCACTGATCTGCTCGAAGCCGTCGGCTTTATAGTCTGCCCCGCCGGCACCGCCGAAGAAGGCATCCGCGCGGTCTGCGAGCTATCGCCGGAGCTCATTCTCATGGACCTGAGTCTGCCCGGTCTGGACGGATTGGCCGCCACGAGAGCCCTCCGGGCCGATCCTGCCACCCGTCATCTGACCATCATCGCCCTCACCGCCCACGCGATGAGGGGCGACGAAGCCCTCGCGTTGCGCGCGGGCTGCGACGGCTACCTGACCAAGCCCATTGATACCAGAACCTTCGCGGCCAAAGTGGCCGCCTTTATCGCCGCTGCCGACTCGCGGATACCCGAACCATTAGCCGCATCCTAATATGCAAACTGAAACTTTGAGCCATAATGAACCCTCCTCCGCCCGCGCCCTGGGCTGTCGCGGACTCGTGCTGGTCGTGGACGACGACGAAGCCAACCGCATGCTGCTGCGTGATTTGCTGGAAACGCACGGCTATGAAATTGTCGAAGCCGAGAACGGCGAGCAGGCCCTGCAAAAAGTCGAGCAGTGGCCCCCCGACGTCATCCTGCTGGACGTGATGATGCCCCAAATGGACGGCTTCTTGCCCCAATTGGACGGCTTTGAAGTCTGCCGACGGCTGAAAAGAGAGGCCCGCACGGCTCATATCCCGGTCCTGATTGTCACCGCGCTCTCCGAGCGGATGGAACGCTTGATGGGCATTGCGGCCGGGGCCAGCGATTTCCTGACCAAACCGGTCGATTTGCAGGAACTCACTCTGCGCGTTAACCACGCCGTCTACGCCAAACAACTCTTCGACCAGCTCCGGGCCGAAAACCTGCTCCTCAACACTCTCCCCCGCCGCATCGCCGAGCGGATGAAACAGGGCGAAGTCAACATCGCCGACCATCACCCCGACGTGAGCGTGCTGGTGGCAGATCTGGTATCGCCGCCGCCGCCGACTCGCAGCTCACCGAACCACAAACCCCTGCCAATATGCAAACTGAAACCTTGATCCGAAATAAATCCTCCTCCGCTCGCGCCCTGGGCTGTCGCGGACTCGTGCTGGTCGTGGACGACGACGAAGCCAACCGCATGCTGCTACGCGATCCGCTGGAAACGCACGGCTACGAGATTGTCGAAGCCGAGAACGGCGAGCAGGCCCTGCAAAAAGTCGAGCAGCGGCCTCCCGACGTCATCCTACTGGACGTGATGATGCCCCGCCTGGACGGCTTCGAAGTCTGCCGACGGCTGAAAAATGATGCCCGCACGGCCCATATCCCCATCCTCATCGTCACCGCCCTCTCCGAGCGGATGGAGCGCATGAAGGGTATCGCGGCCGGCGCCAGCGATTTCCTGACTAAACCGGTCGATTTGCAGGAACTCACCCTGCGCGTTAACCACTCCGTCCATGCCAAACGCCTCTTCGACCAGCTCCAGGCCGAACAGGCGAGGGCCGAAAACCTGCTCCTCAACATTCTCCCCCGCCCCATCGCCGAGCGGATGAAACAGGGCGAAGTGAACATCGCCGAACACCACCCCGACGTGAGCGTGCTGGTCGCCGACCTGGTGGGCTTCACGACGCTCGCCGCCCACATCGGCCCGGATCAGGTCGTCCACCTGCTCAACGAAATCTTCTCGGGCTTCGACTTGCTGGCGTTAAAGCACGGTCTGGAGAAAATCAAGACCATCGGCGACGCTTACATGGTCGCCGGTGGCATTCCGTTGCCGCGCCCCGACCATGCCGAGGCCGTTGCGGATTTAGCCCTCGACCTGATGGCAGATATCGAGAAGTTCAACCGCGCTTACAATACCTCCATCCACCTCCGGATTGGCATCAGCACCGGGTCCGTCGTCGCCGGCGTAATCGGGCGCTGGAAGTTCACCTACGATCTTTGGGGCGACACCGTCAACATCGCTTGCCGCCTGGAGTCGCTGGGCCAGGCGGAAAGCATCCTGGTCTCCGACCTGACCTATCAGCGGCTGAAAGACAAATACCGTTTCGACGGCAGTCGCAGCCTCGACCTCAAGGGGCGCGGCGCGGAACTAGTCCATGCCCTCCTTGGCCGGCTCTAAAGCTTTTGCGGCCAGGAGGAACCTCCACTGGCACCGTCACCGCAGGAACGAACTCCCAAGTTGAGCGGTGCGCTGGACCCGTTTACTGAATTGCATCGCCTCAGAGACTTCAGGCAGAACCGGCGTCGTGGCGTTGTGGCCGTGATAGATCATTAGGGACACTCTAGCCCGGGCATACATGACCAGGTAAGCCGCAGCTGGGATGACCGATCGCCAATGGCAAATGGCAGGGTCTCCTCAAGTGAGTGGCCGCTCACGGTTGGCGCAGACGTCGAATCTGCCTTGTAAGAAGTTTGTAACATCCCCACCTCAACCATTTTACCCGGCGCCCTGCTTTGCGCGCTCCTGGGCCTGCTGGAGGCGTAAGCAGCGGGCTCGATGCAAAATCTAAGTTCAGGGCGGCAGGCCCGCTCGGTGACAGGTAGCGCTATGGTGACCTGGTTGCATAAGCCAGACCGGTTGTGCCAGCCGGGGAGACTCTCGGCAGTCTCGCGCCGGACACTCGCCGGAGCCTCACCGTAAGTAACTTCTGAGCTCCCGGGGGCCCTTTCAGCCTCTGTCGGGCTTCCCGATACGAGCCAGACCTACGGTCAGCGGGCGGAAGGCCGCTTTCCCGAGGCAAGGCGACCTCGGCGCTGCTTCGGAGAGGGTGGCGACCGTGCCAAGGCAGGCATTAGGCGTCTCCACGACGCAAAAAGCCTAGCCCGGAGGGCTATCGGAGGCCATCCTACAGGCCATGCATCTGGCCCATTTGCGCCTTCGGGATTTCCGCAATTACACGCGGCTGGATGTTGATTTTGCGCCGGGCTTCCACCTGCTGCTGGGCGACAATGCCCAGGGGAAGACCAATATTCTCGAAGCCATCTATCTCATTGCCACCCTCCGCTCATTTCGCGGCGTGGGCGGGGCGCAGATGGTCCGGCACGGGCAGAAAGGCTACTTCGTCGGCGGCAAGGTGGTCGGACAGGGGGAGCATGACACCAAGATGTATTGGTCCAGCCGGGAGCGCAGCCTGAGCCTGGATGCCCAGCCGGTGCGCAAGTTGACCGATTACCTGGGTGTACTGCGTACGGTGGTCTTCTGCACGGAAGACCTGCAATTGGTCAAAGGCGTGGCCCGCGCGCGGCGCCGCTTTCTCGACCTGCTGCTCTCGCAGACCTTTCCGGCCTATTTGCCGCTCTTGCAGCGCTACACGCGGGCATTGCGCTCTCGCAACGCGCTCCTCAAGCATCCGGGGTCCGACGCGGCGGCGCTGGAAGGCTTCTCGCGCGAACTAGTCAAGGCCGGGGAAGGGATCATCCGCCTGCGCAGGGAGCTGGTCCCCAAGCTATTACCGCTGGCGCGGCTGGCCTATCGCCGCATCTCGAGCGACGCCGAGGAACTGCGCCTGGACTATCAGCCCAGCGTCAAACAGGACTTCGCCGTCGAGCTGGCTCAATCCCGTCACCGCGAGGCGGCTTATCGCTCCACCCTGATCGGGCCGCACCGCGACGATCTGCAGCTCTTGCTGAACGAGCGTTCGGCGGCGCAGTTTGGCAGCGAGGGCCAGAAGCGCACGCTGGCCATAGCCCTCAAGTTGGCGCAAACCGAGTATCTCACCGGCCTGCATGGCTCGCCCCCGGTTCTGCTGATTGACGACATTATGGGCGAGCTGGACGCGAGGCGACGCAGCGGATTTCTGCCATTGCTGGAGCGGGCGGAACAGTTGCACGGTCAGGTCTTTATGACTGCCACCGCGGAAAGCTGGCCAGAGGAACCGGGACGCGAGCTATTGCGCTGGCGCGTCAAGGAAGGAACCTTGCTCAAGGAATGTAAGTGACCCATATGCGCATCATTTTGGTATTTGTAACATTGATCACCCTGCGGCTCGGCGCGGAAGACACCAACTGGCCGGAGTTCCGCGGGCCGCAGGGGAATGGAATTTCCACCTCGACCGACCTGCCGCTCGCCTGGGGTGAGGGGAAGAACGTGAAATGGAGCACCCCGATCCATGGCAAAGGCTGGTCATCGCCCGTGATTTGGGGCCAGCAGGTGTGGCTGTCGACAGCCACCCCGGACGGCCACGAGTTGTTCGCCGTTTGCATAGACCGCGACACAGGCAACGTCATCCACGACCTCAAGCTATTCGATGTTGCCAAGCCCCAGTACTGCCACCCCTTCAATAGCTATGCCTCGCCCACCCCGGCCATCGAAGCGGGGCGGATCTATGTGACCTTCGGCGCGCCGGGCACAGCCTGCCTGGACACGCAAACCGGCATGGTGCTGTGGACGCGGCGGGACATCGAGTGCAACCATTTCCGCGCCGCTGGCTCCTCCCCGATCCTCTACAGCAATTTGTTCCTTCTGAACTTCGACGGCAGCGACCACCAATTCGTCGTTGCGCTCGACAAGCAGACCGGGCGCACGGTCTGGCAGAAGCAGCGGTCCATTGACTTCCAGGACCTTGGCCCGGACGGCCAACCCGAGCAGGGCGGCGACGCCCGCAAGGCGTTCGCCACCTGCCAGATCGCTGCGTTTGGGGAGCAGCCAACCCTGCTGAGCCAGGGCTCGAGGGCCCTCTACGCTTACGACCCTGCTTCGGGCGCCGAGCTGTGGCGCGTGGAAGAGCGCAGCGCCTATTCCGGCGCCACCCGCCCTGTGACCGGCCACGGATTGGTGTTCTTTCCAAGTGGCTTTGCTAGCGGCCAGGTGCTGGCGGTCCGGCCAGGCAAGCAGGGCGAAGTCCTCGACGCCAAGGCTCCAAGGCCGCCCGATATGCAGTTGCAGGTCGTTTGGAAAACCAGCCGCAATGCGCCGAAAAAGCCGTCGCTGCTGCTGCTGGAGGATTTGCTTTACGCCATCGAAGACAACGGCGTGGCCACCTGCTGGGAGGCGTTGACAGGCACGGTGGTTTGGAGTGAGCGCCTGGATGGACATTACTCCGCCTCGCCGCTCGCCGCCGGCCGCCACATTTATCTGTTCAGCGAGGAAGGCAGTACGACGGTGATTCCAATGGGGCGCAGGTTTGAGACCACCTGCGTGAGCATGATGGGCGACGGTTACATGGCCTCGCCGGCGGTCTCCGGTAAGGCCCTTTTCCTCCGCAGCCGGACGCAGCTTTATCGGATCGAGAAGTAAGCTGGGCAGCTACGCCGCTCTCCCGAGGAGGTTCCCAACACGTGTTGCGCCTGCTTTTGTTCGACTTGCATGGTTGAACGAAGGATTGCCTCCCGTGGACGTTTGAGCCAGATTTACGGCATGAAGACGAACGCGGAGATGATGGATCCGAAGGTGTTGATGGCCTACGACCGCTGGGTGGCCAAGCATTTCGATGATCTCGTGAAGAACCACGCCGGGAAGTACATCGCGGTCTATCGTAACAAGCTGGTGGCCGTAGCGGACACCCACAGGGAGGTGCTGGTCACGGCAGAACGGCTGAACCCTGCGGAACCACCGCTGACGATGCAGGTGCCTGAGGTCGAGGACTTGGAGGCGATCCTCTGAACGGCCATGTCCCCGCGCCGGACTTTCGTTTTTCACTACAAGGCCACCGCCGGACGGCCTTCACCAATGGTTTCAGTGGGTTTGTTCGTCGCGGGACAATGGCGCGTGGTCGAGTTGTACGTGGATTCCGGTGCTTTCTACACGCTGATGCATGCCACGCACGCGCTGGATTACGGGTTGGATTTCAAGAAGGGCCGGAAGGTGTTTGTGCAAGTGGGTGACGGCAGCCTCATCCCGGTGTTCCTGAACAGGCTGCCGATGCAAATCGGCGGAAAGCGGTTCGAAGCGACGGTTGGTTTCTCCGAGAAGCTTGGTGTCCGTTTCAACCTGTTAGGGCGGCTGGACGTTTTCCAGCATTTCAAGATTTGCTTTGACGAGAAGCGCAAGCTGGTGACGTTCCAGACGGTGGACGGGTCATAAGCGCAATCGGCTCAGAGACCCCAAGCGAACTGGTTCATGCGACTTCGTTCGAGATTCCATTGCGAGACCGGCGCCTTGTAATCGCCAGCGACTGCTTGCATAGTTAGTTCAGCAAATGAGCAAGGCGCTTCAACTACCTCGCCATGCCAGGCGGCTGGTGTTCTTCTGGGCTCTTCAACTTGGCTTGTTGGCCGCCTCTTTGCCGGCGAGTGACATCCTCCCACCTGGCTTCCGCCCGCTGCCGCTTGGTGTTCACGCCCTGGTCGGTGGCAGAGTCGTGACCAAGCCCGGCGAGGTCCTGGAAGCAGGCACAATTATCATTCGCGACGGGTTCATCAAGGCGGTCGGGAAAGAGATCACGTCCCCAGCCGACGCGCGCGTCTGGGACATGAAGGGGACGACCATCTACGCCGGCTTCATTGATCCCTATCTTGTGCTCGGTGGCAGCAATTCGCCTGCTTCCACGTCATACGTTGAGCCGGTATCGGCCGCCAGCCTGACTTCTGCTGGCGTGAGGTTCTACGGCACGCCGGGCGCCCAAACCGTTCCGGGCAGCCACGGCCCCGGCACCGAGGTGGCGAGAATCATGCCCGATCATCGGGCAGTGCGGGACTATTCGCCGAAGGAGAAGACCCTGGCGCCGCTGCGGGCCTTGGGCTTCACGGCAGGAGTGATTGTCCCAGCCAGGGGCATCATCCGCGGAACCAGTGCCCTGGTCGCATTGTCCGAGGAGAATCCCAATGACGCGGTTATCAAGCCCGACGTCTTCCAGCATATCGTGTTCGAGACGCAGTCGGGCGAGGAGCGCGCTTATCCCGCCTCGCTGATGGGGGTGATTGCGGTGGTGCGGCAGAGCTTCCTGGACGCGCACCACTACGCGCTCGATCACGCCGATTACCAGAAGCGCCCCCAAGACCGCAAACGACCCGAGTTCAATCCTTCGCTCGAAGCGCTCGCCCCGGCAGCGGATAAGCGTATGAGCGTTGTCCTTGAGCCGGGCAGTGCCTTAATGGAGGACCGGGCGGCCCAGGTTTCGCGGGAACTTGGGCTCGATTTCTGCCTGGTCTCCAGCGGGCAGGAATGGCGCCGGCCCGACCTGGCCAAGGCGACGGGGGCGACGTTTATAGTGCCGGTGAACTTCCCCGCCTTGCCGAAGCTGCCGGACGAGAGCGACTGGGAACAGGTAAATCTCGACCAGTTGCGCGCCTGGGATTGGGCGCCGGAGGACCCGGTATTGCTGCGGCAGCAGGGCCGCGAACTGGCGCTCACAACCTACGGTCTGAACGACGTAAAGAAGTTCCGACAGAATCTGCGGTTGGCCCTGGACCGTGGCTTGAGTGAAACCGACGCACTGGCTGCCCTGACCACCGTTCCCGCGCGGCTGTGCGGGGTCGAAAGTCAGCTTGGCACGATCGAGGCCGGCAAGCTGGCCAACTTGACCGTGGTCGAAGGGACGAACTACTTCGATCCTGCGGCGAGCGTGCGCGAGGTTTGGATTGACGGCTCGGTCCACCGCGTCCCCGCCGAGGCCCCGAAACCCGCGCCGGAGACGGTGAAGCAGGAGAAGAGAGAAGGCGGATCGGGCGAAGAAAAGGCTCCAGGCAAGACCGGGGACAAGAAGAAGGAGCAACTGCGCGAGCTGCAGAAGACGCGAGTAGCGCACTCGCCACTGGAGGGGCGCGGGCCGCTGGCCGAGCCCAAGGCAATCCTGATCGAGCGTGCGACAGTGTGGACGTGTGGCACCAACGGTGTGCTGACGAATGCACAAGTTCTGGTGGCCGGTGGGAGAATCGAAGGCGTCGGATACCTGGGCAAGATAAAGACTGCCCCGGAGACCCTTGTGATTGATGGCCAGGGTCTGCACGTGACGCCTGGCCTGATTGACGCCCATAGCCACACAGCCATTCTTGGCGGGGTCAACGAGGGCACGCTACCGTCGAGTGCGATGGTGCGCATCAGCGATGTGGTGAATTCCGAGACGGATACACTTTACCAGCAGCTCGCGGGGGGCGTCACTGCCGTGAACCTGCTCCATGGTTCGGCCAACCCAATTGGCGGCCAGAGCTGTTTCATCAAACTGCGTGATGGCGCCAGCCCCGATGGCCTAATCTTCGACGCCGCGCCCCCCGGCATCAAGTTTGCGCTGGGAGAGAACGTGAAGCAATCGAACTGGGGCGACAAGTTCGTGACGCGCTTCCCCCAAACCCGTATGGGGGTACGGACTTTCATCGCCAACCGCTTCACCGCCGCCCGCGAATACCTGGCCAAAGTGAGAGAGGCGTCCCGTCTGTCCACTCTGCCTCCTCGCCGTGATCTCGAACTCGAAGCCATAGGCGAAATACTGGAAGGGCGGCGCTGGATTCATTGCCACGCCTACCGCCAGGACGAGATCCTCATGCTCATCCGCCTGATGGAGGAGTTCGGCGTGAAGATCGGCAGCTTCGAGCACGTGCTCGAAGGGTACAAGGTAGCCGATGAGATCGCCAAACACAGCGCGGGGGCTTCGACGTTCTCTGATTGGTGGGCCTATAAGTTCGAGGTGTATGACGCGATTCCCTACAACGGCAGCCTCATGCGGGACCGCGGCGTGCTCGTCTCGTTCAACTCGGACTCTTCCGAACTGGCGCGGCGGCTTTACACCGAGGCCGCCAAGGCAGTGAAATACGGCGGCACACCCGAGGCCGAG
>Ga0224534_1001872_pt1 | contig 10495 bp, 12 predicted proteins | sample 714E12024metaG_FD_172012 | JGI IMG/M metagenome (GOLD analysis project Ga0224534, IMG submission 172012) | Peat soil microbial communities from Stordalen Mire, Sweden - 717 E1 20-24 | ecosystem: Environmental > Terrestrial > Soil > Wetlands > Peat | place: Sweden: Norrbotten County, Stordalen... | reverse complement strand
CGGGCGGTCCTGCCGCAGATTGAATCCTCGATTCCGCATTCCATCGATGTGAAGGTGGCCATGGATCAAACGGTCACCATCCGCGCGTCGGTCGGCGACACCGAGAAGACGCTGCTCATCTCGGTGGGGCTGGTGATTCTGGTGGTTTTCGTTTTTCTGAGAAACGGGCGGACAACCTTCATTCCCAGCGTCGCCGTCCCGGTCTCGCTGGTGGGCACATTCGGCGTGATGTATCTGCTGGGCTACAGCCTGGACAATCTTTCGCTGATGGCGCTGACCATCTCGACGGGTTTTGTGGTGGACGACGCCATCGTGGTGATCGAGAATATCACGCGCTATTTGGAACAAGGGATGGCTCCTTTTGAAGCCGCGTTGAAAGGCGCGCAAGAAGTGTCCGCTACCGTATTCACCATCAGCGTTTCGCTGATTGCGGTGTTCATTCCGCTGCTTCTGATGGGAGGCATCGTGGGACGCCTGTTTCGCGAATTTGCCGTGACGCTTTCCGTGGCCATCGCGGTTTCCATGGTAATCTCGCTTACCGCAACTCCCATGATGTGCGCGCATCTCCTAAAACAGGCGCAGTCCCATGGCTGGATGTACCGCTCGAGCGAGCGGGCCTTCGAGTGGGTGGTGAATCTGTATGGGAGGACGCTCGCCGTGGCGCTCCGTTTTCGAGCGATTACGCTGGTAGCCTTGCTGGCCACCATCGGACTGACCGCTTACCTGTTCATTCGCATACCCAAGGGATTCTTTCCGCAACAGGATAACGGACGGATTCAGGGGTCGATTACAGCCGACCAGGACACCTCGTTCCAGGCCATGGACAAGATCATGCTGCCGATGATCAATATCGTGGCCGCGGACCCGGCCGTTGACACGGTGAACGGATTTACGGGGGGCAGCACGTACAACACGGCGCGTCTATTCATCTCGCTCGAACCGCTTGAGCAGCGGAACATCTCAGCCGACCTCATCATCGCGCGGCTGCGGCCTAAGTTGGCGAAATTGCCCGGCGCTACCCTGTACTTACAAGCCGCGCAGGACCTGCGCGTCGGCGGCCGGCAGAGTAACGCGCAATATCAATTCACCATGCACGGCGACAATCTGGACGATCTGAACCGGTTTGCGCCCATGATGGTCGAAGAATTCAGGACGGTTCCGATCATTTCCGATGTGAGCAGCGACCAGCAAAACCGTGGTTTGCAAGCCATGATTCAGTACGACCGCGGGACTGCCGCGCGTTTCGGCATCACGCCGCAGCTCATCGACAACACGCTCTACGACGCATTCGGCCAGCGCCAGGTGTCAACCATGTATACCTCGCTGAATCAGTACCACGTGGTGATGGAGGCGTCGCCGGAGTTCTGGCAGAATCCACTGTTTCTCAGCCAAATGTATGTGGATTCGCCGAGCGGACAACAGGTGCCATTGAGCGCTTTCGCCAAATTCGCCTCCACCACCGCTCCGCTGACGGTGACTCACCAGGGTCTGTTTCCGTCGGTGACGATATCCTTCAATCTGAAGCCGGGCGTGGCGCTGGGCGATGCCGTGAATGCGGCCACAGCGGCGGCGGCCAAGGTCGGGCTTCCGCCGACCATCCAGACCGAATTCGCCGGCACGGCACAAGCCTACGAGGCCTCGCTTTCGAGCGAGCCGATCCTGATTGCCGCGGCGCTCGTCGCCGTTTACATCATCCTGGCGATGCTGTATGAGAGTTACGTCCATCCCATCACCATCATTTCGAGTCTTCCGGCGGCCAGCGTGGGCGCGCTGCTGGCGCTTCAACTGACCCACACCGACCTCAGTATTATCGCCATCATCGGCATCATTCTGCTGATCGGCATCGTAAAAAAGAACGCCATCATGATGATCGACTTCGCTCTGGCAGCCGAGCGGAACGAAGGCAAGAACTCACATGATTCCATCGTCGAAGCATGCAGATTGCGCTTCCGCCCGATCCTGATGACCACCATGGCCGCGCTGCTGGGAGCCTTGCCGCTCGCACTGGGAAGCGGTACGGGATCCGAGCTTCGCCGTCCGCTGGGCATTACCATCATCGGAGGGCTGATTATGAGCCAATTGCTGACGTTATACACGACGCCGGTGGTCTATCTGTACTTCGACAGCCTGCAACATTGGTGGGATGGGGTACACGTTCGAGGACGCGGAGATGCCGCGCGCCCCGCAGCCGATGCTGCGCGGATCTAAGACTGTGCTTTATAGAACACGTACAGGAATACCGCCACACTCAGGCTGGCCAGCAAATGAATCAGCGATTTCAACAGCGCGATCGCGGCAATCGCACCAGCCAGAATGGCCGATACGTCCCGGATGAAGCCCGCCGCCAGCAGAACGGTCAGCAGAATCATGCCAATCAATGCGAAAAACGCCGCACTCTTGAGAGTCATGGTAAAGATTATACCGCCGCTGGAAATCGCAAGGCCAGGCGCGGGCCGGCCGTAATCCGTACGTAAGCGCCAAGAACTTTCCACCGCGGAGACGCAGAGTCTTTAGAGTTTCTCGGCGCTCTCGGCCATCTCGGCGTCTGCACCCGCGCGGTGCAACCCAAAGGGGCGTTTTCCAAAGCGGTCGAACCGTTTTCCCTCCCTTCGGGTTCGAGCGCCGAGACAGCGGAGCACGCGGAGAACTGCTTGACCTGGTCTTCCTCTGCGTCTTCTGCGTCTCGGCGGTGAATTCTTATCGACGGATTACGGGCCGGTTCAGTGGGATCGCCAGCGTATGGAATACTTACTCATCCTCGTGGCTTCGTCGGATCGCCGGTTTACCGCCATGCTGTCCTTCAATACTGTTCTTGCCCGAAGCTGAGCTTCCTCGAACGACGGGGCGACGCCGTGATCGCCGTGATCGGTGGACCAGTGGAAGTCGCTATGATAGTCCCTCTCGGAGACGGTATACTGTGCCTGGTTCCCGGCAATGTCGATAAATGTGAATGCCTGGCTCATGGGCAATCTTACTTCCCGCTTGCCACTCGGATGCCATTCATCTCGGCCAGAGCCGTCTTGCCGCTCTCCAGTGCCCGGGTTTGGTCTTTATGCCGAATCGCAATCACCATGGTCCTGACGTGCGGCATGGCCCGGTTCAGTTTATCGTGAAGGGTGCTTTGCACCAATGAATCAGCTTTGAAACTGTCGGATCTGTACGCCTTATACAGCGGCTTGGACATCTGGTGCATTTCGTAAAGACATTCATTCCCGGATTCGGTTTGATCGTCCCATCGGGTCTGGTCGCCTGTTTCGAGGGACTGCAGAATGTCCTGCAATAGGCTCTTCGTGCTCTCGTACAACATCAAGACTCCTTTCTTCGATTGGACTGGTGCAGGACCGGGCCTTTGCTGGCGTCGGACGGCGCTCGCGTCTAAAGGCTGGAAGGATTAACCTTTTATATTGTAACACACTCCGGCTTGTGCTACCATAAATGTGGTTTGATGCTCCTGCCAATTCAAGGCTGACCTCTTTAGCGTCGTTTCCGCTACCTTCGTCCACCTTCCAAATTTGCCGCCTTCAAATCGGAAAAGGAAAACTAAAGTGAAAAATATTTACGTTGGAAACCTCAGTTTTGACGCTACGGAAGAATCTGTCCGGGCGTTGTTTGAAACCCACGGCACTGTCGGTCGTGTCAACATCGTCACGGATCGCGACACCGGCCAACCTCGGGGCTTTGGCTTCGTTGAAATGGCAAACGATGGAGAGGGCGAGAAAGCCATTGCTGCCGTGAACGGCACGGAACTTGGTGGCCGCGCCCTGAACGTTAACGAGGCGCGTCCGAAGGCGGAGCGTTCAAGCGGCGGTGGTGGCGGCGGCTTCGGACGCAAACGCTGGTAGCGGGATCTTAGGACCTGTAGCAAGACGAACCTGCCCGATCGCTCCCTGACGGTCGCGGCTCAGAAACACTATCCGAGCCGCGACCGTCAGGGAGCGATTGTTTTTCCCCGCCTCCCGTCGCATCGTCGAAATTGGCTTCGTTCCACGCGCCTCTGATAAACTGAAGGCTACTTCCGCATCGCCCCCAATGTTCGCCGCCACCACCATTGCCGACGAGATCCTGGACCTGAAAAAACAGCGGAAGGCCATTCTGCTCGCCCACCACTACCAGGCGCCCGAGATCCAGGAGCTGGCCGATGTCGTCGGCGACAGCCTCGAACTGGCGCGCAAGGCCCGCGACTTCGCCGGCGACGCGATCGCCTTCTGTGGCGTGTGGTTCATGGCCGAAACCGCCAAAGTAGTGAACCCCAATCGCGTGGTGGTGGTCCCCGACCGCGAAGCCACGTGCAGCCTGGTGGAAAGCTGTCCGGCCGGGCCGGTCCGCGAGTTCCGGCGCCAGAACCCCGACCACGTCATCGTCAGCTACATCAACACCTCCATCGAGGTAAAGGCCGAAAGCGACATTCTCTGCACGTCGCGCAACGCGGTGAAGGTGGTCAACTCCATTCCGCCAGAGATTCCCGTCCTCTTCCTGCCCGACAGCCACCTCGGCGATTATGTCAAGAAGCAGACCGGCCGGGAGAACATGAAGATCTGGCAAGGCGCCTGCATCGTGCACGCCACGTTTCCCGCGCGGCGGGTGGCTGAGGCCAAAGCGGAACATCCCGGCGCCAAGGTGGTGGCGCATCCGGAATGCCCGGAATCGGTGCTGGCGATGGCCGATTTCATCGGGTCTACCTCGGCCATGGTCGAATGGTGCGCCGCCAGCAGCGCCGCCGAGTTCATCGTGATGACCGAGAGCGGAATCCGTTACTCGCTGCAGAAGGTGGCGCCGGGCAAGCGCTTCTACTTCGTGGCCAATGAGAACTGCAATTGCAGCGAGTGCCCGTACATGAAGCTGAACACGCTCGAGAAGCTGCGCGATTGCCTGCTCACGCTGGCCCCGCGCGTGGAGTTGTCCGAAACCATTACCCGGCGCGCTCTGGTCCCGCTCGAGCGCATGCTGGCTCTCAAGTAATGCTACCCGCGCCGCTCGTCGATACCTACGGCCGCCTCCACGACAACCTGCGCGTCAGCGTCACCGACCGTTGCAACATCCGCTGCTTCTATTGCATGCCGGAGCATGACGTGGAGTTCGTGAAGCGCAGCGAGATTCTGGATTTCGAGGAGATCGAGCGCTTCGTGCGCATCGCCGTCGCGCTGGGGATCGTCAAGCTGAGGGTCACCGGGGGCGAGCCGCTGGTGCGGCGCGACCTGCCGGAACTGATTCGGCGCCTCACCGCCATCGCCGGCATCCGCGACCTCGCCCTCACCACCAATGGCGTGCTGCTGCCCGGCCTGGCGGAGCCGCTGTACGAGGCCGGGCTGCGCCGCATCAACGTCCACCTCGACACCCTCGACCGCGAGCGGTTCATCCGCATCACGCGCCGCGACGAGCTCGGCAAGATCCTCACCGGCCTGGATTTGTGTAAGCGCCTTGGCTACCGGATCAAGCTCAACGCGGTGGCGGTGAAGAACCTCGTCGAGCCCGACATCGTGCCCCTGGCGCGCTACGCCCGCGAGAGCGGATTTGAGGTGCGGTACATCGAGTTCATGCCGCTGGACGCGCAGAATCTCTGGGACCGCGGCAAGGTGCTGCTGGCGGATGAGATCATCGACACGCTCTCGAGGGAAATCGCGCCGCTCACGCCGGTGCCCGATCCCGATCCCCGCGCGCCGGCCTCGGAGTACGACTTCGCCGATGGCATCGGCCGCGTGGGATTCATCGCCTCGGTGAGCCGCCCATTCTGTCTGAACTGCAACCGCATCCGGCTCACCGCCGACGGCAAGCTGCGCTACTGCCTCTTCGCCATCCAGGAGGACGACGTCAAGCGGCTGATGCGCTCGGGCGCCTCCGACGAGGAGATTGCCGCGCTGATCCGCCGCAACCTGGCCGGTAAGTGGGAAGGCCACGAGATCAACTCCGCCAAGTTCGTGCCCCCGCCGCGCCCCATGTACTCCATCGGAGGCTAGATTTATGAAGAAGAAAGTCCTGACCAGTTCCAAAGCGGCCTTGCCAATCGGACCTTACTCGCAAGGGATCCAGATTGGCAATTTCATTTTTGTGGCCGGTGAAAAGGGAATCGATCCTAAGACCGGCAAGGTTGTCCCGGGCGGCATCATGGCCGAGACGCGGCAAACGTTCGAGAATATTAAGGCTATCCTCGAGCAAGCTGGCGCCACCCTCGACGATGCAGTGTCCTCGACGGTCCATATGACCGATTTGAAGGAATTTGGGCACATGAACAAGGTCTACGCCGAATACTTCCATGAGGCGCCTCCCGGCCGCACCACGGTCGAGGTGGCTGCGTTGCCTGGTGGCGCGCACATAGAGATCACTATCGTGGCGGCGGTGTAGCGGCGCAGCCTTCAGGCTGCCGTCTCCGCACTCTTGCGGAGACTTTTTGCGAGGCGTGAACCATGCGTCCCCAGGAGTGGGGACGCGGCAGACTAAGAGTCTGCGCCACGTGGCTGCGTCTTCCACCTGCGGTGGATCCACAGCCACTGGTCGGGGTGCTCCCGGATCACGTCCTCGATTCGTTTCTGCACCGCCTGCGTGTCGCGCGTCACATCGCCCGTCATGGGAACCGGCGGGTAGAACCGGAGGACATAGCGGCGCTCGCTTTCCGACCAGAGCGCAAATCCGGGAATGACGGCCGCTCCGCTGTGCGCCGCCAGCTTGGCGAACCCCGTGCCCGCACAGGCCGGCACACCGAAGAAGTCAACGAACACTCCGGAGTCGGGCGATGCGTTCTGATCCGCCAGGATGCCGACCGCCTCGTTGGCTGCCAGCGCTTTCAGAATGGCGCGCGCGAAATCCTTCTTGAAAATCGGACGGTTGCCGGAGAGCGCCCGGCGGCGCTCCACCAGCGCGTCAATGAGAGGGTTGTCGAGGGGCCGCACCACCACGTGCATGGGCGCCGCCAGCAGCGCGTGCGCGTAAGCGCTCAGCTCCCAGTTGCCCAGGTGGGCGGTGGCGAATAACACCCCGCGCCCCGCGCGGATGGCGTCGTCGAAGTGCTCGCGGCCTTCCCAGCGGATCCAGCGCGCGACATTTTCCCGGCGGATGGAAGGGAACTTGGCGAAGGTCACCAGCAGCCGCGCGATGGACCGAAATACCCCGTCGATGATTTCGGAATGATTGGCCCCCGGCAGCGCCATCGACAGGTTGTGGTTCGCTACCCGCCGCAAGCGGGGAATCGCCAGATCGAGAAGCCGCGCGTAACCGCGAGCCAGCCCGTGAGCCAACGGCGTGGGCGCCCATTCGAGCGATTTAACGACGCCCAGGGCGAGGCCGTATTCGATCCCGTTCCGGACCCTGCCGCGGTTGCTCACTACGCGTGCTTCGCGTGGCGCGGCCGGTACGGAATCAGCCCGCCGATGCCCCAAAGCATCAGAACGACAAACACGAAGCCGTACAGCATACTACCGCCCAGTGTCTGAAGTAGCGCGGTTCCCGGCATCAGACCAATCACCAGCGCCACGATTACCGCCAGCACGTGCCAGTACCAGGCCTGGGAGCGAAACTGGTACAGCAGGTAGATGGGAAGGGCCAGCGTAACCACCGCTTCGAGAAAGATTACCAAGATTGCCTCCTCCAGTATTGTAGTTCCAAACATCGGAGTTGGGAACCCGTTCACAGCGCCGATCTTTTCGGGCGGCGAGTGGTGCGCCTGGGTGCGAGCGCAGCGCAACCGGCGGCGCAGCCGTGATGTCCTGGAGACAGCCCAGTCCTATAGACCGAGGAATGCCGTCAGCTTCTTAGCCACAATGTTGAATGTGGGTCCATCAGGAACCTCCCCAAATGGGAACTGGGCCAAGTATATCTCACCGGGCCGCATCAAGGGGTTGTCCGTCCCCGAGCGTGTAGAGGTCCTGACGTGAGTCGCTCAATTCGTCTGCCCATTCTCGGGCAAGGCCATGGGCCCAGACGGTGCCGGCTTCATCTTCGTCAGACAATAGGACGATCAACCGCACAGGGCCTGCAGGAAGTTCCTCCGGTACGCTGGCTCTCAATCGATGTTGTTCGTCGATATCGCCGATGAGCTCGATCGCTTTCATGGGAGGTGCTTCCATTCGAGTGTTCTTGAACCGCCTTAATCATAACAAATTGGGGCGTTGTCGACCGCTTATTCGATCCATCCGCCGCCCAGCACCAATTCGCCATCGTAGAAGACTGCGCCCTGGCCGGGGGTGACGGCGCGCTGCGGCTCGTCGAAGACCACCTCGACGCGCGCGGCGTCGCCAGCGGCATGGAGCGTGGCGGGCGCGGCGGCGTGCTTGTTGCGGATCTTCACCTGTGCGCGCAGGGGCGCGGCCAGGCCGGCGATCGAGATCCAGTTCACGCCTTTGGCAAAGAAGCGCGCGCGCAGAAGTTCGTCGTTGCCGCCCACGATGACGCGCTGCCGCTGGGGGTCGGTCGCGATCACATAAAGCGGCTCGCCGGTGGCCACGCCCAGGCCGCGGCGCTGGCCGACGGTGAAGTGGTGGACGCCCTCGTGTTCGCCCAGCGTCCGGCCATCGGTCGAGACGATAGCGCCGCGCGTTGGCTCCTTCGGGACGCCGCTCTCCGCCAGGTAGGCGCGCAGAAACGCAGCGTAGTCGCCGTTGGGCACGAAGCAGATCTCCTGGCTGTCGCCCTTGCCGGCCACCGCCAGGTTCATCGAGCGGGCCAGCTCGCGGACTTCGGGTTTGGTCATCTCTCCCAGCGGAAACATGGTGCGGGCGAGCTGCTGCTGGGTGAGGCCGAACAGAAAGTAGGTCTGGTCCTTGGAATGATCCACCGCGCGCAGCAACTGGCAGCGGCCCGAAGCTTCGTCCCGGCGGATGCGCGCGTAGTGGCCGGTGGCGATCCGGCGCGCGCCGGCGGCCTCGGCCATTTCCAGAAAATGGTCGAACTTGATGTAGTTGTTGCACAGCGTGCAGGGAATCGGCGTGCGGCCGGCCAGGTACTCTTCCACGAACGGCTTCACCACCTGCTCTTCGAATTGCCGCTCGAAGTTCACCACGTAGTAGGGGATGCCGATCTGCTCGGCCACCCGGCGGGCGTCGTAAACGTCGTCGAGCGAGCAACAGCGCCCCGTGGCTCCTTCCGTAAAGAGCTCCGGCAAGCGCCGCTGGTTCCAGAGTTGCATGGTCAGCCCCACCACGCGATAACCCTGGCGCACCAGGAGCGCGGCCACGGTGGAGCTGTCGACGCCGCCGCTCATGGCGACGGCAATGGGCGCCTCAGGCATGTACGGAGATTCTGCGGAGGTGCGCCATCGCGCCCTCCAGCGCGTCTACCAGTGCGTCCACCTGCTCGGCGGTGTTGCCCCGGCCGAGGGAAAAACGCATGCTGGCGCGCGCGCGTTCCGGCGGAAGGCCGATGGCCGTGAGGACGTGCGAAGGAGCCACGGCGCCGCTGGAGCAGGCCGCTCCGGTGGAAACGGCGAAGCCGCGAAGGTCCAGCGCGATCACCAGAGCCTCGCCTTCGATGCCCTCGAAACACATGTTGGAGGTGTTGGGCGTGCGCTTCCAGCGCGAGCCGTTGATGGTGACGCCGGAGATGCGGCTGGCAACCGCGTTCTCCAGGCGGTCGCGGAGCGCCGTGAGCCGCTCGCACTCGCTCGTCAGGTTGCGCCCGGCCGCTTCGGCCGCTGCCCCGAATGCCACGATGCCGGGAACGTTCTCCGTGCCAGGGCGGCGGTCCCGCTCGTGATGGCCGCCGAAAGCGATGGGTGCGAGCCTGGTGCCCCTGCGCACGTACAGCGCGCCAACGCCCTTGGGAGCGTAAACCTTGTGGCCGCTCACGCTGTAGAGATCGATGGCCACCGCCTCGACATCCACCGGGATCTTGCCCAGCGCCTGCACGCCATCCACGTGGAAAGGAACGCCGGCCCGCCCGGCGATGCGCGCAATCTCCTCCACCGGCTGGATTGTGCCCAGCTCGTTATTGGCGTGCATGACCGAGACCAGAACCGTATCGGGCCGCAGCGCGCGGCGCACGTCGTCGGGATCGGCCACGCCGTCGGAACCCACGCGCAGCCGGGTGACGGCCACGCCCTCGCGTTCCAGTTGGGCGCAAGGTCCCAGCACCGCCGGATGTTCGACGGCGGTGGTGATGACGTGCCTGGACTCACCGGCGGCCGCCCGCGCCACCCCTAGCACCGCCATGTTGTCGGCCTCCGTGCCGCCGCTGGTGAAGACCACTTCGTTCGGGTTCGCGTGAATCAATACGGCAAGCTGCCGGCGGGCCGCTTCCATCCGCTGCTTGGCGGCCTGGCCAAAATGGTGGATGCTGGAAGCGTTACCATACACTTGACCGAGACAAGACGCCAGCGTCTCCAGAACCTCGGGAGCGATGGGAGTGGTGGCGTTGTGGTCGAAATAGAAGCGCTGCACTGACATTCATTTTACCAATGCCCGCACCCATCCTCACGCTCACATCGGATTTCGGCCTTACGGACCACTACGTGGCCGCCATGAAAGGCGTAATTCTGAGCATCTGCCCGCAAGCGCGGATGGATGGGAGC
>Ga0224534_1001870_pt1 | contig 10496 bp, 5 predicted proteins | sample 714E12024metaG_FD_172012 | JGI IMG/M metagenome (GOLD analysis project Ga0224534, IMG submission 172012) | Peat soil microbial communities from Stordalen Mire, Sweden - 717 E1 20-24 | ecosystem: Environmental > Terrestrial > Soil > Wetlands > Peat | place: Sweden: Norrbotten County, Stordalen... | reverse complement strand
GATGTAAAGCAAATAGATATTAGTCGTAACTGAGCCGCTTAAATTAATAGTATAAACATCGCCGGGACACCCGGGGCCGCCGCCGCCCGACACGGTGAAGGTGGGACCGGGCGAAGGACCCGCTGGAGTCACCCCCGCCCAGTTATTGTCCACGCGAATTTCATCAACATAGAAATGGACAATGTTAATAGCTTGATAAAAGAACAGGCTTACCAAGCTGGTCGCATCGGCGCCATTGGTCATGGAAAGCGTGGGGGTGGGAATACTGCCGTTATTGCCCATAGAGGTCGGATTCAACCAGAGGTCCACTTCATCATCTGAAGAACTATTTGTGTTGAACGTGTAGCCCATCACGACGAGATACGTACTGCCTGAAGCCAAGGCGACGGTATTGGTCGCCGCCGAAGTATAATTACCTGGCAGGCTGGTGCTCTGGACGGAAATGTTTTTTGCCAACTGCAATTGACCTGCTGGATTGAGCCACACACTGACGCCACCCGCAGTCGATGAACTTGTGCTTGAACTCAAGGTGAGAATGACCGTATTTGCCGAATTGGTTACGCTCGGAATATTCAGAAGAAAAGAGCAATAAACAGTGCCGTTGGTTTGCGCGGTGAAAGGCGCATGTTCGTATTTGGCGCTGGTTGAACCGATTTTGGTGCTAAGGCCGCGCGGAGGGACATTGGGGTCCAACGGCAGTCCGGGAAATGACAGACTGGCATTGGTGGTAACGATTGGACATGAAGAGCTAATGCTGCTGCCAGACGACCAATTAATGCCACTAGCCCCAGCGGTGCCAAGCTGATTTGTTTCAGGGTAGGCAAACGGCTCGTAAACGGGAAAAGAGAATTGCGCCTGGGCGCTCTGAATAAGGAGCAGAAGACCGCAGGCTCCAATGATTTTTTTAAACATTTGCGTTGGGCGTTTTTTCATAACTCGGTTTGGGTTGGGATTTTTCCGTCAGTTGGGATACCTTCAATTTATTATAATATTATAAACCTGTTTTACATTGAGTCATAAGTTCCATCGGCGGGAATCTTCACACTCCCCGCACTACCGTCGAAATTAGCGAAATTGCGAATAGTTCTATGCACTGGTTTGAGGGCAGCGCCCGGTTTGACTAACGCAGTATCGGCAACTTCGTCAGCGTCTCCAATTGCCCACAGGTCAGCAGGCGACACGCCAGCGCGTTTGATTAGGTTCAAGTTCAACGGTTCATCGGAGGCGTTTTTACCAAACGGTTCCGGACCTAATTGGGCTGCCTGGCTGTCTCCTTGTACCTTCATACCCATCGTATTTCCATCTGGAAAGGCGGCTTTGAACAATGCTTTCGCCCCGTTTGCACCTGTGCCAATGTTTACTGCATAGGATCCCATTGCATTGCCATTATTGGCATAAGATTGATAATTATCCGAGGAGGGATTCACAAGAGTGGAGGCCGAGTTTATATTGCCCGGCGACCAGAGGCTCGTCCAGGCCGGGCAAATGAATACTTGGACAACAAAGTTTGAAGCGGCTCCAATGGATTTGGGATCCGGCAAGGATAGATATGAACATATGTACACCGGCAACCATTTCCGGCAATTCCCCGAAGGCTGGTTATTGTAAACCGGAACTTGACCATAAGTAAGTCCATAGCTCACACCCGGATTTCCACGGCAACCCGGACCCGGCGGACACTGATCATTATAATCATTAAAATACATCTGCAGCGCCAAACCGGTTTGCTTCTGGTTGGCGATGCAGTTGATCACATACGCCTTGCGCTTGGCGGCCGCGAGCGCAGGCAGCAAAAGTGCCGCCAAAATGGCGATGATGGCGATGACCACCAGCAGCTCGATCAACGTGAAGGCGCGATTGAAGCCACCCTTCCCTCCGGGCTTTTCAGGGCTGGATCTGCCATGACGGATCAAAGGTTTTTTTTCCATGGTAATATTGGTAATATGTAACATATAACGTTTTACCGACCTGCAAGTCGTCCTCCCGCTTTGTCTGTCATGACATTCATTTTGTTCATGACACGGAGACGACACACGCCGGTGCCACCCAGCACCAGTCCGGACAACGGCACAAAAGCATGAACACAACCCATCATAACTTTTCTGGTTCAAATGAATTATAGTGTGAATTACTAACTCAAACTAGCACCTTGTTGGGCAAAGGGAAGTTATTCCATTATATTAGCTTTGCAAAAACATTTGAAAAAAATGCACTTTGCATCCCGGTTTAAGTTGGTTCGACACGCTCATCAAACGCACACGGTTTTGATTGATTTGCCATTGGTGTCGCCGTCTCCACCGCATGGGAACTTGTGCCAGCATGATGACTTTGGCTTATCGCCATTTTTGCTTGAATTCCATCCCGTGCTGACGTTTAATCCAATCACCCCGGCGGTTGGGGGATCTCACGCAAGTGCAATGCAGGCAATGGGTTTGGGTGAAAGGAAAAAGTTATGGCAAGGACATTATTGGAACGGTGGGAGCAATTGGCCGGGGCAGCACATTACGACGCCAAGAAACTCGCAAGGTCGTGTCATTTGTCTGTCCGACAACTGGAACGCGACTTTCACCATAACGTGGGACGCCCGCCCCAAAATTGGTTGAATGAACAGCGGATCACTGCTTTTATGAAAACATCACTTAAAAATCATTTGATAAAATTGTCATTCAAATCCGTAATTGTGTCCGCGATCATGGCCTCCGCATCACTGGTTGACGCGCAGACATTACAGACCCTCTGTTTTTTCAACCGTACCAATAATGGGGCGGTTCCGTGGGCCGGGCTTACGCTGGGCAAGGACGGTAATTTCTACGGCACGACTGGGTGTGGCGGCACCAACTGCTATCCCTTTGCCAGTGATGGCCCATACTGGGACGATCTTGCCAATGACTGTGGAACGTTGTTCAAAGTGACGACCAATGGCACGCTGACCACGCTTTACCAGTTTGGCACGCTTGCTCTTTCGCGGACCATTGGGGTGCCCGATATTGTGCCCACGAATGGATGCGGTCCTAACGCGCTGACGCTCGGGAACGACGGCAATTTCTATGGCACGACTGGCGGAAATGATGGAGGCACCGAGCCTGCCGTAAATGGGACGGTGTTCAAAATGACGACCAATGGCACGATAACCACGTTGAATGCTTCCTTCCCCGGCGGCGACCGTGGCCCATGGGCGGGTCTGACTCTGGGAAACGACGGCAATTTCTACGGCTCGCTCAAGTGTGGTGGCGCCGACGCCGGGGGTGGCAACACCTTGGGGTCGGTGTTCAAAGTGACGACCAATGGCACGGTGACCACGCTGGTTTCCTTTACCTATACTGACTTCCCCAACGGCGACAACAACGGCTATTGGGTGCAGGCTGCTCTGACGCTGGGCAATGACGGCAATCTCTACGGCTCGACCAAGTGGGGCGGTCCCGTCGTACCTGAGCTTGGTCAGGGTTATGGAACGTTGTTCAAAGTGACGACCAATGGCACGTTGATCTGGGTGGTTTACTTTAATTACGACAATGGGGCGTATCCCGTGGGGGCTTTGACGCTGGGCAATGACGGCAATTTCTACGGCACAACCGAGCAAGGCGGTATCTACGGTGATGGGACGGTGTTCAAAATGACGCCTGATGGCACGGTGACCACGCTGGCTTCCCTTGACGGCGACAATGAGTGGCCGGAGGGCGCCTTGGCGCTGGGCAATGACGGTAATTTCTACGGCACGTCTTATTATGGCGGTGGCATGATGCATGGGTCGGTGTTCAAAGTGACGACCAATGGTGTGGTGACCACGCTGGTTACTTTCACCGGCGACAATGGGGCAAATCCGTTTGCCGGGCTGACGCTGGGCAATGACGGCAATTTCTACGGCACGACTGTTGGGACGGCGGCAGCCGGTGTAGGGAGCGGCAGCAACTTTTTTGGGACCGTGTTCCGTCTTTCGCTGGGGTCAGTCACCGCGCCCCAACTGAAAATCATTCTTTCCGGCTCAGATGTGATTTTGACGTGGCCGACCAATGCCGCCGGGTTCACCTTGCAATCCAACACGAACCTTGTTTCACCAGCGACCTGGAACCCCGTTTTCCCAGCGCCGGTCATCGTCAACGGGCAGTACGCAGTGACCAATGCCATCTCCGGCACACAGATGTTTTACCGGTTAATTTTGTAATTGCCCAAAGGGAACGGAATGCGGGTCTGCAACCCGCAGCCGCCCGGAGTCCGAACGGGCGCAGGAAATTCCGTGGGTTTTTGGACGGTTGAACGTGCTGCGGCTTGGGACAAGCCGCGCTCCGTTATCGTATCCATTCTTCTGGGCAACACGCCGTCCAGGTGCGCTCTGACCTGAAGGGTATGTCTTGATTATACACGCACCGTTTTTCTCCCTCTCCCCGCTCAGGCGGGGCGAGGGAGTTGTTCCCATTTGGTGCGTATGTCTAAGGTTCGCCCTGACCTGAAGAGCATCCGAATAAATAATTGACGAAAATGGGGCTGGGTTAACGGGGCTGGCGGGCTATTTCGCCCGCGCCGGAGACTGCTTGCCGCCGGCAGTGGTTTCACCCATCGGAAAAGCCAGGTACTGTTCGGCGTTGGCGTAGCAGATGTTGCGAATCATCGGCCCGACCAGTTTTTCGGCGTTGGGAATCAGGCCGCTTTCCATGTCGCGGCCGATCAAATTACAGAGCGTGCGCCGGAAATATTCATGGCGCGGATACGACATGAACGAGCGCGAATCCGTGATCATGCCGATGAAGCGAGAGAGCAGGCCGAGATTCGACAGCGCATTCATCTGCCACTCCATGGCTTCCTTCTGGTCCAAAAACCACCAGCCGGAGCCGAACTGAAGTTTGCCGGGAATCGTACCGTCCTGAAAATTCCCGATCATCGTGGCAAAGGCGTAATTGTCCGCCGGATTCAAATTGTAAATGATGGTTTTCGGAAGCGCATTTTCCTGGTCGAGCCGGTCGAGATAGACGGCGAGGGCCTGGCATTGCGGGAAATCACCGATGGAATCGAAACCCGTGTCGGGGCCGAGTTGTTTGAGCAGGCGCGCGTTGTTGTTGCGCAACGCGCCGAGGTGAAGCTGCTTCGTCCAGCCCCGGGCGGCGTCGAGCCGGCCGAAAAACAGCATCATGAACGACGCGAATTGCCCGTGTTCCTGCGGTGAAACCACCTCGCCGAGCCGCGCCTTGGCGAAAATGTTCGCGGCGGTTTTCTCGGAACAAAAGTCGGCAAAACAATGGTTCATGCCGTGATCGGACAACCGGCAGCCTTGCGAATGGAAAAAGTCGTGGCGTTTCTTGAGCGCGGTGACAAAGGCGGAAAAGCTGTTGATGTCCAGGTTGCTGGCGGCGGCAAGCTGTTCCACCCACTGGTTGAAACTGGCGGGCTGATGGACCGTCAGCGCCTTGTCGGGCCGGAACGCGGGCAACATGGTTGTCGGATGGCCCTGTGACGCGAACGCGCGGTGATGTTCCAGATTGTCCACCGGATCGTCCGTGGTGCAGACAACCTTGACCTTGAATTTCCTCAGGATGCCCTGCGCGGTCAACTCCGGCGTGGCCAGTTTTTCGTTCGCCTTTTTCCAGATTTTGTCGGCGGTTTTTTCATCGAGCAATTCGGCAATGCCGAAATAACGCTTCAATTCCAAATGCGTCCAGTGATAGAGCGGATTGCGGAGCGTGTTCGGAACGGTTTTTGCCCAGGCTAGAAACTTTTCGTAAGGCGAGGCGGCACCGGTGCAAAATTTTTCCGCAACGCCGTTGGCGCGCATCGCGCGCCATTTGTAGTGATCGCCTTCGAGCCAGATTTCAAAAAGGTTTTTGAACTGCCGGTTGGCGGCGATGTCGCACGGCGAAATGTGGCAGTGGTAATCGAAAATCGGCTCGCTCTCGGCGTATTTGTGGTAAAGCTTGCCGGCCGTCCTGGTGCCCAGCAAAAAATCTTCGTGGATGAATGGCATAAAACAGGGCTATTGGCCGAGCAGCAGCGGTTTCATGTGCCGCTCGAACAGATTTTCAGTGACGTTTTTGGCGATGACAGCTTCATGCTTCTTGAGCGCGTTAAGATAACGGTCGCCTTTCTTCGCGGCGATTTTGAAACCGACGTGGATCAATTGCCGGAAGCTTGAATTGAAAACCTTGTTTTTCAGATCGTGCCGGAGCGCGGAAACATATTGTTCCGACGTCCACCCGTTGACGGTTTCCCTCGTCGGCAGTTTCTTCCGGTCAATGGCTATGACCGTCGCATACGGCGCGCACAGTTCGTCCACGTGCTCCAGCGCATCGGAGTAAATTTCCTTCGCCAGCACAAGACCGTCACCACCGGCTTCGGCGAGACCGATGACTTCTTCGAGCCAGGTTGTGCCCGCCGTCTTGAGATGCAGGCCGGCGTTGAATTTTTTCAACGCGCGGCGGATCGGCGCATAAAGGGAGAACTTGTCGCTGCCGGAATGGACGCTGAGTTTGAGCGTCGCGGGCAGGCCGTATTTCTTGATGGCGAACGCGATGACGGCCAGGTCCTCGTTGAATTCCTTTTCGAACTGTTTCAAATCGCCGACGTAATCCACGCCCTTGTTGAAACGGCCGGTGAATTTGGGCGCGATGGTTTGGATCGGAATTTTTTCGCCGGCGAGCGCCGCGAGAATAATGAGCAGTTCCGGCGGCGTTTGCGGGCTGTCGGTTTCATCCATCGAAACTTCCGTGATGAAATTGGCCTCGCCCTTGGCCTGGGCGATGTGGCGGTAAATTTTCCCGGCGTCCTGCACGGCGAGCAAAAATTTGTTGGCGACGCGTTCAACTTCAGCGCGCGTCGTTTCGAACGGGCGGTCAATCTGCGGGATGACAATCTTGCCCAGCAGTTCGGGGTGATGATCGACAAACGCCTTCACGCTTTTGGGATCGGCGGGTTTGCCAATCGAGTCGGCCACGTCAATCGTGAAAAAATCCGAAGGCGCGATGAAACGATCCACGGTTTCGAGCCGGATGTGGTCGGCGTCCACGTGATACGGTTTTTTCCAACCGAGCGCCTTCACCGCCGCATCCGCCTCGGCGCGCAAACTGGACGGTTCGGTGCCGATGAGCATGTGTTCGCGGTTCGATTTGTTCCAGACGGGGACGATGTCCGCGCCGAGTTTGGTGGCCAGGACACACGCGCGAAGTTGCGCTTTGCCCTGGTGCGCAAAACGGTCGCCCATGCCAAATGAAAATTTTCCCAGTGATAAATATCTATCCATAATTTTTCGTTTAATGACTGGCAATGTAACAGTTTCGTCCGCCGAAACACCATACGTCTTTTGCAGAATTGTTTGAGAATTCTGCACTTAAAATGAAAGGCTATCCAGTCAATTCGCGCTTGCCAAGACGCGGCGGGACTGCCAGTTTTAATTTTTTAGTGCGCGGTTAGCTCAGTTGGCAGAGCACTACCTCGACACGGTAGGGGGCACAGGTTCAAGTCCTGTACCGCGCACCATCCTTCGCTCGGAACCGACGTTTGGAGGTTCCGAGCGAAGGACGGTGTCCTCCGTAGCCTTGGGGCGTGTTGCCCAAAAGGTGGATACCAGGAGGATGCTTGTGATGGCTGACTTGGCCGATTTAGTTGAACTGGAAGGGCTGAACCGTCGGCAGGAAACGAACCAAAGGTTTCCAGAGGCTGGTTTGAAGCAATCGGGGCATCGCGGCAACCGCGGCACGCTGCGGTCGGTTGTTTCGGAGCAGGATTCTGACGTTTTGACAGGCGGCGATGAGGTGGTTTTGGATTTGTTGCCGCCAAAGCCTGCGCCAACGCGACCGCTTAAAGCCGTGAGAGTTGGTCGCATCAGCAAAACTCCCTTCGCTCAGATGTTGTCGGCGGCGGCGATTCTTCCTGGCCGCCGGTCCGTTGGCCTGCGCCCGCAACCAATCCAGTTCGGCCTGCCGCTCAAACCGTTGAATGCGCCGGCCCGTCTTGCTGGTGGTACATTGTGCACGCAATACACACTGGGCGCATACCTTGCCGGAAGCCTTGTATTCCCAAGCCGGCTTGTGCGCCCGTTTTTGATAGCGACACAGTATTTGCCCGGCGGGACACTGATAAATGTCGCTGGGGGCATCATAAACAAACTGGTCGGCCCCCAAATAATGGTCTGCCGTTCCCCCTGGATGGTGCGATTTCCAATCGGCCATATGGGCAGTGAGCCCTTGGTCGGCGCAGGCCAGAAAGTTCTCGGCGGTGCCGTATTGGCTGTCGGCCACCACGGTCTGCGCGGCTACGGCCGTATGCACTTGATGTTCGGCAATCAAGCCCATGAGTTGACGGTCCTCGGGCACCGACCCGCCAGTAGTACATTGGGCCGTGATCACTCCTCGGGCATCATCCACTACCCGGTGTTGCTTATAACTCAAGCGCGCGGACTGGCCAGGCCTACGCACCAACTCTGTATCCGGATCGGTAGTGCTCAGCCGAGTTTGGGTCGCCGCCGCTGGCAGCGGTTCCTCCAGTTTGGCCGCCTGTTCCTGGTAGGTCGCCCGCAGCGCGGCGATCAACTCTGGCGGCCCTTCTACGATGGATTTTTTGGAGGCGTGGGCGGCGATCAAACTGCCATCCACATGAATCTTTGTGCCGTCCACCAAACCCGCGCTCACGCAGGCCGCGACCGTGCGGACAAAGAGCTTCTCGAAGAGGGCGCTGCCCCATCGAGCCCGTGCTTTGGACAAAACACTGTGGTCGGGCACTGGGTCGTTAATCCCGCAGCCCAGAAACCAGAGATAATCCAGCCGCTCCGGCAGAATCTCCATGAGTTGACGTTCGCTGCGAACGTTGTCAAAAAACAGCAGGAACATCATTTTGAGAATCACCGCCGGGTCGACCGAAACGTTCCCGTTGTGGCCATAGGTAGGTTCCACCTCGGCGCGCGCGAAGGAAAAGTCAATGGCTCCAGCCACTTGCCGCAGCGGGTTATCTACACGAACCCGCCGATCCAGATCAATCTGATAGCTGAAAAGTTCCTTCTGTTGCTGTTGTTGGCCCATCATAATGATTTTCAGACGAAACCCACAGCCAGCCGTTCAATCAATAAGCAAAAAAATGATTTGGGCAACACGCCCCTTGGCAAAGGAGGACTCTCTCGTCAACAGTTCCGAGCTACGGATGGCAGGCCAGCTTTTTCAGGGCGGAGAACAAAAATTTGTCGCCAAGTGACATTTCTCCGGTCATCCCTTAAACTGAAGCTGCCTATGATCCATCGCCTGCTTTTGATTTTAGCCGTGCTTTTGGAGTTGGGGATTTGCACCGCCCCCGCCCAATCGAATGACGTTCCGCTCGTGCAAAGGCGCTGGTTCGAGACCCGCACCGCACATTTCAACATCTACAGTTGCGGCGCGCCCCAGGACGTTTACAAACTTTCCGCGCGTCTGGAACAGTTTTGCGAAGCTTATACCCTGCTCGTCGGGGGGGCACAGGCAGTGGCCTCCCCGCCGATTGTGGTGATGGCCTTTCCCGACCACGAAACGATGAAGCCGTTCCTGCCGCTTTACCAGGGCCAGCCCGCCAATCTGGCGGCCTTCTTCCAGCGCGGCAGCGACGAAAACCTGATCGTGCTCGCCCTGCCCGGCACCAATTCGGCCTACACCGACATGGAAGTCATCTTTCACGAATACACCCATCTGCTGTTCCGGCACAACGACCGCATCTGGCCGCTCTGGCTCAAGGAGGGAATGGCCGAGGTCTATTCCACCTTCGAAACGACCGGCTACAACGCCCGCATCGGCAACCCGATTGGCCATCATTTGCGCCTGCTGGCGCAACAACCCCTCCTGCCGCTGGCCGAGCTGTTTGCCGTCGCTCACGACTCGCCCCAATACAATGAGCGCGACCGCCAGGGCATCTTCTACGCCGAGTCGTGGCTGCTCACGCAATTCCTGATAGCGGGCGACAACCCCGCTTACCAGGCCCGTTTTAGACAATTCACCCCACTCCTCCGCCAGGGCCAGTTTCCCGAACCGGCCTTCACCAACGCGATGCAGACCACCTTGCCGGCGATGGAAACCGAACTTCGCCGCTACCTCCGGCAGGGCCGGTTTGCGCCGATTGAACGGGCATTGCCGACGGACATTTCCTCGCCCATAACCCTGACTACACGAACCATCACGCCCGTGGAAAACTATTTTCGCCTGGGCGATGAACTCTTCCGGATTCATCGTCCGGATGCCGCCGAAGCGTATTTTAAACAGGCGCAGAAACTCGCGCCCGCCAGTCCCCTGCCCTGCGAAGGGTTGGGTCTGCTCGCCGCCGAACGCCGGCAGCATGAGGCAACGTTGCAGAACTTGAAGGAGGCGATCCAGCACGGTTCAACCAGTTTTCTGGCTTTTTATATTCATGCCCGGGAACAGTACCGGCTCACGGCGGATGCCCAGGACCGGCATGCCCCGCTCAAAAACGAGGCGGCGGCGGAAATCCGCGGCGAACTCCAGAGGTCACTCGCGCTGATGCAGGACTTTGGACCGGCGCATGAACTGTTGGGCTTCTTC
>Ga0224534_1001869_pt1 | contig 10501 bp, 10 predicted proteins | sample 714E12024metaG_FD_172012 | JGI IMG/M metagenome (GOLD analysis project Ga0224534, IMG submission 172012) | Peat soil microbial communities from Stordalen Mire, Sweden - 717 E1 20-24 | ecosystem: Environmental > Terrestrial > Soil > Wetlands > Peat | place: Sweden: Norrbotten County, Stordalen... | reverse complement strand
GCTCTGCCGCCGTAGACCTGGCCGAACGCCTCATGGGCACCCTCGACGACAAGTCGATTCTGAGCATCGGGGCCGGCGAGCTGGGGACACTCGTGATGGTCGCCCTCGCCGAACGAAAACTGAAAGCGATGTTCGTGTCCAACAGAACCTTTCGACGGGCCCAAACCCTCGCCAAGCAGCTTGGCGGAACGGCGATACGATTTGACACAATTGACGATTACCTGTGCGAAGCGGACCTCGTTATAAGCGCAACAGCCGCGCCACACTGCATATTGACGCGTGATCAGGTGAGCCGCGCGATGCAGCGGCGGAATGGCCACTCGCTCGTCATCATTGACATCGCCAACCCGCGCGACGTCGAAGAGGCCGTAGCGACGATCGACAGAGTCGAGCTGCACAACATCGACGACCTCCGCAAAATCACCGAGGGCAACCTTAAAAAGCGTCGCTCTGAGATCGGAAAAGTGGTCGCCATAATCAATCAGGAGTTAAACCTTCTGGAAGAGCAATACAAGAAAGCCCGCGCCAATGAGCTGATCGCGGGCTTGTATCAGAGCGCAGAGGAGCTTAGAATTCGCGAACTGGAAAAAGCGCGCAAACGTATGCAAAAGGAGGAGGATCTGGGCAACTATCGACAAATCCTCGACGATCTCACCGCTTCGATCGTCAACAAGCTGCTATTCGAGCTCACCGCTTCACTGCGAGAGGCGGCGGCGAACGACGATGATGACCTGATGCGCTCGGCGCACAGGCTCTTCAAACGCGAGGCTGATTAACGTGGCCGGTCGACCCGCCCGACTCCGAAAGAAGGGCATAAGCACGTTGGTTCGAGAGACGTCACTGCACGCCCACGATTTGATATGCCCGCTGTTTGTCGACGAGAACCTGCGAGCGCCGGTCCCGATTCCCTCCCTGCCAGGGTTCTCTCGTCACACCGTTGAAACCGCCATACTCGAAGTCGAGGAGATTACAGAGCTAGGCATTCCGGCTGTAATCGTGTTCGGGGTACCACGCCACAAAGACGACACCGGGAGCTCCGCGCTCAGCGGCATCGTGCAAGATACCATACGCGCGATAAAGGCGGACGTTTCAAAAGCCACGATCATCGCCGACACCTGCCTGTGCGAGTACACGAGCCACGGACACTGCGGCATCGTTGATGAAGCGCACGCGATCCGCACGAGACCGACCCTAGAGATGCTCCAACGCGTCGCGACATCGTACGCGCGCGCCGGAGTCGACATCGTCGCGCCTTCGGGCATGATCGACGGCATGGTCGGCGCGATACGAGCGAAACTCGACGAAGAAGGGTTTGACGGGATCACCCTCATGCCGTACGCCGCCAAATACTGTTCGAGCTTCTATGCGCCATTCCGGGACGCCGTGGACTCTGGATGCGCGTTCGGCGATCGCTCAGCATATCAAATGGACCCTGCTAACACCGACGAAGCAGTGCGTGAGGCGCGTTTGGACTTAGAGGAGGGTGCAGATATCATTATGATCAAACCGGCACTGCCCTATCTTGATATCATCTACCGGATTAAGCAAACTTTCGGCGTCCCGGTCGCAGCGTACAGCGTCAGCGGAGAATACGCCATGTTGCGATCGGCAATCGACAACGGCCATTTGACGGATGACGCTATCTACGAGACGCTCCTTTCAATAAAGCGCGCAGGAGCCGATATGATCATAACGTATTTTGCCAAAGAAGCAGCAAAGAGATTAGCCTCACAGTGAGGGAGTGTACCGATGCGAACAGACAAGTCTGCGAAGCTGTACGAAAAAGCCCGAAAGCTGATGCCAGGCGGCGTTTCAAGCCCGGTGAGGGCGATTGACCCCTATCCGTTTTACGTCCAGAAGGCGAGCGATTCTCGGATATGGGACGCCGACGGCAACCTATACATTGATTATTGCATGGGCTATGGGCCGCTTATCCTTGGCCACGCTCACCCGGCGGTCTACGCTGCGGTCGCCGAACAACTGAAGTTAGGGTGGGATTATGGCACCCCAGTCAAGACCGAGATTGACCTAGCGGAGCGCGTTCAAGTGGATTTCCCGTCAATGGAGATGCTTCGATTCGTATCAACCGGAACCGAGGCCACGATGAGCGCGATTCGAGCCGCCCGCGGGTTTACCGGAAAGGACACCATCGTGAAGATCGAGGGAGGCTATCACGGCGCGCACGACGCGGTGCTTGTAAAGCCAGGATCGACAGCGATCTCGACTCCGAGCTCGTTGGGAGTACCCGCCGCAGCGGTGAAACACACCGTACAAGTGCCGTTCAACGACGTTGAAGCCCTTTCGGGCGCTTTAGAAAAAAATGACGCGGCCTGTCTTATTATTGAACCAGTAATGGGCAATATCGGACCGGTAGTGCCCGAAAAGAGCTATTTGTCGAACGTGCGAAAAGTCACCGAAGAGAACGAGACGCTGCTTATATTTGACGAAGTGATTACTGGCTTCCGGCTGTGTATCGGCGGGGCACAGTGCCTCTACGGGGTCACTCCTGACCTAACTACCCTCGGAAAAATCGTCGGCGGAGGATTTCCGATAGGGGTTTTCGGCGGCACAAGGGAAATTATGGAATGTATCGCCCCGTTGGGGGGCGTATTCAACGCGGGGACGTTCAGCGGCCATCCCGTTTCACTCGCAGCCGGCCTAGCGACGCTCAGCGTGTTAAACGAGGAGGGCTATCGGCGCGTCAACGGCTTGGGAGATCTCCTCAGACGGATGCTTGTCGACCTCCTCGAAGAGCTCGATGTCCATATCTCGGTGCAGGGGATAGGGACGATGTTCCAGGTCTTTTTCACTGAAAAACCGGTCAGGAACTATCAGGACGCGCTGACCTGCGATACAGACCTGTACAAGAAATTCAGCGCGTTTATGCGCGACGAGGGAATCTTCTTGGCCCCGTCGCAATATGAGACCAACTTTATCTCACTGGCACACTCAAACGAAGATCTGGAATACACCATCCGTGCGTGCGCAAACGCATTTGAACGGCTTTACAGCCTTGACATCGACACCCCCGGTTACTAGCACTTAGTGGCGACTGCGAACAACGAATAGAGAGTGATCAACATACTGCGTATCGGCACTCGAGGCAGCAAACTTGCGTTGATTCAAGCAGGGACCGTTAAGAGCTTGCTGGCAAAGAATGGTGTAGAAAGCAAGCTTGTCATCGTAAGAACGAGCGGCGACAGTTTCACCGACAAGCCCTTCCGCGAGGCCGGCATCGGAGCGTTTGTGCGCGAGATCGACAACCGTATGCTCGCTGGCGACATCGACATCGCCGTGCACAGTATGAAGGACGTGCCGACGAAACGGCCGCAGCAGATAGGCGTGTGCGCCGTGCTGCCGCGTTCTACACCCTATGACGTTCTTATATTTGAACGCCCGCTGCGTGACGGAGCCGTTATAGGCACCTCAAGCTTGAGACGGCACGCGCAGTTGGCGCGCTACTTTCCGCAGTACGTCCGCAGACAAATTCGAGGCAACGTCGACACGCGAATGCGAAAACTAAGAGCGAGCGAGTTTAGCGCGATCGTTCTCGCGGAAGCAGGGCTTGAGCGCTTGGGCATCCGCATCAATCAGAAGCGCTTGCCGTTCGTGCCCTCACCAAATCAAGGAATAGTCGCCGTAATGGCGAGCGAGGAGATCCGAGAGTATGATGCCGTCGCCACACTCAATGACCGAGGCACGCTTGTCGAAGCGATGGTCGAGCGTACCATCATGGAGACTCTAGGCGGCGGGTGTTTAGTTCCACTCGGCGTCTTCGCACAACTCCAAGGCGACTCGGTCAGCGTTACCGCTGAGGTGCTCTCCCTTGACGGGCAACGGACGGTCCGCCTCGCCGATCACATTCTTGTAGAGAACTACGACCACGGTTCACGAGCATTCGCACTCCGAATAAAGGAAAGTGGAGGTGAGGCGTTAATTGCAGAAGCCGTCGCAACGGGCTTCAGCGCTTAGCCGACACGTGAACCCGACACCCAGCGGCAGAGGAAAGGTCTTTCTGGTAGGCGCGGGACCGGGTGATCCGGGCCTGCTGACACGAAAAGCAGAACGCGTGATTAGAGACGCCGACGTAGTGTTGTACGATAAACTCGTCGACGAACGCATCATCGCGCTCGTTCCCCACGAGACCGAGCTCCTGGATGTCGGAAAGGATCCGGACCGTCACAAGGTGCCGCAGCATAAGATAAACGATCTGCTTGTCAGCTACGCCCGTCAGGGCAAGAGAGTCGTGCGGCTCAAAGGAGGCGATCCCTTCGTGTTCGGTCGGGGAGGAGAAGAGGCAGAGGAGCTCATAACCCACGGAGTCGACGTGGAGGTCGTGCCCGGCATCTCATCAGCGGTAGCCGTTCCCGCGTATGCCGGCATACCGGTCACACACCGAGATTACGCCTCAAGCGTCACCATTATTACGGGTCACGAAGCGGCGGGCAACCAGCTCCAGTGGGATGTTCTCGCACAGCTTGATGGTACCCTCGTCGTGCTGATGGGCGTGGGCACACTTGCGGAAAACGTCAAGAACCTGGTCGCGTATGGAAAGGACGCGCAAACGCCTGCGGCGATCATAGCACAGGGAACGACGCCACACCAGAAAGTTGTCGTCGGGACTCTTAGCGACATCGTACTCAAGGCCAAAGACGCCGACCTGAAAGCCCCAGCGGTGCTTATAATCGGCGACGTCGTCAAGCTCAAACATACCCTACAGCCAAGCGATGAAGACATTAGCAATCATTCGACCTGACAAGCAACTTGAGGATTCGAAAAAAGTTGTCGAATCCTTCGGGTACGGCGTGCTCGCGACCGCACTGGTCGACATCGTGCCGATACGAGACTTGCTCTGGCCTACGTTCTTGGACGAGCTAAAAACGGGCCGCGTCGACTACGTCGTTATTACGAGCGCAAACGGCGCCCGCAGCTGCGCGGAACTCAGATTGAATGCGGCAAGCTTTCCGTCTTCGACGCGAGTGGTGGCCATAGGTCCCAAAACGAGGAGTGCTATGCTCAAAGCGCATCTCCACGTCGATCTTATGCCGTCAGAGTATAGCTCACACGGCATCGTCCAAATGCTCAGCGATGTTGAGCGCAAGAACATATGGGTCTTACGCAGCGCTTTTGGCAGCTCCGAACTAACGGAAGGGCTCCAGAACAGCGGCGCCACCGTAAACGAGATCGTGCTGTACACGCTGAAAAAGCTCTGTGGCCGACAGCAACGTGACTTCATCCGCGAGCTTGTAGAGAGCGACGTCGCCGGCGTTCTCTTTACGAGCACCATGACGGTGCGCGCACTATTTGACTGCGCCGACCGAATTGGAGTAAAGGGATACCTCATCGAGAGACTTGCGAATCGGGTTGTCGGCGCTATCGGAAAGCCGACAGCAGACGCACTTGGCAGTTTCGACGTGCGTGTAGACGTCGTACCGAGCGAAGCGACATTCCGAGAGCTCGTTTCAACTGTTCACGCGACCCTGGCTGATCGCGCGCTTCAGTGAATCCAAGGAGGCTCTGTGGACATACTCCTGGCCGAATATGCAAGCGCAATGCTGCCCGATCTCGCGAAAGAGGGGCGAGCCATGCTCGACACGCTGAAAGGAGGTTTTCAACGTGCCGGACACGTCGTACACAGGCCGCACGTTCGCACGGGCGACGCTGACGCTTTCTGCAGCCAGGTACAACAGCTAGCACGATCATGCGACGCAGGCATGATCATCGCACCCGACAACATCTTGTACGATTTCACAGCGCTCGTGGAACGGCACACCACGAATCTCGGGTGTCCCGCAGAGGCGGTCAAGAGAGCGGCAGACAAGCTCAGCGCGTCTCGTGCGCTTTCGGAAGGATCCCTAACCGTTCCTGAAATAAACCCTTCAACAGGCCCCTACGTTCTGAAGCCACGCTACGGCTGCGGATCGGAAGCGGTCAGGGTCGTCGAAATGCTCGAGGCTAACAGCGTGGACGAGAACACGCTCGTTTCGAAGTTCGTGACGGGAGACCACATAAGCGTAAGCATAGTCATTGGCAGGACCGCGCTTCCGCTTTCGATCAACAAGCAGCACCTTCGCATAGATGATGCGATTCATTACGTCGGGAACACGACGCCGTATGCAGTTCCTAACGCCAACCGCGTCATCACTCAAGCGGTAAGAGCCGCACAGCTACTGGGGTGCGAAGGGTACGTCGGCGTCGACATTGTGCTTCAACCCGACGGCGTCGTTAACATCGTCGACGTGAATCCACGTCCGACGACGGCCATCATTAGTGTCGATAAGGTGATAGGCAACGTTGCCGATTTGATTTTCAAAGCGCGATTCGGGCAAGAATTGCCAACAAGTCTGAACCCTCACGGCACACACACCTTCCGAACCCACTGTGGAACCCCTAGCCCAGTTTGAACACCTAAATGGCCCTAAGCGATACGATTGGAATCGACATCGGAGGAGCAAATACAAAAGTTGCCTCCGCCAGCGGGGAGGCGAGAAGCCTGTACCTGCCACTGTGGCTGGACAACGACCTCGCCGGCGAGTTGCGACGCATAAGGGATGAGTTTCAGCCGAAGTCCGTCGGCGTCGTGATTACAGGCGAGCTCGCCGACGCGTTCACGAGTAAGAAGGAAGGGATCTGCTCGATCGCGTCCTCAGTCGACTCAGTTTTCGCGAGGCCGTACTATCTGAACGTTCGCGGCCAGTTTACGCGGCAAATCGCTGAGAGCGAGGCCTCTTTGTACGCCGCGTCAAACTGGACGGCTTCAGCCATGTTTGTTTCACGGCGTGTCAGCGACTGCATATTCGTGGACCTGGGGAGCACGACGTGCGACGTGATCCCGATACGAGACGGGAAACCCGCCGCCACAACAACAGACTTCGAACGGTTGCGCGAACGCGAGCTGATCTACACAGGAGCGCTCAGAACCAATATCGCGACCATTTTGCGATTCGTAACCCTCAATGGGGAGAAGTATCGGCTGGCTTCCGAACTGTTCGCGATTGCCGCAGACGCTCATCGCGTTCTCGGTAACATTAGCGCCGAGGAGTATACGTGTGAAACGCCGGATGCTCAACCGCGTGATCTGCAGCATTGTTATCGAAGAATCGCCAGAGTTCTGCTTTGTGACGTGGATGAGCTTGGCCGCAAGAACGCACACGACGTTGCCCGACAGGTAGAGCGCGTCCAAGTCGATGAGCTTGCTCAGGCCCTCGCTTTCCAAGCACGCAAACACGACTTAAAGGCGGTCGTGGGTGCGGGTCTCGGAGAATTTCTGATAGCTAAAGCCGCTTCAAAAGTGGGGCTTGAGTGCAGCTTGCTCTCACAACAGTACAGCATAACCCTTTCAAAGGTGTTCCCGGCGTTTGCGGTGGCAAACCTGGCGCACGACGCGTTTCAGCGGTAATCTACGCATCGCCTCTACACACGCGCGACGATGAAAAGCGTGCACGAACGCTACAGACGCGTGCATCGCAATCGAACCTTTTTTTGCTTGCGTGGCAGAAGCGACAGCGCTGGCAATGCGCTCGCGCGTTTGCCGCCTTCACCTAGGTGTGACACACAAATGTGTTCACGCGGCCTTATAGCGCTTTTTCGCGCAGGATGGAGTAGGAGGCAACAGACGTGGTCACGAAGAATTCGGGGTGCTATTACGGGGTCCACTTTGGCTGCCTCAACGCCGCGCGCGACTCCAACTGCTACAGGTGCGCAGAACGCCTAACAAACGCGGTAAATTACGTGCTGCATCCAGGTGTGAGCAGCACCCACGCGCCGCGCACATGTACATGGCCTGGCGCTGGCGTCGCTACAGAGACGCGCAAAGAAAAAAATGACGAGCATTTTGCGAGGGGCCAAAATGTATGGGGAGATAACAAGTTACCGCACGAGTAACGGGGCCTGTGGCATCGAAGCAGAACCGTGTACAAGACTGTTGACCGAGTTCGGGCTCGGTGAGAAAGAGGCACAGCTCTACGTGCACCTGCTCAAATACGGACCAAAACGTGCTGGCGACCTTGCACGATCCCTCAAGACGTATCGCCTGCAGGTTTATCGGAAACTCGCAAGACTCATCGATAAGACCATGGTAACCGCAAAGAGGGGGAGCCCGTCCGTTTATACAGCGGTGAATTTAGACGAAGCGCTCAATGCCATGCTGCTTCCGCGCCAACGCGAACTTCGTCGAATGGAGGAGATAAAAAGGGAGCTCATCGTGCTCGCGAATGGCACGCAATTCTTTGCTTCAGACGAAACCCGCCCATCTCGGGCTCTTGCACTCGATAATGAGCAGACGATCACAAAACTGCTAGGCGAGTTCGGGCTCGGTGAGAAAGAGGCACAGCTCTACGTGCACGTGCTCAAGCACGGACCAAAACGTGCTGGCGACCTTGCACGATCCCTCAAGACGTACCGTGAGGACGCCTATCGCCGGTGCGCAAGATTGATTGACGCAGGCATGATGGTAAAAAGCGCAGGGGATTCGTCGTGCTACACACCTGTAGACCTTCATGATGCGCTCGACGCCGCGTTCACGTCCCGGCAGTGCGAGCTACGTCGGTTGCAAAGCGTCAAGCATGAGCTTGCGGCGAACGCAAACGGCTCACTTAGCCGCGTAGCAAGCAACGCGCACGCGTTCAAGATGCTAAAAAGCGTCGGCGAACTTTTTGCTGCCATCTCGCAGCTCATCAACTCGGCAGAGGCGTCTCTTGTCTTCGTCGCCCATCCTCGATTCAACCTCATCACGATGCGGAGGTTCCTAGATCATCTTAAATGTGCAGCGGGCCGCGACGTGCATGTCCGCGGCGTGCTCAATGTTTCGGTTCAGAACCTTTCTGCGGGACGCGAGTACCTGAATGGTGGCATTGAACTGCGACATGCAACCCAGTACCGCGGGATGACCCTGGCAGTGGCCGATGGCAAGCGAAGCGTCAGCCTCATTTATGACGCTTTGACGGCCGCCCTTTTGCTCGACGAAAATGTTGCTGCGCTTTGGAGCAATAGCGTTACACAAGCGGAATTCCTTACGAGCGCGTTTGAGATGGCTTGGGAGCAGGCGTCTGGCGTAGACGAGCGCATAAACGAGCTGCTGCAATGGCGCCACCGGCCATTAGAGTCCGTAGCAACCTCGAACCAAGACGCTTCAGTTTGGCATAGATACCACAGCTGAGTTCTTTCACGCCTAAAATGAATCATGAAGCGCTGGACGGGCCCTCGTCAACCACTGTGGCATGTGTTCCATCAAAAACAAATCGGCGATTGCTACCTACCCCAATAGGGCCGCGACCTCGCACAACAGAGTGCCAACCGAGGATCAACAAAAGCACTAAGACCCGTGCACTGAGCTTCGTCGTTCTTTTTTGCTACTTGAGACTCATTTTACAGAGAACATAGCACGTGTGTGACCAGCATTAGAGAACCAACAGGTTCCTGCCGGCCGAAGGGCATCCAAGCGACGATAACCCTTGCGATGCATTAGAGGTACAGCTTTATAGCTCGAGGACGTTATCTGATGATAATGGGCGAGCGAATCATTATTGAAAGTGTCAAGGACGCGTTAGCCGTAGCTTCGACTATCGTAGAATCTGCGGAGAAGGAAGTCGCTTGGCTTCTCCAACCTGCTCTTTTGGTCTTCTGTTTTCAGTTTGGGATAACAAATAAGTCCAAAATGTTGATAGAAAAAGGCGGACATGTTCGGGGGATCACCAGGGTTTCGGGAACCTACTTTGATCCCGTGCGCAAACTCTTGGACAACGGCGAAGAAGTGCGCCACATCGATCAGTACCGGGGAGCGTTCATGCTTGTCGGAGACAAAAAAGAAAGTATCAGTTCGATAAACGTGAATATTGAAGATCCTTCGCTTGACGATCCGATAGTGGCGTTCTGGACTGATGACAAAGCATACGCTGATTTTCTCCTCGCCACGTTCGATGCTGCGTGGGGCGAAGCAGTCGATGCAGAAGAGCGGCTACAAGAACTGTAGAACGCACGCATTTCGTTTGTTTAACCCGGCATTTGCCGCCAAGACGCTTCTATACATCGACTAGAGGCCGTCAAGACCTGTCGTGATGCGACTCGCGATAGTGGGATTGCTATGACCGTTCCAGAGACGCCAGCGGCTCAATTTGCCTTATTCAGCCGCTATTGCCTCTACTTGTCATCAAGATAGCGAATGCTCAAGCTACAAGTGACGCGCGCGCAATCAACAACCTTTTTTCCTAGAAAGGCATCGTTATTTTTGACCGCGAATATAGTCCACTAGTCACGGAGCAGCGCTTTGGACCTCCACGACGTCCGTCCCTAAGAAGTGTACGCAACGGGTGTCACAGGACGCGGGTTGACAAGGTCTGATTTCCGGTATCATCCTAGGTAGTAACAAGGGTGAGAGTAGGATTTCTAATCGCGGTTCAACAAACCGCAAGATCTAGAGGTGAACGTATGGCAACAGGAATTGTGCTTGGTGGCGGGGGAACGCTCGGTGATTTCCAAGTCGGGGCTCTTAAATATCTGTATG
>Ga0224534_1001864_pt1 | contig 10530 bp, 7 predicted proteins | sample 714E12024metaG_FD_172012 | JGI IMG/M metagenome (GOLD analysis project Ga0224534, IMG submission 172012) | Peat soil microbial communities from Stordalen Mire, Sweden - 717 E1 20-24 | ecosystem: Environmental > Terrestrial > Soil > Wetlands > Peat | place: Sweden: Norrbotten County, Stordalen... | reverse complement strand
CCGGGCCGGAAAGAAAGGGCCAACCCGGACTAATCCAAACCATGAGTTTTCGTCCAGGTATTGCCGCTTCATAGTCGGCGAACTGCTTGAGCGCGTTGAGAGACAACTGTATCCGCTCATTGTCGCCGTATACTCCTTGTGCCCTGCTAATTGTGCGTAGACCGAATTGTCTCTGATTCAGGTCTGCCATCACAGCGTTTCCATCTCGAGAAGATGTGGTCCTGGTTGCTCCCGAATCGGAAAGGAAGACCAGCGATACTGGCTGGGCAAGCGCCCCACCGTTTCGCCGCAGAAACTTCTCGATTCCATTTCGCCCGCTGGCTACATTTGTGAATGCAGTGTTGACTTCATCCAGCAGCAAAATGACTTCGACGGGCGGGTCAGCCGTAGCGGTCCCACCCTCTACGGCCTGAAAAGACACGATCTTCTGCGGCTGTTTGTTGTCCAGGAGCGTAAAGTCGTGTTGTTGCAGGCCGGGGACCGGCCTTCCGGACTTATCGGTCACGACCACATCGAGCGTCATCTGGCGATTCGCGCTAGCAAGCGGGACAGATGCCGGAGGTCCCTTCTGCTGTGCAGATCCGGAAATCAGCGAAAAGCAGAATATATAGATCCAACAGCCGCACCGGGTACTCATGCAATTCACCTCACTCGTGCCAACGCTCAATATATTAGTCTATTCACCGCCCAAAACTCTATAGCCATTACGACTCCCCTCGCCATCCAATGAGCATGGTGGCGCCGGCGCTGCAATGCGGACCATGAACAACGTGCTGCGTTGGCTCGATGTCGCCGCCTGCCTGGGGCTCGGCCTGCTCCTGTTTAACCAACCTGCCTTGGAACGCTCGAACCGCCGCCGGACTGGCGTTGGTGTTATCTCCGGCGGACCATGAGCCCGAAGGCCGCTCGCGTCGCTCGGGATGCAGAGAATTGAAAAGTCGGCTCCCACCAAGCCGGCCCGGAAACGGAGAAGGAAATCGACGATAATTTCAGTGGATAACGCACATGACTGGAACGAAACCTTACCGTCTTCTTCTCGCCGTGACTCTGTGCGCCGCCCATGGATCGGCCGCGCCGGCTGGTCCGCAACTGCCCGGCGCCACCTTGAGCCTCAACCAGGGTTGGCGGTTCTACCGCGTCGACAAGCCCTTGTCCCAGGAGGCCTTCAGCACAGCGGCGTTCGCCGACACGCGCTGGGAGCGCGTGAATGCGCCGCACACCGTCCGCCTGGAGCCGGAGAACGCTAGCGGCATGACCAATTTCCAGGGCGTTTCCTGGTACCGCCGCCACTTCACGGCGGAAGAGGGCTGGAAGGGGAAGAAGATCTTCGTCGAGTTCGAGGGCGCCATGCAGGTGGCGGATGTGTGGTTCAACGGTAAGCATCTGCTCACGCACTACGGCGGCTACCTCCCGTTCACGGTGGATCTGACCGGCCTTGTGCAGTTCGGCAAAGCCGACAACGTGATCGCCCTGCGCCTGGACAACTCGGACAATCCCGACGTACCGCCCGGCAAGCCGCAAAACCAGTTGGATTTCACCTACCTGGGAGGGCTGTACCGGAATGTGTGGATGTACATCACGGACAAGTTGCACGTGACAGATGCCGTGTATGCGAACAAAGTCGCCGGCGGCGGAGTCTTCGTGACCTATCCGCGGGTGACCGCCGATTCGGCCACCGTTGACGTCAAGGCGGAAGTGATGAACGAATATGGCACGGCCAGGGACTGCACCGTGAAGAACTCTCTGGTCGATTCCGGCGGGCGCCAGGTCGCGCAGTCCTCCGCTACCTCCTCTCTCCAGCCCGGAGCCGGCGGAACCTTTTCCGGCTCCTTAGAGGTGACCAGACCTCAGCTCTGGCACCCCTACCACCCCATCCTGTACACGCTGGTGAGCGAGGTCTACGACGGCGACCGCCTGGTGGACAAGCGCGCCACCCGGGTGGGCATCCGCACCATTCGCTTTGATAAAGACGGTTTCTGGATCAACGGTGAGCGGCTAATCGGCGCCGGCGTGAACCGCCACCAGGACTACGTCTACGTGGGCAACGCTCTGCCCGATTCCGGGCAGTACCGCGACATCAAGCTGTTGCGCGAGGCCGGGGCCATCTCGCTGCGTTGTCACTATCCGTTCAGCCCGGCGATGATGGACGCCGCCGACGAGCTTGGGATGATGGTCATCGTGTCGAATCCCGGCTGGCAGTGGTTCCGGCCAGGCGTCTTCGTGGAGCGCGCCTATCAAGACGCGCGCGAGATGGTCCGATGGGAGCGCAACCATCCGTCGGTTATTCTGTGGGAACCGATCCTCAACGAAATCGGCTACACCGAGGAATTTGCCAGGACCGTGTACCAGATCGTACACGCGGAATACCCAGGCGGCCAGACTTACGCCGCCTCTGACGGCGGCCGCCCTTTCGCGGATCAATACGACGTGTTGTATGGTCGCGGCCAGACTAGCGGCAAGCCCATCTGGACGCGTGAGTGGGGCGACGCTGTGGATAACTGGGACGACCAGAACGGACCCTACCGCATCCGGCGCGACGCGGGCGAGAATGCCATGCTGCGGCAGATCCAGGGCCACATGCGGGGCATGGAGAGGCAGTACGCCATCCCCGGGATCGGCGGCTTCGGCCTGTGGGCGGGCATCGACTCCCAGCGCGGCTATCATCACAATCCGTTCTATGGCGGATTCCTCGATCTCTTCCGCGTGCCGAAGTTCGACTACTATCTGTTCGCCAGCCAGCGGCCGCCGGACATCCGCGTTCCCGGTCTGGACGATGGCCCGATGGTGTTCATTGCGACCTACTGGATGCCCGGCGCGCCCGCGGATGTGACCGTCTTCAGTAACTGCCAACAGGTGCGCCTGAGCCAGGACGGCAAGGAGATCGGCGTCAAGGAACCGGACAAATCGTCGAAACTGCCGCACGCGGCGGTCATCTTCGCCGGCTTGAATTATTCGATGGGTCGGTATGAGCAGTCCGCCACCTTCGATAACGGCCAGCGGCCGACGCGCAGATGGATCCCCGGCGAGCTTCAGGCCGAGGGTCTGATTGGCGGGAAGGTCATGGCGACGTATGTGGTCCGCACGGCCGGCGCGCCGGCCCAACTTGCATTGTCCGTGGAGGAGGCGGGGCGGCACTTAGTGGCTGACGGCTCGGACTTCGTTCCGGTTCGCGCCTACGTCCAGGACTCCCACGGCACGCTGGTGCCCCTCGGGGACGACCACGTGAAGTTCAGCGTGACCGGCGAAGGAGCGGTGATCGGCGACGAAACCATCTGGGCGAACCCGATGAAGGCGCAAGGGGGCGTGGCCACGGCCCTGGTACGCTCCACGCTCAAGGCGGGGAGCATCACCATAACCGTGGCGGCCCGTGGGCTCAAACCGGCGACTGTCACTTTCCAGTCGCAGCCGTTGCCGACTCCCATCGTGCCGGGTGCGAAGTGAGAGCCGGGCCAGCTCACTCCCTTCGAGAACCAGATATAGTCAAGAATGGCCTTCAGGGTGTGACCGGAATACCTTGCTCATCATGTGGACGGTCTTCGACTGACAGGGTCACCCGGCGGAGGGGCTGCATGGGAATCGGCATTCGCATTGAGGAGCTTCGCAAGGTCTACGATACACCGCCGCCGATGGCGGGCCGCGGCGCCGGCTTCTCCTGGGGCGGCCCGCGCGCCGGCCGCAAAGAGAAGAAGAAGTACGAAGTTCAGGCGCTCGATGGCATTTCGCTCGAGATCCGTCCCGGCGAAGTGTTTGGGTTGCTGGGGCCGAACGGCGCCGGTAAAACCACCACCATCGCCGTCCTCACCACGCGCGTCGAGCCTACCAGCGGGCGCGTCTTCATTGGCCAGCACGACGTCTGGAAGGAGCAGGTGAAGGCCAAGCGCCTGATCGGCGTGGTGCCGCAGCGGCCCAACCTGGATTTCGCCCTCACCGCCCGCGAGATCCTCCTCTTCCACGGCGCCTACTTCGGCCAGAGCGCCCGCGAGCGCGAACGCCGCACCGGCGACCTGCTCCAGAAGTTCAAGCTCACCGACCGCGCCGACCACATGGCCCGCACCTTCTCCGGAGGCATGATGCAGCGCCTCTCCATCGCCCGCGCCATGATGCACGATCCCGAGGTTCTGTTCCTCGACGAACCCAGCGCCGGCCTCGATCCGCAGACGCGCCTGCTGCTGTGGGAGATCATCCGCGATTACAACCGCCTCGGAAAAACCATCGTCATCACCACCCACTACATGGAAGAAGCCGACACCCTCTGCGACCGGCTCGCCATCATCGACCATGGCCGCATCATCGCCCAGGGAACGCCCCAGGATCTCAAGCGTTCCATTCCCGGCGGATACCTGCTGCGCCTGCGATTCGACCGCGTGCCGGACCAGTTGATGGCGGAATTACAGAAACTGCCCGGCGTAACCGAGGTGCGCTCGGCGGACCGCATCGCCGCCGACGTTTACGCCGACCGCGGTGGGCCGCTCATCCCCGCCATCGTCAACGCGGCTCAGGCCGCCGGCGCCGGCCTCCGCGACGTGCACATCGAAGAGCCAAGTCTCGAGACCCTGTTCCTGCATCACACCGGAAGGAGTTTGCGCGATTGAACTGGAAAACGTTTTTCGCCATGCTCTCGCGCGACGGCCGTGTGGCCCGCCGCAACCTGTTCCCCATGCTCCTGCAAAACCTCTTGCAGCCGCTCCTGTTCGTCTTCATCTTCGGCCGCGTCATGACCACCAGCGGCATCATGCGGCCGGAGTATAAGACCTTGCTGTTGCCGGGCATCATGGCCATCAGTATGGTGCTCTCGGGCATCCAGGCGGTGGCCATGCCGCTCATCACCGAGTTCCAGTTCACGCGCGAGATCGAAGACCGCCTGCTGGCGCCCATGGAAATCGGCTGGCTGGCCGTCGAGAAAATAGTGGCCGGCATGGTCCAGGCGCTGGTGGCGGGCCTGGTGGTCATTCCTGCCGGGTTGCTGCTGATGGGCTCGGGCGTGAACCTCAGTTTCCACCAGCCCTTCGCGTTCGTGGCCGTGTGCCTGCTGGTCGCGTTCTTTTCGGCGGCCGGCGGCCTGACGCTGGGCTGCAGCGTGGGCCAGACGCAGATCGGTCTCATGTTCAGCCTGGTGCTGGCGCCCATGATCATGTTCGGCTGCGCCTACTACCCATGGAGCGTCCTGAAGGCTTTTCCGGTGCTGCAAATCGCCGTCCTCGTCAACCCGCTGGTCTATGCCAGCGAAGGGTTGAGAGGCGCGCTGGCGCCGCAGGCCCCGCACATGAGCATGGCCGTGGTTCTGGGCGCGCTGCTACTCATCGACGTTGTGCTGCTGGCGGCCGGCCTGAACCGCTTCCACCACAAAGCCGTGAGCTGAACGTGGCGCAGCCACTCTTGGCTGCAGCGCCGAGACTCATCTCGGCGCTCTTGTCTTCTGCCGCATGGTGTCAGCCCTGCCTTCTCCCGAATTCTCTTGAATCGCAGCGCAAAAAGGTGTATATATTCGCTGTCCGCTGCCGATGCCTGGCAATCGGCAAGGGAGTGCACTATGCAAAAGATCAACTGGAACCGAGTCATCCTCGGCGGCCTGCTCGCCGGGCTTGTCATCAATATCTGCGAGTTTCTGGTGGATGGTCTCTTGCTGGGCGACCAATGGAACGCCAGCATGAAGAGCCTGAACCGGCCCCCCATGGGCGGCGGCGCGAACGCCGCGTTCTTGCTGCTCGCTTCCGCAGCGCCTGTCGCCATCCACCTGTTTCCCTACCACCTGATGGGAATCGGGCTCGTACTGGCGCTGGTCGAGATCGTCGCGGGCGCCGTGATTGGTGCGTGGTTGTACAAGGAGCCGGCCGCCGCGTAAGGCTAGGCTGTGCGGACCTACTTCCACCTGGACATGGACGCCTTCTTCGTCTCCGTGGAAGAACTGTTCGATCCGTCTCTCAAGGGCAAGCCCGTAGTCGTTGGCGGCCGGCCCAACGAGCGCGGCGTGGTCTCGGCGGCATCCTACGCCGCGCGCAAGTTCGGCGTCCATTCGGCCCTGCCGCTGCGCACGGCGTACAAACTGTGCCCGCAGGCCATTTTCGTCGACGGCCACCCGGAGCGCTACCGCGACTACTCGCATAAGGTGTACGAGGTGCTGCAATCCTTTTCGCCCCTCGTCGAGATGGCCTCCATCGACGAGGCCTACCTCGACATAACGGGCACCGAGCGCCTGTACGGGCCTCCCTTGCGCGCGGCGCACCTGCTGCACCAGCGCATGAAGGCGGAGACCGGCCTCAACTGTTCCATCGGCATCGCCGCCTCGCGCCTGGTGGCCAAGATCAGCTCCGACCAGGCCAAGCCCAACGGTGTGCTGTGGGTGATTCCGGGCCAGGAAGCGGCATTTCTCGCCCCGCTCGACGTGCGCAAAGTTCCCGGCGTGGGTAAGGTGACGGAGAAGAACCTGAACGCACTCGGCATCCGCAAAGTCGGGGACCTGGCGCGCCTCGACGAAGCCTTCCTCGAGCAGCGCTTCGGCAAGTGGGGCCTGGCGCTGGCCGGCAAGTCGCTCGGTCTGGATGCCGGCGGCTGGTTCGACACCGAGATCGGCTCGGGCGATGGCCCGAAATCCATCAGCCACGAGCACACCTTTTCCGAGGACACCACCGACCTGGCGCACATCGAATCCACCCTGGCGCGCCTGTGCGAAATGGTGGGCCGGCGGTTACGCGAGCACCGATTGCACGCGCGCACCATTCAGCTCAAGCTGCGCTACTCCGATTTCTCCACATTCACGCGCGCGCATTCCATCGCCCGCGCCACCGATCTCGATACCGAGCTGTTTGAAGAGATCCGCCAGCTCTTCCGCCGCAATTGGAAACCGGGAGCCGCCGTGCGCTTGCTAGGAGTGCACGTTTCTTCCTGGTCCGAGGGCGACGAGCAGTTGAACCTGATAGGCGAAGAGAAACACCAGAAATGGAGCCAGGCGCTGGCGGCCGCCGACCGGCTGCGCGACAAGTTCGGAGAGTCGGCCGTATCGCTGGCCTCCGGCCTGCGCGGCAATTTCCGCGAGCGCACGCATGAGAACCCCGCCAGCCTGCCGGGGAAAAAGAAGCCTTCAACCCCCTAAAACCAAATGGCCACGCATGAACACAGGGGAACCAGGCCGGCTTATGAGGTTGTGAGGCCGAGTTGGACGCGGATGGCTCGTTCGATCGCGCGGACGTCGTCAAGCGACAAGGTTGCTAATTTGGATTTGAGCCGCTTACCGACGGTAGCGATCTGGTCGGCCATTGCCTTGCGGGGTTCGGCTTGTACCCGACCCCGCTACACCGCCCCGAAATCCTACAGCGCCTGTCCAGCGCCGCGCAGGTTCTCCGGCTTCATCTCCAGGTACGCCCCGCGAGAGCAGCACTCCTTGCGCCCCCGCGCGCAGGGCCGCGGCCGTTGCCGCGACCGATGCTACACTCTGGGAATGGGAAGCGGGCCGGCGGGTGGCCCCACGCCTCGCATCAGTTCGCTGCTCATCAAGCCTGCCTCCGCGGTCTGCAACCTCGATTGTGCCTACTGTTTCTACCTGGACCGCCAAGCCGATCCCTACCACGCGTTGCCCGCCCGCCGCATGACCCTGGAAACGCTCGAGCGCCTCGTCGATACCTATCTCTTCTACTCCTATCCCCACAGCGTGTTTGCGTTTCAGGGCGGCGAGCCGACACTCGCCGGCCTGCCGTTCTTCACGAAGTTGGTTGAGCTCCAGAAGCAGTATGGCCGCAACGGGCAGACCGTGAGCAATTCGCTCCAGACCAACGCCTTGCTGCTGGATGAGAATTGGTGCGACCTCTTCCGCGCTTATGACTGGCTGCTGGGAGTTTCCTTGGATGGGCCCGAAGACCTCAACGATCGGTACCGGGTGGGCAAGCAGGGCCGCGGCACGTGGAAGCGCGTCATCCAGAGCGTCGAACTGCTACAGAAGAACAAACTCGAATTCAACATCCTGTGCGTGCTCAGCCAGGCCAACGTCGGCCGTCCCCAAGAGCTGTACCGGTTCTACCGCGGCCTGGGAATCGGCCACCTCCAGTTCATCCCGCTGGCCGAGTTCGACCAGCAGGGCAATCCCTTGCCCTTCACCATCTCTCCGGAACAGTACGGCCGCTTCCTGTGCGGGCTGTTCGACCTGTGGTGGCCCGACCGGCGCAAGGTGCGCATCCGCTTCTTCGACAACATCGCCGAAGCTCTGGCCGGCGAGAAGCCGGGTAATTGCACCATGCATGAAACCTGCGACAGCTACGTCGTCGTCGAGTACAACGGCGACATCTACCCGTGCGACTTCTTCGTCGAGAGCGCCTGGAAACTCGGCAACGTGCTCCTCGACTCATGGCCGGAGATCGCGCGCCGCACCCGCCGCTACAGCTTCGCTGCCACCAAGACACTGGCCCACCCCGAGTGCCAGGCGTGCCAGTATCAGTCCATTTGCCACGGCGGATGCCCGAAGCTCCGCCACGGGCTGTACGGCCGGTTCGAAGATCTCGATTATTTCTGCCAGGCGTACAAGATGATCTACGCCCGCTCGGTCGAACCTCTTCGGACGGAGCTGCGCCGGTTACGGATAGGGGAACCAGCAGGGATCGATCGCCGCTGAATCGCCGCTGCTTTCCTTGATGCGCGCGATCAGGCGCTGCCGCAGCTCTTCGGCGGTCCGGCTGTAGGGCGCCCGGCCCGCCAGGTTGACTTGCTGGTAAGGGTCCGCGCCGTGGTCGTACATCGCGTACTCCACATAGCGGTCGGCCTTGGGAACGGGCTTCCAGTCGGGCCCCTTGGGCGCGGCCGCGGCGTACGTATACTGCGCGGTCCGCAGGCCTCTGCCGGTCACGAATTCCGACATCTCGAAGTAGACCTCGTTGCGCCAGCCCTCCGTGCGCCGCTGCAGCAGACCGAGGAAACTGTGGCCCTGCATCGATCCGGGCACGGCTACGCCCGCCGCTTCCAGCAGCGCTGGCGCCAGGTCCACCTGGCTCACCAGTTCGGAAGTCTCCAGGGATCGATTGAACCCCGGGCCTTCGATGATGAGAGGGATGTGAATCGAGCTCTCTTGGGGGCTGCGCTTGTATTCCGTGTTGCGCGTCTTGAAGTGATTGCCGTGATCGCTCATGAAGACCAGGATGGTGTTGCGGTCCAGTCCGGTTTCCGCCAGCGTCTTGCGGATGCTGCCGGCCGCGTCGTCGATCCTCGCCACGCAGGCGTAGTAGTCGGCTAACTGGCTGGGCCACGAACCCGGGAGCGCCCGCAGGTCTTGAGGGATGAACGGATTCGGATAGCGATGGGCGTACTCCTTCGGCGGGTCGTAGGTGTCGGTGTCATTCTGGTGGTGAACCTCGAGATACGACACCACCAGCAGGAACGGCGATTTCGCCGACCGCAGGAAACGCTGCGCGCGCCCGGTCATAAAGTCCACCCGGTACTGGCCCGAGAAGTGGATGGGCTTGCCGTCGTTGTCGTAAAGATTTCCCTCGTAGGCGTGGGAGGTCCACTCCAACTGGTTGGACGCTTCCCACAGGTCCCGGAAACCTCCGCGATGGGCCGGCGCCACGGGGCCGCTCACTTCGTCGCGGGGACGCCCTTCGCTCGGCGCCAAATGCCATTTGCCGATGTAATTCGTCGAATAGCCCGCCTGCCCCAGCGCGGTAGCCAGAGTGGTGGCGTTCTCCGCCAAGCCAGGGCCATTGTGCCAGACCCCGTGGCGGCTGGGGTACTGCCCCGTGAAGATGCTGCCGCGCGCCGGCGCGCACACCGGCTGGTTCGAAAAAGCCGATCGGAACAGGACCCCGTGTCCCGCCATGGCGTCGAGGTTCGGCGTCAGGTTCATGGGGTTGAGACCCATGGCCCCGACGCAGTCGCAGCGGAACTGGTCCGAGATGATCAGAACGATATTGGGCCGCTTCACGTTCCCGCCGGTCTGCGCCGTTGCTGCGGAAGAAGCGGACATGGCTGCGGAAACGCCCGTCAGCCACTCTCTGCGTGTCGATCCGGACGAGGGATCGGACTGGACGGCCATAATCGCAGTATCGCTCATCCTCCGCTTGCGTTGCCGCCCGCGCTGGTGTCTACTGTAGGTCTCAGCCGGAGGTGAAATTTGCAGGCTGCCTCACAACCCTCGCCGGTGGCGCGCAATGTCGCGGTGGACGCGTACCGGGGCTTGGTCATGCTGCTCATGATGGCCGAGGTGCTGCAACTGGCGCGCGTCGCTCAAGCCTTCCCGGGAAACTGGTTCTGGAGCTTTCTGGCGTACCACCAGACTCACGTCGACTGGGCCGGTTGCTCGCTGCACGACACCATCCAGCCGGGATTCTCTTTTCTAGTCGGTGTCGCGCTGCCTTATTCGATTTCGAGCCGCCTGGCCAAGGGCGCGACGTTCGGCAAGATGTTTGGGCATGCGCTTTGGCGGTCGCTCCTGTTGATCGCGCTCGGTATTTTCCTCCGCTCCACTCACAGCCCCCAGACGTACTTCACATTCGAAGACACGCTCACACAGATCGGCTTGGGGTATCCGTTTTTGTTTCTCCTGGGGTTTCG
>Ga0224534_1001863_pt1 | contig 10538 bp, 7 predicted proteins | sample 714E12024metaG_FD_172012 | JGI IMG/M metagenome (GOLD analysis project Ga0224534, IMG submission 172012) | Peat soil microbial communities from Stordalen Mire, Sweden - 717 E1 20-24 | ecosystem: Environmental > Terrestrial > Soil > Wetlands > Peat | place: Sweden: Norrbotten County, Stordalen... | reverse complement strand
CAGCTCCTACCTGGTCGATTTCCTGCGTGCCATCGGTGTCTCGGGCGAAGTCCGCCTGGAGTTCAAGGATGCCCAGTCCGCCGGCCAGATGCGCCCCGAAGACGCCAACGAGGACGTCAAGTACCGTTACATCCTCATGCCTATGCGCATCTGAGTCCTGCGCGCGGGGCGAGTGAGACCACGAGCTGCGCACATAGACCACAGCTACAAACAACAAGGGCCCACTCATAGAGCGGGTCCTTCTTTATGCCCGAAACATCGTCATCTCTACTGGAGCGCACAGCGCGTAGTGGAGAGACCACTGTATTGGTCATTGCTGTTGCTTGTTCTGCCGGGGAGCAGGGGCCTTGAGCCCCGGGCCACAGCTCAGATCACGCGGCTGTGTTTATAGCCCTCGGCGCTCAGCGAAGTCAGCAACTCCTCCACCTGCTCGCGCCCGCGCGTCTCCATCGTAATGTCGATCACCGTGGAGCCCAGGTTCACCCCGTAGTACGCCCGGTTATGCAGCGTATCCACAATGTTGGCGCGGTGTTTCGCGATCAACTGCGTCAGGTCCGCAAGCGCTCCCGGCTTATCCAGCAGATGAATCCGCAGCCGGATCAAGCGTCCATCCTGCACCAAACCGCGCTCGATGATGCGGCTCAGCAGCGTCACATCGATGTTGCCGCCGCACACCAGCACCGCCGTTCGCGTGCCCTCCGGCAGCGACGTTCTGCGCTGCAGCAGCGCCGCCAGCGCCGTCGCACCCGCACCCTCCGCGAGCGTCTTCTCGCGCTCCAGCAGCGTCAGAATCGCGCTCGCGATCTCATCCTCTTCAACCGTGACAATCTCGTCGACATACTTGTCGACGACCGGAAACGTGAGATCGCCGGCGCGCCGCACCGCGATCCCATCCGCAATCGTCGTCGCTGGCTCCAGCGTCACCGGATGATGCGCTTCCACAGCCTCCAGCATGGAAGGCAGCCGCGACGTCTGCACGCCAATCACCCGCACGCTCGGCTTAATCTCCTTCACCGCGCACGCAATGCCGCCGATCAGCCCGCCCCCACCGATCGGCACCACCACCGCCTGCAGGTCTTCCACCTGCTCCAGCAGTTCCAGCCCAATCGTTCCCTGGCCCGCAATCACCAGCGGATCATCGAACGGATGGATGAACGTCATGCCCTGCTCTTCGCACAACCGCGTCGCCTCAATGCACGCCTCGTCGTAGTTGCCGCCGTGCAGCACCACCTCCGCGCCAAAGTCGCGCGTCGCCGTCACCTTCACCAGCGGCGTCGTCAGCGGCATCACGATCACCGAGCGAATTCCCCGCCGCGTCGCATGGTACGCAACGCCCTGCGCATGATTGCCGGCGCTCGCCGCGACAACGCCCTGCTTCGCCTGCTCCGGCGTCAGCGTCGCAATCTTGTTCAGCGCGCCGCGCTCCTTGAAGCTGCCCGTCATCTGCAGGTTCTCGAGCTTCAGAAAAACGCTCTGCCCGGTGATGCGCGATAGCATCTCCGAGCGCGTGCACGGCGTTCGATACACCGCATTCCCAATGCGCTCGCGGGCCGCAAGGATGTCAGACAGCGTCAGTGTCGATGTAGATGTAGATGTAGTAGTGCTCATTCTCTTTATCGTATTCCTTCACGCCCTGACGATTCATCTTCAGGCGTTGTCATCCCTTCAGGAGGTGTCATTCCGTAGCGCAGCGGAGGAATCTGCTTTTTGCTCGTGCGGGTGACCAACCCTCGGCGGCTGAAACCTTTAGCTACCGCGTAAAGCTCGTCTCCTGCTTTTCCTTGTGCCGCTCCAGCGCCAGCTCGATCAGCCTGTCGATCAGCTTCGAATACCCCAGCCCACTCGCCGCCCACAGCTTCGGGTACATGCTGATCGACGTAAACCCCGGCATCGTGTTCACCTCATTCAGCACAATCTCCGCGGGCCTGCCCTTCCCGCCTTTTCCGGCAACAGCGGGCGACATCAAAAAGTCCACCCGCGCCAGCCCCGCGCAATCGCAGGCACGGAAGGCGGCAACGGCCATCGCGCGAATCTTCTTCGCTTCCGCCGCACTTAGCTTCGCCGGAACGATGCTCACGCTCTCATCCGGGCCATTCAGCTCGTACTTCGCCTCATAGTCGTAGAACTCCTTGGCTGGCACAATCTCGCCCACCACGCTCGCCTCGGGCGCATCGTTGCCGAGCACCGCCACCTCCAGCTCCCGTGGCTTCACACCCGGCCCGCCCACGCCCTGCTCGATCACAATCTTCCGGTCGAAGCTCGCGGCCAAATCCATCGCGGGAGCCAGCTCTGCGCGCGTCTTCACCTTGCTGATCCCCACCGAGCTGCCCAGGTTCGCCGGCTTCACAAACACCGGATACGTCAGCTGCTTCTCAACCCTGCGCGTAGCCTTCTTCGGGTCTGTTCTCCATTCGCTGCGCAGCAGCGTCACATGCGGCGTCAGCGGCAGCCCCGCCGCCACGAACATCCGCTTCATCGCATCCTTATCCATGCCCGCGGCCGAGCCCAGCACGCCCGACCCCACGTACGCGATATCCGCCAGCTCAAATAAACCTTGAATGGTCCCGTCCTCGCCGAACGTCCCATGCAGCACTGGGAAGACGACATCCAGCCCCGTGCCTGTCCCCGGCTCCGCCGCCGCCGACACAATCGACAGCCCGCTCTCACCACCAGCACTCGCCGCATTCGCCGCACTCGCCGCAGCCGCCTCACCACCGAGCAGCGCCTGCGCCGCGCCACCCTGCAGCCAGCGGCCATCCTTGGTAATGCCCAACTCGACCACGTCATACTTCTTCCGGTCGATCGCCTTCAAAATCGAGCGTGCCGAAAGCAGCGAGACCTCATGCTCGCCGCTCTTGCCGCCAAACAAAACGCCTACGCGAAGCTTCTTCCGTGCCATATCTCCCCAATCTCAACTTTAAAGTCTCACGCAGGAGCGGCCTGTGCGTCGCCCTGAACCGCATCCCCGAACCTCGCTCGGCAACGCCCCCCAAAAATCCTGTCAAGCCCCCAGGGACCCAGAAAACAACCCAAACAATTGAAAACAAGCAGGATAAAACTTTGGAAAACGTGGCATAGTGACCCTATTCACTTCTTTACAATTGAGATAGGGCTTCAACTCAACTACGGACTCAATCTTCTACTCGCAAAGCCAATTGAATTGATGCTTTGTACTGAAATCGCATCTAAGCCAAACGTTTTGAATACTTTGCCAGTAAAGTCCCTGGATGGAATACTTTACAGACACTTGTTTCCGTAACTGTGGCAAGCAGAGACCTTACAGAATAAGGGGGGGAGGGGGGATACCTCCCTCCCCCCTCCCATCCCAGCTACACGTTGAACTTGAAGAACAGAATGTCTCCATCCTTCACGACATACTCCTTACCCTCGGAGCGCAGCAGCCCAGCCTCTTTCACTGCCTGCTCGCTGCCTAGGCGGAAGAGGTCTTCGCAAGCGTAGCAATCCGCCTTGATGAACCCGCGCTCGAAGTCCGAGTGGATCACGCCCGCAGCTCCAGGAGCCTTTGTCCCGCGCTTGATCGTCCATGCGCGAACCTCCTGCACGCCGGACGTGAAGTACGTAATCAGGCCCAGCAGTCGATACGCCGCATGGATCAGCCGGTTTAGACCAGCCTCTTCCAGCCCTGCTGCTTCCAGGAACTCGGTGCGCTCCGCAGGCTCGAGTTGCGCGATCTCGGCTTCCATTGCGCCGCAGATGCGAACTACCTCGCTGCCCTCTTCGGCAGCGCGCTGCTCTACTAACTTCGTGTACTCGTTGCCACCGACGATCCCGTCCTCGTCGACGTTGGCGACATACAACTGCGGCTTCATGGTGATGAGAAAGAGGTCGCGCGCGACTAGCCGTTCGTCGTCGGTAAGGTCAGCCGTGCGCGCCGGCTTACCCGCATTCAGCACCTCGATCAGCTTCATGATGGTGGACAGCTCGGACTTCTGCGCCGCGGTCGCCGACGAACTCTTCGCTGCCTTCTCTGCCTTCGTACGGCGCTTCTCCACCGTGTCCAGATCGGCCAGCAGCAGCTCCGTATTGATGATGTCGATGTCGTGCAGCGGGTTCACGCCGCCCGCGACATGAATCACCTCAGCATCCTCAAAGCACCGCACCACATGCAGAACCGCATCCGTCTGGCGGATGTGGCTGAGGAACTGGTTGCCCAGGCCCTCGCCCTTGCTCGCGCCCTCCACGATGCCGGCGATGTCCACAAACTCCATCGTCGTCGGAACGATGGAGTTCGGCTTCACCATGGTCACGATGCGATCCATGCGCGCATCCGGCACGGGCACAATCCCGACATTGGGATCGATGGTACAGAACGGGTAGTTCGCGGCTGCAGCCTTGGCGGCAGTAAGCGCGTTGAAGATGGTGGACTTGCCGACGTTCGGCAGCCCGACGATTCCGCAATTCAGGGGCATGATTCAGAGATCCTTTTCCCCTCTATTGGAACATGCGCGCCAGATCGCTGCAGCTCTCGCGTGAGTCGTGAGTTCTGCACCACTATTGATGAGGAGCGGCGGGCCGCTGCCTCATGCCCGAATGCTCCGCGCCATCGAGCTGCTGGGAACGCAGGTGGGTCCGTATGTACATCCGTAGCTGCTGACCCAACCCTGTTGCGGGTTGCGCTGAGGGTGTTACAGCTAGGTTTCGTGCTGCACTCCGAACGAGGGTAGAGCAGGGAGCCTGTGCGGCCTCCCGGAACGGCTAATCAGATACCCTCTCCCATGGTCATGTAATCGGATCTGGCGAGTTGCTCGGTGCGGTATTGAGCGCTTTCTTCCTGCTCGGCCATCAGGGCTCTGGCGGGTTCCTGACGGACGGCCTGTTGCAGCTCGCCGTCGAGGCGCTCCATCCGCGTCTTGAGGGACTTCACCTCATCGCCCAGCGCGATGATGATGTCGGAGAGTGGGTCGTTGATTTCGCGGGGATCGGTGATCAACACGCGCTTGCCCTTTTGGTAGACGATGTGCGCGGGAACGCCGACTACGGTCGAATCCGGCGGTACGTCGCGCAGCACCACGGATCCAGCTCCGACACGAGAGTTCTCCCCGATGGTGATGTTGCCCAGGATATTTGCGCTGTTGCCGACGAAGACGCCATCGCGCAGCGTGGGATGGCGTTTGCCTCCGGCCTTTCCGGTGCCGCCGAGCGTGACGCCCTGGTAGAGCGTGACATCGTCTCCGACGATTGCCGTTTCGCCGACGACCACGCCCATTCCATGATCGATGAACAGCCGCCGACCGATCTCCGCCCCGGGATGGATTTCAATGCCCGTCCAGAAGCGCGTGACCTGGGACATGATCCGCGCGAGTAATTTGAAGTCCCTGCGCCACAGCCAGTAATGGATGCGATGGGCCCAGACGGCGTGCAGGCCTGGATAGCAGAGCAACACCATCAGCAGCGAGGACGCTGCAGGATCGCGCTCGAGGACAACCCGGGTGTCTTCGCGGATGGATTCAAAGAGGTTCATAAGGCGATGGGGGACGTCTTGGTATCCAGCGCTTCCTGGCGCAGGGTGTCGAAGAGGGCGGAGGAGAGATAGCGCTCGCCGCTGTCGGGGAGGATCACGACGATCAGCTTACCAGCGTTCCTGGGCTCGCGCGCGAGCTGGAGGGCGGCATGCACGGCTGCACCGGCGGAGATGCCGACCAGCAGGCCTTCTTCTTTGGGCAGTCGCCGCGCTGTGGCGATGGCATCGTCGTTGGAGACCTGAATGATCTCGTCGATGAGCTCGGTTTTGAGCACGGAGGGCACGAAGCCGGCGCCGATGCCCTGGATCTTGTGCGGGCCGGGCTTGCCGCCCGAGAGGACGGGGCTGTCGGTGGGTTCGACGGCAACGGTCCAGAAGCCGGGCTTTTTGGATTTGATGTATTCGCTGACGCCGGTGAGAGTGCCGCCGGTGCCTACGCCCGAGACGAGGATGTCGGCGGTGCCGTCGGTGTCGTTCCAGATCTCGGGGCCGGTGGTGTCGAAGTGGATCTGCGGGTTGGCGGGATTGTTGAACTGCTGCAGGATGTAGCCATGCGGGGTTTCGTTGAGAATCTCTTCTGCCTTGGCGATGGCGCCCTTCATGCCGTTGGCGCCGGGGGTGAGGACGATCTTCGCTCCGAAGGCCAGCAACAGGATGCGGCGTTCGGCGCTCATGGTGTCGGGCATGGTGAGGATGAGGGTGTAGCCCTTGACCGCGGCGGCAAAGGCCAGCCCGATGCCGGTGTTGCCGCTGGTGGGTTCGATGAGTACGGTTTCGCCGGGTTTGATCTTGCCTTCGCGTTCCGCGGCTTCGATCATGGCAAGACCGATGCGGTCCTTGACGCTGCTCACTGGATTGGAGCTCTCCAGCTTGGCCACCACGCGGGCTCCACAGCCTGCCGTAACACGGTTCAACTGGACCAGGGGTGTATGGCCGATCAGCTCGGTGACGCTTGCAGCTATCTTCATGGGTGCCTTCTCAACTTTCTATGTTGTTGTGCTGGGACGATCCGGAGAAAAAGGTTAGAAGCCGTAGGAGATGCCGAACGCGACGCGGGCGCGGGCATCCAGATTCAGGCCGCCGCCGACATTGCCGCCCGCTTGCAGAACGCCCACATCCACGTTGAGTTTGTACTTAGGCGAAGGGACGATGCGCACGGCGTAGACCTCCGAGGTCGGAATATCCAACGCCGAAGCCTGACCAACCTTGATGCGCTGCGGCTGCTGCGAGATCTCGGCGCCCACGATGATGGTGCTCTTGCTGGGGCCGGTGAACACCAAGGCCAGCGCGCCAAAGCCGCGTGCCGTAAAGCTGGGAGCGTTGCCGCCCAGGCCCCACAGCGAGGCATTGGTGCCGCGCACGCCGGCGCTGAGCAGCAGCGGAACCTTCTTGGTCTGGGTGACGGTCTTGGTCGCCACTAAATAGACGTCGCCGTTCTTTGTGGTTTGTGCGCTGGACCCTGTTGTTTCTGCGCTGGCCCCGTCGTACGCATCGTGGTCGTTGGTGCGGAAGATTCCGCCCACGGCGATCGCCGGAACCCACTTGGTATGGAAGGCGTTCTCTGAAACGATGGTCGCCTTGCCGTGGATGATGCTGAAGTCGGAGGACCATAGGTTCGCGTAGGATGGGCCGGCGTGAACCTCGCTGGTGTAGCCGACTTCAAAGCGCTTGGCAAAGCCTTCGGTGATGGAGACGGTGCTGAAGTCGCCGATCACTGGCCCGCCGGCCAGAAAGTGATACGCGACGGAGGGTTTTCCAAGGCCATTGACGGGAGAGGCGGAGGTGTAGGCGAGCGGCGTAACGAAGACTCCCGTGGGACCCTCATAGCCTAGGCTCTGTGCCTGCGCCGTGGTTGTGGCAAAGGAAAGGCCTATGAGCAGGATCGGTGCAACCCACTTCCAGTGGGCAACATGGGAATCAAAAGAACGTATAAAGGTGTTCATTTAAACTTTCTCCTTGTGTGGTGTTTCGCAATGGGGCCAACAGGCAGAACGAGGTGTCTACAGCGCCGCCTGAGACGTGACAGCCGATAAGCCGACTAGGACAGGACGAATATGTAGAGGCATTGCGCCGAAAGACGGAGTAGCTCGACTGGCGCTAGCTCAGATGACTTGTGGGGAAATATTACGAGCGACAACAACAGCGAGCATCCGCGCGTAAAGACACGCTGGACAGCTCAAGCCGAAATGTCAATTCGTTATATTGCATTTTTTGAACATATCACATACTCAATTAATAATTAGAACAATAATGAAGTTTCCAACAACTAATTTCGCCATTATATGGCCCGAGGCGGGGCCATATATTTTGGGAGTTCCCCAAATCTGTAGCAATGTGCTGGGCGTCTTGTCTGCAATGTAGATGGAGCCGATGCCCCGGTGGAAGTTAGGGTGCTGAAGCCGATGAAATGGAAGGGCTGATGTCCAATAAGGCCAGGCCATCAAGAATCGCCGAGGTTGATTAGGAGCTTGGCCAGTCGAAGGGGGTCATATATTGGCTCCTTTCGAGGTAGGGGTGTGGTAAGGCGTCGAACGTCGCTCCATCTTATAGCGTGTCATTAGGCGGTTGTTTCGACCGCAAAGCGCAGAGAGTTGTCCATCCTTCGATAGAGCGCCTCCACCGCATCCAACAGCGCGAAGATCTCTTCTTCAAGTTGGTTTAAGCCCTCGGTGCTCTTCTGTTGCGCTGCCGCTATCACCGACTCGAAGCGCTTGGCGATCAGCCCGGACTGAATGAAGTGCTGATTAAAATTCGCAAAAACGGCGCTATCCGTTGGTGCTTCAATGCCCCGTGTGATCAGCAGCGCACGAGCACTGCACAGGCTGATGGCGTACAGCGTATCCGCGTCCTGCGACTCGCCTGAGCGAAACTCTTCGCGCAAATGCCTAGCACTCTTAATGTCGACCTCAATGAGGTCGAAGAGTCCCGCCGAGCACTCGCCCACACCCTTTCCAACCAGCGAGAAAGACTCCTTTGCGCCCCAGTCGTAATAGTAGCTCTGGTCTACGCTGAAGTCTGGAATAGCTCGGAAGCGATCGATAATGGCCCGCAGTTCCTGCGTGCCGTCTCCGTCCACATAGTCCGCAAAGGATGAATAGCTATCTTTCTTCACTAGCCATAGCTGTAGAACTTCATGCACAAACTCGGGCAGATCGCGCGCGCTCACGCGATCGATCTGCCGCGCCAGACGAGCCTTGCCCTCTCCAGTCTCAGCCCCTGCCACGACCATGTACGCAGGGAACATCTGCTGCTCTCTGCGCCCGACGTTGCCGAAGAAACCGAGATCGGCGAGCATGTGCTGTCCGCAGGTATTCGGGCAGCCGGAGAGATTGAGCCGAAAGTCCGGAATCTGGTTGAGATCCAGATCGGAGTTCTTCAGCCTCTCCGCTGTTGCAGTCAGCGCTCCTTTTGAAAGGCAGATGCCGAGCTTGCAGGTATCCGCTCCAGTGCAGGCGATTGAATTTCCCACCAGGCGCGGACCCGATGCAAGCTCCGTCAACTCTCGCACCAAATGGAAAATATTCGCCAGATAGCTTTCCGGAATATTGCGCAGTCGAAGATTCTGGCCAAACGTGGCGCGCAGCACGTGGTCGCCAAAAGGCGCAAGAAAGTCTGCTAGACGAATGGCATCTTCGTTCTTTAGATTGCCGAGAAAGATTGGAACTATTACCGAAAGCAACCCTGGCTGCTTCTGCGCTTCGACAAAGCTCTTTCTCCACTGCTCAAACTCAGAGGAGTGATCAAACTCGGGCGCAACGGGTGGAAGCGTACTGGACTGCGGCACTTCTTCCAGAACTAATGCGGGAGAATTCTCCGTACGGACACGTTGCAACTGCTCCTCGTACAACTCCCGAAAGCGCTCTTCGCCGAGCGTATTCCACAAGAATCGCAAGCGCGCTGCGTGGCGATTCTTGCGATTGCCATGCCCGTCGAAGAGTCGCTTGATGGCGGTGGTTACAAGGTAAACATCCTCGGCGGGAATAAAGTCGTGCAGTAGGTGCCCGACCTCCGGCCTCGTCCCCAGTCCGCCAGCAACAAAGACCCGGAATCCCCTTTCTCCATCGCGAAGCTGCGCAATGAAACCGAGATCGTTGAACTCAGCGTAAGAGCTGTCTGCGGTCGAGTTGGAAAAGGCGATCTTGAACTTGCGCGGCAGCAGCCATGAATCGGGCTCGGCAATCAACCTGCTGGTCAACGCAAATGCGTAAGGGCTTGGATCAAAGATCTCATCGACCCCGACACCAGCATCCGGGGAGACCAGAACGTTGCGAACCGTGTTTCCGCCTCCACCGCGCGCAGCAAGTCCAACCTGTAGCAACTCACGCATCACTGGGAGAACATTCTCGAGCGCAATATCGTGAACCTGGAACTCCTGCCGCGTTGTGACGTGAATCGCCGGGCTGCCGTAATGCGCGGATATCTCTGCAATGATCCGCAATTGGCGCGGTGTGAGTGCGCCACCCGTTGTACGAATGCGCACCATATAGCTGCCATCCGTGCGCTGCTCATAGCAACCGAAAGGAACTCGGCGTACCTTCAGCGTGGCGGCATCAATTTCGCCACTTCGATAGCGCTCAATGTAAGAATCGAGCTCTTCGAGTTCAGCCGGAAGGCTGTCTGGAATCTTATAAAACATGCGCTTTCTCCTATTCAAACAATCGGCAACACCTATCTAGGACTGTGGGCGGTGTCGACCACAAATTTGCAACACAATGCCATGTTGCCGTGCGACCTTCAAGAGGCGCAGAAATAAATTTCTCAACTACATGCGTCCGGCCGCAGGAACCACTATGGTCACAATCGCGATCTCCGTCCTGTGCTTCCCGATTTTCGCTCACTACTGTGCAACGAAATCCGAAAGCATGAATGGTGGGTGCGCGAAACGATTTCACTTTATGTTCTAAGAGGGATTGCGCCGGCGAAAGAATGGCGGACTCTTTGTGGAAAGTTATTGATTTATTGGAGCACCGGGCGGGAATTGAACCCGCGAATACTGGTTTTGCAGACCAGCGCGTTAGCCACTTCGCCACCGGTGCTCATTGTTCCGCAGCGCCTC
>Ga0224534_1001862_pt1 | contig 10541 bp, 7 predicted proteins | sample 714E12024metaG_FD_172012 | JGI IMG/M metagenome (GOLD analysis project Ga0224534, IMG submission 172012) | Peat soil microbial communities from Stordalen Mire, Sweden - 717 E1 20-24 | ecosystem: Environmental > Terrestrial > Soil > Wetlands > Peat | place: Sweden: Norrbotten County, Stordalen... | reverse complement strand
ATACCGCGGCGATCCCGCCCCTTCTCATGCTGGCCTCATTTCCCGAGCGTAAGGTGAGCTGGTTCGCCTGATGCGATGGGGCCAGGCGCTCGACAGGGTGTTCGGGAATTGCTATTTTGAGGAGTCGCGGGAATCGCGACCGATGTGAACAGAAGGAGAAGATTATGACCGATAATTCGGTGTCTCGAAGGTTGTTCATGGCAGCCGCCGCCGTGGCTCCGGCGGCGCCCGCCCTGCTGGCCGCGGACACCTCGGACAGAATCAGGATATTCGACCCGCCACCCGCAAGGATCCGGATACTGTGTACACGTATCGGACAAACAGCCAGCTTCACGCCGGCGGAGATGGAACAGCTCAAGGCCGCGGGCAAGAACAACGTTGAGATCTTCATGCCTGCCACCGCCGAGGAAATGAACAAGCTGCTGCCCGAGTGCGACGTGGTTTTCGGCCAGCTCAACGCGGCCACGCTGGCGAAAGCGAAGAACTTGAAGTGGGTACAGAACCTGGAAGCCGGACTAGAGAGGGAGATGTTCCCAGAGCTGGTGGCCCATCCTTGTGCCATGACAAACATGGCGCGGATGTACGCGCCGGCCCTCGGGGAGACGGCCATGGCGATGCTGTTGGCCCATACGCGCGGGATCCAGCGGTACTACATTCCGCTGTACGACAAGAAGGAGTGGAAGCCCGTGCGGGATCTGGTGGAGATCGGGGGCAAGACCATGGGCATCGTGGCCCTGGGCGGCCTGGGGCAGGCCACGGCCAAGATCGCACACTACGGCTTCGACATGAAGATTCTGGCCGTGGATATCAAACCTATGGCAAAGCCGGTCTTCGTCGACACGCTGCGCGAGCCGGAGTGGCTCATGGAGATGGTCCCGCAGGTGGACGTACTGGTCTGCTGCTGCCCCAACACACCGGTGAGCCGGGGGATGATCAGCGATAAGGTGTTCCGGGCAATGAAGAAATCGGCGTACTTCCTGAACATGTCCCGCGGACCGCTGGTGGACGAGAACGCACTCGCCTCGGCCCTGAAGGAAGGCCGGATCGCCGGCGCCGGCTCGGACCCAGGGCCCGTCGAGCCATATCCACCGACTGGCGTTCTCTGGGGTTGCCCGAACATGATATTCACGCAACATAGCGGTGGATACTCACCCGAACGCCAGATCCGTCACATAGGGCTGCTCGCGGAGAACGTCCGCCGTTACGCGCACGGCTTGCCGCTCATGAACGTGGTGGACAAAGAGCGCGGTTACTGATCCGCGAACCGGCCTTAGCGAGGCAAAGCGGCATACGTCTGCGGCGGGGCGCTGCCCCTGGCGTGGCGCGAAGCTCCTTTAAACACACTACGGGCTGCGCTATATCACCCAGAAGCACCGCCGGACCGGCTCCAACTTCCTGATAACACTAAGCGGTTCTTTGGAACGCGAGGTGCACCGTTATACTGGTTCAAGAGCGCTTTTATGTTTCGATTCGATCGAAACGGTTGCGCGTAAGAACAGACTCAATTCTCCGGACGCGGTGGAGGCGTTAAACGCGGCTGCGTTCGGACCAAAGGCGGATACCGAAAGACATGCAGGCAACTAAGCCCTCTCGCAAGAAAATGAACCAGAGGACCCAGCCTCTGGACGTATTTTTTACCCCCAAGAGCGTCGCCGTAGTCGGCGCCACCGAGACCCAGAACACCGTCGGCCGGACCTTGCTCTGGAACCTGGTCACCAGCCCGTTTGGCGGCACTGTCTACCCCGTCAATCCCAAGCGGTCCAATGTTCTGGGCGTGAAAGCCTACAAATCGATCACGGACATTCCGGAGCAGGTGGATCTGGCGGTGATTATCACTCCGCCTCCATCGGTGCCGGGGATCATCCGCGAGTGCGGCGAGAACGGTGTCCGCGCCGCGATTGTCATCTCGGCCGGATTCAAGGAGATCGGCGCCGAAGGCGCGGCCCTTGAGCGGCGCGTGCTGGAAGAGGCGCAGGCGGGCAAGGTCCGTGTAATCGGCCCCAATTGCCTGGGTGTGATGGCCCCGCTTACGGGCATGAACGCCACCTTCGCCACCGCCATCGCGCGGCCCGGCTCGGTGGGGTTCATCAGCCAGAGCGGCGCGCTTTGCACCGCGGTCCTGGACTGGAGTCTCAAGGAAATGGTGGGTTTCAGCGCGTTCGTCTCCATCGGCTCGATGGTGGACGTGGGTTGGGGCGACCTGATTTACCACCTCGGCAACGACCCCAAGACGCGCTCGATTGTCATCTACATGGAAAGCATTGGCAATGCGCGGGCTTTCCTCTCGGCCGCGCGCGAAGTGGCGCTCAACAAGCCCATCATCGTCATCAAGCCCGGCCGCTCGGCTGCCGCCGCCAAGGCCGCCGCGTCGCACACCGGGTCGCTTACGGGCAGCGATGAAGTGCTGGAAGCCGCCTTCCGCCGCAGCGGCGTTCTGCGCGTCAACAACATTGCCGACCTCTTCTACATGGCCGAAGTCCTCTCCAAACAGCCCAGCCCCAAGGGCCCGCGCCTGACCATCGTCACCAACGCCGGAGGCCCGGGCGTGCTGGCCACCGACGCCCTCATCATGGGCGGCGGCGAACTGGCCGAGTTGTCGCCCGAAGCCATGGAAGCCTACAACGCGGTGCTTCCGGCTACGTGGAGCCACAACAATCCCGTCGATATCATCGGCGACGCTTCTCCCGAGCGTTATGCCAAGGCCCTCGAGATTGCCGGTAAGGACCCCAACAGCGACGGCATGCTGGTGATCCTCACGCCGCAGGCCATGACCGATCCCACCCAGATCGCGGAGCAGCTCAAGCCGCTGGCCAAGCAGGAAGGCAAGCCGCTGCTGGCAAGCTGGATGGGCGGTGTGGATGTGGCTGCCGGCGAGGAAATTCTCAACCGCGCCAACATCCCCACCTTCCCGTACCCCGATACCGCCGCCCGCGCCTTCAATTACATGTGGCAATACAGCTACAACCTGAAGGCGCTGTACGAAACCCCGGCCATGCCGGAAGATTCCGCCGATTGGACCCCCGACCGCAAGCTCACCGAAGACATCATCCAGAAAGCCCGCGGCGAAGGGCGCACCATCCTCACGGAGTTCGAATCCAAGGAGGTGCTCGCCGCTTACGGGATTCCCGTCGCCAAGACCATCATCGCGGCCGACGCCGCCGCCGCGGTGAAAGCTGCCGGCGAAATAGGCTACCCGGTGGTCCTCAAGATCTACTCCGAAACCATCACCCACAAGACCGATGTGGGCGGTGTGCAGTTGAACCTAGGCAGCGCCGAGGCCGTCGATCGCGCCTTCCGCGCCATCCAGACCTCCGTCACCGAGAAGGTTGGCGCGCAGCATTTCCAGGGCGTGACGGTGCAGCCCATGGTTAAGCTCAAGGATGCCTACGAGCTGATTATCGGCTCCAGCCTCGATCCGCAGTTCGGCCCCGTGCTGTTGTTCGGCACCGGCGGTCAGCTTGTGGAAGTGTTCAAGGATCGCGCTCTCGGGCTGCCGCCGCTGAATAGCACGCTGGCGCGCCGCATGATGGAACAGACCAAGATCTACAAGGCCCTGAAGGGCGTTCGCGGGCGGAAGCCGGTGGACCTGGCGGCGCTCGAAGTGCTCATGGTGCGCTTCAGCGCGCTGGTGGCCGAGCAACACTGGATCAAGGAAATCGATATCAACCCGCTGCTGGCCTCTCCCGACGGGCTGATCGCGCTCGACGCGCGTGTGGTGGTGTACGGCCCCGAGGTCTCGCAAGACCAGATTCCGATGACCGCCATCCGCGCCTATCCCGCCCGCTACGTGTCGCCCTGGACCATGAAGGATGGGGGTGTGGTGACCATCCGTCCCATCCGGCCGGAGGATGAGCCAGCCATCGCGCGGTTCCACGAGACGCTCTCCGAGCGCAGTGTGTACCTGCGCTATTTTCATCTCATGAACCTCGAGCAGCGCATCACGCACGAACGCCTGACGCGCATCTGCTTCATCGACTACGATCGCGAAATGGCTCTCGTCGCGGAGCGCCGCAACCCCGAGACCGGCGATTCGGAAATCCTGGGAGTGGGCCGCATGAGCAAGATCCATGGCACCACCGATGGGGAAGTCGCCGTACTGATCAGCGACCACTACCAGGGCCGCGGGCTCGGCAAGGAACTGCTTGCCCGGCTGCTCATCATCGGCGCCAATGAGAAGCTCACCAGGCTGGTAGCCGATATTCTGCCCGACAATCGCGACGTGCTGCGGCTCTGCGAAAAGCTCGGGTTCTCGCTGAAGCACTCGCCGGAAGACCAAGTGGTCCACGCCGAATTCAAGCTGTAGCGGGCGGGTGATCTCGCCTGCTGACCTGAAATCTCCATATCAAACGCCGGCCCGCCCGGTTGCCGAAGTATGGATTATGACTCATACTGGTAGGTATGAAAGTCGGCGAGCGTGGGCAGGTCACCATACCGAAGGAAATCAGGGACCGCTTCGGGCTGCGCCCCAACGCCGAGGTGGAGTTCCACCTGGTCGACGGGTCGATCGTTCTCAAGAAGGCGCCGCGGAAGCTGGCGCTCAGGAAGTGGAAGGGACACTGCAAGGAGAACTTCTCCGCTCTCGGGTATTCGTCCGTGGACAAGTTTATTGATGACGTTCGTGGCCGATGATCACGGCCATAGACACCAACGTACTGCTGGATGTCCTGATTCCCAACGAGAAGTTCTTTGAGCTTTCGTTGCGTGCCATCGAGGAAGCGGCCGGCGAGGGATCCTTGGTGGTCTGCGACGTGGTCTACGCCGAGCTTTGTGTTCAGTTCACCACCCAGCGCGGGTGCGACGAGTTTTTGGAAAGCAATGAGATTCGCGTCGAACCGCTCAGCCGGGCTGCTCACTTCCTGGGCAGCAGGATCTGGCTCTCGCATAGGCGGCAAGGCGGGCCACGGTCGCAGATCCTGCCGGACCTTTTCATCGGGGCACACGCTATGACACAGGCAAACCGGTTGCTTTCGCGCGACCGCGGCTTCTATCGAAAACTGTTCCCGAAGCTGAGCGTCATCGACCCGGCTCGCGGCGGCCCGGCGGCCGAGACAGAACGGGAGAGGCCATGACTCCTCAACGCGCCGTTCCCACGGTGGTCATTGTGGGCAGGCCCAACGTAGGAAAGTCCACCCTTTTTAATCGCATCACGGGACAGCGGCGCGCTATCGTCGGCGACGAGCCGGGGATCACGCGCGACCGCATGCATGGGTTTGCCGAGCACCACGGCCTCCGCTTCGAGGTGATCGATACCGGCGGCATCGTGGTCCATGACCAGGAATACATCCCGGCGCAGATCCTGCACCAGGCCGAGGTGGCGCTCGACCAGGCCTGTCACATCATCTTCCTGGTGGACGGCCGCGGCGAAATCACCGGCGCCGACCGCGACTTGGCCCAGATGCTCAAGCGCCTCGGCAAGCCGGTCACCCTGGCGGTCAACAAGATCGATACCGCCGAGCGCGACAACCTGGCTCACGAGTTCCACCGCCTGGGAATCGCGGATGTCTTCCCGGTTTCCTCCGAGCACGGCATCGGGATCGACGCGCTGCTCGACCATGTCACCACCGGCTTCCCCGCCGCCAGTGAGGAGGCCGAGCCAGCCGAACAGGGCATCAAGGTCGCCATCATCGGGCGTCCCAACGTGGGCAAATCGACGCTGCTGAACGCCCTCACCGGGCAGGAGCGCGCCATCGTTTCGCCCATCCCCGGCACCACCCGCGACGCCGTGGATGAGAAGGTCACGCGCGACGGCACGGACTACCTGTTCGTCGATACCGCCGGCATCCGCCGCAAGAGCAAGACCGTTCTCATGGCCGAGAAGATGAGCGTGGTGATGGCCCGGCGCCACATCCGCATGGCGCACGTGGTGCTGCTGGTGCTGGATTCGACCGAGGGCGTGGTGGGGCTCGACTCCACCATCGCCGGGTATGCCCACGAGGGCGGCCGCGCGCTGATCGTCTGCGTCAACAAGTGGGACCAGATGAAAGGGCAGGCGGGCCAAAAGAAGCACGAGTTCGAGCGCGCGGTCCGGGACCAGTTCAAGTTCCTGGATTACGCGCCCATTGTGTTCCTCTCGGCCCTCACCGGCGCGGGCGTGGCCCCGCTATTCCGGCTGATCCGCGAGGTGTACGAGTCGGCTTCGCGGCGCATCTCCACCGGCGAATTGAACCGCTTCCTGGAGCATCTCCACTTCGAAGAGCGCAAGATCTTTTACATCACGCAGCACTCCATCCGGCCGCCCGCGTTCGCGGTATTCACCGATCGCGGCGGGCCGCTGCATTTCTCGCACCAGCGCTACCTGGTCAACCAGCTCCGGCGGCGATTCGATTTTCGCGGCACTCCCATTTCCCTCGAGACGCGAGCCAAGGGCACGGCGCGGAAGCGGTAGCCGGCGCGTTTGCCTTTTCCCGGCTCTCGCCTTTAGACTGGAGTAGCAGTATCATGAACTTTTCAAACCCTATTTCAGGAGGGCGGCCATATGTGGAATAAACGCCGGGAAGAGGAACCGCCAAGGCCTTTTAACCCGCCGAGTCCAGCTCCAGTGGCGCCAAAACCCATAGAAGCGAAGAAGGAGGTTACACCTGTGTCCAGCACGCCCATCGGGAGGTTCGAGCCGGAGAATCGCGTGAGTGCGGCTACTATCGGGAAGGCCGTCAAGATTGTTGGCCAGATCTACAGCAAGGAAGACCTGTACGTCGATGGTGAAATCGAAGGCACGGTGGAAGCGCTGGAGCACAAGCTTACCATCGGGCCCCACGGCACCGTGCACGCCGGCATCAAGGCGCGAGAGGTGGTAGCCCTCGGGAACATCACGGGCAACGTGGAAGCTTCCGACAAAATCGAGATTCACAAGGAGGCCAAGCTGGTGGGCGATATCCGTACCTCCCGCATCATCATCGAGGATGGGGCCTATTTCAAGGGCAGCATCGATATCGTGAAGCCCGAACCGGCCAAGCCGCCGGCCAAGCCAACTCCCCCCGCGCACGCCCCCGCGCCGGCCGCTGCCGCCAGCCCGGCGGCGCTTCCGTTCGGCGCTCCGGAAGTCAAACGGTAAGCCGCCGAGGGCCTCGATGGAGCTTCCAGGACCGCTGAAGGGAATGCTGGGCGCACCCCGCGGTGCGCCGCTGGCGAACGGGCCGGTCAGGCCCGCCGGTTCGGGCCGCCCGCTGTATTCTGGGTGGCACACGGGTGGCGGCGCGGCCAACGCCGTGCGGCCCAGCCGGGGTCTGGAGGAGTTCTTCGGCTACATTCACGGCCAATCGGGCCTCACCATTCTCGATCTCGGAGCCGCCAGCCAGCAGAACGTCAGTTTCATCACCGGCCTGGGCCACCGCCTCTATTCCGAGGACTTCCTCCGGATTCTCGGCGAAACCTTCGGCGAAAACGGGGCCTCCGAACAATCCAACCCGGGCCGTATCGAGTACTTCCTGCGCCAGACGCTGGATCATCCCCCCGCCCACTTCGATGGCGTCTTGATCTGGGACGTCCTGGAGTATCTCGCGCCCGCCTTGCTGAATGCCGTGGTCGAGCGGCTCCACAGAACCGTGCGCCCCAGGAGCTACATGCTGGCCTTCTTCCACTCCGACGACAAGCTCGAAGCCGTGCCGTCGTACACCTTTCGCATTCAGCAAATGAACGCGCTCGAAGTAGTGCGGCACGGCATGCGCCGTCCCGCGCAGTTGTTCAACAACCGGAGTCTCGAGAAACTCTTCGGGCGTTTTGAATCCGCAAAGTTCTTCCTGACGCGAGAGCGCCTGAGGGAAGTCATCATCAAGGCTTGAAAAAAGGTGGCGCGGCCGGCCAAGCCCTCGAAAGCCGACCCCTACTCCGGATTCAGCACTCGCACCTCACCCAGCCCCAGCTCGCGAATGCCCGCCTCGATCTTCGCGCGGTCTCCCACCACCACCCAGATCAGATGGTTGGGTTGAACCACTTCCTGGGCGGACTTTGCGATGTCGGCCAGCGTCAGCGCGCGCACTTTTCCGGCGTAGGTCTGGTAGTAGTCTTCCGGCAGATCGTACTCGACCAGATCTTCGATCAAGCTCATGACGCGGTCCATGGTTTCGCGGGAGCCGGGCAGGCGCAGGGTCTCGCTGGCCTTCACCCGCGCCAGCTCCGCGTCCGTTGCCGGATGGTCCGCCAGGATGCCGCGCAGTTCCTTGCCGATCTCGGTCATCGACTCCTTGGTCTTATCGGTCTGAACGGCAGCATAGGCCAGGAATGGCCGCTGGCCGCGGGCGCTCATCAGCAGGGTCGACGCCCCATAAGCCCAGTGCTTGTCCTCGCGCAGGTTCATGTTCAGCCGGGCGCCGAAATCGCCTCCCAGAATGTTGTTCATGCTCTCGATGGACACCTCGGCGGGATTATTCTTAGGGGGCGCCACGTTGCCCGCCAGAATCAGCGACTGTTGAGCGCCCGGACGATCCATCAGGTACACCACGGACCGCTCCGGCAGAGGCACGGTGGCGACGTTCTTCCTGGGCGTCTCGCCCGGCGTCCAGGCGGAGAACAGCCTCTCGAGTTTGGGCCGCATCTCCCCAAGAGTCGTGTCTCCGACCACGATCAGCGTCGCGTGGTTGGGCTTGAACCAGGCGGCATGAAACCTGGCCATATCTTCGCGCGTGAGCTGGGAGACGCTGGCGGCGGTGCCCGAGCCCGTCCAGGGTTCCGAATAGGCGTGGCCCTTGCCGTAGATCAGGCCGGGGAGAACGCGCAGGGCCAAGGGCACGGGCTCGGTCTTTTCGCGCTCGATGGCGGCCAGTTGCTGCTTCTGCTCGCGCAGAAAATCGGCCTGCGGGAAGGATGGGTTCAGGGCCACGTCGGCGAAGATGTCGAGCGACGCATCCAGGTTGGTCTTGAGAGCCGAGAGGCGCGCGTCGATGCCATCCATGTTGGCGCCCACGCTCAAGTTGGCGCCGAGCTGCGCCAGTTGCTCGCCGATCTCGAGCGACGTGCGCGTCCTGGTGCCCTGGTCGAGTAATTTCGAAACCAGCGCCGCCGCGCCGGGGCGCCCCGTGGGCCCGGGCCCAGTGGGCACCCCCTGATCGGCGGCATAACCGGAATCCACCAGCAGGCTGAGACTGACCAGGGGGATCTCGTGCCGTTCGGCCAGCACCACCTTCAACCCGTTGGAGAGCGTGGTCCGCTCGAGCTTGGGCAGGCGCAGTTCCGGAGGCTGGCCAGTTGCGGGAGGCTGCTTGCGGTCCACGGCGGTGGTGGAAGCCTGGGGGTCGCCGAACGGAAACACCTCCGCGACATATTCGCCGTCGGACAACCAGCGTTTGGCGGCGGCCTGAACTTTGGCGGGCATGGCTTCGCGCTCGCGGCGCAGTTTGACCTGGTAAGCGGCTGCATCGCCCAGATAGGCCTGGCTCATGGCCAGCACGTCGGACTTTCCGCCGAACCCGCCGACGCGGTCCACCCCGCGGACAAAGTTGGCGAGGTACTGGGTGCGGACCCGCTGCACTTCCTGCGCGGTGGGCCCCTCGGCGAGGAAGCGCGCCATCTCCTCATCGATGGCCTTCTCCACCCGCGCCAACTCGACGCCCGGACGCGCCGTGGCCTGAATGACGAACTGGCCGCCGATTTCGCGCGGCTGAAGATAGGCCGACACATCGGTCGAAATCTGGTCGTCGTAAACCAGGCGCTTGTAGAGCCGCGACGTTCTCCCGTTCGAGAGCGCGTCGCTCACCATGTCGAGGTAGTCGCCGTCCTCGCTGCCGAACTCGGGAATGTTCCAAACCTTGTAAACGCGCGGTTGGGCCACGCGGTCCTGGTAGACGGCTTTGTGCGCCCCCGTCATCTTGGCGATCCAGACGCGCTGCCGGGAAACCGGAGGACCGGGCGGTATCTCCCCGAAATACGTTTCCACTTTCTTGCGGACGGTCTGTGGATCCACGTCGCCGGCCACCACCAGCACGGCATTGGAAGGGCCGTAGAACGTCTTGAACCACTCCTTGACGTCGTTCAAGGACGCCGCAGTCAGGTCTTCCATGGACCCCAGCGTGTTCCAGGAATACGGATGGCCGCTGGGGTAGGTGTCCTGTTGCATCAGTTCCTCGGCCAGGGCATAGGGCTCGTTTTCGTCCTGACGCTTTTCGTTCTGGACCACCCCGCGCTGCAAGTCGAGCGTCTTCTGGTCGATGGCGTTGACCATGTACCCCATGCGGTCCGATTCCATCCACAGCGTGTAATCCAAAGCGGAGACCGGCACGGTTTCGAAATAGTTGGTGCGGTCTTCGTTGGTGGTGCCGTTGAGGTCGGTGGCGCCGATACGCTCCATGGAGTCGATGTAGCGCCCATGGAAATGCTCGCTGCCGCCGAACATGAGGTGTTCGAACAGGTGGGCGAAGCCGGTCTTGCCGGGGTGTTCGTTCTTCGACCCGACGTGGTACCAGACGTTGACGGCCACGATGGGCGCCTTGTGGTCCTCATGGACGATCAAGGTGAGGCCATTTCCCAGAACGAATTTCTGGAACGGAATATCGACGTCCTGGGCGTAAGCCGCCAAAGACAGGAAAGCAAGTGTAAACAGCGCGCGACGC
>Ga0224534_1001861_pt1 | contig 10549 bp, 12 predicted proteins | sample 714E12024metaG_FD_172012 | JGI IMG/M metagenome (GOLD analysis project Ga0224534, IMG submission 172012) | Peat soil microbial communities from Stordalen Mire, Sweden - 717 E1 20-24 | ecosystem: Environmental > Terrestrial > Soil > Wetlands > Peat | place: Sweden: Norrbotten County, Stordalen... | reverse complement strand
CGTCCGTGCGACGGCCTGTCTACACGGTCAGTTTCGAGGAACCCGAGCCGCTGGAGCCACTTAGGTTGGCGTCACCGCCATAGGTGGCCGACACCGGGTACGAGCCCACTGCCAGGGCAGAGTCGGCGATTGTGCAAGTACCCTTGCCACCCGTGAGCGCCACCGTGCAGCTGGCAGAACCGACGTGCACCGTCACAGTCTCGGCATTAGGCACTGCCTCGCCATAGTGGGTCGCGGCAGTGACGGAAAAGACCGACGCCGATTCATGGCCGTAAGTGACACTGGTCGGTGACTCCGAGACCGTGGTGCTCGTGGCGTCCCTGTTAACCGTCAGTTTCGAGACACTCGTCCCATTAGAGCCGCTCAGGTTGGCGTCACCGACATAGGTGGCTGATACCGGGTACGAGCCCACGGCCAAGGCGGTGCTGGTGATCGTGCAAGTCTCCTTGCCGCTCTTCAGCACGACTTTGCACGTGACCGAACCGACTGTCACTGTCACCGTCTCGCCGTCGGGCGCTGTCTCGCCATAGTGGGTGGTGACGGCGACTGAGAAGACCGACGCTGTCTCGTTGCCGTAGATGACACTGGTGGGTGACTCCGAGACCGTGGTGCTCGTGGCGTCCTTGCTCACGGTCAGCTGCGAGAGGCTCGCGCCGCTGGACCCACTCAGGTTGGCGTCGCCTCCGTAGGCGGCCGACACCGGGTACGAGCCCACCGCCAAGGCGGTGTTGGCGATCGTGCAAGTTCCCTTGTCGCTCTTCAGCACGACTTTGCAGGTGACAGAACCGACTGTCGCCGTCGCCGTGTCACCGTTAGGCACTGGCTCGCCATAGTGGGTTGCGACGGTGACTGAAAAGACCGACGCCGATTCGTGGCCGTAAGTGACACTGGTCGGTGACTCGGAGGCCGTGGTGCTCGTGGGGAGCTGTCGCTCGAAGTACCCGAAAGCATCGATCAGGAGGTTGATCGTCGCACCGTGGCTGTTGTAGATCTCCACGCTGCCAGTGCCCCCCGTGTCTGCGACCGTGAAGTTCGGGACCGCTTGGGATCCGTGCGCGGCCCAGTTCACATCAGAGGCAACCGGCACTGTCGAGTCCGACGAAGGGTAGACGGTGAGATAACCCGGAGTGCCGCTCGGGACGACCGTGACGTTGGTCGCCACGGCAGCAGCAGTCGTTGGGATCCCGCTGACGGCGGTGGAGAGGTTGAACTTCTCCGAGGTGTTCGCTGCGCTTGGCGTCCCGTTGGTGGGCACACGAGTGTCAGTGAGGCGAACCGGGGTGATCGGCACGAAGGCTGAGCCGGTGCCCCCCGTGCCGGTGTAGTAGCCGTCCACGTCGATGTCCACCTTCACCGTGCCGGTGTGGTTGTAGACCTCTATCCGACCATAGGTGCCGACTCCGACCGTCACGCGGTTCGCGACGACCTGGTCAGTCACAAAGTTGACGTTCGATGCGGTCGGCATGGTCACCCCTGCCGGGTAGACGGTGAGAAAGCTCGTCTTCGTCCCTAGGGCAGCAGTCGCGTTGACGACAACGGCGGTCGCGTTGGCAGGGACGGCGGTGGCGGTCCCCGTCACTGTGACGGCTTGACTCGTGTTCGGCCCTATCGCGGTACCAGACGCCAGGGTGCCAAGAGCACGCACGGGGGAGAGCGAGTTGTACAGACCGCGGCTGTTGACCAACGGAGCGCTGGTGTAAAAGCCCTCCACGTCGACTACGACGTTTGTGCTACCGGCATGGTTGTAGATCGACACCATGCCAGAGGAACTCAGCGGCACCGTGACCAGGTTCGCCACTGTCTCGCCGGATGCGAAATTGAGATTGGAGACGGTCGGCATCGTGATCCCTGCGGGGAAGACGGTCAGGAACCCGGAGGCCGCCGGGTCGACCGCGGTCACGTTGAGCACCACGGCAGCAGCTCCAGCGGGTACGGGCGCAGTACCCACCCTTGTGACCTGGACATTCAGCGTGGAGTTGGCGGCCAGGGACTTACCAGCGTTCGGCTGGCCGGAGTTCGGCCGGGTGTCGGTGATGCGGAAGGGCGTCACCGTGACGTAGGAGCCCATGACGGGTGACGTCGCATGTGGAGAGCTTGAGGCCGAGGCGGCTAATGCGAGTGGGCCGACGAGCACGCCGAGGACGGCGATCAGGGCCGCTCCCAACCGGATCGGCATGCGCCTGTCCGTGTTCTGGCGCGGCGACGCTTCACTGAATGGCCTGAACATGTGGTTCTTCCTCCATCCTCGCAACGGCGCTGAAGAGTTCCAGCTCGGCCCATCACTTGGGCCCCCGTCTTGTTGCCGTAGCTCGAGGCCACATGCAGTCGGCGACGAATATTGTTACTATACTCTAGTTTTAGAAAACTAGCAAGTTGTTTCCAGAATGGACTATACTAGGGCCATGGCAGACTGGAGCTTTCTCACCAACCACGCCAGAGTGCTCGTTTGCATCGCGCAAGATCCCGATGTGCGCCTTCGCGACATTGCTGCCTCCCTGGGCATCACCGAACGCAGCGTCTTTGGAATCGTCACCGACTTGACCTCAGCCGGCTACGTGCTAAAAGACAAGGACGGCCGTCGAAATCGTTACCGCGTCCAGGTTCACGTGCCTTTGCGACAGGGCATAGTTCGAGACCAGACGATCGGTGAGCTGTTGGCGGTGCTCGTCGACAAGAACGCTCGTCGTGAGCTTCAAGGGGCCGGTGAAGTCACTGCTTGATAGCGCAGGCAGAGTAGTGCTGGCTTGGCAGTTTGCTTCATGAGACGCCCCTTGCTGGGTGCCTTTCCACCTGTACCCACTCGCGCTCGGTGAGAGGTCCGGACTTGCACAAGACCTCCGGGTCACCGCCCGCCGGCGTTGAATCGGAACCGGCGTCACCTTGACTAATCAGATGGCCATCCGGTGAGTCCTCGTACTAGCTCTGGAAGTATCGCGCTGAGCGAGGCGATCCGGTCTTTGGTCGCTCGCCTGTGTCGATAAGGTCTTGGGCGACTTCTCGCAGCTTGACGTTGAGATGCTGCGAAGCCTGGCGCAAGATGTGGAAGGCCTGGTCTCCGGTGATCCGCTCGCGTTCGATCAGGATCCCCTGTGCCTGGCCGATCAGCTCTCGAGTGACCAGGGCGGCATGAAGGTTCTCGGCACGTCGTTCCTCGTCCTCGTGAAGGCGCGCGGCGGAACAAGCGAATCCGGCCATTGACGCGAGAAGCAGACCCCGAGCCCGGTCTATGACCCCGAAGGCGTCGGGGTAACGGGCATAGAGGTTGATGGCTCCGGATGTGCCGGGCGCCGCCATGGGGATGGCCAACAAGCTGCGCATACCTAGCGAGGCAGCGGCCGGCCCGAAGTTCGGCCAGCGAGTGTCAGTCCCAAGCTCGGAGGCGTAGGAGGGCAACCTGTGTGCTACGGCATCGAGGCACGGCCCCTCGCCGGTGCGGAGTTGAAGCGCGTCGACCTCGGCCACGATTGGATCTGTGCACGCTCGAGCAGTGACCTCGTCTCCCTCGAGGAGGAAGGCGCCGGCGAACTCACAGGCCTCGATGGTGACGACGGAGAGGTCAACTGCCCGCGTCAAGATGTCCTCGACTCTGCCGGCCAGGAACAAGGCCCGGGCGACTTCGGTAAACGCGTTGGCCGACGCGATGGCGGAGTCCTCGATGGTGCTGGTCTCATGCTCAGTTGAGTCCACGGCGCCTCGCTTAGTCGTTACCCAAGTGCATAGCATTTCACCAGGAAGATACTCAACTGTCTCCTCGCTACCTCGGCATCGAGGTGTAGGGTAGCAATCACCTTCGACAGTGAGGGGCGTCGCAGGCGGCGTGAGTGATCAGCCGCCATTCGGAGGCAACGACTTCGTGTCCAGTCCCGTACCGTCGCCCGAACCGTTCTCAGCGTCGCGTGCTGGCACTTTCCCAGCCTTTTGGGGGATGTCCAATCCGCTGCCAGTTGCCTTTCGTGGTCGCCATCACGCCCGCCCCCGGCCGCGCGGCCGAAGGCTGTGACGCCGAAGTGACCGCGCCCAAGGATCCTCTCGGGGAGTGTGCGGTCTCCATCGGCTTTGTGAACGCACGCGCGGCGCTCGCTATCCGCAGCGAGGTGGACCGTGTCAACGCTCCAGGACTGGGCGCGATCTTGGACGCCGTCATCGAGCGACACCGGTCCGTGGTGTTGGACCTCGGCGAGTTGGACTCTATGAGCGGCTGGGGACTGGGAGTAATCGCCGCCCAAGCGTCGCGCCTCAGGCGCTCGGGCGGCACACCCACCATCCGCTCACCCTCGGACTTGGTCCTGCGCATGCTCGACATCTCGGGTGTGGCGGAACCTCCGCACATCTCGAGGATCACAGCCATTTCCGCCGATACCGACGTTGTCGACGGCGCCCTGCGTCTGGTGGTGGCACTGGCGCGGGCCACAGTCGGCGGTGCCGACGGCGTGAGCGTGTCGCTGCGGCGCCATGGACACCTCGCCACGGTCGCGGCGAGCGACCAGACGATCTCGGACATGGATGCCAGTCAGTACGCGACCGGCGAGGGACCCTGCGTCGACGCCTCGGTCGACGGTCGTTGGTTCCACGCTGAGTCATTGGACACCGAGACCCGGTGGCCCGCCTTCACACCGAGGGCTCAGGCTCTCGGGATCAACGCCATTTTGTCTTCGCCCCTATTGGCCGAGGGCAGGCCGTTCGGAGCCCTCAACATCTACTCCCGCACCGCGATGGCCTTCGCTCCGAAGGATCAGGAGCTGGCATCGGTGTTGGCCGCCGAGGCTTCGCTCATGCTCACCAGCGCCGGCGTGGATGTGACCGACGAGCAGCTCTCCAGCCGTCGTAACGAGGCGCTAGGGACCCGACGGCTCATCGCCCAGGCCGAAGGCGTGATCATGGAACGCGAGGGCGTCGAAGCTGATGACGCCTACAGCATGCTCTGTGACTACTCGCGGAGGTCGAACCGGCCGTTTCGCGAGCGGGCTGAAGATGTTGTGGCCTCCACCAAGCGGCCCCAGTTCGATCCCGAGCCCGGACCGAGGCAAAGCCACTATGGCTGAGATATCGGCGACTGAGCGACCTGCCGACCTTCTCGACCGGTATCGCCGTAACGCCGGTCTCTCCCACGGCGATCTGTGGTTGCGCTACTTCGAGCTCGGCGGCATGGACGATGCCCTCGAGCTGGAGGCGATCCTCTGTGGCGCCATCCAGCCGAGCGCGCACGATCGCGAAGTGATCGCCCATGCCCTGAACGAGCGCTTCGTCGAGATCGGTGGGAACCATCCCGTCCCTTATTCCGAGATCGACGCCGAGAGGCGTCCGGAAGAGAAGCACGGGCCATGACATCACAGCAGCAGCATCCGTTGAACTGGCCAGGCCCCCCAGCGGGCTGAGGATCAAAGAAAGAGGTGGTGCTGATATGACCGAAGATCAAGACCAGGCAAAGTGGAACGTCGCCGAATGGCACGGCAGGGTGCTCGTTGACCGCAACGGCGAGAAGATAGGCAAGCTTCAAGATGTCTACGTTGATGTCGAGACCGACGAACCGCAGTTCGCCACAGTCAAGGAAGGCTTCATCGACCGTCACTTGACCTTCGTGCCGTTGGGCGGCCTCCAGATCGGCCCCGATGACCTACAGGTCACTGCGACGAAGGACCAGGTCAGGTCCGCGCCCGATATCGAGATGCATGGCGAGGAGCTGACTCAGGCCGACGAGTCTGCCCTTTATCACCACTTCGAGATGAACTACACACCGATCAACACCGAGAGTGGACGCCGACTCGCTCGCCGCTGATGTTCGCCAACCGGACGCGGCCATCTCATGCCACAGCCCGCCGTTCAAATTGATGTTGTTACCGGTGGCCTCACCGGGAGCACCATCGCCGACATAGGCGTAAAGGGGATGGCGGTCATAGGTGACCTGCGTCACGCCGTCTGAGCGTCTGATCGTGCCCAGCTTGCCGGTCACACCCGGGCCGGCGGCGGGGCTCCCGATCACCGGTGGCCAGTACACGGCGCAGGTCCCGTAGCAGGTCGACTTCGTTGGTGTATCGGGGGCAAACCAGTACAGGGTGAAGCCTCGGGCATTGGTCAAGACCGACACGCCACTGATCGTCGCGGTTTTGAGAAGCGCTCTCGACGAGCCAGAGCCCGTTGGTGTTGGTCCTGTGGCTGCCAGGGAGATGCCCAACAGCACCGCGACCAGTACTAAGAGCGCGCCGGCTGCCCGCCGAGCGCCCGAGAGGCTCGCCTGCAGCCTGTCCCGCAGCCTGCTGATGTGGGTCGTCGGCCCGGCGGGATGGGGCTGCGCGCGTGAGCCGAGGGCGAGCGTGGCCAGCGCCGCGAAGGCACTCACCTCTATTACCCCGGCCACGATCCCTGCAGAAGTGCGGACCTCCCGAAATCCGAAGAGGTCGATCCGCAGCGACAATAGGTAACCACCAAGGGTCGAGAGGGCGAACCCCGCACCCGCCGCCGAGGCCAGCCGGCTACCGGACGCAAGGACGATTGCGCCGAGGCCAAATGCGGCTATCACCTGAAACAGGAACAGCCAACCAATCGTTGGGATCGTACGGTAGCCGGTCAGGTACAGGTCAAGGTGGATCGCTCCAGTCGCAACCAGTAGCCCGGCCCCGGTCACCCGCAGTACGACCCGTTGCCAGACCGGTTCCTGATGTGCTTTCTCCACGACTGTTCCTACCTCCAGGTGCCGCACTGGGTTGCGACCAGGAATTGGTGCCATGAGTCGGCCTCGTGCGACCACCCGCTTCGACTACGTCCTGGCCGTTCGTCACACTCTGGGTAAGTCGCCAGAACGGTGTCGGTGCGTGGCTCTCGATTGGCATCACCTCTCAGCACAATGGCCTCAGAAGACGAACGTTGTAGCCACAAGCTTGAGCAAGTGGCCGCTCGAGCGAATCGGCTCATCGTGTGCTCGCGATATCGAGCGCATTGGTCCCGTCGTTGACGAAAACGAGTTCGCGGCCGCCCGAGGCGACGGTCGCTCCGAAGAGATCTCCGGCGCCATTGGTCACAAGCGTTACCTTCGCGACCTGATGACCCTGAGGACTGATCTCAACCGCGTTACCGTCGTTTCCGTTCATGGCGATGACATCGCCGTTCGGAGCGAGCGTCACGCCGAGAGGTCCGTTCAGCCAGCCGCCCGCGGACAGCGTGCTCCCCCCGTCTGGGACCGCCGCCGCCCGCGTCATCGCGTCCGGGATCTTGCTGACGCGGTTGGTGACGGTCTCCGCGACATAGAGCGTGCCATTGCTGGAGAGTGCGACGCCGGTCGGCGCCTGGATGAACGCAGCCTTGTTCGCACGCCACACGAAACCCGACCCGACGACGGTCGAGCTCGTCAACCGCGGCATCTGTCCGGCCGTCAGCGAGACCTTGATGCGCACTACCGTGCAGAGGCCGCTCGGCGGTGTCGTCTTCAGACCCTTCGGTCTGCTCAAGGCGTTTGCGACGAACAGATCGGCTCCTTCGCGTGTCGCAACGGTCGTCATGTCCCAAGGACCGCTGATGTTCTGATTGGACCACGTCTCTGCCGCGTCGCCATCGCTGTTGAGCACGATGAGACATCCAGCGGGGTTGGCCACCGGAAGTGCGCCACCGGTCCTCGGGGGAAGACTTCCCACCACACTCGGTTTGCCCAGCGTCAAAAGGAACGCCGATCCTGAGGTTGACCGAGCAAGAGAGGCAGCTGCGATACCTCCAGCGCCAACCAACGCGATCCCCGTTGCGAGGGCGACCATGAACGACGACAACGTTGCTCGAGGAAGCGGTTTCATGAATTCACGTCCCTTGTCTCGGCGTCGAATGAGACAGCTCGCCAGCTATCAAAGAGACATACGACGGAGCAACGTCCAAAGATTCATTCGGCCCGGAGAACGCGCGCCCAGGTCCTCCGACGCCGCAGCCACAGTTATCTTGCAGCCGACCACGCGGAGTACCCCGCGAGAGTGAGCAGCACCACGGCAGTCACTGTCCGGATCGTCACCACGCTCACAAACCGGGGCATGCCTTTGCCGCCGATGACGGCGATGGCAGCGACCGTCCACAAAGCAGCAAGTGCTCCAACGCCAACCGAAACGGGCGAGTGATAGTGCACCGCGAGGTTTGCTGTCAGTATCTGGGTCAGATCTCCCCACTCGGCGATGAAGATGACCGCGAAGGCAGTGAGCGCAGCTTGTCGACGAGACGCGACCTCGGTCTCGACGAGTCGCCTTCTGCCGTCTTGACCTCGCCGTTGCCTCGCCACCTCGTTCAGGGCAACAAGTGCGCCGAAGAAGAAGATGCCGCCAACGAGGCCCTCAATGGCCCGATGCGGCACGACCCGGAACAAGACGACGCCGACCGTCGTCGCGATGACGACGTGAATGACGAACGCACCGGCAGCTCCGAGCCAGACCGCCATCGGCTTTCCCCGTGTCGCCAGTACAAGAGAGGCGAACATCGTCTTGTCGGGCAGCTCGCCGATGAAGATGATCGGAAACACGGCTGAGGAAATGGCGAGGTTCATCAGAACCTTTCCAGCCGGAACGAAGGGTGTCCTCACCCCGGCCATGTTGACTACACGGCTGAGACGAAGGTCTCGCCCGCCCGCATTCCTACAGACCCGGCAACCGGCAACCGGGCGCCTCTCGACGCCAGCATGTCGATTACCGGTCTTGGGCTACTCCCCTTCGATGACTCACGATAGTCGGACAAGATGGTGCTGGTGGCGACACTGGCTGACACGGCCTGATGGCAAGCTCGTCGGAAAGAAGAGAGGGTCAGCCAGCACTACACAAAGTGCGGACAAGCAGGGGGAAGACGACAGCGGGAGCCAGTCAGCCAGAGCGTCAGCGTGGATCCCGCCAGCCAGCCAGGACGGGGGCAGGGAGCCGCGAGAACAACATTGGAAAGATGCGACGGTTTCACGCGATCGCCTACCAAGTGGCCATCTGTGAGTTGGGGACATTGAGCCGCTGGGCGCTCCCTCAACATCAGGACCACGTTCATCGGACCAGCAGCGCCGCCACTTTCGGTACCCCCCAACCTCAGGAGGTGAGGCTGTTGCGCACCAAGCAGCGGCTGCAGCCGGAACTCATGAGATGGCCACACCCTGCCGATGATGAGGTAGCAGGCTTGCACGTGAAAGACGTGCCCAAAGAGAGACTTTCGTGTCGCCGAGACCTTCGACTAGCAAGGATGCACCGCCGCCTGGAACTGTGTGCGGACTCGTCGGTGGTTGCTCCGCGTGGATGGCCTGGAGCTCACTGATCCCCAGGTGGGTGCTCGGTGACTGAGAGCGATGAGCTGGCCTTTGTCCGAGGTGAACTGGACCGCTACCGGATGAAGCTCGGAGAAACACAAATCGAAAGGGACCGCCTACGCGCCGAGCTTCGAGACGCTCTCAATGAGCTTGAGCGCTGGCACACCCTTGCCGAGTACCGAGAAGCGATGCTTGACGAACAACGGGGGAACACCGACAGACCCAGCGAGTTTCCGTCGTTGGGCCGCACGGTTGCACTGTCGTCTCGGCACCGACGTCGGATCACCTAGGCCGAGGAGTTGTTCCGCCAGCGCGGTCGCGACGAACTCGTCCGCGCGCTTCGGATCGGCCATGCGGCCCTGCGTCACCGTGACCCGGTCCTGATCGAAGTACTCACCGTTGATGTTGCCAAGCGTCGATACCTCGCCCGACAAGCATGGCGGACCGATGATCGGGGCGCCGGTTTGTCCCAGCGAGAACGCGGTGAGGCCGATCGCGGCCTCGACTCGCTCCACACCGGGAAGGTGCGACAGGTCCTTGGTCAAGTTCGGCCCGTACGCGCTGTTGAGGTTCATGTCGGAGGGGTTGGTGCTGGCGAGGAACGTGGAGAACGAGGACTGGGTGCGCCGCGCGGCGGCGATCGAGCCCATCCCGATTCCGCCAGTCAGGCCGATCAGCAACACGATCGACAGGTAACCGCCCCACCTACGACCGAAGGTAGCCCAAAAGCGGTACCAGGCAACCTGCACAACCTGTCCGCGCACGGCGCAGATTCCCCCCTAATGCGGCCCGATCTCCTCGCCGCACACCGAGTCTGGCTGATTCCGAGATTGCAGCCAAGGTGGTCAGCCCATTCGTCTCCCTCGTGTTAGCACACCCGTCAGATCGCTTCGATCCCAGAGCTGCCAGCTATTGGCCCGTGGGGGTGGTGACTGGCCGGTTACGAGTGGATCGCCAACTATCAGAAATCAGTCTGCGTCTCAGCCACGCCTTCCTGGGTAGGAATTCTTCAGCGCGGGCTGCCACGAGGGGCGCCAGATGGGGCTCGTATGGCTTCGACGTCCAAGTCCCGGCTCATCACCTGCCTCGCCACCTCCGAGAGCAAGAGTTTGTGATGTCGGGCATAGCCGCGCAGCAAAGCGAAGGCTTCGTCCACGTCCGTGCTGGTTGCCGCGGCGACGACGCCCTTGGCCTGCTCCAGGACGGCCCGGGCGTTGAAGGCCACCTGTAGCTGCTCGGAGACCTCCTCGCGCTGGCGGATGAAGCGCTCGTGGAGGATGCCGATGGTGGCCACGTCTGCCATGG
>Ga0224534_1001860_pt1 | contig 10549 bp, 8 predicted proteins | sample 714E12024metaG_FD_172012 | JGI IMG/M metagenome (GOLD analysis project Ga0224534, IMG submission 172012) | Peat soil microbial communities from Stordalen Mire, Sweden - 717 E1 20-24 | ecosystem: Environmental > Terrestrial > Soil > Wetlands > Peat | place: Sweden: Norrbotten County, Stordalen... | reverse complement strand
GGCAGACCCTGAATTTCAGGATCATCTTGCATTGGAAACGAACTCCGTTTCAGGATCATCTTGTATTGGACAATTCTCGCATGCGTAAGATGCCTGCAAGGTGCTAAAATGTGCTGACTATGGCATATAAAACCATCATCGTTAAAACCGACGTTGTTTCGGTCGACATTCCGACGATGGCAGGCATGTCATTGCAGGAATACGACGAGTACCTTCGGAACGGGCTATTCTCTGTTGACCATCACGATGTGCTCAGGTCAGCAGCGGCGGGCTATCCCCTGGCCGTTACGCGCGGGCAGATCAAAGCGCTGATTACCTATCTCAAGGAACTTGCCCCAAAGGTCGGAAGTGAGAGCTAGGCGGCGGCGCCCCGGTGAAGTTATAAGCCCGTTCACCTTCCCCCGATTGTGCTAAATACGCCAAGCCGTTTTGCCTCAAACCAAACCTTGCGGCCGGCGAGCCGCCGACCGGTTTGATGAAGTGAGTCGAGATCCGGCCTCCAGAGATCCTTTACTATTACGGCTTCTACTACTTCATCATGTACGCAACCCCTGTAAAGACGGGGCTCGCGCCGTCTCGTCTTGTTGTCCCACAGCGTGGGGCACGAAATACCGCTACGCCCGCATCTCGACTGAAGCCCATCCCCCGCCCGGTTCCGTCGGCTGAAGACGTTGCCACCCGGCGACACGCTCACCAAATACCGGTGGACAGCAGATTGCCTCTGATCTTGAGTTTCCCCTCCATGCTTCCGATCAGGGCAGCACACCCGGACTCGATCGGAATCACCTTGGCCACGGGCTTGCCGCGTTTCGTGATCACGATGCCCTCCGCGCCGAGGTCATCCAGCAAGCTCAGGCACTGTTCCCGGAATTTCGAAGCGCTGATCCGCCTCATCGTGCCCTCTCACGCCCCCGTCAACCCCAGCCCCGCCCCCTTCGGCAGCACCAGCTTCCCCTTCTCCACCAGCACCCCGCGGAACGGGTCGTTCGAGATCAGCAGGTTGCCGTCCAGATCGGCGTAATCCACCAGCGGCGATAAGTGCGCCGCGGCGGTCACCGAGACGGAGCTCGATACCATGCAGCCCAGCATCGTTTTCATGCCCAGCGCCTTGGCGATCTGAATCATGCGGTACGCCTCCAACATGCCGCCGCTCTTATCCAGCTTCACGTTCACGCCGTCGAACGCGTCCTTCAGCTTGGGAATGTCGGAGGCCCGCTGGCAGGCCTCGTCGGCGATGATCGGTATGTGCACGCGCCCGCGGACCCAGCGCGTCTCTTCGATCATCTCGGCCGGCAGCGGCTGTTCGATGAACTCGACGCCCATCTTCTCCAGCCAGTTGATTTTGCGGACGGCCTCTTCCTTGTCCTTCCAGCCCTCGTTGGCATCCACGCGCAGCGGCTTCTTGGTCACGCTGCGCACGGCTTCAATCGTCGGTTCGTCGGTGGCCAGGCCCACCTTCACTTTCAATATTGGGAAATCGGCGGCTTCCCGGGTTTTCTGTTTGGTGATTTCGGGCGTGTCGATGCCGATCGAAAACGTAGTGAGAGGCGTGTCCTTGGGATCGAGTCCGAAATAGGTGTAGAGCGGGATGCCCAGCTTCTGTCCCACCCAGTCCATGAGCGCGATATCGATGGCCGCCTTGCCCGCCCATTCGCCCGGCACGCGCCGGAAAACCTCCGCCATCACCTTCGCAAACTGCATCGGGTTGGCCGAAACGAGCAGCGCGCGCACCGATTCCACCGCCTTCCGCGCACCTTCCGCATCCTCGTGGTAGCGCACGATGGGGGCGCCCTCGCCATGGCCCGTTATACCGTCTCTCGTGTAGCCCACGTGCAGCGTCTCGCGGTACTGGCTCGAGGACATGGTGGTAGTCCACGTGTGCTGCAAGTTCAGGCGCACGATCTTGGTCTCGATGCTCGGCCCCGGCGGCGCCGCCAGCGCCGGCGCAACCGGCGCCACCGCGGCCGTCATCAGGAAGTTCCTTCGGTTCATTTCACCCTCCGCATCGCCACCAGCAGCCGCGACCAATGGGCGTCGTTCAAATCGTCGATCCGCACCATGGGCGTCTGCCAGGTGGTGGCATCGATGAACTTGCCGTCGCCCAAATACACTCCCGTGTGGGTGATCTTCTTCGCCGAGCCGCCGAAATAGAGCAGGTCCCCCGGCTTCAGGTCCTTGCGCTCCACGGGCGCCACGCCGCTCCAGTCGGCCTGCGGCTGGGCGTCGCGCGGCATCGGAATTCCGCGGCGGCGGCACAGCATCTGCGCAAACCCAGAGCAATCGTAGCCGAAGCTCGAGGTCCCGCCCCACGTGTACGGCAGTCCCAGGAAGCGTTTGCTGAACTCGATCATCTCGGGGATGCCGAGCGGCCTCGCCTCGAAAGCGATGTCGCCTGCCTGCACCCAACCCGAGCGGTCGTCGGGCAACCTCACCTGGATCCAGCGCGCCTGGTCGGGCGGCTCGGCCACCACTTCGAGCCTGCTCTCGAACGGCACGGTGAGGAGCGGCGCATGGGCCGTCACGCTGGCCTCGCGATAGATGTGCGCGAACAGGCTTTCGACCTCGGCCACACGCCCGCCAGCGGCATAGGCCTTGCCCGGCAGCAGCGCGCTCAGCGGCGTCCAGCCGGTATAGTCGTCCGCCGTGCGTATGCGCGCCCAGCCCTCCTGCCGCTCCACCAGCCCCACATTCGAGCCGTAGATCGCCTGCGAGACCACGTCAGCGTCTTCGCTCGGCTTCGAGTACATGTTGGCCACCGGTGAGAGCACCACCGCATTAGGCAAAGCTGCCGCGAATAGGGCCATGATCGCAATTCCAGACATAGGTCTTCTCTCAGCGTACCGCAGACGATAGGATGTATACTGGCCGGTAACCGGGAAGACAACCATCTTATGCAATGGTCTAAGTGTTACAACCTTGTATCGACCCTCATCCTTTCACTCGGCTTCGCGTGTGCCTGCGCGGCTGCCGCGCCGGACCGCGTCACGCGTCCCGTCAATGTCAACCAAACCAGAGCCCTGAGTGGTCATCTGCAGCGCCTGGCTCAACCGCCATTCGACCGTGGCCCCGTCGATCCCGCCCTGCCCATGGATTGGATGATGCTGATGGTCCAGCCTTCGGCCGCGCAGCAGGCGGAACTCGACCGTTTGTTGGCCGGCCAGCAGAATCCCTCCTCGTCCCTTTATCGCCAGTGGCTCACGCCGGAGGAGTTCGGCAATCGCTTCGGATTGAGCCCCGCCGATCACTCGAAAGTGGTCGCCTGGCTGACCTCCGAAGGCTTCGCCGTGAATGAAAGCGGCCGCGGTCGCAACTGGATCGCTTTCAGCGGTACGGCGGGCCAGGTATCCCGAGCCCTGCAAACGCCCATCCATCGCTTTCAGGTCGGCGGCGAAACCCATTACGCCAACACCGTCGAGCCGTCGGTGCCCGAAGCCCTGGCCGACGTGATCGGAGGGTTCATCGGGCTCCACGATTTCCATCTCCAGTCATTTGTCCGGCAGGTCTCGCCCGAATATAATTCGGGATCCTCTCACTATCTGGCGCCGGCGGACTTCGCCACCATCTACGATGTCGGGCCGCTATACCAGGCCGGCATCGACGGCACTGGTCAGAGCATCGCCGTGGTGGGCGAATCCGCCGTTCCCATCGCCGACATTCGCTCTTTCCGCACCCGCTTCAGCCTCCCCGCCAACGACCCCAAGATGGTTCTGTACGGCGGCGCGGACCCCGGCTACAATAGCGCCCAGATCGAAGGCGACCTCGACTTGGAATGGACCGGCGCTATCGCGCCCAAAGCCACCATCTATTACGTCTACGGCTCCAGCGCCCTTACCGCTATCGCTGCCGCCGTAAGCCTGAACGTCGCGCCTGTTATCACGGTCAGTTATGGAGGCTGCGAAATTGGCTGGCGGCTGAATTACTGGCGTACCATCGCGCAGCAGGCCAACGCCCAGGGGATCACGATCCTGAACTCGTCGGGCGATTCCGGTGCGGCCGGGTGCGATCCGCAGGGAGACATGCCGTTCGCGGCAGCGGGCCGCATGGTCGATTTTCCGGCTGTCCTGCCGGAGGTCACCGCGGTAGGAGGAACCCAATTCGCGGAAGGGACGGGCACTTACTGGGCGTCCGCTAACTCGTCGAATCTCGGCTCGGCCCTCTCTTATATTCCGGAAGCCTCCTGGAACGAGTCCAGCTCGGCGGGACTGGGTTCCAGTGGCGGCGGCGCCAGCTTACTCTATGCCAAGCCCGTATGGCAGAACGGACCCGGCGTGCCCGACGACAACGCGCGCGACGTGCCGGACATCTCGCTCAGCGCGGCCGGACACGATGCCTACTTGATCATTGACAGCGGGTCCCTTGGCGCTGTCGGCGGCACGTCGGCATCGGCGCCCTCCATGGCCGGCATCCTGGCCCTTCTCAACCAATACCAGGTGAGCAAGGGGTTCCAGCAGCAGCCGGGGCTCGGAAACATCAACCCGCAACTGTACCGGCTGGCGCAGAGCGCACCCTCGGCGTTTCACGACATCACCGCGGGCAACAACATCGTCAACTGCGCCCAGGGCAGCCCGGACTGCCTCACGGGCTCCTTCGGCTACCAGGCCGGCCCGGCCTACGACATGGCAACCGGCCTGGGATCGGTCGATGCCAACAACCTGGTGACCCTGTGGAATTCCAGCACCAACGCCGTGACGATTTGGCTTTATGTGAACACTGCCAAGGCGACGCTCAACGACACCGTCGGCATGACCGCGGTCGTCGCCGTGGCAACGGGCAGCGGCACGCCCACCGGCACGGTCGATTTCAGCGTCAACGGCGTTAAGCTCGGCTCGTCGTCGCTCCGCTCCATCGGCGGCCAGCAGGAGGCCGACCTCTTCTTCCCCGCCTATCTGATCGGAGGCGCCGGTACATTCACACTGGTGGCGCAATACTCCGGCGACGCCGCATTCAGCGGCGGGGGCATCACGAAAACCATCCAGGTCACACTTCCCTCGGGCGCCGCCGCCATCGTGCCTTCGGCCCCAGAAACCGTGTGGCCGTCGCCTCCGGACGCGCAGGGTCTGAGCTGGCAGACCTCGCTGAGTTTGCGCGAGGCCGCGGGCGTCCCCGCCATCCTCACGGGCTTTACCATTGACGGCGCGCCCCAGCCGCTCCCGCAGTATTTCCCCTCGCCCGAGATCCCCGCGGCCAGCACCATCGGCGCCACCGTCGTCTTCCGCAATCTCGCCACCCCAGTGACGCGCACGTTCGGCTTCACCGGCGTGGACGCCGCCGGGCAAACGTGGTCTCGCCAAATCTCGGTGAGCTATCTCGCGCTTCCGCCGGGCTCGGTTCCCGTCGTGTCGGTCACACCGCTCATCGTGGCCCGGAATCCGGGCGCGGATTCCTCCTGCCAGTGGCCGGTGCAACTGAATGTCGATGAGGCGGGCGGCAATGTGGGCCTGGAAGAAACCAGTCTGGCGGTCGGCGGCGTGGATTGGACCAGCCAGATTCCAGCCATTTTTGGCACCGTGCGCCTCGCTTCGTGGGTCGGGCTGCAAGGCACGCTTTGCCTGAGCGGCATCACCCCGCCCGCCACCGAAACCATCCAGATCGGAACCAGCGGGCTCATCCAGGAGATCACCGTCTCCCTGGTGGGCCCGGCGGCGAATCCCACCCAGCTCTCCGCCACTCCGGTCAGCGTCACCATGGCCGCGGCCAGCGCCAGCCAGCCGGCCCAGGCCACCCTGGCCCTCAACCTCGGCGACAGGACCGCGCCGTGGACCGCTGCCGTCTATCCCGCCAACCGAACCACCGCCTGGCTGGGAGCTTCGCAGTTTTCCGGCACCGGGCCGGCGGAGATCACCCTGACGGCATCCGGCGCCGGCTTCGAACCAGGCGCCTACCGCGCCACCCTCGTCATTCAATCTCCCAGCGCCGTGCCGCAATCCATCGACGTTCCGATCATGTTGGTGCTCGGTAGCAACACTTCCGGCGCGGCCATCGGCAGCGTCACCAATCCCGCCACCTATTCGACCGCCGTCAGTCCCGGCATGCTGGTAGCGGTATTTGGAACGAATCTGGCGAGCGCCGCCAGCACCGCTTCCGGCAGCCCGCTGCCTTATTCTCTCGGCGGAGTTTCGGCGGCCGTCAACGGGATTGCGGCGCCATTGGCTTATGTTTCGCCGACCCAGGTCAACCTCCAGATCCCCTACGAAGTGGGAGCCGGTCAGGCGGTGCTGGGAATCGACAACAACGGACAGATCGCCGGGTTCCAATTTCAGATTTCCGCTTCGGCCCCGGGCATCTTCGCGGATGCCAACGGATCCCTCAGCCCCACCCCGGCCGTGCCACGGGCTGGAACTACCACGCTGCTCATGGTGGGCGCAGGGGAGGTCTCCAACCTGATTCGCACGGCCTACTCGCCCTCCTCGGCGACCACCTACAAACCCCTGTTGCCGCTCTCGGTGACGGTGGGCGGGGTGCCGGTATTCCTGCAGACCGTGGGCTTGGCTCCCCTCCAGTTCGGCGTCACCCAGGTGAAATTCACGCTTCCCCCTTCGGTGCCGGCGGGAGTGCAGCCGGTGGTCGTGACGGTGGGCGCAGTCTCCAGCCCGCCCGTAAATGTGACGGTCGAGTAGCGGCGCATTTGAATCCCCCCGCTAATCTGTAGTACACTCAATACTTACTCCAGTGGTTCCGACGCACCCCGTGTGTACCGGCTCCCGAACAGAGGTTTGCATGCACGCGATTATTGAAACCGGCGGAAAACAGTACCGGGTTGCTCCGGGCGACGTCATCCGCGTGGAAAAACTGGCCGGCGACGTCGGCTCCGAAATCGAACTGCCCGTCAAGCTCGCCTTTGAGGATAGCGGTGAACCGGTCTCCGGCGCCGCCCTGAAGGCCACCATCGTCGGCAATGGCCGCGGCGACAAGGTCCTGGTCTTCAAGTTCAAGCGCAAGAAACAGTACAAGAAAACCATCGGCCACCGCCAATCCTTCACCGAAGTGAAGGTCGGCGACATCGTGGCGGAGGTGACGCATGGCGCATAAAAAAGGTTTAGGCAGTTCCCGGAACGGGCGCGACTCTCAGGCGCAGCGCCTCGGCGTGAAGGTCTTCGGCGGCCAACTGGTTCCCGGCGGCTCCATCATCGTCCGGCAGCGCGGCACCAAGATCAAGCCGGGCCTCAATGTCGGCTGGGGCAAAGACGATACGCTGTTCGCCAAGGTGACGGGCGTGGTCGAGTTCAAGGACCGCGGCCAGATGGGCAAGTTCGTCAGCATTACCGCCGTCGAGTAGCCGCTGTGGCGCACGCTCTCAGCGTGCCGCGTCCCGACTCCTCGGGACGCATGTCATGTTCATCGACGAAGCGCGAATTCTCGTAAAGGCGGGCGACGGCGGCAACGGCTGCCTGGCCTTCCGCCGTGAAAAGTTCGTCCCGCGCGGCGGCCCGAGCGGCGGCGACGGCGGCCGCGGCGGCGACGTCACCCTGGTCTCCACCGAGCACCGGAACACCCTCCTCCAGTTCCGCTTCAATCCCGAGCACAAGGCCGAGCGTGGCCGTCACGGCGAGGGCAGCCAACGGACCGGCGCCGAAGGCCGCTCGCTCGATGTCCAGGTGCCCGTCGGCACCGTGGTCTACGACGAATCCACCGGCGAGCGCCTCTACGATTTCACCCAGCCCGGCGAACGCTTCACCGTGGCGCGCGGCGGCAAAGGCGGCAAGGGCAACGCGCGCTTCGCCACCTCCACCCACCAGGCGCCCACCGAGCACGAGCCCGGCTTCCCCGGCGAAGAGAAACGCCTCCGCCTCGAGTTGAAACTCCTGGCCGACGTGGGTCTGGTCGGCTTCCCCAACGCCGGCAAGTCCACCCTCATTTCGCGCCTATCGGCCGCGCGGCCGAAGATTGCCGACTACCCTTTCACTACCCTCGAACCGAACCTGGGCGTGGTGCAGTTTGACGACTCCCGCAGCTTCGTAGTGGCCGATATCCCCGGTCTCATAGAAGGTGCCCACCTGGGCCACGGCCTGGGCATCCAGTTTCTGCGCCACATCGAGCGCACGCGCCTGCTGGCGCACCTGGTGGACCTCTCGGACTCGAGCGGCCGCGACCCCGTGCAGGATTTCGAAACCGTCATGCAGGAGCTGGCCAGTTTCAGCGACGACCTGGTGAAGAAACCCATGATCCTCGTGGCCACCAAGATGGACGTCGCGCAGGATCCCGACCGCCTGGCACGGTTGCGCAAGCTGGCGGCGGAGCGCGACCTCCCCTGCTTCGAAATCTCGAGCGTCACCGGCCAAGGCATCGACGCCCTGAAGTTCGCCATGGCCGAACGCGTGCTGCCTCCCGTCCCGGCTGAGTGACCACCACGCTCGCCGATGTGTTACGTTTCTAGACGATGAGGCTCCCCATGAAGCACGCTCTTGTTTTGATCCTGATCGCTCCAACCCTGTTCGGCGCCGCTGCCATCCGCCCGCAACAACTGCGCAGCGAGTACCGCGCCAACCCTCAAGGCATCGACGTCACCGACCCGCGGTTGAGCTGGGTCCTGACGGCCGCGGATCCCAAAGCGCGGGGTCTCCGCCAGACCGCCTACCGCGTCATCGTCGCCTCGAGCGATCGTGCCCTGGCCGCCGGCACCGGCGACCTTTGGGACACCGGCAAGGTGGCATCCGACCAGTCCGCCCAAGTGGTCTATCGCGGCAAACCTCTCGCTTCCGGCGCTGCCGCCTTCTGGAAAGTGCAGGTCTGGGACCAGGACGGCCACCCCAGCGATTGGAGCGCGCCCGCGCAGTGGTCCATGGGCTTCCTCCATCCCGAAGACTGGCAAGCCAAATGGATCGGCCGCGATGAACTCGGCGCCACCGTCGACCACCGCCTGGCCGCGCGCCTGCTCCGCAAGGAATTCCAGGCCGAGAAGCAGGTCCGCCGCGCCACCGTCTATTACTCCGGCCTGGGCCTCTCCGAGTTGTACCTGAACGGCGCCAAAGTGGGCGACCACGTCCTTTCGCCCGGTCTCACCGATTACGACAAGCACGTCCTCTACGTCACCTTCGACGTCACCAAACAGATCGCCGCCGGCCGCAACGCCATCGGCCTGATGCTCGGCAACGGCCGCTATCGCGCCCCGCGCCTCGAGGCCAAAACCCGCAACTTCGGCGACCCCAAGGCCATCCTCCGCCTGAATGTCGAGTACCAGGACGGCACCCGCGCCAGTGTGGTCTCCGACGAATCCTGGAAGCTCTCCACCGCCGGCCCCATCCGCGCCAACAACGAGTACGATGGCGAAGAGTACGACGCGCGCATGGAGCTGGCCGGGTGGAATCGCGCCGGCTTCGACGATTCCAAGTGGGAACCGGCGCACGTCGTCGCGGCGCCCGCGGGCGTGCTCGTGGCGCAGATGGCCGAGCCGCTGCGCGTCACCGAGACCCTCCGCCCCGTCAGCGTCAAGATGCTCAAGCCCGGCGTTTATGTCTTCGATATGGGCCAGAACATGGTGGGCTGGTGCCGTTTGCGAGTCTCCGGCCCCAAGGGCGCCGAAATCACGCTGCGGCACGCCGAGACGCTCAACCCCGACGGCTCGCTCTACACCGCCAATCTGCGCACCGCGCGCGCCACCGATCTCTTCACGCTCAAGGGCGAAGGCGCCGAAGTCTGGGAGCCGCGCTTCACCTACCACGGCTTCCGCTTCGTCGAGATGACCGGCTTCCCAGGCGCGCCATCCACCTCGGCGCTCGAAGGCCGCGTGGTCCATGACGACATGGAAAAGTCGGCCGACTTCACCAGCTCCAATACCCTGCTCAACCAGATCCACCACAACATGTTCTGGGGCATCCGCGGCAATTACCGCAGCATCCCCACCGATTGCCCGCAGCGCGACGAACGCCAGGGCTGGCTCGGCGACCGCTCCCAGGTGAGCCGCAGTGAAGCCTACATGTTCGACGTCGCGGCCTTCTACACCAAGTGGATGACCGACCTCGCCGATTCGCAAAAGCCCGACGGCAGCATCCCCGTGGTCTCGCCCAACTACTGGCCGTATTATTATGACGACCTCACCTGGCCCGGCACTTTCATCTTCGTTCACGGCATGTTGTACGACGAGTACGGCGACAAGCGCGCCATGGAACGCAACTATCCGGCCATGAAGAAGTGGATCGACCACGAGGCCACCTTCCTGAAAGACGGCCTGATGCCCAAAGATCAATACGGCGACTGGTGCGTACCGCCGGAGGACCCCAAGCTCATCCATTCTCTGGACCCCGCGCGCATCACCGACAAAACGCTGCTGGGATCGTCCTACTACTACCAACTCCTGCGCACCATGGCCCGTTACGCGCGCCTGCTCGACAAACCCGCCGATGCCGCCGATTTCGAAACGCGCGCCACTCAAGTGAACGCCGCCTTCCAAAACCGCTTTTTCAAGCCCGCCAGTGGCATCTACGACAACGGCACGCAGACCTCCAGCATCCTGCCGCTCTACTTCAACATGGTGCCGCCGGAGAACCGCGCGGCGGTGTTCGAGAGCCTGACGCGCAATATCCAGCAAACCAGCAACGGCCACGTAGGCACC
>Ga0224534_1001853_pt1 | contig 10578 bp, 8 predicted proteins | sample 714E12024metaG_FD_172012 | JGI IMG/M metagenome (GOLD analysis project Ga0224534, IMG submission 172012) | Peat soil microbial communities from Stordalen Mire, Sweden - 717 E1 20-24 | ecosystem: Environmental > Terrestrial > Soil > Wetlands > Peat | place: Sweden: Norrbotten County, Stordalen... | reverse complement strand
GGATTCAAGCAGGCGGCATGTGATGTGAAAGTGTTAGCAGCAGAGCGGACATTCTGGGAAAAAGCGACGATTCTCCATTCAGAATTTCACCGACCGGTTGAAAAACCAACGCCAGTCCGGTTGTCCCGGCATTATTGCGATTTTTATGAATTGATCCGCAAAGGGGTCGCGCAACACGCCATCGAACAAATTGAGTTGCTCAACCGCGTGGCTCAACACAAGAGCCTGTTCTTCAAATCGTCCTGGGCGAAATATGGTGAAGCAGTAAAAGGAACTTTGAAAATCTTGCCGCCGGAATACCGCATCGCGGTGTTGCAATCTGATTACGCAAATATGCGGGAAATGTTTTTCGAGGAGCCGCCCAAATTCGACAGCATCCTCACAGCGCTAAAAGAGTGGGAGCGTGAATTCAATCGCGGATAAATTATTCGGACGCAAGAAGATTATGAAAATCAGCTTTGGCATTGGGCTTGATGGCTATGAAACGGTTCTGCCAAGTCAGACGCTCGCGATGCCTATCTGCGGTCCATTGGGGTTACTGCAATTGCTTGAGACGCGGCTAGGGTTGAAAGCGAAAACAGTTAGCTCGGCTCATAGGGTAGTTGGATTTCGACAAATTCTCGAACAGCTCGCAATCGAACGCCCTACTTTTTACAACGAATCTTTTAAGAAAGACCCCTATGCTGTCGCGGAAACCTTGCTGCTATGGCGAGATGCTTTAATCGAAGCGGGTTGGGATGGCTTGGCGTCCGCAAGCGACACGGCAAGAATTCAAGACATGGCCGCCGTGGAAGCACAGACGGCAAACCGCTTGCCACCCGGCATTGCTGACCGGCTTCGCTCGGTTCTGATTGAACTCGGCTCTCGTTCGCCAAACCTCGATTCACTGACGGTGCGTGATCCACAGAATCATCTACCAAAGCTTTGGCAGCTAGTCTGTGAAAAACTTGGTGCGCGGTATGAAGCTGTTGCATTCAGTTCGGCGACCGATGCGAAAGGCGAGACGTCTGATCTCGTCCAAATCCAGTCGTTGCTTCGCGAAAGCCATTCTTCACAGCGCCTAAAGTTAAGAGGTGACCGGTCAATATTATGCCTCACGGCATTCTCAGAAATTACACTTGCTAACGGTGCTGCACAGTTGCTCCAAAGCCTTCATAAGGCATCCAACGCGACGACCACGCTAGTTGCAGCGGAAAGCGCCAACCTGTTAGAACAAACTTTTTCTTCGCTAAATGAGCCGACAGTAGGGCTTCAACCTAGTTCGACCGCACGTCCGATACCGCAGGTGCTGCTGCTTGCATTGCGACTGTATTGGAAGCCTGTTGATCCCCGTGCGCTGCTGGAATTTTTGGCACATCCCGCTTGTCCGGTCGCCGGTGTGCTGCGGTTCAAACTTGCAAATGTGATTGCGGAGTGTCCTGGCATTGGCGGGCCTCAATGGCAGGCAGCAGTTGGCGCAACCAAGAAAATTATTGAAAACTATGGCAAGCTCAACGTGGATGAAAAGAAACAGGCAATCGAGAGAGTTGAGCAAGATTTGACGAACTGGCTGGTTGTTGCCGGGTTTGATGCCAAAGCAGAGGCAAGTGGTCCAAAACTGTCGGAATGTTGTGCGCGGGTGGCCCGGTGGTCGGCTATCCAGTCGGTTGCCGATAGCGTGTCAATTATCGAGGCGCATCAATTCCGGGCGCTTGCCTCGCTCAGTTCGGAAATGGCAGAATTGCTCAAGTCACAAACTGCCATCACTCGAAGTCAATTGGAACGGTTACTGCATCAAGTCAGTGGAACGGGCTGGCCCGGCGGATCAGCAGTGGAAGAACTTGGCCACGTTCACCGGGCGGCACATCCAAGTGCCGTAAATGAACCGGTGGATAATATGGTATGGTGGAATTTCAGCGAGCCTGCTCCTTCGGCTAGGTTGCCGTGGACAACGCAGGAACTGGAGCAACTGCACGCACATGGTGTCGCATTCCCAACGCCGGAAACCTTGGCAGAGATGGAGACCACGAGATGGCTTCGGCCAGTCTTGGCCGCTAAAAATCAACTGGTTTTAATTTACCCGCGTGAACGCGCCGGAGAGCCAGTCGCCCACCATCCCTTGCTTACCCGATTGTTTTCACTCCTTGATAAGGAGAGTAAGCCGTTACCGATAGTTGATTTGGATTATTTAATTTCTACCGGCAAAGCCGCTGCGCCATGGCATTTCGTGCTGGTTAACCATCGTCCGCTGCCAGCATTGCGCCGGTGGTGGAAATTGAATGTGGCCAAGCACCTTCAACCAAGAGATGCTGAGTCATATTCGAGCGCCGAAAAATTCATTTACAATCCAAGTGCGTGGGTATTGCACTACAAAGCCGGGTTGAAAGCTGGGCCAGTAGCCAGTCTGCGCCTCCAAGCTGATTACCGGCAAGAGGGCACATTGCTTCATCGCGTGCTTGATCTTTTACTGGCCCTCACTGGAAAGTCAGTGAATTGGCAAACTTGCTCGCAATCAGAATTAAATTCGTGGCTGGAAGAAATATGGCCGCCACTGCTCGAACAGGAAGGAGCAAACCTGCTGCTTCCGGGAAAGCGGGCGGACGCTCTGAAGCTTCTGGAATTAGGCAAGCAGGCTATTTGGGAACTTTTATTTCAGTTGCGCCAGGCAAAAGTGGTGGAAGCCCGTGCGAATGAAACACTACAACCGGTGTCATTTGTCGGAGGACAGATCGGCGGCATTATTGATTTATTGGCGCGAAACCAACAGAACCTTATCGCGGTGGTGGATTTGAAATTCGGCGGAATGGATGTCCGGGAGCGGGAGCTTCGAGAAAACCGGCCGTTGCAATTGGCGATTTACGGTCATCTCTTACGTTGTCAGCGTCAGAAGGAATGGCCGGCAAGTGCATTTTTCCTACTTCGGCGGCGACGGCTCATTGCGACGACGAAAAAATTCTTCCCAGAAGCGAAAGTTGTCGCATCCAAATTTCCATCGGGCGAGCTTCAGCAGTGCTGGACGGACTTCGAGCAAGTCTGGCATTGGCGTCGGCAACAGCTCGACGCGGGTTGGGTTGAACTTACCCCGGTTGCCTTAGATGTGTCCGAGAGTCCTGATGAAGCGCCTGATTCGACTCCGCCGCTCGCCCATTGGGCTGCCACCGAAGACCATTCCAAGTATAACGACTTTGATGCTTTGACCGGCTGGAAGGCAGACGCATGAAAACGAATATCACGTTTATCAGTGCGAGCGCAGGCAGCGGCAAAACCCACCGTATCACGGAGGTCATTGAGGAACGCCTCTCAAAAGGGACGTGCCGCCCTGATGGACTGATCGCGACCACCTACACAGTCAAAGCGGCGCAGGAACTTCGCGAGCGAGTGCGACGTCGTCTTTACAACTCCGGACATCCTGCTTTGGCCGAACGCTTGCACGAAAGTCTGATGGGAACAGTTCACGGCGTTTGCGGTCAATTACTCCAGCGCTTTGCATTCGAGGCCGGCATCTCGCCCCGAATTGAAATCCTCTCCGAAGAAGACGCCGCCTCACTGCTGGTTCAGGCAATTGAGACCGCCGTAGATTTCGACGCGCTCAATCGGCTGCAACGGCTCGCTGATATTCTCGGACAAAAAAACGCCCAGACTTTTGAATACTCATGGAAAAAACAGGTGCGAGGATTGCTTGACGCAGCGCGGGCGAACGATTTTTCACCAGCATCATTGGCTGACATGGGACGGCTAAGTGTTGACGAACTACTGGCATTTCTTCCCGCTCCAACTACGGACAACCTCGACGAAGAATTAGCTGCGGCCATCAAATCCGCCATAGATCGTATTCCCAAGAATGGTGATGAAACCAAGACAACAGCGGATTATGTGGAATTGCTTCAAGATACGCTGCGGGCACTTGAAGCACGTCGGCTACCTTGGAGCGATTGGATCAAGTTAGGCAAAAAGCAGCCGGGCAAAAAAAGCCACGCTGAATCCGTCGCAGTAACCGCGCTGACCGTGCGAGTTGAAACTCACCCGCAACTGCGTGAACACATCCGGGATTACACGATGCTTTTGTTTTCCGTGGCGCAGATTTCGTTGACAGAATTCCAGCGCCTAAAAGAAGAGCGTGGACTGCTTGATTTTTCCGACCTTGAGCAACGCGCGTTTCATCTCCTGCGTGACCAAGCGCATGTGCGCGAAACTTTCGGCCGCGAATTGGATCTTCTGGTTGTGGATGAGTTCCAAGATACGAGTCCTCTCCAACTCGCCTTGTTCATGCAACTGGCAGCACTCGCCCGCGAGACAGTGTGGGTGGGTGATGTAAAGCAGGCGATTTATGGATTTCGCAATAGTGACCCCGAACTGATCAAGGCCATAGTTGATCAAGTCAGGAAAGTGGGGACTCTGGCCGAGCCGTTGGCCAAATCGTGGCGCTCCACACCCGAACTGGTGAGATTGGCCAGCGCGTTATTTGTGCCTGCTTTTGGAAAGTCTCTCAATTTGCCTGCCAAGGAAGTCCAACTTGAGGCCCAGCGTGCTTCTATTTCGGCATCGCAGCCATCGCTGGAGTATTTTGAACTCTCAAGCGGTCAATTTAACAAGGGAAACGGCGCTCTGAAAAAGCTCACCAATGACCAGCGCGCCGCCACACTCGCCGATGGTATCGTTCAATTGCTTGGTCGCGGGAAAGCACTCATTGTTCAGGACCGACAGAATCGGGAGCAATTTCGTCCGGCAGAACTGCGCGACGTCGCGGTGTTGTGCCGCACCAATCAAGCCGCCGCGACCGTCGCCGAAAAGCTGACCCAACGCGGATATTCAGTGACGCTCTCGCAAAATGGGTTGCTGACCACGCCTGAAGCCAGACTCGCCTTGGCTTGTCTTCGACGGTTGGCAGACCCAACCGACTCCCTTGCGTCAGCGGAAATCGTGGCGTTGGAAGCGGCCCAGCAACCGGAGGAATGGCTTGAAAACCGCTTGGAATATGTAACGCGCCACAGGCAGGAAACGGAGAGAATCGGGAATGACCGTTGGGGACTCGAAGGAGATTTTGTTCACCCCGCGATTGTCGCGTTGGAGCAAGCCCGTGCCCGGTTAAATGTGCTCTCGCCCAGCGAGGCGCTGGATGTTGCCCTGCATAATGGCGGGGTTTTCGCGTCCGTGTCCGCTTGGGGCGCTACAACAACGCGGGCATTACAACGCCGTGCCAATCTTGAATCACTTCGCGCTATTGCGGCGAAATACGAACAGGCTTCGGCAAAAAATCACACTCCGGCCACCATCGCCGGTTTTCTATATTGGTGCGATTTTCTGGCTGATTCTGAAAAGGATTTGAAGGCCACGGACGAACAGGTGAATGCCATCTTCGTAAGCACCTACCATCAAGCCAAGGGGCTTGAATGGCCCGTGGTCATCTGCACCGACTTAAATACCGAGCCTTGGCCTCGCCTGTGGGAAATTACCGTGACGCCGATTGACCCAGCAAAACCGTTCAACCTTAATCAGCCGTTGGCTAATCGCCGACTCCGATTCTGGCCGTGGCCCTTCGGTCAGCAAGAAACCGGAATCCCGCTGCAAACGAATGTGGCGGCTGGTGACATCGGTCAAACCGCCGCGCGCAAAGCTGTGGAGGAAGAACTCCGGTTGCTTTATGTCGGCCTGACCCGGGCGCGTGACTTGTTGGTTCTCGTGCGCGAGAAGGATCAGCCCACGCCTTGGCTTGACAGCCTGCAAGCTCAATGGCTACAACCGGGCGACGGCCAACTCATCTTGCCTGACAAAACGACAATCGGCTTACAAACCCTGCGACTGACTCCTCCCGCCGAGATTGCAGCCGCCAAAGTTGATGCCCATTACGCTTGGTTTCCCGCTCCTTTACAGCCAACGCCAAAACTCACAGCCCGATTGACACCGTCGAGGCAATCACAGCTTCCAGGAAGTCGCATTGGAAAAATCGTTGATGTTGGTTCGCGCCTGCCATTCTCCGGTGCGCTGGAAGAAGCAGACTTGGGAGATGCGCTACATGCCATTTTCGCAGCCGAGTTCGTCAATCCCGGCCACGCCCGAAGACTGGAAAATACTGAGCGAATCCTACGCGGATACAATTTGAGCGATCAGATTAAAAGTGATGATGTTCTTCAATTGGTGGAGCGATTTCGTGCCTGTCTTGAACAGCAGTTCCAGCCAAAACAGGTGTTGGTGGAAATTCCAATCGCAACCACGAATGAAATGGGCCAGCGTATCGAAGGCTTCATTGACATGCTGGTGGAAACCGATAATGGCTGGATTCTCATAGACCACAAATCTTTTCCGGGGAAGCGCTCGGAATGGTCAACCGAAGCAATTTCATACAATGGCCAACTCGCGCTGTATCGCGAGGCGCTGAACAAGCTTAAACTGCCTGTGGCTACCGTGTGGATACATTTCGCCGTTGGCGGCGGATTGGTTGAGGTGCTGCTCGATGACACAATATAGCGTCGAATTACGCAACTTAAACAACATGCCCCGTTTCAATCTCGAATCTCCAAATCAACTCTCGCAAGTTTGCAATCTTGATAATCTGACTGAATGGGCACTCCAAGAAACTGAATCGGTTACAGATTCTGCACAACGTGAGTGCATTGCCGCTGTCTGCAAATCATTAAATTCATTCGTCAAGTGGCCAGCTAGGGCGGTTCTCCTTTGGAACGGATGCGACCGAATTGCGCCACCGGGCGAACGTCAGCGAATCCATTCATTTCCTGCCCCCATCAAACAAGCGGCCAAACTCGTGAAAGCACCGTTGGACAGCCGCTCGAATGGCCCGGCCATTGTTGCGTTCTTGGTCTCCGGCGGATTGCGTCCAAGACGGTTTGGCAGCCAGAATTCGTGGAGTGTGCATCACATTTATTCCGGCAAGTTTTTTTACATCGGCAAGCCTTCGTCGCTCCATGCGTCAAAAAGCGGCCAGCACTTCACGCAAAGCGCAGGTGTTGTTGCCGTGCATCCAATTGCAGATGGCATGAGTGATGAGTATCCGTTTTTTGCTTGGCTGCTTCGGGCGGAGGCTTTTCGCCGATTTGGATACGACCCGGATGGGGTGTTCACAGATTCACCCGTTGACAAATTTGGTTTTATTCCGGGACATTCGACAGAAATCATTTTCTCTGAACAATCAGATTGCGTGCAAACGTAACGCGATGAAACCCTGTTCGATTGTATGGCGGCGGCGGTCGTGTCAAGGATACTACGGGTCGTGGCTTCCGTTCCTCCTTTGACACGCCCGCCACCGCCGGGGACTTTTGCCTCTAGGTTTTCATCGCGGGAAGTCTGTCTGCTCGAACGAAGATTTAACTGGAATGCCATAATTCTGCGCTGTTATTTCTTCGCAATTTTTGGTTGAATGGGTTTATTGCTGAAAGAAACATTGCACGGTTAGTGAAAAAAACTGTTGAAAAAGCGTTTCATCGGAATGGCCGACTGCGTGAGGTAGTGCCTTTGCGAAACGGTCGCAGGCATGGCGTTGTCCGCGTCTGGCACAAGAACGGTGTTCTGGCCAACGAGGAACGCTATCAAAATGGATTACTGCACGGAGTCTGCCGCCAGTGGAGTGAAACCGGACGTTTGCTGGGCAAATACCAGATGATTCACGGCACGGGTGTTCAGCGCACCTGGCACGAGAATGGCCGGTTGCAATTGGAATTTTCCACCGTGCGCGGTGATTTTTCAGGGCGTTATCGCTTATGGTTGAACGACGGGAAGTTGATGTCCGAGGAAATCTATCTGAATGGGCGTCCCGTCACTGCCGAGGAATACCGCGCCGCCTGCGCCAAGGATAAATCACTGCCCAAGCTGACCGGCAAAGCCGGAAAACCGTTGCCCAACACGGTTGCCACGGAAAAGCACATTCATGAAGTTTTTGTCCGTTCACTTTTGGCGCAGAAGAATCGCGCCGAAGTGCGGAAATGGCTGGAGAGCGGCGGCAAGGCCGTGCGCTCGCTCGGACGATTCAAGCGCGTGAGTGATGCCCTGAAGTTTGTTGAGGCGCTATACAAAGCTGGCGCGACCGAGGTGATCGCGCCTGATATTTACGCCGGCAAAGCCGGTGATCAATTTGCCGATTGTCTGTTAGTGAAGCTGCCGGGCATTGCCGCCAAGCGGAAAGCCATTCGCAAAGCTTGTGCGCAATTGTCGAAGCGCAAACTCGGCGCATTCCAGCCGGACAAGGACATTGGCGAGTCGCACCTGTATCTCTTGCTGGCCTGATTCACAGCACAATCAGGCAGTCGCGCAGTTCGTCAAAGGTTAATGAACCACTGGTTTGCCGCTCTTGCAGCAGGCATTCCGACACGGCATCGCCGACCAGCTTTTCCACCGCGTCGCGCATCGGTCGCGCTCCCAGCTTCGGGTGAAAACCTTTGCGCACGAGAAACGGCAAAACCGTTTTGTCCAGTTCGAATTTGTGTCCGCGCTCCCGCAGGAATTCGATTTCACGCGCAATGAATTTCTCCGCAATTTCCAACTGGTGTTCGTAACCCAAACGACGGAACACGAGTTTTTCATTCACGCGCGCGAAAATTTCCGGGCGCAGGGATTGTTGTGCCCGCGTCAGGACGTGACGCTCCAGCGTCGCGTCGTTGGAATGTTGCAGGCTCATCAATTCCGCCGAACCGATGTTTGACGTGAGCCAGATGTAGTAGTTGCTGAAGTCCAGCGTCTGGCCGGTCGCCACCGTGATCCGCGCCGCATCCAGCAATTGCAGCAGGATGTCCAGCACGCGCGGATGCGCTTTTTCCGCTTCGTCAAACAGGAGCGAGCCTTCCGCCGCGCGCTCGCGCACTCCGCCCAAATAACCAACTTCGCCAAGCCGCGCGCCGAGCAGCAGGCCGAGCGATTCTTGATTCTGAAACTCCGACATGTCGAAGCGGAATAATTGTCCCGGCCCGAAAATCTGGTTTGTCGTCACAATCACCGTTTCGGTTTTGCCGACGCCCGTTGGGCCAAGCAGCAGGAAACTGCCGCGCGGACGGCCCGGTTTCGTCAGGCCGAATTCGCCGCGTTGCACCGCCGAGACGATGCGCGGCAGCACTTGGGACTGGCCGCGGATTTCGTGTGGCAGCAGCGTGTTCAGTTTCTGGAGCTTGTTAAGTTTGTTTGTGTCTATTGTTTTATTCATCCCTGAACTTTTACACGGACTGCCCCCGCACCTTGTGTCGCACCTACACCGATGATTTTTTCCTTCTGTCAGAGTGGGCGCGTAATGCAGCGAATGAATCGCTGCCCGAAACAAAAAAATAAAACAACGCGTATGAAGATCATCAAACACATCCAACCAAAAAACCGTTCGCGGCTGCCGTCGCTCCTCCTGGCCGCCGCCGTCCTCGCCCTCAACACCATCCCGGCTTGGGCGCAGTCCACCACGTTCAGTTCCACCGACCTCAAGACCGGCATCAGCAACAGTCTCGCCGTAATCATGATGTTCGGTTTCGTGCTCGGCATTTCGTGCGTCATCTACGGCGGCTTCGCCATCCGGCGTGGCGACGTGGATCAGGGCAAGATGTCCATCATTGGCGGCGCGATCATCGCGGCTGCTCCGGCGGTCATTTTCGCCTTCTTCAAAATCTTCGGCCTCGATTCCAACAGCGCCGTCGGCGTCGGCACCTTCTGAATCTGCACCGCACCAACCCCCAACCGCCCACGAGCATGAAATCCGAACTCCGCTTCACCGACACCAACGCCGCGTCCGATTCCAAAGGCCGCACCTGGGGTCTCGAAGGCGGCTTGTTCTGGTGGCTCGTGGGCGGTGTCGGCGTGGCCATCACGCTGTTCTTCGTCCTGCTCGTGATGATGAATACCTCCTTGCTGACGGCCTTCCTCGTCGCGCTCGTGCCGGTCGGTATCTGCCTCGCCTACATATTCGGTTTCCGGCAGGGCAAGCCGCCCGGCTACGACCGCGATTGTTTTGAACATTGGTTTTCCGGCGGCGGTTTCGCCCCCGAAATTCAAACCATCCACTCATTCAAACATCCATTGGTGGAGGCCAGACCATGAATGCCGGCGCACTGAATCACCTTGAATTGCTGCGGCGGACGTTGCTCGGACAGCTTCAAACTGCCGATGTCAATCTGCGCTCCGGGCTGCACCAGCACGGCATGGATGCCATCGTCCGCGCCCATCTGGAACGGGCGCTCGCCCATATCCGCGAAGCCTCCATCGCAGTCAACGAGCAAACCAAAGTCCGCACCGTTCAGGAACTGGCCGACCAACTCACGCGGATCGAACAAATGCAGGCCGACCTGCGCGCCGAACAAAAGCCCGCTGACGAATCTTCAACCTCAATCCATGTCTGACCTATGTTTGAACGCGCTCCCAACGGTTTTTTTGTCCGCAATCTGATTGTCTTCAATCTGCTCCGGCGCGGTGGTTACGTGGCGAAGGGGTTTGTCTTTGAAGCGCCCGACCTCACCAATAGCCAGGTCGCCGACCTCAATGATTTTCAGGATCAACTCTGTCTCCTGCTCGCCTCGCTTCACGAGAACCAGCGGCTGCAAGTGCAATACTTCTGCGATTCCGATTACAAGGGGGAATTGCTGCGCTACCAACAGGAGACGGAGAAATTTTCCAATGTCT
>Ga0224534_1001852_pt1 | contig 10588 bp, 6 predicted proteins | sample 714E12024metaG_FD_172012 | JGI IMG/M metagenome (GOLD analysis project Ga0224534, IMG submission 172012) | Peat soil microbial communities from Stordalen Mire, Sweden - 717 E1 20-24 | ecosystem: Environmental > Terrestrial > Soil > Wetlands > Peat | place: Sweden: Norrbotten County, Stordalen... | reverse complement strand
CGGAGCGGCACTCCATGAATTCTTCTTCAACCATCGCGCTGGTGTCGCGTCGGCAAAGCTGCTTGAACGCCGCCTCCAATTTCTTTGCGACGCCCAGCGCGACTTCGCGCGGGTTGGGAATTTCAAGCAGGTTCAAGTCGATAGCCATCATCTCAAAGCTGCCTTCTGTTCCTGTGTATCGTCCATAAAACGTTTTGAAATACGCAATCAGAGTAGAGTTGGCTACGGCTGCAAGAATTTCGAGAATATCTGGCTTCTGCTCTGTCAATGTCACGTCGTAAAGGCGGCAATTGGCTATGATTTTATTTTCGTTATAGACCACAACATGGCGATACTGCTGTCCCTTTGCCCAAATCAATTGGCCCGGCTTTGTATAAGTTAGGTCATACCACGGATCACGATTTGCGCACGTTGAACGCTTCGGCACGGTCGCCGCGTTAGCCTTCTTGTTCGTAGTTACACTGTGTGTTTCACCGTAATGGAGATACTTAGAAACATACGTCCCTTTGAGCTCGCCCTTGGACTTGCTAACCATCAAAACAACGTCCAAATCTGGCTCGCTGATGAGTGGACGATGGATTGTCATCATGCTGTGAAGTTCTGGCTTGAGATATTCGCTCTCCACCGGATGAACCGTGCCGTCGCCCGCCTCGATCAGCTTGATGCTGCCCGACTCGACTTCGGCGCGTTTGCAGTGCGTCATCAACGGCGCTTCGTTCCAGTCCAGTTTGGAATACTTTTCCAGAAAGTCGGCGCTGACATCGCGCGGCATGAAAAAGGCGTCACAACCGCTTTTGACTCCGTAACGGATCGTGGTGATTTCACCCAGCGGCACGAAGCGTTTGCCGTAGCGTTCCATAATGCGGAAATAAAAATCTGGCGCGCGAAGATATTTGCCCCACTTGCCGCCGCCGTAAGCCGGGCCGTAACCGCTGTCCGGACTGTCATGCAATATCCCGTTTCCGTTTTCATCGTAGGTGGTCCCATTCTCGCCGTCTTCTTCTTCGTCACCATTATCGGATGAACCCTTGATTCCTTCCGCCAGATTGCGCTGTTTTTGCATGGCGAACAGCCGCCCCGCCCGCAGCCCATCCTGCCAGAGTTCCTGCTGCTGTTTCACCACCACGCGCCAGCCGTCGTGAGTGGTGTTTTTTTTGCAGGCCAGGATTTTCTCCCGAAACTCCTCGGCTGAGGACTGGCGGGAGTTTTCGTCGGTCCGGTCGCCGAGAATGGTTTTCAACGGCGCGTTGAGACGGACGAATTTGACAAGTTGAGCGTTGCGTTTGGCCGGGTCGGAGCAACGTTGCAGGATGACAGCGCACGTCTTGACACGGGCGTCTTCAAACCACGGTTCGGCGTTGCTCTCGAGAATTGCGTGGATGCGGAAGTTCATCAGGACCCATTCCTGCAAGGCAAAGCCGTATTCCACGTCCAGCCAACTGGACGAAACGAGGAAGCCAAACCATCCGTCCTCTTTCAAAAAGTTCGTGGCCGCCGGCCAGAAATAACAGTGCAGATCGGCGCGTCCGCCAAGTTTCAACCGCGGCCAGAAACGGGTGCAGAGCTCCTGCAAATCCTCCTTGGCCTGCATCGGCTTTACTCCCGTTTGCCCGCGCTTCGGGATCAATTCCTGCCGGACATACGGCGGATTGCCGACGACCGCGTGGAGTTGCGGAAGGTCAATTGGCCCCGGCTTGCGTTCACCACGCAAGCCTTGCGGAAGAAAGCAAAACGGTTTCTTCTTTGCCACGTCATCCGCTACTTCGAAAAAATTCCGGCGACGGATGCGCGGGTAATTCTCCTCGTCGCTGATGTCGCGAGCGGCGAGGTTCAGGGTGGAGAGATGTGCGGCAAAAAGCGAGATGTCCGCGCCGTAAATTTGCGCCAGCCGGTCCTGGTGCGTAACGGAAGCGCGTTTGAAACTCCTGTTTTGTTTCAACCAAGCCTTGCGATGGTAGGCGCGAACCAGAAAGCTGCCTGAACCGCAAGCCGGGTCGAGAACGTTGTCCTCGGCACCGCGAATGCAAAAGGAGTTCACCACATCCACGAGGTCTTCGCTGGTGTAATGCTGCCCAAACTTGTGGCGTTCTTCCGGCTCGATTATCCGTTGGAAAATATGACCTAAAATGTCAGTCGGGATGAGTTTGAAATTGAACGGCTCAAGATTCTGGATGACCGACCGCCAGGCTTCCGCGGAATCATCGTGCCCGAAGATGTGCGGCCCGGCCCAATCCTGCGCTTGAGGATAAAAAAGAGTTTCGTAATCGCCGGTTTCGTCCACGGCGTTCTGAAAGGTTTTCTGGAAGTGCCGGTAAAGCTCACCGGCAGCCTTGAGGTTTTTGGGCAATTTGAGCGGCGCGAGTGACTCGACAAATTTGGCCCGGCAGGACTCGTAAAAAATCAGCCGGTTGGCAAAGACGTAACACAATGTCCGGGCGGCGCGGTCCACCAAGGATTCCCATTCTTCGCTGGAAACAATCCAGTTTTGCTCGTTGACCATCCATTCCTGTAGTTTGGCTCGGAAGCTTTTGTCCTTGGAGGATTGGCGGGAAAGAAAATCCGACGTCAGTTTGACCGCCCAAGAGATATGACTTTCGAAAGCGCGAATAAACCATTCGTCCAACCGCATGCCCCACTCGGGTTGTTGGCCCGAAATGATTTTCGCCAGCCCGCCGAAGAATTCTTCCAACCACACTTGGATGCGCTCTTCAACCTGCGGACGGTCCACGTCGGACGGTTCATCCAAATCCAAACCGAGCAGGTAATCCTGGACCCGGCGATCCGGTAGCGGCAGATTCCATTTCTTCCGGTCATACAGGACCAGTTCGTTGACGTTCCAGGTGAAGAAGAACTCGGCGCCGGCGTTGTCGGCTTTGGTCCGGGCATCTTCCACTAAGTCCGGGTTGTGCGGACTGCGGCCTTCGCGAGTGCCCGGCATTTTGACTTCTCCGGCAAGGATCAATTTCTTCGCGTCACCATAGAAACGAAGGTCGGAACGTTTACGATGAATGGCTTTGGATTCCTCGATTTCGGCACGGCGGAATGGCCATTCGGGGTGCCTGGCAAAAAGCGCGTTCGCCCAGCCCGCAACACGACTGCAAAATGTCACTTCGTGTGTGCGTGGGTCAGAATCTGACTTGGTAGGCATGAGGCGCGGAATTTTGAATTTCTAAAGCTGGCATTTAGCAGCCGAAGCTACGCGAAATGATTTTGGTTAAATTTTGGTTCTGGTCGTTTTGTTTTTTTCCGAAACCGCAGCGGGCCGAGACGGTGCTCGGCGTTCCGTCCGCTTCGGTTTCGTGACGCAGCGAGAGTATGCAGAACGCTGACGCACAACAAGCACAGGAAATCCTCGACATCGCGCCCAACCCTCACCGTGAACCGCCTGGGAGCGCCGGCGTCCCGCTGGCCAGTCGGGAGCCGAAAACCGGAACTCGCCGGCGAGACGCCAGCACTCCCAGGAACTGTGCCCCGGTTCACTTTGCGTCTCCGCGTCTTGGCGTTGAGAAGGAATCAGCGTTCACCCGCCGTGCTCGCGCATCGTCGCGGCAGGTCGCGGCAGGTCAGCGGTTGAAGACCAATTCCGGTGCTGACGGCGGCAGTGTTTCTGAATTAGTCTGTCGGCGTGGAAGATGATTTAATCAAACGTCTGCACTCGGCCCGGCTGACGAAGGGCGAGGTGCGCGCCCTCGCCGCCCAGTTCCCGGCAACCGATGAAGCATTGCACCAGTTGATCGAGTCGCTGGTGGCTTCCGCCGACGAGGCGGGCGTGACGGCGTTGATGTTCGCGATGGTAGCGGGCGGGCGGAATATCGAGGCGCGGGTGTTGCCCGGGGTGCTGCCGCTGATGAATCAACTCGATGGTGTATCGCTGGTGGCGTTGCAGGCGCGCGGCGAGGTGGTGGAGGCGCTGCTGGCTGCGGTCGAAAGCGGCCTCATGGGTTGGCAGCGCGAGGCGGTGCTGCTGTTGATTGCCGGCTGGATTTGCCTGAATCGTGATCCCAAGCGGTCGTTGCCGCCGAACCTGATTCCCAAGGCGCGACTGCTGGCGCGCGAGGTGGGGGGCGGACCCGAGGCGCTGTTGCCGCTGTTCGCGCTGGCGCACATCACCCGGAACAAGGCGCTCCAGACGGTCCTGGAAGAACTGATCCTCCCGCCGCCGATCGATGTGATTGAAACGGCGCTCGAATTCATCATCGAGAAACCGGATGCCGACCCGCTGGGTTTCCTGCCCGAGCAGACGGATCGCGTCATCAGTGCGAGCGGACCGTTGCGGCGCGCGGCGGCCAAGGTGGGGCGCAATGATCCGTGCCCCTGCGGCAGCGGCAAGAAATACAAAAAGTGTTGTTTCGAGAAGGATCAGGAGCGGCTGCATCATTCGTCGGAAGTCGCGGGCGTCACGACCGAGGAACTTGAGGTGATGCCCGAGCCATTTCTCACGCAGGAAAGGATTGAAGATATGCGTGGGCCGAAGCTGGCGCGGTTGCGGATCGAACTCGTGCCCCCACACTTGCAAAGATTCCTGCTCGCCCGCCTCTCTTTGTTCCAACTTCACGAAGCGCTTCTCGCGGCGTGGGAGAAGGTCGGCTGGCGCGATGACCTGCGGGTGGTTTATGAGAATTGCCTGTTCGAAGCCGCCCATGGCGGTTATCGCGAGGTGTTGATTCGACTCATGGCGTTGCGCGACATCACGCCGGAACATGACGCCTTGGGAATCACCGGCAAACTCCTCCTGGCCCAGGACAATCCGGAACAATATCTCGCTTTGATCGAGGAGGCCGCCCGCCGGCATCTTCATGACGAACAGGACTTGAGCTGCGTGGACGTCGCCTGCGCGCTCACCGAAGGACCTCTGCCCGGCTTGGGGACACTCGTGGCGCGCGGCGCCGCGGCCACGGCGTCGCCGGACGATGCGGAATTGTTGTTTGAATGCATCGGCAAAGTGCGCGACCGGCTGGACCTGCCACCCGAAGATCCGGGCGAGTGGATGCTGGATCGCATTTACGATCTGCCGGAGGAACTGGACGAGGAAACGCGTGAAGAACTGGCCGCCGCGCGACGGCAAATGGAGGCCGCCGCTGCGGAAGCCAGCCGCCTGCGGGCGCAACTGGCGGAAACCCGCGCGCAACTGGAACGTCAGGAACGGCTCGCCGCCCGTAAGAAGACCGCGCCGGTCACACCTGCCGCACCAGTCACCGCACCGGAAATTTCAACGGCCGAACTGCGCAAACGGATTGACGAACTTAAATCCGCGCTCAAAGAGCGTCACACCGAGCGCAATGCGCTGCGGCGCGAGTTGAACGAGGTATTGAAGGAGACCGCCGAGCTTCGGGAATCGAAAGCCCGCCAGGGTCTGGACGCAAATGCCGCGGGCGAGCCCGACCGTGAAGAACAGGCCTTGCAGGCCGAGGAGGCGACGGCGCTGCAACCCGTGCGCGTGCCGGTTTTCCCGGGCCGTTTTTTGCAGACGCTGGAAACGTTTCCCGGGAATGTGTCCCGCAACGTTATGACGCTGATCGGGCGGCTGGCCGCAGGCGAGCCGGCAGCATTTGTGGGGATGCGCCGGCTGCAGGTGCGCCATGAGATTTGTCGCGTGCGCGTCGCGGGCGATTACCGCCTGTTGTTCAAATTGCAGCCCGAGAAACTCGAAATCCTTGATCTGATCAATCGCCGTGACTTTGAGAAGTGGCTTAAGACATTGGGCTGAGTCGAGGAATCCAAAACAGCCCTTGCGACAGGCGGGCGGAATGGTCCGCGCTGAAATTGAAAAGCTGCTGGCCCGGTGGGAATCTCCTTTATAGCTGGGGCACAATTGATGACGAAACTTTGCTTCACCTGAAGCAAAGTTTTGCATGTCTCGTGCGAGTGGGAAGAAAACCTCGCCAGTAGCCTCGCGCCATCTTTCGTGTGGGTCGTGTTTTACCGGTTGGATAGAATCCGCGTCCATCCGTGTTCATCCGTGGTTAAAAACTCTTTTGCCCATTGCGGGTGTGTGATTATTCTGCGGCATGGCGTGGCGCATTCAGGACAGTGTGATCCGCGGCGAGATTGACAACCGCGTCAAGGGGCGTGTGCGCGGCAAACTTTGGCTTGATGGCCATGATGAACCGGTGAAACTCGATCTCGAAGGCAATGCCTGCCCCGACCTCGCGGGTTGTCTGCTCAAATTCAAGAACTCGGCCAAAACTTTTCCCATCCGCAAGCAGCCGGTCTTCGCGCAACTCCAGCGCGGCAAGATCGGCAATCTCTCGGCGTCGCAAAAGGCGCGCGTGTTCGCGGTTCCCGATGAGGAGGCGTTTGCCATGATGGATCGCGGCGAGAAACCGCCGGAACGCATCGCCAACGCGCTTTACCTCGAATGGTTCAGCGAGGGCAACGGACGTGTCGTCATCGAAAGTGCCGATTTCCAACTGACGATCTCCCCGCCGCAGTGGCGGCTGTCGCCGGAGGAGGAAAAGCAACGCGCCTGGGATGTCGAGGCGGGCTGGGGTGGCTTCGTGCAGCAATTGAACGAGGCATTGGAAAAGCAAAAACGCGGGCAGAAGGACCCGGAGGCGGAGTGGGACGAGCACGATTACGAGCGGTTCATGAAGGAGTGCGACGCCCGCACGGACAAATACATGGAATTGCAGGAAAAATACGGCGATTCCGACGAGGCCGAGGCGAAAATCGCGAAGGAAATGGGCTGGGATCGTAAGGATGAAAGTGAAGCCGGCGATAAGGAGGAGTTGATGTCCGTCGAGGAAATGAATCGGATTACGGAGGAGGCATTGAACGAACCGTTGCCCGAACCCGAACCGCACCGGGAAGGCATAGACTGGATTCGCACCGCCGACGGTAACATCCGGCATCCGCTCCAGTATCGCTGTCATGAAAGCGCGATGAAGGCCTGGCACGAATGCGATGAATTGGGCCTCAAGGAATCCGAAGACGACGATCTGCAGCAGTTCGTCTTTGAATTTCAAACAACGGGAGTGAAGCTAGGTGGCGCGTTGCATGGCATTGCCCAGGGCCGCGGGCCGCGCGACGGCGCATTCACCGTCGCCTACCTGAAGCGCGCGCTCGACCATCTGCATAAGGCGCAGACGGGGCTTGAAGCCGTTGCGCCGAAGAAACTTCTGCCGGAGATAATGGTTTCCGAAGCGCGCACGGAATTATTTGAAATCCGCGAAGGGATTCTCCGCTTGATGGACGAGTTTCGCGGGCGCAAATGAACGCTACGCAGCCAGATGGGAAGGAAATCATCCGGGCCACCGAGGCCGGCCTGCCGGCCATTTCCGAACTGGCCGGGGTCATCTGGCGCGCGTGTTATCCGGGCATCATCACGATGGAGCAGATTGATTACATGCTGGCGCGGATGTATTCGCTCGATGTGTTGCGTGACGAAATCCGCTCCCAAGGAATCCGCTACGACCGGCTGCTGCTGGATGGCAAGCTGGCTGGCTTTGCGTCTTACGGGCCGACATCCGAGCTGGGCGTGATGAAACTGCATAAGCTTTATCTCCTGCCGGAGCTGCACGGTCGCGGGCTGGGCAGCCGCCTGTTGCAGCATGTCGAGCGCGAAGTCCGCGCCGGAGGCGTGCGCCGACTGATTCTCTCTGTGAACAAACGCAATGCCAGGGCCATTACGGCCTACCAAAGAAATGGCTTTGTCATCACTGAATCTGTCGTCACGGATATCGGTGGAGGTTTCGTCATGGACGATTACATCATGGCAAAGGATTGGTCCGCTTGAAATCGTACGTAAGCGGAGCGGACTACACGCCCCGCTTCTGTCCCCGATACGCCGCCAAAAAATAAACCAGCACCGCTGCCACCACCGCGGCCAGGACGCCCCAGAACAGCGGCCATTGCGTGCCGGTCGGGCGCGTGCAGGCGATGAACCACCAGCCGGTGCCGAGGTAGCCGATGAGGTTGCCCACGCCGCTGTTCATCAGCGACATCAACGCCTGCGCCCGCGCGCGCCACGCGGTGTCCACGCGCTGGTCGAGATAGATTTGCGCCGTGATGAACACGAGGGCGAAGGAACAGCCGTGCAGCGCCACGCCCGCCAGCAGCCCCGCCCGGTCATTGAACGCGCTCAAGCCGAATCGCAACACGCCGAAGCCCATGCCGCACGCGAAAATCCATTTCAACCGCCACTTCAGCAACAGTCCGCCGAGGCTGAACATGGCGATGATTTCGGTCACTTGCGCGAGACTCATCCATGCGCTCGTGTGTTGCAGGCCGAGGTCGCGCAGGTGCGTCGGCGCATACGGATAAAATGCCGCCAGCGGGATGCAGAACAGCGTCGTGGTGATGAAAACCACGCGGTGGTCTCGATTTTTCAACAGCGTGAGCGCGTCCAGGCCCAGGCGCTCGTGCCACGAGAGATGTTCGGCGGATTTTGGCGTTTCCAGGATCGGCAGGAAAAACGTGAACCCGGCGACCATCAGCCACGTCACCGCGCCGGTGTATCCGGCCAGCGCTGACGTGTCCGCATTCAACAGGCTGACGAGCAGGCATCCGGTCATCCAGCCAATCGTGGCCATGGCGCGGAGGGGGCCGAATTCCTTTTTGGCGTCTTCCAATCGCGCGAGAACGATGGTCGAGGAAATGCTCCACATCGGCGCGGAACAGAGCGAGTAAAGCTGGATCAACGCGAGCACCAGCCACGGATGGCCATTCATTTTGATGGCGGTGCTGACCAGCGTCATGGCGGCGGCGGCGGCCAGCGCCAGGCCGCGCAGCACTTTCACCGGCGACGTGTGGCGGTCGGCCATCGCGCCAAAAATCAGCGGCGAGACGAACGCCGCCACCGCGGATGCAGCGAACGCGAACGGCTTGATGGCGTGCAGCCCATGCGCGTCGAGCACGGGGCCAAGCGGCACGAACCAGATGCCCATCGCCGCCGCCTGGATAAAGAACAACACCGCCAGTTCGGTATATTCGGCTTTGCGCAACGTGGTCAGCACGCGCAGAGGGGACACGCAGACGGCGGAAATTTCAACCAAAACAAAATGCGGCGCCCTTGAACTGTAGCCGCCGACGTGAGTCGGCGCTGATCTTACCCCAGGAAAGAATGCGCGGACTGATCCCGCCATGCGGGACGGCTACGAGGTTGCTTCAGGCGCGCGCTGGAATTTTACCGCCCCTGTTCCAGCAAAAAACAACCCGCCGAAGGCCCATTGCGATTTGGTTTGTTTGCTTATCGAATTCAAAATCAATCAAGCCGCGTCCGTCGCGCCGAAGTTTCAAGTTGAATCTGTCTCGCATCAGGGTAAATTTAGGTCATGCCAATCACGCTTGATGAGATTGTCGAAGAAACCCGGCACTGGCCGCCGGAGCGGGTCGGTGAACTGGTTGGCCGCCTGACCGAAGATTTGCACACCAGCGACCCGGAAATTGAGGCTGCCTGGAAAACCGAGATTGACCGGCGCATCGAAGAAATCCAAAGCGGCAAGGTGAAAGGCATTCCCGCTGAAAAAGTCCTCGCCCGCATCCGCAAAACTCTCCGGCGGTGAAACCGCACATCTTTCATCCCGATGCGGGTGAGGAGTATGCCCGCGCTGTCGAATACCACGCCGCCATCACTCCCGAACTCGGCAGCCGCTTCCACGATGAAATCGAACTACTCATTCGGGAGGTCCGCCGCCAGCCCGAACGTTTCTCACGTTTCAGTCCACCGGCCCAGCGCGCGCTGGCTCACAAGTTTCCTTACTCGCTGGTTTATCTGGACGAACCAAATCGCGTGTGGATTGTCGCCATCATGCACGCCAAGCGGCGTCCTGGTTACTGGCGCGAACGGCTCGGTTGAAAACGCGCTGGTAGGAACAACCCGACGAAGTCCCTTTGCGATTTGGTTTGTTTGCTCATCAATAATTCAATGCAATTAACCCATGGATTGAACACAGGTGAAACACAGAAATTAAAATTCGTCGCAAGATTTCCTTAAGATAATATCCATACAAATGGCATGAACAATTTGCCGGAAACAAAATTCAGCCCCGACGTGTTATATGCTTCTTACAAACAGGCTAGAAATTGCCTGCGAAAGTATAATCCTAACAGCGTGCTTGCACACGCAATAGGAGCTTTGCATAAAGCGGCACACGGAGGATATGAAGTCATGCGCTACTATCAGCCTTGGAATATCCTTCTACTTATTAAATGGACGCTGGAAGAAGCAGATTCAATTTCTCACCATCGGCCACCGGCAAAACTAGATGATGTTCATCGGGTTCTTAACATTCTTCAAGAGATGGGAGCGCATGTCCGGATGCCAACCGAATACGAACACCACTACTTGTTCATGCGCCATCTCGCGTTTCAGCAATTCTGGCTTCAGCAAACAGTAGATGGAGCTGCGCTTGCACGGCAGGAGCTTCTTTTCTGTTGTCTGCCATCAGACCACCCATTTCAGCGCGACTTTTTTCGTCTTGTCGGAATTCGTTGCGCAGACTTCACTTTGTTGTCATTTACTCTCATAGCTTTTTTTCTCGCCGATCCCAAACGCAGGGCAATCAAGCGTGAAAACTTCTCGAATCTTGATCCGAAGTTGATTTCTGAATCGCTGGATTCCTTCCTGTCTAAAACCAGTAAGGCTATT
>Ga0224534_1001850_pt1 | contig 10598 bp, 6 predicted proteins | sample 714E12024metaG_FD_172012 | JGI IMG/M metagenome (GOLD analysis project Ga0224534, IMG submission 172012) | Peat soil microbial communities from Stordalen Mire, Sweden - 717 E1 20-24 | ecosystem: Environmental > Terrestrial > Soil > Wetlands > Peat | place: Sweden: Norrbotten County, Stordalen... | reverse complement strand
ATGGCACCTGAGTTACCGATCTATTTGGACTACCAGGCAACCACACCAGTTGACCCGCGGGTCCTGAGGGTTATGCTCCCGTATTTTTCCGAGGAGTTCGGGAATGCCTCGAGTAGCGACCATATCTACGGGGCCAGAGCTGCTGAAGCTGTAGAAAAGGCAAGAACTCAAGTTGCTCGACTGCTCCACGCGAAGCCTGAGGAGATCATCTTCACGAGTGGAGCTACCGAATCGAATAATCTCGCGTTGCTCGGTGTTATGGAGCGGCTGTCAGCCCAAGGCGACCACCTCATCACGGCTGCGACGGAACACAAGGCGGTTCTTGAAACTGCAAAAAACCTCGAAAAGAAAAACAAATCGGTCACTTTTCTGCCTGTGGACCGGTATGGCTGGGTGAACCCCGCGGAGGTCAAAGCTGCGATCACTGAGGACACTGTATTGATTTCGATAATGGCCGCCAACAACGAGATTGGTACCATCGCTCCGCTAGAAGAAATCGGGGCTATAGCTAGAGAATATGGGATTCTCTTCCACACTGATGCAGCGCAAGCTGCCGGACACATCCCTCTAAACGTTGATGCAATGAAAATCGATTTTGCATCAATTTCAGGTCACAAAATCTATGGCCCAAAAGGAGTGGGGTCCCTCTACGTTAGGGGGTCCGCTCCAGCTGCAAGAATCTCACCTCTAACATGTGGCGGCGGGCAGGAACGCGGGATTCGCCCAGGAACGCTTAACGTGCCCGGCATCGTAGGCCTTGGAGAGGCTCTCGAGCTAGCCCAGCGCGAAATGGCTCAGGAAAACCGCCGATTCATGAAGTGGACCGAGCTGATGCTTGATTCGTTTAAAAAATTTCATCACACGGTCTCGTCAAATGGGCATCCCACGAAGCGGTTGGCGCACAATCTTAACGTGTGCTTTCCAGGAATTGAGAGCAAAGCGCTAATTCACGTGCTTAGACATGATCTGTCAATTTCTGCGGGTTCAGCGTGCACGACAGCGAGCGTCGAACCCTCTCACGTTTTGCGAGCCATTGGACTTGACGACGACCTCATTTATTCTTCGCTCAGGTTTGGCCTAGGCAGATTTAACACGCAAAACGAGATTGAATATTCAATTGAAAAGGTGCTATGGGGGATTAGTAAATTACGACGGATGAAAGGTGCCGAGTAATTTGCCTCGTTACTTAGAATTGGTTGCGTCTTAAAGAGGCCTATTCGATGTTAGGGCGCTAACTAACGGGAATCGAATGATAATATGACAACGCCAAAAGGTCAAGACGCTAGATCCGTGCAAAAGTCCGCAAATGTTGTGGTAGACCAAAAGTTCGTGGATTTTGTGGTTGACCGCGTCATAAGTGCCGTTGAGGAAGGATTAATGAGATTGACGCTAAACGGCGCGATCGTCGACCGTGAAAAAGGCTTGGCAGTGTTGGCGGATATCCCAAGTCATCATCAGATAGTCAAGACAGTTTTACGAAACAAAAAAGTGGAGAGAACTTTTTCGCAAGATTACGTGGAAAAAGCCGTAGCATCGTTGCTTCTTGACGTCGCTAAGAACGCCGAAAAAGATAACCTAAAAGAGATTGCGGCTTGTCAGGTCGCGATTCTAGTCGAAGATCTCATGTCTTTTTACAAAAAGTACCAGATATATCTCCCAATTGACGGTTTGGTGCTAAGCGCTGAGCTAGGAGACGTGGAATTGGGCGATGCTACGCTAATTCAAATGGACACTAACCGTTTTGGCGAATTGCAGCATCTGCTATTGACCGAAGAGGACCGGCTTCACATAGAAGACACGAAGACAAAGCTGAAAGATCGCAAAGAAATAAGGGATAGATTCGAAGAACAAGTGATAAAAGCCTTGAAATCCGGTGATGAGAAAAGTGAATCTTATTACAAGAAGAAAAAATTGGACATCGAAAACGAAATCAAGCCAATCGAGCAGTTGCTAAAAACGTATCAAGAGAACTTGTCTCGACGGCAAATGCCAATTGAAGGCTTAAAAGACACCCTTTGCGCAAGATATTATTTTTCTGTTGAATCGTCTAAAGCCATCGAATACGCGGAGCAAGAGCACCAGAACGTCTTATCTCTTCTGCGTTATGCGATTTCAACCGCGCAAGTACCAGAAATCGAAGAAAAAGACTGTCTGCGCGAGGTCGTGCGTTCGTATCAGATAGCGTTAGCAGTCGCGTGCGATGCAACTGATTTTCAAATCGTTGGGAGCAAAACCGGAATCCATCATCCGTTTGTGGTGACTGGTGAACACTTTGGTTTAATGCGAGAGGGCGGCATATTTGAAATGGCAGAGACATTTAGTGGTTCTCACGGCCCTACAAATGAGATTGAATCGATGATACAGCGCTGCATCAACTGGTTCTCCCTGTCGCAAGAGCAACCCGATAAAGTTACGGAATTCCTAAGTCTAGTCATTATTTTGGAAATCCTATTAACTTCGGGTGACAAAACCGCATCAATTTCGACTACAATCGCTGAAGCAGCAGCAATAATGCTCGCCGATTCAGAAGAAACGAGGCAGGAAATTAGGGCCAAGATGCGCGCAATCTATGACTTACGAAGTAAGGTCGTGCATGGGGCCTCTGCGCCAGGTCAACTTGAGCTTGATGGACCTCTAGTTGATTTAAGGAATGCGGTCATAGGCGCGATAACAGTGATTTGGAAATTAAAAGCAGCAGGCAGGTTTCAAAACAACACAAAAGAAGACTTAACGAGGCTCATTAATTCGATCAAATTCCGAGGGCCGTCAATTAAAGCTTAGATCGCACGCGCAAAGATTCTGGTTTTTGCTGCAGTTAGAATACCAGGCCCCGCTGTTCTGTAAATTTTATTAAAATAAGAGAGTGACCGAAATTAGGCCCTCACGCCCGTGCTATGCTACTCTTTTTCTAGTAGTATATCCCTCAGTTCAGCTTCCAACGCCTTGGAGTAGTTGAGTTCCTTATTATCCATCTGCGATTTTAGGATCTTCATACCCTCGTTCGCATATTGCTCTGCGAGACTATAAATGGACGTTTCGTCTTTTAAGCTCAGTAAGTCTTCTTTCTCCGTTACTCCGATTGGTAGCACAGCCCATTTCTGGCGCTCAGTTAACGCTTGAACCGGGATATTGTTTTGTTTTTCTGTAACTGGGGATTTTTGTCTGTTGTAGTACCCCAACGCCATTGCGAAAAGAAATATTTCCTTTTGATCTTTCCCCGCAAAGATAGTATACGATCTTCCTTCTTTCCAAGACGTGTAATATTCCTTGAATTTGTTACTCCAGCCGATGAATCTCGGCTCCTTGTGATGCGTTTCAACCACTGTGCTTTACCTCCGCCTCAGGGCAAGTTTTAGCTTGCGTTACCTCCGCCTCAGTGCAGGGTTCATTTTCTATGATTGCGTAGAAGTTGCTGGGAATTAGAAACTGCGTCAGGTTCTCTTTCACTTTCTGGTTATCAATTTCGTCCGGCGTAACCAACAGAACCAACTGTGTGCCTGATAGAAATTCAGGCAACATGCTTGTGATATGGTCTTTATGTTCAGCATCAAGTTTTCCTAGAGGCGTATCAATAATGACTGGCGCTTGAAAACCTGATATTGAGACTAACGCGCTCATAAACGACAGTCCTAGAACCAAGTATTCTCCCGCGGATAGATCATTTAATGCGTTATACCCGTAAGCATGTATGACTGAAACAGCATATTCTTCGTCTATCACAACATCCTTGAAGGCCTCTTTTTTGCGTATTAATTTTTGGAAATTTGCAGTCGTATTCTTTTCGACTTGCTTTCTAATTCTTGTTTTAGTAATGTCAATAGTCTCACGCAAAACGTTCTCTGAATCGGTTACGAGCTTGAGCTTTTCTGATAATGCGCGATTTTCTTCCTCTTTTCTGAGCTCCTTTGCTAACTCCTTTTCGTACTGTTGTTTCTTAACTTGAGCCAAAGCTACTTGACTAGTCAACCCTTCTTTAGTCTGAATGCTCCTAGCCTTGATTGTTACTAGTTGGTCCCTACGGTCTTCATAGAATTTGACCTCATCTATGTTGCAACCTTTGATCTTTTTTGAGATTTCTTCTACTCTTAATTGCTTCTTTAAAATCTCAGATCTTAATGCGTCAATCTGAATACTCTTCTTGTCAATTGTGGAAGCAAACTCTTCAATCTGTGAAAGAATATAGTTTATTGTAGTTTTCCCGCTAATTGCTACTTCACTTAGGTCAGAAAGTGACGCATTCGCAAATTCTTCGAGCGTCGCTCGCGCTTCGCTTGATAAATCGTTACCACAGATACACCGGCCTCTTTCAATCAGTTCAAGAACAAACGTCTCTTTAATATCTGAAGGCAGTTCCCCTTTTTCCACCTTCTCATTGATTAGGGAATAAGTGCTCTCTATAGGCTTTTTTAGATAAATAAAGGGCGCAATGTCTACTAAATATGCGTTTCTCTCCGATTCCAGCGAGCGAAGCCGAGGCTGTTTGTCTTTGTGAATATCAGTTTCGAGGAGTTGGCGCTCGCGCTCCAAACTACTTACGTTTTCAACGCTGTTGTTTTTCAGGAAGTCTTTTACTGTAATAAGGTCGCCTTCAGCGTCCAGTATTTCTCGTTCCTTCTTTTCAATTTCTTCGTGGCGGTTTTCGATGTCGGATTCTATGTAGTCAATCTTGTGTTGCAGCTCCCGTATTCTGGGGGTTGTTTTCGTAACTTGCTTATGTAGTACTTTCTCTAAAGAAGTGAAATGCTCAAGGGCCTTTTTTACTAATTCTAACTGAGAAACGTAATCAATTGCTTGAGATATCTCTGCCGACGAACTTACCCTGAAAAAATTGTGAAGCTGCTCGCCATCAATAAAGAAAAAGCCTCTCAAGGCTTCAGGCAATAAGGTGTTGATAAGGGCTTGGGTTCCGTCGCCGATCACAACTTTATCTTGGTCTTCGAATGGCCAAATAACTGTAAGTTCAGTCTCGCCTTCCCAAACCTCGCCGCGTTCATTTTTGCCCCCTTCCATCTTGCGCATGATGGTCCAGGGGCCCATATCTGTTTTTAAGTGAACTTTCACTTCGGCGTGTGCGCTTTGGCTGTTGCCCAAGGAGTCGATTACCGTTGAGTTAATGATGGGCATTCCTTTCAACTTTTCGGCATGTCTCAATCCATGAACCTCGACGCCGTAGAGGCACCACGTCAGAGCATTTAGTAGATTAGATTTTCCTGCTCCGTTGCGTCCACAAATGACTGCCACGTTTTTCGAACCATCTATTGTGAAGTCAATCTCCTGCGTGCCAATATACTGGCGGTAGTTTGTCAGTTCAAGCGAAGAGATTGAAAACTTCATGGCGACTTACTCTTTCACGATCTTATCGACCAACAATTCGTACGACTCTAAGATCGTACGAGATGAAACACTTCTATTCCAAATATTCAGTTCGTGGCGCAACGCTTCGTGGATGAACCGTTTCACTCGATCGTCGGCGCAGTGCTGGTCGATGACTTCCATAATTATTTGATTTATTTCGGCGTCGTTGGTCATAGTGGTCTACCCTGGCAAATATGCTTTTTTAATGCCGAAGATCTCCCTTAAAGCTTCCGCTTCGTTCCGCGAGTCTTGAGCAAACTCTTCTAGTCTTTTGAACTGGGAATCGATGATATTCCGCACAGCCGGTTCGTCTATTCGATGCTCTTTGGGATTTGGCAGCGCAAGGATGTCGTATATAACCGCTTTTTCTTTTCCAGGGTATCGACGAAGAATGCGACCTCTCCTTTGTATATACTCCCTCGGATTACCCGAACTACAAAGCAATATAGCGTTTTTTGTTGAAGGCACATCAACGCCTTCATCGAGACATCTGATAGCAACAAGCACCTGGTAGGTGCCCTTGTCAAAATTATCGAGCAAGTATCCTCTTTCAGTCTTGCCATTGAACTCTTCTTTTCGTTTCGTTGCATTTTCGTGACTTGTGAATCTGTGTTGAACGATGTGACCTTGTTCTCTAATAATGCTCTGCACTATGCTAATTTGTTTAGGTGAACAGTAAGTTAATGTATGCGAGATATCCCCCTCGCGTACCATTCGCGTAATCAGGTCTCGAAAAGCTAGGTATTTGCGGTCTGCATTTTTTAGAATATCCTGGCGCTCCATCAATTTTCTTTCAAGCCGCAGGTCTTCGTCTTTTGATCGATTCTCAATTGAAACTAACGTCGCGATGTACGTGCTGAGAGAGACGTACTCTTCGAGTTCATCGAATTCTAAATCAACGATGATCGGATGATAATCATAGGGCACAAGAAATGTCTCGCCGGTATCTGGATTTATTTCATTAATAGCGCGATGCAGACAGAAAGTATAGACGGTGCCCTTGAAGTACTCAAGGAGCTTCGCAGTTCCTACCTCATCATAGTATCGCTCAGGCGTCGCGCTTAAGCCCAACCGGTAATCGTACACAGATAGTAGGCCGTTACTGTGCTCTGGAGCGCCCAAGCCATGGACTTCATCGGCGATCAAAAAGATAGGGGCCTTCATCTCGCTCATCACGGCAATAAATCGGGGGGTTGACAGCGTAGCGTGAGTAGTGATGATTATAAATTGGTTACATTTTCCTAAGCGCTGATCCAAACCCTTACCTACGACGTCGTGCTGCCAGTGTGTGTTTGCAGTACTGGCAAGCACGATAGGCACGTTGAGCTGCATCGAGTGAATGCTCCGTTCCCATTGCTGAGATAAGTGCAAAAAGGGACAGCTGATCACGGTGATCAGTTTTTTTTCTTGATCGTATAATTGTCGCAGGGCACCTAGGGCGGCAAATGTTTTACCGGTACCTGTCGCCATCTCAAATATGCCTCGACACTCGTGCGCAAACCATGCGTTAATCGCCTCTTGCTGGTACTCACGAAGAACGACACGGGGGCCCTTGTGCCTGTTTTTTCCGCTCTCTAAAATGCGCTCGACCTCTTCAGCACCTGCTGGCGCGGTCTCAATCAGTTGCTTTTTGACTGCATCTGGAAAAGAAATGACCTTAGTTTTAGATGCGTTGTCCTGCCAGAGCTCATTAAAGTTCTCAATATCTTGGTTGACGAATACCGCATTCCCCTGCTTCCAACTACAGAAGACTTTGAATTGTTCTGAATTGTATTGCCACCCATACGCGCTCTCGTTATTTGAACCGCTAAAGGAGATCACATTTCCGTCGCCATCCTCTAGAATACCGACTTTCTGGTGAAAAATGTCATTGCAGCACTTCTTGTCTTTGATGTACCCAATTCGAAGGTCGAGGAAATCGTTTGCGATCAACCAACCTAAGGCCCTGGCATGATTGCGCACAAATTCGCCTTCTAACCTTTCGAGGTCTTCCAGTATTCGCGAAGCAATAAGGCTTTCAGGTGATTGCGTACTTTTTTCGATCTGTTCGTAATCGCCCTCCGTGAGCCTCACGTTAAGGATAAACTGCATATGGCCGCCATTTTTGACGAACTGAGCTAATCCAGTCGCAGCGACAGCAAACGACGTTGAAGAGAAATACCCCGTAACGCGCCGATAAGTGGACGCTTCTCGCAACACAGGGATGTAAAAATCGTTCAGAAGGTCATCCTGTTCGGAATTATACGAATGCTTCAACGTAAGATTTAAAAATGACATGGCGCACTTGGATTATTCCATATTTATTTCCACAGCATTTCGTTCATTTCGCGTTCGTATTCTTCCTTGAATTCGTCTAGCCCTTCATCTTTCACCTTAATATCATGGTCCTTCTTTGCGAGCTCAATAATTCTGTTTATTTCAGCCGCGTTTCCAGATTGCTCTATCTGCCTCCTGATATTTTCAACGCGGCTTCGATCCACTTTTTTGTGACCCATCTGCCGCATAACGTATGCTAGCAAGCCTAATAATTCTCGTTTCTCCTGAGCCACTCTTGCGAGACGTTTCGGGTAATCGCCAGAATATTCCTCCAACTCAAGATCCCGAAACTTTTGAAGTCCAACTCGCTGGAGAATTTCCCACGCTTGCGACTGCACCAAGTCATAGCACGCGTCGTGCATTGTATCGATGGTCGAACAGATATCATCATCTTCATCCCAATTGTCCTCAATTCGCTCAGAAAAATGCTCTTTGAGGTCTTGCAACACGTCTGCCATGATAAATATGTCATCGATCAAACCGTTGTCTTCTTGGTCTGGAATAACGTCTTCTGCGAGCACGAGGTACCCCAACGCGCTCGAAATCATGATCTTGGTGTGCCAATCGACGAGGACGTCATTGAGCAATCCACAAAGGAGCTTGTAGAAGGGAACTGCAAACGCGGCGATATCCTTGTAAGGTCCTCCATATTGCGTAACCCGTGCATTTAAAAGCGTTTCATAACTCCAGTTAGGTATGTCGCAGCTCGAATCAAGGTTTTGAGTTGAAGCTGCGGCTAGTCCAGTATCAGATTGCCCTGCGACGTGGACTGCAAGAGCCCCTTCGGGGGGCGCCTCAGTAGGTCGAGCGAGCTGGTTTTCAAGCTTCGCTGCATCTTGTGCCTTAGCGCTACAAGCTTTTGAGCAAAAACCCGTAAGAATTGAAACGTCGTTGGGTTTAAACTTCCTTTTACAGTATACACAAGTTGTAAGCCCTAACGCCGTATCGACTGCTTCCGCATTCTGCTCCTCGGCAAAGCATTGTTTGCAGAGAACTTGACTTGCTTCTTGTGCGTGCGGCTCGAACACAGAGTCACAACGTTGACATCTTTTTTGGTGACTTACATCTAGTTGTGCCAGCTCATATGCGGGTTGCTTTTCACTGGATTCGCTTACCGACGGATGCTTGCCAAATGCTTCATGGATTCTGTCTGTTTCAGTAGACGCGTGAGCGCCTACGTTGATGTCCAACGCGGCGCTCGTCGATGCCGCATGAATCCCATCCCCAGCGAACGTTGCATAGTAATGACGAATGCCGGAAAAACGCCAGTTCTTGGTGAACTTACAAGGTGAGTCCATAGTAATATCGTCGTAGCGAGCGCCTTTCAACTTGTGCCAGATAGTAACCGACTTCGATACTGGTGTGGTTCCGGCGGTAAGCGCAGCTGTAAACGACACTACTTCGTGAACCACCGGATGCATGTTAGAAGCTTCCAGTCTGATACTCGTAGGTACCCCTTTGACGTTAACGACAGACTCTGGACTGCTCGGAGAAGGGGGAGATTGCACGGTTCTTACTGCCTCAGTTCTTACTGCCTTACTTATTGGAATCTGAACGTTCTCGGCAATGACTTCTGACTCGTACCCAGACATTGCTTTTCGCTTAAACACGTCGTTGATTCTGTCCTGAATCGCTTTTGCGCGGTCTTCTACTGAACCTAAATCTACCTTCGTGTCACCCTCTGCACGATTCTTGGTTTCATCTGCCCGCGATTCTACTTCGGCAAACGATCCTCCTTGTTGAGTGTCAGCAGTCCTTTGACTTTGTTCTATTTTGCTAAGAATTTCTGCTGCAGACTTGCGCATAAGGGCATCACGATCACCACAAGCATCTCTCAGCGAATCGCACGCTAGCGGTCCGGCTTTTATCAGCGCTATTTTTGCAGCTTGCTGGACGTCCCAATCAGGGTCCCTCAAACTTCGCACGAGTGCGTTAAGTCGCCACCTTTTAACTGAATCTCGGTCTTCACCGATACTGATACTGCCAAGCGCCCTAACCGATGAGAGTCTTACAAGGTTGTCTTTTTCTTTCAGCGTACTAATTAAAGGAATGATGGCCTCTTTTTTGCCCATTCGTCCGAGGATTGTCGCTGCCAATTTGCGAACGTCTGGAAACCCTTCGAGCAAGCCCATAACTATCTGATGATATGCCAGCTCTCCTATGTTTTCGAGGGCGCGTAAAGCGTGTAATCGAACTTGTCGATCTGGATCCTTTAGTGCGTTACCAAGACAATCGCAAGCATCTACGCATCTCATTGCGCCAAGTGCATTGATAGATTCGATGCGCTTCGCAGAGGACTTGTCGGTCACATTGCGGATTTGGACCCGCACCTCTTCGGTGATATCTTTGATAGTCTCTAGGTGTCGCAGATTGCCGGCACTATCTAGCTGCTGACCGCATTCGCCGCAGAAGGTTGCGCGAGGGCTAGACAAACTGCCGCACTCAGAGCACTTGTTTTGGGACACGCTTGGGTTTTGAGTATGGCTTAGCGGGTCGCAGGTGGGACACGTGAGCGTGTCGGTGTCAAGGCGACTGCCGCACTGGGGACAAAACTGTCTCATTTAATCCGAATCCTTTCTTTCAAGCACAGATTGTATTTAACTCACCCGCGAAAAGTTTTGCGATCATCTCTCTCTTTTTAGGCCGCTCAGCGCAGTTCAAACACACTCGAGACGCAGAGCCTACGTCCACAGACTCTTCCCCTCTTTTTTTGTATTGGCAGTGTCGTGACTTTACGCCACCCCGCCGCAAAAAATTTGGCTTTAGAACTTAAAATTGTAAAAGTATTTAATAATTGTTATTATTTGTTAATGCCTCAAATCTATATGAAAAAAAAGGTTTCAACAGCTTGATCCCGCGCGAAAGCTTAACAGTCGTCATTTAGCTTTATTTCAATGGGCGTGTCACTGTGGAATCTTTCACCCTCA
>Ga0224534_1001846_pt1 | contig 10608 bp, 6 predicted proteins | sample 714E12024metaG_FD_172012 | JGI IMG/M metagenome (GOLD analysis project Ga0224534, IMG submission 172012) | Peat soil microbial communities from Stordalen Mire, Sweden - 717 E1 20-24 | ecosystem: Environmental > Terrestrial > Soil > Wetlands > Peat | place: Sweden: Norrbotten County, Stordalen... | reverse complement strand
CAGCTCCGCCGCTCCGCTCAGTCCCGTGGGCTTCTTCAGCGGCCCGCTCACCGTCACCACCCCGCCAATCGACGACTGCGCCTTCATCCTCCCCGGCGCGAAGACCTCCAGCGCCGTCCCCACGTCGAACCCCGAGAACGCAAGCCTCGCCTGCGTCTCGTAATCCCCCGTCAGCCGCGTCTGCCCCGACGCATCCACCTTCGCCCCCACCAGCGTCGATTGCGCCGCATAGAACAGCTCGCCGCCCTCGCTGTGCGCCTGGGCCGCAATCTCGCCCAGCGGTTTCCCGCTCAGCACAACCCCGGCCAGCTTCGCCGTCGCCTTCAACCCCGGCTGCTCCATCGTCCCATTCGCATCCGCCACAAACGTCAGCGTCCCATCCGCATTCGGACTCGCCTTGGCAAAAGTCCGGAACTTCGACAGCACCAGATTGTCGCCCTCGATGTGCCCATGCAGCCGCCCCGACCGCAGATCGTATCCACCCTCGCCCGCGATCCGCGCTCCATGCATCGTCAGCAACACATTGCTTGCGTCAATCTCCTGCCCGCGCACCGCTAGATTTGCGACAGCCGAATCGTATGGCTCGCCATACGCCACTCCCTTGGCCAGCGAAATCCTCCCCGTCCCATCCATATTGCCCAGCGTCCCCCGCACCGTCGCGTTCGCCGCAATCTTCCCCGTCACCGCGATCCTCTGCTGCTGCCCACCCATCTGCAGCACGTCCGCAGCCTCCGCGTTCGCCAGCCTCAACGTCGCATCGACGCTCGTCCCCTCGTCCCACACATAATCCGCCGCGCCTCTGCGCGTGATCGTCTTGCATGGCCGCAGGCTCCCCGCCACATTCAGCACCGCGCCCCCGCGCCGGATCGTTGAATTGGCAATCGCCAGCCCTTCGTCGTACGAGTACTCCGCATCCCCCACCACCGAATCCACAACCGTGTCCTCTCCAATCCCCAGCCCCGTACCCGAGTCACTCCCCAGCTTCACATCGATCTGCGAGCCCTGCACGTGTCCCTTCACATCCAGATCGTGCGCCGGTCCCATCGCTGTCCCGTGGAACGTCATCCCTCCATGCAGCGCCACCGGAATCGCCGCCGTCCCCTTCCTGCCGTTCTCCTCAAATCCCAGCGTATGCAGCAACTGGTCGAACTCGCCCAGATCGCGGATCGTCGTATCCACCTTCAGGTTCGTCAACCGATCGCCATCCTCCACCCCCAGAACTCCACTCGCCTCGGTCGTCGACCCCGGCGTCTGCAACGAAGTGTGGCGAATGTTCACCGTCTCATGCTTGCCCTCATAGCGCGCGTCCGCCACGCCGCTCACGGGAACATTGTTCAGCGCTGCCTTGCGCGCCACTCCGGTCGGCTGGAAGACGAGCTGTCCGTCGACGATCACCGTCTCCCCAACATTCACCGGCTGTCCGACCCACTCCACCAGCACCGGCCCCGTCACCGCCGTATCGAAGCCCAGGTCGCCGTAGCCCCCGGTCTCCGTCACCTCCATAATCGTGCGCAGCGGCATCCGCGTCACCGTCGAGGTCAGCGTCACGTGCGACGCATCACCCAGCCAATCCGCAAATCGCAGCTCGCCCGCCGCGCTCCCGCCCCCCGGCAGAAATCCGCTCATCTCCGTCAGCAGCAATTCGCTCGGCGTAATATGCACCCGCGCTGCGCCGTCCACATCGTGCAGGATCACGTACTCATTCACAAATCCCGCCTTGTGCAGCTTCGCATTGCCCACCAGCAGGTAGCCCTCCCTGCACTCCGGATCGACCGCAGCCTTCGCCACGCCCGCCGCCGCACCCGCCTTTTCCGAAGTCCCGGCCCGCCGCCCCAGCCAGAACCGCGGCTTCGCCTGCGTCCCAACCGGCCTCACCGCGCAGCTGTGCCCACTCACCGCAAGATCGACCGACCCGCCCGTGAACCCCTCCACGTCCGTCAGCACCGTCAACTGCTTAAGGTCCAGAGTCCCGTTCACCGCGCCCTGCCACTGCGGCTCGGCAAAGTGCGTCAGCGTCCCCGTCGCGTGCAGCACCGATGTCGCGCCCGTATCGAACTCCAGCCCCTTCAGCTCCACCGCATCGCGTCCCAGTTCCGCGTCCAGGTGCAGCCTCGACCGCGCCTCCGCCTGCGCCTCCGCCCGCGTCCGCAGATCGTTTACCCCCAGCGCAATCCCATAGCGGTCTGTCGCCGGCAGGTAATGCACCTCCGCGTCCAGATCGCGCGCCGCCACATCGAACGGAATCGCGCGATCGTTCACCAGCGCCACCCCATCCACCAGCGCAACCTCCTTCGCGCGCAGGTCCAGCAGCGTGTCCGCCACCGGCTCCTTGCTCGTCGACGGATGCTTCGGCGTAGGCACGTTCGTCTTCCCGTCCTTGTCCACCATCAGGTGTACCTGCGGCCTCTCCACGCGCAGCAGCTTCAGCCCCACATGCGACCGCAGCCCCGCGCCCGTCGCGTGCGAGAAGAAGCTCGAAATCCCCATCCGCACCTCGACCTTCCCGGCCGAAAGGTACGGCGCCTCGCCCGGCCCCTCCGTCCCATGAATCACCAGCCCATCCACCTCGATCTTCAGGTGCCACAAACTGAACTTGACGCCGCCCACCTCCACCCGTCCGCCGGTCGCGTCCCCCAGCACCGACACAATCTCCCGCCCCACGCGCCGCTGAAAGTACGCCGTCGCCGTAACCCAGGTAATCCCGCCCACCATCAGAATCACCAATGCCAGCGCGCCTGCGAAGCCCCACGAACCGGCTCGCGTCACATGCCACGCAATACTTCGCCGCCGCTTCACCGGCAACAATTTCTCGCCGCCATCGGGCTGTTTCTCGTCCGCGCTCATGGCAGCTCCTCTCCCGGCTTCACAATCCGCACGCTTCCCTCCGCCCGCAGCGAGGTCAGCCAGTCATCCAGCAGCTTGTCCACCTGCTGCTGCAACAATATCTCCTGAATCTTGTCCGCAATCGTCGTCTCCGCCGGTGGCGTAACCTTCTCCGCCTGGTACGCCGGAATCAGCGTCCCCGTGTAGTACGCATCCATCTCCGCCTGCGAGATGCGGATCCCCATGCGGAAGCGCGCCTCGATAAACCGCAGCACCTCCATGCGCTGCCGCCAGCGCTCTCTCAACTCCTCCACCGTAAAGCCCTGCGCCGCTACATATTTCTCCCAGACCGCGTCCGTCTCGCAGCCATACGCCACGCACCCGGGAATGTTCTTGCGCAGCACACGCAGCTCCGAATCCACCTGCGCGTCCTCAATCGCCACCTGCGGCAGCAAACGAATCTGCTGCAAAATTAAATCGCGATCGATCAGCCGCTCGATCAACTGCTCCCGAGTCGCCACCTCCTGAACGCGAATTGGCTGAAACGCCACCATGCGCGCCTCCTCGTCCAGGTCGCTCCCCAGAATCAGGTCCTCATTCACCACCGCCACCACGCGGTCCAGCGCAACCCGCTCCCCAGCGCCCGCCGCATTCGCGTTCCCTCCCTGTTTCTCTGACGCCGCCTGCTGCGAGCAAACCACTCCACAGAACATCGCAATCGTCAGCACACACGCCAGCGCCAGACCACATCGCCTGCTAGCTCTGCCCGATCTGTGGCTCAGATTGCTCATCCGTCAGAACGCCTGTCCAATGCTGAAGAAAAAATTGAAGTGGCTCGCCTGCCCCTCATACGGCAGGCTCCCGTTGAAGTCGTAGATCACCGGATAGACCGGCGGATCGAGGTTGTAGCTGAAGTCCAGCCGGATCGGCCCCACCGGCGTCTTGTAGCGCGCGCCCACGCCCACCGCGTGCGAAAAATAATTGAAGTTGCACGTCCCAAACGCGTTCGAAACATTCGCGCACGTCTCCTGGTTCGGCTGGTGGAAGTGCGCGATGCTGGGAAACATGTCCGAGACATGCGCAAACACATTCCCCATGTCGTGGAACAGCACGAAGCTCAGGCTGTCTCCCAGAAATGGCAGCGTGGCTGCCGGCAACCGCAACTCCGTGCTGTTCACAATCACCCCGTTGCCGCCCACCGGATAGCCCGTCTGCAAATCTCTCGGCCCCGCTCCGTTGATGGGAAAGCCGCGGTCTGAGGTCGCTCCGCCCGCGTACAACCGCTCCGGCAGTGGAACCGCATTGCAGCTCGCATTGGTATCCAGAAGGTTGACCGGAGCGCTTCCGGCCGGCGCCGCCGGTTGGTAATTCGTAATGCACGATGCGCTGCCCACGTTCGGGTTCGCCCCAAACGAACTCTCGAATCCCAGCCGCGTATTCCGCGCCAGCACATACTTGTGCCTGCCAAACGCGTAGTACGTCGAGTTCGTCACGTCCGTCCGGCTGAAGTTCACCTCCGAGCCAAACTTCGATGTCGCAAAAAACTCCTGCACCGACGTGTACGACCCCTTGGTCGCGTCCAGCGGCCCCGGGTCCCGCTTGTCGTGGAACCATGTAATTCCCGGCCCGCCCACGCGCACCGGCTGCGACAACTGCGGAATCAGGTTCGCCGAAACCTGCAACGTCGCCGGGTTCACCGCAACCCGGCGAAACTCGAAGTCGTAGATGACCGTGTCCGTCCGCTTCACCTTCTGCGTAATCCGGTAGTCGCCCTGCAATGTCGATGCCTGGAACGTCGTGATGTTCTGCACATTCGAGTAGCCGCCCGACGCGCTCTCCGAAAACTGCGGACTGGAATGGAAGTGAGGTTTCAGAAACGTCAGTATGGCCACCTCCTCCAGCAACCCGTACGACGAATGCAGCGTCAGCGAGTTGTCCGTCCCGCGCAGATTGATCCGGCTCACGTCCAGCGAGATCCGCGGGCTCACTCCCGTCTTGCCCTCCTGCGAGTAGCTTGCATTCGGCGAGAGCCCCAGCAGAATCGCCGACGCCGGATTGATCTTGCCATTCTCCGGCGTGCCCGTCTCCGCCTCCATCCCGAACCCGTACGTCACGTTCCACCGCCGCGCCTCGCTCAGTTGCAGCAGCACGTTCTTGATCGGCGCGTCGCCATCCGGGTTCTGAACCGCCGTCGTCACCTCGTTGAACAATGCCAGCCCGTATAGCTTGCGCTGCGTCTCCAGCAGCGCGCTCTCATCCAGCGGATCGCCCGCATGGAACGTCGTCTCTCGCGACACCACAAACGGCCGCGTATGCACAATCCCCGACTCCAGCACGCGGTCCACAAACACCTGTTCACCCTCGGTCACATGCAGCACCACATCCGTCTTCTCCGCGTCCGCGCTCTCCGCCTGCTGCTTCACCTCCACTCGCGCCTGCTCAAATCCATGGCTCAGGTAGTAGCCGAACATCGCGTCCCGGTCGCCCGACAGCGTAATCAGCGAGAAGGGCTGGCCCTCCTGCGCGTTCAGCAGCGCCCTCACCGCCTTCTCACGGCCCGGGTCCACGCCCGCCAGCGTCACCCTTCCGAACCTCCGCTGCGGCCCCTCCGCCACCGTCACCACCACCGCAATCTCGCCCTCCTTCAGCTTCTTCCCCGGCTTCGCCGTGTCGTTGTCCGTGATCGCAGTCGAGACCGTCGCCTTATCGAACCCATTCGCCCGGTACAGCGCCTGGATCGACTCCACGTCCGCCTTCATCAGCGCCGGAGAGTAGCGCCCCGTGCGCAGATACGCGTCCGCCTTCTGCACCCGCATCCGCTCCTTCAGCAGTTGCGTGTCGAAGTAGTGATTGCCAGAAATCGTCACCGACCCAACCTTGTGCTTCCCACCCTTCACCACCGAGTACACCACGCTCTCCTGCGCCGTCTCCGCGTTTGTGCCTGTGCCCGGTCGCGTCGCAGCGCCCACGATCGTCCCAGAGTCCGCGCCCACCACCTTCACCGAGACCGTCGCGTCGAAGTAGCCCTCCTGAAACAGGAAGTCCTTGATGTTGTACGTCCCCTCGTTCAGCAGGTCGTTGTCGATCGTCCCCTCCTGGTAGATCGGCAACAGCAGCTTCATCCGCCCCCTGGAGAACTTCGCGCCCTCCACCACCACCTTCACCAGCGGTCCCTGGTTCGCGGTGAAGTTGTAGTCCACCTGCCTGCGCGCCTTGTCGTAGGTCTCGCTTCGCAACGACGTCGTCGCCTCCAGCCGGTCCCTCTTCTCGTACTGTGCCCTCAGCCGTGTCAGCGCGTTGCTGGTCGTCTCGCGTGTCACCTTGCTGCCCAGCTTCAACCTTCCCTTGCTGCGCACCTCCTCCGCGGTCATCCCCGGATCATTGCCCCCCACCGTAATCTTCCCCACCCGCGCCTGCGGCCCCACCTGCACGGTGTACTCCGCGTTCATCTGGCCGCCCGCCTCATCCACCGTCGTCTTCACCGCAATCGCCGGCTCGTAGTACCCATTGCTGGCCAGCGCCTGCCGCACTCCCTCGGTCGCCGCCGGAATCGCCGCCTCGGTAAAATCCGTCCCCGGCTGCAACTTCGTCGCATACTCCAGCAGCGACGCCAGCCGTTCGTCCTTCACTCCCACAATCGTCACCCGCCCCACAAAGTAGCGCGGCACGCCAACAAAGATCAGCCGCATCCCCGCGCCCTCGCGCACCCCCTCCACGCGAATGTCCCTATATCGCCCGCTGGCGAACAACCGCCGCACGCTCGCCGTCACCTTGGCCGGCGCCAGCGCCTCGCCCGCCTTCTGCGTAAGCAAGCCCGGCAGCGGGTCGCTCGCCGCGAACCTCACCCCTTCAAACTCCACCGCCGTAACTCGCAACCCCTTCCACGCCACCAGGCTCGCCGTCGCCCCCGCCGCTGTAGTTGCCGTTGAATTTGCCGTTGCGGTTGCCGTTGTTGTTGAATTTGCCGTTGCGGTTGCCGTTGTTGTTGGATTTGCAGTTGCGGTTGCCGTTGCCGTTGAATTTGCCGTTGCGGTTGCCGTTGTTGTTGAATTTGCAGTTGCCGTTGAATTCGCAGTCGTATTCGTGCTCTGCCCCGAACAGAATCCAGCCCATGCGAGAACAAGAACGCCGGCGAGCAGGCGCGCGCACCAGCCGCCCCCTCCCACCTCCGCCCTTCTGCTTCCAGCATCAACTCGAATGCGCAATAAATCTTCCCCTCTGTCTTCCCTCAGTCCGCCTCGGATCGCTTCCACTCATTTGGATGCAAACCGCGCGCAAGCAAGCCTCCATGAAGAGTCCCCCGCAATTCCCTATACTACGAAGAACGATGCATTTAAACGAGTGTGCAACCGTGTCCTCACCAGTCTCGACGGAAGATAACTCGCCCATCGCCGACGCCGACCGTTACTCCCGCCAGGTCCTCTTTCCCGGCATCGGCCCGCTCGGCCAGCAACGCCTTGCCGCCTCGCACGTCGCCATCGTCGGCTGCGGCGCCATGGGCGGGGCCTCCGCCGCGCTGCTCGCGCGCGCCGGTGTCGGCACCCTCACCCTCATCGACCGCGACTTCGTCGAGCCCTCCAACCTCCAGCGCCAAGTCCTCTTCGACGAGGCCGACGCACGCGACTCCCTCCCCAAGGCCGAGGCCGCACGCCGCCACATCGCCCTCTTCAACTCCCGCGTCGCCGTCCACGCGCGCATCCGTGACCTCACGCCAACCAACATCGCTGAACTGCTCGTCCCCACCGGCCAGCCCGCCCCGCAGATCATCCTCGACGCCACCGACAACTTCGAGACCCGCTACCTCATCAACGACTTCGCCGTCCAGCGCGGCACCCCCTGGATCTACGCCGCCGCCATCGGAGCCTACGCCGCCACCATGAACATCCTCCCCGCCCAGGAACCCGTCATCCCGACCGGAGGCGGCGCACTTGCCGCCGCAGTGGAGGGACCCCCGCATTTGTCTTGCCTTCCCACCGCCTGCCTCGCCTGCATCTTCCCCAAGCCTCCCACCGGCAACGTCGAAACCTGCGACACCGCCGGAATCCTCTCCACTGCCGTCAACCTCGCCGCCTCCATCCAGGTCACCGAGGCCCTCAAGTTCCTCACCGGCCAGCCTCACCTCATGCGCCGGACCCTCCTCTCCTTCGACCTCTGGAACCCAGCAGGCCTCGGCTCCCCGGCAGACCACGGCTATTTAGACCGCTCCGAAATCTCCGCCGCCACTCCTCGCCCCGATTGCCAGGTCTGCGGCCAGCGCATCTTCACCCACCTCGCCGGCCAGGACCGCGCCCACATCACCCTCTGCGGCCGCGACTCCGTGCAGATCCACGAGCACCACCGCCCCATCGACTTCACCGCTCTGCGCGCCCGCCTCGCCGCCCACGCCGACATCACCGACCTCCGCTCCAACGACCTCATCCTCCGCTTCCGCCGCGGCCCGCTCACCCTCATTCTCTTCGCCGACGGCCGCGCCATCGTCCAGGGAACCACCGACATCACCCTCGCCCGCTCCCTCTACGCCCGCTTCATCGGCGCCTGAATTTATCCCCGTCATTCTGGCGCAGATCTCTTGAGAGTCGTCATTCTGGCGCAGCCAGAATCTCCGTATTTCGCCGTTGCTTGTTTCACGCGGTCGCTTGTTTTCGTTGTCATCCAGAGCGAAGTCTGGCGCACTCTTGCGCCAGACGCAGTCGAAGGACCTGCGGTTGCTTGTTTTACGCCGCTATCCCCCGCATTTCGTCGTTGTCTGTTTCATCGCGCGCATTGCGCACTCGCCCCGCACAACCACCCCCCCCCCGCCATGCATCCAACCCATGCAGTAGTTAAACCCCGACAGATGCGCTAGGCTGAATCAGGCGAGAGTCTGGGCGTTCCCCGAACCCCGGAGCCGGCACCAATGAGTTGCCAAGGCCAACTGATGACGCAAGCTCCCCCCGCAAGACCCAATCCCGGCCTCTTCAAGCGCAACCCGCCCATCGCCGGCGAGGCCGAGGCCATTGAAGCCGCCAAGCGCGGCGACGCCGAGGCATTCGCCAAGCTCTACAACCTGCATAAGCGCCGCGTCTACACCCTCTGCCTGCGCATGTTGGGCAACGTCAGTGCCGCGGAGGACATGACCCAGAACGCCTTCCTCCATCTCTTCCGCAAGATCGAGAGCTTCCGCGGCGAATCCGCCTTCTCCACCTGGCTGCATCGCCTCACCGTCAACCTCGTCCTCATGCAGTTGCGCAAGAAGGGCCTCAACCTCGTCTCGCTCGAAGAGACCATCAGCCCCTCCGGCGAAGACGCCCCGCGCCGCGACTTCGGCAGCCGCGACCCCGTCCTGGTTGGCTCGGTCGACCGCGTCACACTGGAGCGCGCCGTCGCCGCCCTGCCCCCCGGCTATCGCATGGTCTTCATCCTGCACGACGTTGAGGGATACGAACACAACGAGATCGCAACCATGCTCGACTGCTCCATTGGCAACAGCAAATCTCAACTGCACAAGGCCCGGCTCAAGCTCCGCGAACTGCTGCGCAACCCCAGCCAGTCGTCCCAGCCGTCCGCGCCCGCGGAGTCCGCACAATGACCCTCCCCGTCAATATCGACTTCGACAACCTCAAACCCGATGAGTTTGAACACATCCTCCCCGACCTCTTCGCCTCCGGCGACGGCAAGGTCAGCCAGGACCCGCGCCTCAAAAAGTTCCTCGCCGCCAACCCCGACTGTGCAGCCCTGGTCAGCGACCTCGAAATCATCGCCGAAACCGCCCGCAGCCTCTTTGAGCCCGTCGCCGAACCCAGCGACCGCGTCTGGCAGAACATCCAGGCCAAACTCCAGGAAGACTCCAGTCTCGCCTCCATCGACGACGATTACATCAACCCAGACGCATCCATCGACTGACCGGATGGGAATCACCCCGTACAACTTTCGCGCCTCCCCCTTGCAACCAATCTCTCTCCGGTGTACTCTCACAATCAGGATGAAAGCACGCTCGTTCCAATCCGGCTACTACTTTACCTATCCCTGCCCTTGGTGGCAGGGAGCGGGTCAGCCGGGCTTGCGTGCGGCTCTGTATCGATAAAAAAAGATCGCCCTACAGAGCATCCACCAAATCCACTGAGCCGCGACCCCACAAATGGTCGCGGCTTTTCTTTGCTCCACGCTTCATTTGAAGCCGTCATTCTGGCGAAGCCAAAAATAGCCGTCATTCTGGCGAAGCCAGAATCTCTGTAGTTCGCTTTTGCTGTTGTCGTTGTCCTTGCTTTTGCCGTTGCCTTTTCCCAAGGAGCCGCAATGAACGCCCAACCCGCCGCCCACTCCGCCGCCGGACCCCATACCGCCGCGGCCCAGCCCGCGCATCTCCGCCGCCTTGTCCTCACCGGATTCATGGGCGCCGGCAAGACCACCGTCGGCCGCCTGCTCGCCGCCCGCCTCAACTGGGACTTCCTCGACCTCGACGCCTACATCGAGTCGCGCGCCGGCCTCTCCGTCCCCTCCATCTTCGCCACCCACGGCGAAGCCCGCTTCCGCCAGCTTGAGTCCGCCGCCCTCGCCTCAGCCCTCGGCCGCAACCGCCTCGTCCTCGCCCTCGGCGGAGGAGCGCCCGAGGTCCTCACCAACCGCCTCCTCCTGGAGCAGACTCCCGCCACATCCACCATCTTCCTCGACGCGCCCTTCTCCGCGCTCTTCGACCGCTGCATGATGCAGGCCCTCAACCCCACGCCCGCCTCCGCAACGTGTGTCGAAACCAACACCGCCGCCAACTCAGCCGGGCCCACCCTCCCCGAGCCCCTCCGCCCCCTC
>Ga0224534_1001845_pt1 | contig 10621 bp, 11 predicted proteins | sample 714E12024metaG_FD_172012 | JGI IMG/M metagenome (GOLD analysis project Ga0224534, IMG submission 172012) | Peat soil microbial communities from Stordalen Mire, Sweden - 717 E1 20-24 | ecosystem: Environmental > Terrestrial > Soil > Wetlands > Peat | place: Sweden: Norrbotten County, Stordalen... | reverse complement strand
TATCGGGTTCCCAGACTTCGAAGAATCGATTTTCTCGATATCCAAGGGCGATGATGTCCTGGAAACGTGACTCGAAATCCATGAGCTGTTCCAGTTCCAGGTGTATCTTGGAGTTCTCCTTTGCCTCATTGACCACTGACCTGATCTCCAGGAGCAGATCGTACATCTGCTGAGCCCAGACCTGGCGCTCATTCTCGATTACCCAGGTAAGCTCCCGCAGGTGGTGGTCGTTGCAGAGGGAATGTCCGCAGAGTACGTACTTGAAATATGCTTTCCAGAAGTCGTGCTTGGCGATTCCCGTGTAGAAGGGTAGGATCCCCAGTTCATCCATGGCGTCGGAACCGCGTTTTGGATGGATGCCGTAATAGGTAAGCTCCGGCGTGCTGACCACGTGCAGCCACTGGGTCTTTCCCTCTACCCGAGAGCCGGTCTCGTCGCAGTTAATGACCGGGGAATTCAAGAGTTGCTGCTTGATTTCTTGCTCGACGCCATCCAGAGCTTCGTAGCATGCCTGATTGGCGGTGAACAGCGACCCCTCGGAAAATGGTTTGCCGAACAGGTCTCTGAACAGCTCCTCGGTCCGGTCGTAGGGAATGAGCTGGTACTGGTTGAAGTATGTGGCTAGGGCCTTGACCGCGGGACCATACTGCACCGGCTGTGTCACTTCCACTGGGAAGGATGCCTTGTTGAAGGCGCCGCAATGCGGGCAGGTTTTCTGTTCCGCCCGGTGCTCGGTCACCTCAAGTTTCAAGGGTGGCATGTCTACCACCTGGCGTCTTTCGATAGACTCGGCGGCCTGATCGGCGAGGTACCCGCCGCACTGGCAACATTGCTCCACCTTGTGCACCTGCACTTTGTCGGGAATGGGGACCATCTCCAGGGTGTGGCCGGGATGCCCTTTTTGAGCGCCGCTTTTTTTGCCGCTCTTCTTTCTCTGGCTCTTGGTTCTTGCAAGACCGTCGCTGGAAGGAGGCTTTCCACTGTTTTTACTGTTGGTATTGATCTGGTTTTCCAGGTGTTTGATTCTCGCATCAAGGACAGTGACCTGAAACTCAAAACTCTTGAACAGTTCCCTGACCAGGGCGATGACCGCATCGGGTCCCTGATTGTAGATGGCCAGGATCTCCTCGTCTTTGATCATCGGAGAACACCCCCCGGCGGTATTACTGTATCAAGCGCTTTACTGATGCGTGCCAGGTAGAGCAACCCGACTACGAAAGGGCGTCCGATAAAGCAGTTCTGTTTGGTTTTTCTCTGGCCTGGCATAGCGAACACCTCGCAAATCCTTGTATATCAAGGGATTCGCGATTTGTTCAGCGATTTCCTCCTTGTTTTACGGATAAAATTAAAATATTTTTAGTGCCGAAGCCGGGATTTTAATGGGAACAAAGTTACGTAGCTGAGTAGTTACCAAAAGACATAAGAATCGGGAACAACCTTTTGAAGAAAGTGCTTGAATCTGTAAACGAAAATGAATGATTATCAGGGCGCATAAAACCCTCATTGAATAGCGAGGGTTATTTTGTGGTGATGCCCCGCCGGAGGCTATGGTGGTCGTGCCAGGCTTTTTGGTGGCCGTGTGTTAGGGGAAAGTAGTGGGAATGGAATGCTACCGGGAATGCTACCCGAATCAGAAACCAATGAAAAATATGAGTTAAAATGATAAATTGGTATTCTGCAGAACCACGTAAATGCAGTGTTATTGGGAATTATGACGTACCATGACGTGTCCTGAAAAATAAGAGCACAGAATTGGTAAGGCGGAGGTCTCCGGTTCAAGCCCGGATGTGGGCTCCATGATGAAACGCTAGTCCCGCAAGCAAGTCTCGCTACCGGGGTGACCCTCAACGAAAGCACCCTGACTCTGACGGAAAACGATATAATACCTAGTCCAATAACACCAACAGGGCCTTTTTACCGGTCCCATGCAGCATTAATTGGTTTACAAAAAGAATGACCGTTCGGGCGAGATAGTCTCACCTTTACGGCCTTTTTGGCATTTATATGATTGAAAACGATCCTATGCGAATTACTTATGCTTGCATCTGCAGCTTGCCAATAGGCAGCGCACTTGCTTCGAGACTGGCTAAATTGACTACATGGCTGGCACGGTCAATGTCAATACCTACCAGGTTTCCCTCGCTGTCGAAATCCAGCACCACGCCAGGCGCAATCTCTTTAGACTCCGTGCTGGTTTTCTCGGATAGGTCGATGTATAGAGAATCTGTTTCCGGGTAATAGTGGAGCTTCACTTTTGGTCGGCCTCCTTCCCAAAGTCTCGGTCGGGAAACGCATTGTGTACAGTTTCTCCGTCTTCCAGAGTTACAACTCGCAAATACTTACCAATTTCAGCAATGAATACCCAGGAACGAATACGCCCATCTGATTGCGTTTCCTTCTTTACGGGATCGAGCAAAGCTTTTTGACACCACTCCCTGCGAAGGTACGGACGTTTTCGCAGGACCTGCTCTTCGAAATAACGGGTTGTTTTCATGCCAGACATCCCTGGTCTGTATCCATATCCATTCCCTCATCTCTTCATCCAACTATATTTTACCATACTTGGCCCGTTGAAAGTGAGTTCCGTTTGTCCCAGTACTGCCTTTTTCGTCCTACCAAACTGGGTACTCCCTGCGTCGCCACATAATTACCGCTGCCACTAGCAAATCATTAAGCCAAAAATTACACTGTAGAGCACCTACAACACCTCCATTAAAAAAACCGTTGAGGAGTCCCCACCGGCTTTAGACATCAACCGGATTCAAAATATCCTGGCCGCCTTCAGGCATGCCAAGAGGAAAATAAGCATCAACGGCAACTCCAGCAGCCCGCCGGTCCTCACAGGACCTCGAGGGCGCCAATCAAGCGGAGCCAACGGCCTGATCCCGGATGGCGTACAGGCGTCGAGCACCAGGTGGGTCAATGCGCCTAAGAGAACCAGCATGCCTACAAGCCAGGCCGCTGGCCAGGCATGAAGGTGAAGATAGCGCATGGCATAGACGCCGGCTACCGGAGAGAGGGCGCCCAAACCGAGCGAGGCGGCCAGGCAGAACCAGACCGTGTGGGTGACTCCCCGGTGCCTGGCAGTTGCACTGACAAACGCGGACACCGGCCAGACCCGGCGGCCAATCGTGCTGCCCGGGCTGTCGATATCCGGCAGCAATCCGGCCAGAGCGCCCACGCCCATGCATAAGGCTAGATTGCCTCCCGTCAAATGAGCAACAGCAGCCCCGGCCAGCGCTCCGGCAGCGGCATGCGTGATACCCGTCATCGTTCATCCCTCTTTTCCTTGAAGAAGAAAAACGGCCATTGAGAAGGGCCGCCTTTCTTCTTCAATTATTTCAACAGCTCTTTATCAGCAGATCTGGATACCTTTCTTGGTTATTTCGTCGTGTAAAAAGGTACCTGGTTCGGCGGATTCATAATCTTCGCGCGAATACACTTTAGGTTCGATCATAATACTGACATCTTGAAAGGCAAGCATCAGCATAACACCCTCTTCAATGATGTCATTGCCAAATGCCGGGGATATCACTGCAAGATCGATATCACTGTATTCTTTAGGGCAACCCTTTGCATAGGAGCCATAAAGATCTACTTTAGATGGTACGGCTGGCCGGACGCGCACAACAATAATGCCAGGGCATTCTGAGGGCGGAAAAAGAAAGATGTTGGAGAAATGCATATCTAAAGTAATGAGTGGCCGGTCCTCGCGCCGAGCTAGTTCCATAACTTCTTTATCGTTGATGCCACACAATTTCATTTCCTTGATGTCTTTGACATCAAGCCCATGGCAACGAAGAAGCTCTAAAGTCGATGGAAAGATATTCTCATCTGATAGCAGTTTAAGCATTGCCAATGGCTCCAAAAGGTTCAGCAATCTCGCCGACCTGACACAGTTGAGTGGCATATTTAACACAGGCCTTGATATCTTCGTCTGTAATGTGGGGATAGAGCTTATTTATATCTTTCATTGAGTATCCCTCTGACAGCAGATCAAGAATCAGATAGACTGCAATTCTGGTACCTTTTATTACTGGCTTTCCACCCAGGATCGCTTGATCGCAGACGATTCTTTCCATATGAAAGTTCCCCCTTTACATGCTCATCATCATGTCAATTATATCACCGATAAATCAAGAGGAAAAATATATTATCCATCTCCTTCCTCCGGGAAGATCTATTGCCACTGGAATAAAAAATAGGCTCCGATCGCTTCCGCTTCCCACACACTACACATCCTCTCGATCTGCGCCATCTGATATGGGGAGGGCCGGCAGGCCCTCCCCATGCCCTTTTTCGCTTAATAATCCGGAGTCCACTCCCAGAGGGTGACCGTGACTCGGTATGATTCTCCGCCATCAGCTCTGGGGAGATCTAGCCAGCACCACGCCGTGTAGGTATATGTCTCATCTGTAGGCTTTAGTTCGGCAACAGGAGTGGCGACAGTGCCTGGCCCTCAACTGCAAGAGCAATATTCCGGACCTTTGCTGTATTTGTTGCTTCTGCCACGAAAGGCCGAAAAGTTGAAAGTTATCGCAGCGCTTTCCTCGCACTCTATAGAAAATGGGTTTGTGGTTTACACAAAATTATGTACAGTCCCGGGTCTTATCTCCCCAAGTTCTGCAACCACTCTAACAGGTCTGCATTTTGCTGCAAAATAGTTTATCAAACTTCGGGAGGCCTGTCCTCACCGCCAGAGCGGTGGAACAGGCCCCTTCTTTGGTTGCCGGTCCGCAAAACCCGATTAGCCAAAATATTTTCCATTTCGGGGAAAGAAATCAACACGATATGACGAATACCCTATTTATGTAACCAGACAGGAATTCGGTAACTTATGCATAAATAACCATGAGTATGAGGAGGGATTTAATGTCGGATGAAGTATTCGGTTACAAATGCCCGGTCTGTAAAGGCCTGAACGCAAAAGATGCCATATACTGTAACGTCTGTGGCCACTGGATGCTAGATACAGTTCATGAAGCCATACCCGTCACTAAAAAGGAGTATTTCAGCGGCTCAAAAGCCTCAAGTAGTAAAGTTGTTTCTATTAAAAGCGCCAACAGGAGCAGGAGACGAACCGGCGGTAACATAACTAAGGTCAGCTCATGGGTGGTCATTCTAGCAATAATTGCATTGATCTTTCCCTTTCTGCCCAAAGGGCACACCGTCTCAACCATTCATTATCCAACTGACGTAACGACCGTCTCCAAAGATTACGATTGGACATTCAATAATACAAACTATGCGTGGCATGTAGACGTGCCATCTGCTTTATTGGAATGGGACCGACAAATGCACGATACGGTTGTATCTTATTACGCCAGCCATAATGGTTATGCCCAGGAAGCCATGGCTGAGAGTATGCCTGCAAATGTAACGGATCTCGTGATGAGTTATTCTGCAAATACTTCAGACAGTGGTGTTACCTGGGTTGAAGAGCAACAGAATTATACATTTATTGGATCCCTTGCAGATGCTTTAAATACACTGGCCGAAGAAGAGCATTTCAATGACGAACAAAAAATAGAATTTCTTCAGAGCTTTGTCGGCGGCGCTATTCCATACATCGAAAACGCATCTTACCAACTACCTGCACAAACATTAGTAGAAGGCGGCAATTGCGGCACTAAATCAGTTCTCCTTGCGGCCATATTAAAGCACCTGGGTTACAAGGTAGCTCTCCTGGAATATAGAGATCAAGACCATATGGCTATCGGTGTAAGCGCGAATTTAACCGAATTCCCTGATTATACCCCTGTTTCATTCAACAAAGATGATCTTAGCTATTACTTCTTAGAGACGACTGAACCTAATTGGAAACTGGGGCAGCTATCCTCGGATAAATTGACAGATCCTGTTATCAGTCCTGTAAACTAAACAAAGCTGGCTGCCTGGCATGCGTGATCGGTTAACCATATATTGGTAAATTATTATGCTCAAGCAATATTGATCAATGGGTTGCGATGCCTTAAATCATGCTGGAAAGCCATCAATATATGTCATATCAAACACTAATTGCCATTATTTTGTTCCATTTTCATCAGCAATTAGCCTGCTTGTTAGCACAGTTGCTGTTATAAACTGGTTAACCGAACACCGATGGCTGTCTGGAAGGCGAGGCGATAGTATGGGTTGGTGTTTCAGGATGAGCATCTGGATTTGCAACCTATAGCCAAGGGATTTTGTCCATGTAATCGCCACTAAGAATAGGAAGAAGTTTAGATTTTAACGGTTCTGGTACGTCCTTCAGCTTTAAGTTGTCGATATTGAGAATGTCAACAGTGTCTAGTTTCAGTGCGGCAGCCAGCTCCTTAGCTGTTAGGTTCTGATTCTTTCGTAGTTCTTTAACCGTTTTATGTATGATTTTAGAGCCAAATAACAAGGTAATCCCTCCTAACAGAGTTTTCGATATAATGAATGGAAACCCTTCTGGAGCATCTGCAGATTGGTCTTGGCCGGAATGCATCCCTCTTATTTTACCGCTCACGTATGGACATTAATATGTCCACAATAATCGCTATACTTGTTCAAAGAGGAATGGTCCTGTTATTGAATAATTGTTGGAAATAACAGGATGAGGGGAGCGGGGGAGCAGGTATCAAAAAACATCTTTTATCAAGGACCTTGCTGAAAATGTATCCATCGATGACGTATTTGCTCTTGAAGGTATGGAACTCCTTCCATTTCGGGAGAAGCCCGGTATGTTCCTTAAAATGCGGTTGGCGGACCGGACTGGTGAGATATCTGCCTTTGTCTGGGATAATGCCGAGGATGTCCGGTCACAGATAGCGCATGCGGACTTCGTGAAGGTGTCCGGGATCGCCCGCATATACAGGGATAAGTTCAGTATCAACGTCACCATAGCCTCATGCGTGGACGTGGACATGGTCGATCCAAACGACTTTCTGCCGTGTACCCAGAAGGACAGACATTCACTCCTGGAAGAACTCCAATCTCATGTAGAGAAAATCAATAACCACCATCTCCGTAACCTAGGAAGTCCGGCATATTTAGAAAACAGCCAGAGGGAGAGAAGAATGGCTGATATGGATCTGATTAGTCCGAGAACCAGAGGGGGCCTGCTCGAAGTGGTGGTTAGTGACGAAGTCCGCATCCAGACAGATTTGCTTTTGTTTCCTCACATTATATGGGTTGCGAAACGGTGAAGAGAAAGACCACATTGTATTAGTTGGGCATCGTCAAGTCTTTTAAAAAAGTCACTGGATTCCTTAGTTGCTCGATTTTAATGATCAGCGCGCTCATAGATTGAGGAGGTGCTATAAATGAGCTTCATTGCAACAATTATAGTATGTGTGTTTGTGCATTACATAGCTAAACTATCAAACAATGGTATTAGAAATGAATTTTAAAAAGGCCCTATCCTGCATGGAACAAACCGGAGCCATAGAACGTTTCCAGAAATACAGCAAGGCTATAAAGCCTGAGCATTTTCATAGGCCACACGGTATTCATGGAATTGACCACACCAAAAGAGTCATCTTCTTTGTTGAACTGCTGGCCTCTCTTGAAAACCTGGATGAGCCTGAAAGAAATATCCTTTCCATAGCGGCTGTTTATCATGACATTGGCAGAACCAATGATGGCGTTGACCCTACTCATGGGTATGCCAGCTTTATGAAAGCCAAGCAAATGGATCTAATGAAGGCTGAAATTCCTGAGGATTACAACGCCGTAAAATATCTTATCGAGACCCATTGCATCAATGACAAGGATGCTTTCAGCCTGGTCAGGGATTATGCTGTGAACGAACCGGACAGGGCCAAGAGGTTGCTCATGGTTTTCAAGGATGCCGATGGTCTCGACAGAGTCAGGATTAATGATTTGAATCCTGCTATGCTGCGGTTGCCGGTATCAAGAGGGCTTGTGCAAATAGCCGAGGAGCTATTACTAATTCCGGATGTAAATACGCTGTTTTCGGCGACATAATGCTAGAGGGGGCTGTACTATGAAGCGCCGTTTCTTTGTGGGTTTGTCAATTTGTATTGCCATCGGATGTTTGTTGGCGGTTTCATGGGCTTATGCTGCTCAACCAATCAAGCTGATTGTAAACGGCCAGGAGATCCAGTGCGACGTGCCCCCGCAGATAATCAACGGGCGCACCATGGTTCCGATCAGGGCAGTCGCCCAAGCCCTGGGATGCCAAGCACAATGGGACGGCAATTCCGATGCGGTCACGATAACCACAACAGGCGGCAGTTCCCCGCCGGCAGCAGCGGGTGCCGGCGCCCCGGTGGAGTATTTCTTTCCACGGGCCGGGCAGCATCCGGATCAGGAGCTGATCAATGTCATCAATTCTGCCAACAGCAGTCTCGATATTGCAATTTACAGTCTGACGAAACCAGATATCGTGGATGCCATTGCGGCTGCCGAAAACAGGGGGGTTGCCGTGAGAATCATCACCGACAGAGAAGAATCCGGCGATAAGTCTCAGGCGAAGGAACTTCTTGTTTTAAGCAATGCCGGCATCCCCATCAAGATTAACAGCCACAAAGGGTTGATGCACCTCAAGGTCACCATTGCCGACGATAAAATCGTGACCACCGGTTCCTATAACTATACCGACGAGGCTACCTATGATAATGACGAAGTTCTGGTGATTATCAATGATCAGAACATAGCCCAGAACTGGGACAACGAGTTTCAAAGCATGTGGACTGATGATACGGATTATCAAGACTATACAGCCAGTTAGCTAGTTGCTTGTGTGATGATTGGTAATTTGTCTCAGCGTTTTCAGAGGATTAATCAGGTTAGCCTGGAATTACTTATAGAAAATACGTCAAAATACCTTTGTTGGATAATGGGGGATTGAACAATATGCCTTTTCCAAAAACAGGAGACCATCCTGAGGCCATGGTGAAAACCCTTGTTACTATAATTGAAAAGACGCCGGACGGGAGCGCCACGCTGGACGATCTAAAGAGCGCATACATGGCGGTAAAAGATCAACAGCCCTGCGACAAGACGATCTCTCGCATCGTCAGGCGCATCAATCTCCTGTTTGATCCTCTCGCCTACGGTGATGGAGATATTGACGATGACGGCGATGTACTCCCCAGTGAGACACCGGCGATCAGGTTACGAGTCATCCTTTTGCGTCATTATTGAGAGGACGTGGTAGTCTGAACCGTCTGATCAGGTCACTGAAAACCTTCTGCAGTAAATACCCCTTCCAGAGGAAAGTACTGATTGTCCCCAGCTACCGTGCTGGTAATGAGTTGCGCGAGAGTCTTGCGAGAGATGCGGGTGGTTTCATCAACCTGTGCGCCGAGACTGTGGACGGTCTGGCTAGAAAAGCTGTAGATCTGCTCATGGCTCAGAAAGGTCTCACGCTGATCTCGTCGAGCCAGGCCACAATAGCCTTCGAGAACGTCTACAGGCAGCTTGAGGAGTCAGGTGCCCTAGCCTATTTCTCGAGAAAAGGAGATTCCGATGGTCTCGTCAGGGCACTAACTGTCGCCATTGCAGAGCTGCGGTCATTTGGAATCACCGGCAAGAGCATCAATCCCGGTACTTTCGTCAGCCCGGAGAAGGGTCGGGACATCAAGGAACTGCTCTGCGCCTACGAGCAATTTTTACAGGACAGAAAATACATCGATCCACCGGGCTTGCTGGCACTGGCCAGCGAACAGCCCGTCGATCCAGAAGATGCATTCTACCTCATTCCACCGTTTCTCCGGCTAAATCCCCTTGAGAGAGAATTTATAAACAGAAGGATACCCACTGAGCGGCTCATCGTCCTGCCAGCCGAACCGATACCGGGCATGACACCGCTGTCTGGAGCCCCTTTCAAGATCTGGCCGGACAATCTGGTTGGCAGTGAAGAAGACGAAGGTTCAACCGGAACAACCGATGCAGAATTGCTTCCCTGGCTCCTGCAGCCGGATCAGGCGCCTGATCGCGCCGATGACGGCACGCTGGCCATCTTCCATGCCTACGGTGTGACCAATGAGGCCCGGGAAGCGCTACGGTGGATTATCACCATGCATACCCCTCTTGATAGCGTGACCGTGGCCTATACAGGCCCGTGGTATGTCCAGGTGTTCTATATCCTGTGCAAGAGAGCCGGATTCGAGCTTACAGCCTCGGATGGCGTTCCTGCCTGCCTGACGCTCCCGGGCAAGGCCTTGAAAGGGATCGTTGCCTGGATCAAGAGCGACTATGATACCAACGTGCTCAGGCAGATGCTGATCGAGGGAAGCATCCGCCTGCGGCCGGACAATGGAGCAGGAGATCTGCCACCGCTGGACGCTGCCGAAATCCTGCGCGACTCACGTGTAGGCTGGGGGCGGAAACGCTACTCACTGCTGGCGGCCCACTCCGAAAGAATTAAGGGCAAACTCGCAGACCTGGATGAGTGCGACCGGAAGTATGCTTCCCTTCAGGAGAAAATGGCACTCACCGCGCAACTGGACTCGTTGCTGCAGGGTCTCCTGACGCTCGTGCCAGAGCCTGATGCTGCGGAGAGTGTCGACTTTGCCAAGTTCGTAGCGGATATGGCGGTTCTGCTGCGCAGATTGGCCAGAGTCAGCGACCAGATGGATGCCCTGGCACTCAATGACCTGCTCCTGCATCTCGGTGAGATTGCCCGGATGGC
>Ga0224534_1001844_pt1 | contig 10628 bp, 21 predicted proteins | sample 714E12024metaG_FD_172012 | JGI IMG/M metagenome (GOLD analysis project Ga0224534, IMG submission 172012) | Peat soil microbial communities from Stordalen Mire, Sweden - 717 E1 20-24 | ecosystem: Environmental > Terrestrial > Soil > Wetlands > Peat | place: Sweden: Norrbotten County, Stordalen... | reverse complement strand
TTGATTACGACTGGAACTAATAATGCTGCTTTTGGATATATAGCGGGCTATAATACAACCACTGGATCGTATAATATTTATTTTGGAAGTCAATCAGGATATACCAGCAACATACCGTTAACCGGAAATTACAATATTTTAATTGGATTTACATCTGGTTCTAATTTCACTGGAGCAGAAAGTTCAAATATTTATATTGGAGCGAACCTTATTGGTGTTGCAGGAGAATCTAACACGCTTCGTATAGGAAATGGCGCTGGAACTAGCGATGGTCAAATTAATAAAGTATATATAGCTAATGCATACAGCAACTATGGTACTGGAAATACATTTATTGGTGAGACAGCAGGTAATTTTACATTTAATACTTTGTACACTAAATACAATACAGGTGTTGGAACTAATTGTATGCAAGACATAGCGGGAACTATCGGAAGTAATGCATCAAATAATGTAGGTTATGGATATAATTCATTATACGCTCTAACAACTGGTGGAAATAATAGTGCGTATGGCCAATCTAGTTTAGGATCTTTAACAACAGGAAATTATAATTGTATTTTTGGGCGACTCGCGGCAAGTTCATACATTGGAGCAGAATCAAGTAATATAATTATTGGTTACACTGTTTCGGGTGTTGCTGGTGAAGACAATACACTTCGTATAGGAAATGCAACCGGAGCGAGTACGGGTAATATTAACGCTGCATACATAACAGGTATTACAGGAAAAACATCAACGTCGGGCGCAGCCGTTTATTGTAATTCATCCAACAAGCTAGGGACGTCAACATCCTCGATTAGATATAAAGAAGATGTAAAGGATATGACTGATACTAGTGATATTATCGCTAAGTTAAGACCGGTTACATTTAAGTTTAAAGAAGATACATTACCTAAGCCATTGCAGTATGGACTTATAGCAGAAGAAGTTGAGCCTATATGGCCTGAGATGGTTATTTATGGTCCTGATGGATTACCGCAGAATCTGGCTTACCAGTTTCTAGCTCCTATTTTGCTAAAAGAGATACAGAGCCTAAGAAAAAGGATAGAACAGTTAGAAGCAAGATAAACTTCTTTTTTCTCCTACAATAGTCACACCAAGTGGTGTTCCTATTGACGGGGTATAGCATTAAAACTTACACTAATGTTATACCCCATTTTTTTATGTATAAAATGTAACTTTATAGACAGTAATTGGTACAGGATCATCGTCAACAAGATCAGCCTCTTCGAAATCATTCATCTCTTTTAGATCTATGGGGCCATCAAGGAAATATCTACCCTTCATCTGTACATCCATCTTGCCTCTTTTCGGCGCATCATTAGATTTCCCATGGTATTTTTGACAGCCGGTTAAGCTAAAGCAGGCCATAATAAAGACAATGACATATATACCCAACATGACTTGTATTAATCTTTTCATAGCGCATCCTCTATATCGCACTGCATTACTTCAACAATAGGGTTGGTTAAAATATTATAAGTTGCTAGACAATCTTTGATGAAAGTTTCATTGCTAAAAGAATCTTTAAAGCAAGCTACAAGAAATGTTCCCATAGTTAACCAGTTGGGATTTTCAGGATCTTTGGAAACTTGAATGAAATATTCGCTCTCGTTCCTGTGAATTGTTCCGTAATTCGCTTGAACATGCTTTGTTGGATTATTGTATTTTTCAATGATATCCATTAATCCCCTTTAAAATCTTTGACCTTCAATTTCCACATTACTGGACTGGCTTGGTTGTTATTAAATCTAACAAGTGGTTCACTTCTTGCAACTATACCTTCAAGAATGTAATTCGGTGATGGTTTAACAATAATTCCGGTACCTGCTGCTGCTATAAATATATTCTTGGGAGTTGTTATAGTATTTGCTCCATACATACCTCTAGGTTTCGATTTAATGAACGAAATGATCTCGTCTTGAGTCATCATACCAAAATCATGTGGCGTCTCCAATTCTAGCAAATTTGCTAGATGTTTGACTTCTTCTCTTGTTGACCATCGTCCACCCATATAGACATCAAACAAAATGAAGGATATATCGTTACGGTAAATACCCCCTGATTGTATTCCTGCACCGAAACCTTCACCGAATAGAACGGTAGAATATACTTCACCATTTATTGGAAAAAGATCTAATTTTGTTTCAAAATGTTTATTCCAAATAAAATCAATTAGTTTTTGGTTTAATTGAGCTTTATTTGTTCTGCCATGAATTTCAATAGAACATTCAGAGTTAAACATTTTACTAGCTAAATATATATTTTCTTTAGGTTCAAAAGCATTTATTAATGCAGCCTCAGTTTTATTTTCAGGTTTTCTATATCGATAAATATGGACCCTAACGTTGGTTCCATCTATCTTTTCTTGCACCCTCCATTTGTTGATGGAAGCAAATTCAGGACATGAGTAATCACCTTCGATAAAGTTATGATCTTCTGCCCTTTTCCATAGACTGTTTATTTTTGGGTATTCCATTTTATCCTTTAAAAAAGGGGCCAGCCTCCTGACCCCCGAGAAAGTACCCCCAGAAGGAGGTATGTAATGAAGCAATGTTACTTTTCTGAGCCTGTGTGCAGATTGAAATAAGCACCAAACACATATTTTTTCATATAAGTAAGAGACTTGCCATATTCTTGGTTGGGATCTGTATTTGCTTTATAATCAGGTCTTATCTTACAGGTTGAACTTGTCCATTGTCCTGAGGAATGCCCCAAAACAGAACGTAGATAGTCGCTGTCGCCTTTTTCTATTGGTTCCATACGAAAACTAAGGCCATATTTTGCGATGAATGGCATGGCGAAATTAGCCAAATCTGTAAGAGTTGCGCAATTACCCCTATTTCCAGTACCTGTTCTTTCAACTCCTTCATCTGAGCCATGCATTTCACCTAGACATTTCCCTAGAGCGGTTAATAGTTGATCTTGTTCTTTTGATTGTGCTTCTTCAACAAGTATATCTTTAAGTTCATTATTAATTTTCTCAAAAGTAGTTGCTAGATATTCAACTTTGGACTTAAGTTGTATATTTTCTTTTGTAAGATCATTTATTACCTGTCTAGCCTTTATATCTTTTACTTCTATTGATTCTTGTACTTGTTCTACCATCTAATTTTCCTTACTGAATATTCCCCAGAAGCTTTTGGCATCCTCTGTAGGGTCATAAGTTATTTGATATTGTTTAGCATATATTTTTTGAAGAACTGTAAACAACTTTTGCATATGTTCTTCCGGATATAATAATTTCACTCTAAAATCAACTGAGCGCAATGATTCATACATTCCTGACATTTCTACATAGACAACCCGTATCTGCTCACGGTTCGCATCCTTGCTGTAAATAGACAACGCTTCTTTGTTTAGTTCTAGTATCTTGTCTACGGTAATAGCTATACGATTATCTATGAGTCTTAAAAGCTCAGGTATCTCTAGTTTATCGATGATGTTATTGGTCAGCAATTTGCTGCTAGGTGCATAGATATATGCTTTAAAGAAATCGATGGCCTTATCTACATTTGATCCACCTTCGGTGTTTCTATTTGAAGCTTCATTTGCTAATAACGGAAAAGTTATCATCATGGTTGAAATTAAGAGTATTTTCTTAAACATTTTTATCTTTCTCTGTTAAGCCGCGAACAAATACTTTGCCTGTCTTTGTATCCATCCACATTGTGCCTGGCATACGGGCTGATAGATCATCAATTTTCTTATTAAACCCTCGCTCTATTTCAAGATTATGCTTCATTAAGTCATAGTTAATTTTTATTAGTTTCATGTTATATCTCCACATCATTACCATAAAACCACAGCTTACAATTGTGGCCACTAGGTGGATTAGAAATATTGAATTCATTAATATCCCCTATCGTGATTTTCGCAATCAACACATTGATAACCACATTTACAAGGCCATGCAATATAACCAGATGTTATTTTTTTATCACATTTACAGCAAAAATTTTTATTCTCACTTCTAGTGCCAAGTAGATTGTTTTTAATTTTGTTTAAAGTGGTGATGATTTCATCCAATTTACTTTCAATCATTTACATTCCATTCTTATTATCTTGTTGGTTAACTCTTTGGTTAACTCTTCAACTTCATCTTCCAGTTTCATTATTTTCGAGCTATATGTTAAGGCGTTTTCTTCTAATTCCTTAATACGTGATTCGTAAATGGTAACTTGAGTACACACAGCAATGACATCTTCAAGTTTATGTAATCCCAGCCAGAATGTACCATCTTCGTTTATACGAATAGAGACTGAGTCATGTTCATGTTCTTGTTGTTCTGGTGTTAAAGCATCATAGCATTCAGTGCATAGATATCTGACACGATTAGGATTAGAACTATTAACTTCAACAAGGGTTTCACCAATTAAAATTTTATGAGTTCGTTCGGTATCTAGACCGCACTTTCTACAGTTCATCGCCTCGCTCCATTCTATAAGTTTTATGTTGGGCATCTCTAAAGTCTTGTTTGGTTTTTAATAACAACTCAAGAATATGTTCAAGATCACTGCAAGAATACCAGTTGGTATTGTCCAGCTCCATAACATCTAACTTGTCTTTAATAAACTTTATTGCTTCATTTAGATTTTTCATTGGCTAATTCTCCGAAAAATAACAAAATTAGTATGATTACGATTAAAAAAACTATCATGATTGTTTCTCTTGATTAATCCATTTCGGATAATATTTTTTAACACATGTTTCGCAATAATCCTTTACTAGAGAATAACCACGAGGTAGATACTCATTTGAGTTTCTGGTAATACCCTGGTAGTAATCTGAAATTGCATCAGGTTGTGGCATATCAACAAAATCGCCTGGCTTTCGGTATTTAGCCGTGCATCTTTCATGACACAAATGACATGTCGCCAGTTCTGCGGGATAAAGCTTATCTAGGTCAAACATTGTATTTGCTCCACAAAGCAGCTAGCCTGTCCATTTCTTTTACATTCAATTCACCTTGTTTTTTGCTTTTTGTCTTGGGCATAGCTTTAATTGAATTACAAATTTCTCTGACAGAAGTTGATAAGTCTTCAACGCATTCACTTGAAGCGTCATAAGCTGGAAACTGAAAATAAGCATCATAAAATATTGGAACGGCTTTTAAACATTGTTGTAAACTATAATTAGCCCCATAGCGAAGGGAGTTGCCCCCAACTTCTGGCTTAGGTGTATTTTGAAGAACGCTCCAAGAATTAAAAAGCTCTTGCAGTATCTCTTTAAGATAGATTTCAATTCTGTAATTCATCTTACTCCCCCAAATATTCTAGTTTGTAGACATTGATTCTTCTTAGTTTATTCACTATTTAACCTCTAGCTTTATAGAATTATATAAGTTTTTAATACACTCACAGCATAAAACAATCATAAACGGCTTTCTAAAAAGCTTTTGCCCTGTTGTTGACTTCTTGTACTTGATTTGTATTGTTATGCAATGTTGGGCATCTGCGTTGCATATATGGCAGTTCATGGTTTGGCCTCCCCGTATATTTCTTTATCACACTTATTAATAAATGCTTTAGTCTTTTCGATTTCTTCATTGAGATCGTTTTTTATCATCTCTTTAAGTATTTGGGATATAGCGGCTTGGGAAGCTAAAAGAAAAGTAAACGCTCTTACTTCATGGCAATTGTTATACTCTTCTGCTGTGCTGAATGTGAGTTCATCGGGTTGCATCTCTTGCAATCTAAGAATCATAGGTTCTAAAAGCATATACATGGCTCTTAGGTCTTTTGTTGTGGTTATCATTTCATTATCCTTCTATTGGTTAGTACTTTCTTCAACTAAGAACATTCTAACACAAATAGTTTGTATGTCAACTAATTATTACTTGCTATATAAAAGTATTAATGTTAAGATATATACATAATAGAAAGGATAAAGTGAAAATTAAGATATGCCGTAGCCATGTAAAAATTTATGAGTATTTTTGCCACTTAGCCAATGAGGCCAACTTCTTTAAAGTAAAAGACAAGAACGTTGTAGCGATTGATTATCACCAGATAAAGAAAGGTACGCATTTAAGTTACCCCATAGTTGTTAAGTGCATACCGCATTTAATAAAGCTTGGGTGTTTAAAGAAGATACAAGACGGACGAGGTAGAGAACCAGGTGGCAGCAAATATTTGGTTGATACAATGTTTGAGGTCGTTAAAACCAAAGTCATTAAGGAACGAATTTATAAGATTAAATACCCTATTATAGTGCTGGAGCTTAGGAAGATATGAGTATTAAAGATTTTTTTGGAATGTTTAAAAAAGAAAATCCCGAGAAAGAATTCTTACAGGAGTTGCAACGCGACGCTATTCTGGGTAAGTGTGAAAGATGTAAAGAAATATACGAATGTCTCGAGCTTAAGATAGACAATGAAAAGTTTATCTTATGCCCTTATTGTTTAGAGCAGGTCAAAAAACATGGAAAGATAATCCCCGAAGTTGTTAGATATGTAAAAAATAGAGTATGCAATAAATGTTCTAAGTTTATAGCACCTCACGAGTATTTTTATTACTCGCCTGATTGGGAGTTTATAGAAAAATCACTGGGTTATTTTTGTGGGGAATGCTGTAGAGTTATAGATAGTGTCAATAAACAAAAGGATATTAAAACAATTTGGATAGCTACAAAGTGTTATGAGCATCCGATTTATGTAGATGAGGAAACTAAATAAATTTTCTGTTTTTGTATCAAAACGATGCAGTTTGTATGTTTGATTTAATAGCCAATACTATTTTTATTTTATAATTATTAGTCGTTTTGATATTTAAACATGAAAAAGGGCAACCGCTATTAACAGTTGCCCAATGTAGTCCTGTTCTAGTAGCCAGCAAGCTAGGAGAAGAGGTTATTGTCGCGATTATAATTACCAGCCCAGAAAGTACGATTGATAACCGTATGGGTCTGTATCCATTCTATCTAGTTACTATACTTATACTATTACCTACTTCATGTACATATCTTAATACATAAAACTAGTAATGTCAAGTAATCTATGTTATATTATTTTAAATAAGATTGAGCGAAAGCGAAATAGGCAAAACTGCTGTTTGCCCTAAATCAAATAAGTTAAAAATTATAAAAAGCAGGAAGCAAAGAAGTTTTATGAACTTAGAAGAATTCAGCAAAGAGTATAAGCATTTTTGTGGTGAATGGGCCGACTTTGAGGGTTATTCACCAATAAAGCATCTTGATAATGTAAGCAAATATTCATTTGAGGTTTATTGCTATGAAGATACGGGGTGCTTGTATTTTTGGTGCAGTAGTGAAAATTTACTTTTTTTTGTAGATTATTGCCCGTTGTGTGGCTATAAAGCCCCAAAGCCAACTAATAGAAATTACTTTCATGCCAAAGATTTAATGGAAGATGTCAAAGAAGTTTTATGATACTAGAAGGGAATACATGATAAAGTACGAAGGTTATTTAACCAAGAACGAAGCGGCCAAACTGTTGGGTGTATGCTGTAATACGCTTATACAATGGGATAAAAGGGGTATTTTGAAGGCTTACAGACACCCTATAAGCAATTACAGGCTGTATAAGGTAGAAGATTTAGAAGCTTTTAAGGATAAAATAGCTAAAGATATACTGCAAGCTTAAAGTCTTCATGTCGCTACGCTCCATGTGTTTGCAGTGAGACTCCTACTAGATATGTGATTACTAAAAACTAACGGCCCACTTTCGTGAGCCTATTTTGTTTCTTCTTACTTTTCGAATCGACATTAATTCGAAAATCCTTTAGAGTAAACCTTTAATTTGAATTGTAATTTTACTAACCGAACTTACAAATGCACTCTTTACCAGGGACCGCTTTATAAATTCATAAATAAAACTAAATAAATCAATGAAAACAGATTCTAACATAAACCTAGCTCAAGTCAATACAAAACCTACATTAAAGTGTAAAAGATTCATAGTTGATCCAATAACAGGCAAGGGAATTCCAAACCCTAATTGGACAGAAGAACAAGAAAAGCAAATCATAGCGCTTACTAAGCCCAAGAAGATACTTTTTAGATTAACAGCTCCTTTAGATAAAATACGTAAATGCCAACGTAAAAAGGAATTACCTGCAATCTTCAAAGGCAAATTAACGCCTAAACAAGCTTTAGATAAATTAGATGAATACGCTGAAGCTGGTCAAAATGCAAAGATAAATTCCATTGGATACTTAACCTATCTTGTAGTAATACGTAAGTTTAAAAAGCTTTTTCCTAGTCAAGGACACATGGCTAAAGTTATTCATATCTCAAGAGGTTGGGAAAATGAAACTTTATCAGCAATCCAAGAAGATGGTTTGATTGATTCAGTTTTTCGCTTCTTATGTACAAAATGTTATTCAATTTCGGCTGCTCTTTTAGATCCGGAATTTAGAGATCGATTTGCCAAGCATTTTCCTTGGATTAAGTATTACGCCAATAAAGCTGCTGTTGCAGAGTTTACATATAATATAAATTTAACTATAAATAAACTAGATATATTAGATAATCTTACACTTTGTAAGAAAGATAATGACCCAAAAAGGGAAATTCCAAGTAAATTTAGTTCCGAACAGGAAAAAACCAGAAACTTTCTCACCAGTATCACGTCTGTACTCTGTTCAAAGATGAAAGCCTTCTAAATTCTTTTCAATCTCTTTTTAATCCCCCCTATTGCGCGCGCCCCCCTTTTTTTTGAAAGTTTAATATCTTTTACTTAAAACTTTCTCAAACTGCTTGCGTTTACCTTCTTTAGCTAATTCTAAAAGTTGATTTTCATCAATTTCAAGCACTAACGCAATTTTCTTAGTCAATTCTTTGCTAGGTATTTCGTCGTGAAGTTCTAATTTCGTTACATAAGCCCGCGAAACACTCTCATCTAGCCTTGTTATAAATTCTTTTACGTTTAAATTTAATTCTTTACGCTTCTTACGTACTATGCTAGCAAATGTTTCAATCATTTTTATACCCTTTCGTTATGTTAATGTTTATTCTATATTGTTTATAAAAAATAATCAATAAATATTAATGTTGATTGACATTGGTAAAAAAATATTATAGAATGTATAAATATAGTTTATAAATTAGTTATTTGGAAAGGGTTTAAAATGTCTGCTGATGCTATACAAATTAAAATAGTCACAAAAATAGAAGAGTTAGAAGATCAGATTCAACTTTTAAAAGAAAAATCATTTAGACGGATTACAATCCCTTCAATTAAAAATAAAATAATTTTTCTAGAAAGCTTAGAATTAGTCACAGATCTGGAAGAAATAGAAAAAGTCAAAAAAGAAGCCGAAGAACAATTCGAACTAGTAAATGCAATGAAAGAAAGCGTTTATCGTGTGCCAACTTTAGATAATTCGCCAGACTATGCTTTTTTTGTTCCCAATGAATTATCAAAAACTTTATCAGAACTTAAAAAAGAATTACAATATCTTGAAGAGTAATAATTATTGGAAAATGTTTTATGAACAGCCAACTTAAACGAGTATATCGACAAGACACCCAGGAACACACGAGTGTGGAAGAACAACTTTACGATATTAAGCACAAAACAGTTCCCCATAAATCTAGTATACAGGAATTACAAGTGATATCCAAAGAAGAGATAAAAGCAAAAAAACAAGCAACAATAAAACGCAACAAAGAAGAAGCCGAGCAAAAGAAAGCATCGGGAATAGATACTTGCCGAGGTTGCAATATAGAATTTCAAAAGATAGATACTAAGGCTGCTACTACTTGCTCTTGGGAATGTGCATTATCAGCCTCACAAACAGGAAACTTAAGTTATCTAGGTGGTGGAAAACCCTTTTGGACTAGAGATAATGGCAAATGTTGGACAAGCCATTTTCTTGAAACAGTTGTACACAAACATCAAGAGCGTGAGCTTAAAGACGTTGCTGATGACTTATATCTAGAAAAAGAACACCTCAAAGACGTTTGTTCTGCTTTAGGTTGTGAACGTATGAATAGAAAATGCGTTAACTGGCATCATTTTAAAGTATATTCTGATATAGAATGGTTATTGCGCGATTCTGAAAAGGAAGATATAGCTTTTTATCTGGAAAAAATGATTAAAAATTCAAAAGATATTATTATAGAATGCTTATCTTATACTCACGATGAAGGAAAAGATCTACCTGATAAATTTGATGAAATAGAAGAAGAAAATAAAAAGATTAAAGAATGCCGTGAGATATTAGAAAGAATAAAAGTACAAAGATAAGAAGGCGATACTTGAAAAATGATGCAAAAAATGCAACAAATCTTATGTGTAACCCTTTATGAACAGCCAACTTAAACGAGTATATAGACAAGAAATAGATGGAGCAGAGCGACATCACACCCAGGAACACACGAGTGTGGAAGAACAGCTTTACGATATTAAGCACAAAACAGTTCCCCAGCATGAATCATCAACCTGGAGAAATCCGTTGAACAATCAACAACCTTGGTACGAAAAAGCCCCCAAACAATATACAGAAGTCGAACACATTCAACACCAATTGATCTTCAAGGAAAATTATCACAAAAAGCTACCCTTTATGGCCGATGCCCTAGTAGTATTAAAAAAGATTATGGAAAGTGAGAAAAAAGAATGAAACAAAACTGTATCTTACCCTATGGTTTCGTTATCTGTA
>Ga0224534_1001843_pt1 | contig 10635 bp, 14 predicted proteins | sample 714E12024metaG_FD_172012 | JGI IMG/M metagenome (GOLD analysis project Ga0224534, IMG submission 172012) | Peat soil microbial communities from Stordalen Mire, Sweden - 717 E1 20-24 | ecosystem: Environmental > Terrestrial > Soil > Wetlands > Peat | place: Sweden: Norrbotten County, Stordalen... | reverse complement strand
TTTGATGACGACGTCGGTGTACTTCTCAATCTTGGCGTCAGGAACAGTGTCTACAGAGACCTTCTTGGCATCGTGATAGACCAAAGCTTTCATGGGAAAAATTCCTTTAAAGCGCAGCAATCGTTCAGACAGCGCGGTTCTCGTGCGGGAATGGAGCCTATGCGGCGGTGGTGCAACCTGCATAGGCAAACGATGGCGGACATAGAGTCGGACGGCATTTCTCCGACAGCAACTAGAACCTGTGATGCAGGTCTAAAAGACAGAGTGGCCTTACGACGCAGCAATCCAACGCCGCCTTATTGCGGTGTAGGTTCAGCAGTTCTAAATGAGGAACCAAGAGGAGCACCTAGGTTGGCGGTGCTTTGCCCGAGATGAGGATATTCATCAGGGAGGTCCAGTCTGGGAAGAGGAGGTAGGCGGAGATGGTGCTAATGTGACGGAAGAAACTAGCGCGAGCAGCAATCGCAGTACGGGCTTGTTGCCAGAGCGTCTCCAGGCAGTCGCAAACGGTACGGAAGGCGAAGGCCAGCAGGTTCATGGCGGCGAAGGTTCTGGCTAGGTACTGCTTTCCATGCCCGAAGTTGTGCTCGAGATGATAGCCGTTGTTTTTCAATACGTTGAAGCTTTCATTCTCGATCTTCCAACGGGCGCGGGCGCAAGCGGCGATCTCGGCGACCGTGTCCTGGGTCACCGCTAAACTGGTCACGAAGGCGCCATCGTAGGTGACCTTTCCCTCAGCATCGGTGAGGGTGACACCGATCCAGTTTGCCTAAATTACCCGAAATCTTGTGTGACGAGCGCCACTGATAGTTCAAAATCTACTTGGTATTTTGCTGAAGAGGCGGTTGGTGTATCGCATCTTCCCACTCTGTACCATTCGCTGGTCAAGGAGGGATATGCCGCCGATTGTCGAACGAAGGATACTGATTGCGGATGATGAGCGTGTCATCGCCGACACACTCGCCGCAATTTTGAACCAAATAGGATTCACCGCACGTGCGGTCTACAGCGGGGAGGCTGCAGTCGAAATTGCTGAGTATTATTTGCCGGACATGTTCATTTCGGACGTGGTCATGGGAGGCATGACCGGCATTGAAGCGGCTGTTAATCTTTCGATGAAGTTGCCAGACTGTAGAATTCTGCTTTTCTCAGGTCAGGCAGTTACCGCGAGCCTGCTGAATGAAGCCGAAGGGCATGGGCGCACGTTCGAAATCTTAGCGAAGCCTGTTCACCCCAAAGATTTGATCGAAAAGTTACGAATTTCCTTCCCAGCATAGAGTAGGCCGCGCAACGATTTTCACGTCCTGACTAGCTTTGACTCAGACCGATGGTGCGAAGTTCCAGAAAAACGTTAGTGTTCTATCGTGACTGCCATACCTGGTTAGCGGAGAACGTGAATGGCCTTTCGCTTGAAATTCCCGAGGCAGATTACGACATCGAGCGACCATATGAGGCGAACACATATAGGGCCTATTCCGCCAGCGACTGGGGCGGATCATTACGGTCGTCATTCCAATGGATGAAAGATCAGCCATTTTCCGGCAGGGCCGAAAAATCTGCCGCATACCTCGCAAATACCATATTTGAAGACTATGACATGGCTGAGAAAATCGCGAGATTTGGACTGATAGCAAACCCTAAAGATCCGGGGTTCAACATTACGTTAGCGTACGCATATGCGCGCCGTAACCAGTTGCCTGAGGCCAGAAATGAGTTAAAAAATTACCTCAGTTGACGCGGAAGATTGGCTGCCAGCTGCCGTAGATGCAAACTACGGTCTGATCGGCTATCTGAGCGACCAAGCTGATGAGGGTCGGTGGTTTTATTCGGAAGCCACAAGGAAAGCTGGCAAACTGACCGATAAGAGAGTGAAGGTCATGGCTCTAACTAATTGGGCAATCGAAGAAGCGCGTTTTTCTCGAGAGAAAGCACTAACACTACTTCAAGAAGCTCAAAGTTCTGCGAAAAAGGCTAGCGGCCCGGATATTTCGTTTTTACTTAAGCGCACGCTGAAAAAACTAAATCTCCTTGCAGAAGAGCAGCCGACCAACGAAATAGATACTAAGTCGGCGGGTGGCCCACCCACACCCTGAACATCTGGGTGCCCCATTCATGACAGCTTTATCGCCATGAGTGGGCCTTCACGCGAGAGCGCGAACCACTCCTACCCATATCCCTGCAGCCGACAAGCAGGTATCCCAGAGCAGCTTTATAGACAGCGAACCATCGGCTCTTCTCGTGGGAGGATGAGACTATTCACTGCGGAAATACGGTGCATTCCTGTGAGTCAATCAGCCACACTGCGTATTCCGGTGAAGTGGTCCGCTGATTCCGGTGATGTGGGCCAGAGTCGGAGCGAAGCGACGCTGGTTGTTTTTTACATTAGCGAGGTGGACCACATGAGGTCAAGAAAAGCGTAAATTCAGTGTCCATTAACATCATTTCGTTTCTTGCTTTCCTGCGTGCCAGGAGTGTGGATTCCGTTCCATGTGGGACAGCATTCCGGTGGATGTGGGACAGCATTCCGGTGAAGTGGGGCAGCCGGAGACTGCCCCACGGGTTGCGGCTTCAGGGCCTGGCTGGATGGGCCTGCTGCCACTGTTGTTCCATCCGCTCCACCTTCCAGCGGAGCGGCTCGCAGTAGCTTTCTGGTATCGCCGATTCGTTCACTTCCTCGACGACGTCGGCGAAGTATTGCAGGCTGGTGATCGGGGTTCTGGTTCCGGCGTTGAGCATGGCGACGTACTTGCGGGCGCATCCCAGCAGGATGGCCCGCTTGATCTGTTCCATGGAGACGCCTCGCCGGTACATGTCGAGCGCCAGCTTTTCATTGGCAGCTGAAAAACTGGCTTGAACGCAGGCCGGGGCCAGAAACAGGCAGCGCACTCTCTCGATGAACTCTGTCTCCGACCCGAGTGTGCGTTCAGGTGTTGGCTGCCTTTGGTACGGCCAGAAGCGGTCGCGGATTTCGAGCACGAGCTGTGAGCCGCCGTTTCTGGTTACGCGGCAGACGGCGCGTGCCTCCAGTTCCTCCAGGTTCATGGCGACCTCTGTTGGCGCTCTTGTCATCGCCCGCGCCAACTCATCAACCGTTGCACGGAGGCGTCCGGTATGGCGATTGGCCATCAAGCAGGCATGGACGTAGAGCTTGAAGGCGCCATCGGAGAGCAGCGTGAGGGCCTGCGCAAACTCCCGGCCGGCAGCGAACCAACCGGTGGGCTGTTTGAGGATCAACCGAGGGGCGCTCATGAGCCGCCTCCGGTCAACTCCACCGTCGCTTCCTTCTTCTTCTTGCGCATCGACTCGCCATTCATCTCGATGCGATAGGCGTTGTGGACCAGCCGGTCCAGGATGCTGTCGGCGATGGTGGGATCGCCGATCTGCGCATGCCAACTGTCGACCGGCAACTGACTGGTCAGCACCGTCGAACGCCGGCCATAGCGGTCATCGCAGACCTCCAGGAAGCTGCGACGCTCGTCGTCGCTCAACGGCACCATGGCGAAGTCACCCGGATGCTCACTCAGATTGAGCGGATTCTCAGCATCAATAAAACTGAAATCGTTTCAGTTGCTATCGTCGAAGCCGCTCGAGACAGCCTGGTCATTGGTCAGACCTGAAAGGCTGGATGAATGCTTCATACAATAAATAATGTCAAAACCCTACGACAGATAATTTCTCAAGCTGCAGCCCAGAGCTCCCATATTTAGTGCAGGAATTACTGATTTCTCAAAATCTCCTCGGCCTGCTTCCAATCTTGAGTGTCCTCGCCGTGCTGCCTTCCACGTTTTACCCATAGTTGGTAAGCCATCAGTTCGATATCATGACGGGCTGGGGCAACCTTGAGCGACTCTGCGGGCGTGCCAACCTTCTTCTTTGCTGCAGGCTTTCGTGATGGCGTCTTCTTCTTAGCAATCTCGGACATAGGGTCTCCTGATACTTTTCTGTGCTCTTCGCCCGGTCCAGGCACAGCTCCTCGGCTAAACACGGAGGATCATGCCGTACTACCGGGCACGCATGCATGCGCTATTTGGTGGGAGCGATCGCATCCTTAGCGGCCTTCGCGACGCGAAATTTGATGGCTGTCTTCGCCTTGATCTTGATCGACTCACCAGTCTGAGGATTGCGACCGAGACGTGCGGCACGCTGAGCCTTCACTAGCTTACCCAGGCCAGGAATGGTGAACTCGCCATTCTTCTTGGTCTCTTGGATTGCTGTGGACGCGAGAAGATCGAAGAACGCTGCGGACTGCCTCGTCGTCAACTCCATTTTCTCTGCTACGAGTCGAACCAACTCTGATTTGGTCATCTTCCTGATTATGACGGTCTTCTTGGCAGGAACCGTGTTGGTCTTTGTCGCTACGGGTGCAGCGCTCTTCTTTGCTGATGCTTTCTTCGTTGCCATGGAACCTCGTCACGAGCGGGTTAGTACTGTTGTTTTGATAATTATATGGCGTAAATCTTTGATCGGTATCTGGCGTAAGAAGTATCCCTACAAGGCGCCCTAGAGTACCCCGGACGCTCGGATCAGGATGCTGCTTCACTATAAGAATTAGTCCGTTACACTGGCACAACCCAGCAGTTCGACATATTCCACAGATCTGTATCCGTCTACCCCAACCGGCTGGATTCTCGGCAAGCGCCATATAGCGTGCAAATATCTACGCCAAATAGCGATCCAAGCAACAGGTTATGCTCGCGTCTCCACCGACGACCAGACTCTCGACCTGCAAAAGGACGCACTCAAGCGCGCCAAATGTAGGGAGGTCTATGAAGAACAGGCCAGCGGAAAGAGTACTGACAGGCCACAACTGGAAGGCTGCCTTAAGAGTCTGCGAGAAGGCGACACACTCGTTGTCTGGAGGCTGGACCGGCTCGGACGAAATCTGGCCGATCTGGTAAGGCTCATCGCGGAACTCGAACAACGCAAGATCAACTTTGAATCGCTGACGGAAAAGATCGAAACGAATTCTCCAACAGGCCGCCTCGTCTTCCACGTTTTCGCCGCCCTGGCCGAATTCGAACGCAACCTAATCCGCGAAAGAACCGTTGCTGGCCTTACGGCCGCTCGCGCTCGCGGCCGCAAGGGAGGACGTCCCGTTAAGCTGTCTCCAAAGGAGATCAAAACCATCCGGGCTTTGCTCAAGACCGCCGACATCGCGGTCGCAGAGATCGCTGCCCGCTTCGGTATCGCTCGCTCCACTCTCTACCGAACTATCCTCAAGCCTGCCGCCTGATTCGCGGCAACTCAACCCTGAGATCGTTTCTGAACACGAGCTTGGCTGATTTTACTTTCGCGGGGGTTGGACAATAATAGCCCAAAGCAACATTGCTGCGGTGTAAAGCATCGTGGTTAGCTTGTGATTTTCTTCTACGGAAGTCTCAGTCTTGTGGCGCTGGATTGGGGATGAGCCTGCCGCGGTGATACACCGCTGATATCTTCCGGGTGTTGCGTATATCCGCAAGCGGATCAGCGTTAAGAACGACAAGATCGGCGGAGTATCCCTGTGAGATCATTCCGATGTTGAGTATGGGATCGAGTACATGGATAAGCTGTCCTGTTTGGCCCGTAGCATCCGTAATCGCCTGCAATGGGGTCAATCCAGCAGAGACGAGATCCTCCAACTCGCGGTGTTCCGAGAATCCAGGGATGCGGCCTGGAACGGCACCGGAATCCGTTCCGAAGGCGACCAGCACACCCGCGTCATAGAGGGCTTTGAGATTCTGCTGACCTATGGCCTCGTCTTGTTGATGTTGTTTCGTGTCGGGCGATGCCATGGTGCTCGGAGCATAGTCCGGGGCCTCGAATTTAGCGAGAAGCTGCGGCCCCGCAGCGTCACGGAAGAAGCGACTCTGCATGATCGTGGGCTGCGTCGCATAGATGTAGAACTCTTCATCTAGCGAGAGCGTCGGGATGTACCAGGTGTGGTGCTGGATCATCGACTGGATAAACGCGCTGTCAACTGGCTTGTCGCGGATGGAATGAGCCAGCACGTCAACGCCGTCGTTGACGAGTCGCCGGGCGTCTTCCAGGGCATACTCATGAGCCGCCACATGAAGATGTTCTTTGTGCGCCTCATTGATCACCGCCGAATAGATCTCCGGACTCATTTCATTCGCTTTGCCGTGAAACGAATCAACCCAGACCTTCACGATGTCGACGTGATGGGTAGCATAGACATCAACGTCACGGCGAGCTTCTTCAGGTGTTGTCGGACGGTCGATCTGATCGGCTGCGAGTTTGAATGGCGGTGCAGCTCCGGGGCCGAATGCGCCTATACCACGCCCAGCCGTGAGAATCGTCGCTCCGCCAAGGTTGCCTTCTCGCTGCTGTTCACGAAGTGCATAAATCAGGTCGCCGTTCGTTCCGAGTGAAAGCACCGTCGTCACGCCGTATCGTTCGAACTGTCTGAGAGAAGCGATGACGTTTGGTGCGTTGAAAGCAGTCGCAGTGTTGACGGTATTGTTCTCCAACACGCCTAAATGTGAATGAGCAGTGATCAATCCAGGCATGACTGTCTTGCCCGAGAGGTTGACAATCCGCTCTCCAGGATGTCTTGCGATGGAGGCCCCGACTTGCAGGATGATGCCGTCACGCATCGCTATATCCATATGCTCGCGAGCCGGAGCACCCGACCCGTCTATCAATCGAACGTTGTGCAGCACAACAGTCTGCTGTGCGCCTGCGACGAGCACCGTCAACAAGACGGCAACGATGAGCGACAAGTTCCGAATAGCTTCCCGCATATCTACCTCTGAACAATTAGACGCCAGGTCAAACGAACTTGATCGTGGTCGTGGGAGTTAGACGTGGCCGCTGATCGTGGACAAGTCCGAATGGAAAGTCCAGCGGCACCCATCTTGACCAACACCTCACCAGGGCCGGGCGGATCAAGCTCAACTTCCTCGATTGAGAGGGGCCTAGACCCTGCATAGGGCGTTTTCGCCCCCGTCTGGCTCAACACCGCAGCTCTTATCTTCATCGTCACTCAGTTCCTATAGGCTGAGTTACTTACTCGATCGCCATGCACAAGTATTTGACCACCAGGAATTCATCAATGCCGTACTTGGAACCTTCTCGTCCAAAGCCTGACTGCTTTACGCCGCCAAATGGCGCTACTTCGTTCGAAATCAGCCCGGTATTAATGCCGACCATGCCGTACTCCAGCGCCTCCGAAACACGCCATATCCTGCCGATGTCTCGCGAATAGAAGTATGCTGCCAGACCGAACTCAGTATCGTTCGCCATGTGAACGGCCTCATCCTCTGTATGGAAACGAAATAAAGGGGCGACTGGTCCAAACGTCTCCTCTCTTGCAATAGCCATCTTCGAAGTGACGTCGGCCAAGACGGTGGGTTCGAAGAAGGTCCCACCCAGGACGTGCCGCTTGCCGCCCGCCAGCACACGCGCTCCCTTTGCCAGCGCGTCGGCGATGTGTTCCTCTACCTTTTCGACCGCTGCATTGTCAATCAAGGGGCCCTGGGCCACACCTGGCTCCATACCATTTCCCACTTTCAATTGCTTTACCTTCTCAACCAGTTTGGCCGAGAAAGCTTCGTATACTTCGTCTTGAACGAGAACGCGGTTCGTACACACACAGGTCTGGCCGGTATTTCGATACTTGGACGCTATCGCACCCTCGACCGCAGCATCCAAGTCGGCATCATTGAAGACGATGAAAGGCGCGTTGCCTCCTAGTTCCAGCGACATCTTCTTGAGCGTATCGGAGCATTGCTTCATAAGCAGGGCCCCCACCGATGTTGACCCGGTGAACGTCAGCTTACGTACAAGAGGGTTCGAGGTGAGTTCAGCGCCGATTGCCTTCGTGTCTCCTGTAACCACGTTGAGGACGCCCTTTGGTACTCCGGCGAGCTCTGCCAGCCCTGCCAGCGCCAGCGCGCTGAAAGGAGTAAGTCCAGCGGGCTTTACTACGACCACGCAACCGGCTGCTAACGCTGGGGCCACTTTACGGGTGATCATCGCCACTGGGAAGTTCCACGGCGTGATCGCGGCACAGACACCGATCGGTTGCTTGATGACAACCAGGCGCTTGTCCTTCTGCGGCTGCGGAATGGTATCACCGTACACTCGTTTGCCTTCTTCCGCGAACCATTCCACAAACGAGGCGCCGTAAGCTATTTCACCTCGTGACTCGGCCAAGGGCTTGCCCTGCTCAGCGGTCATCAGCTTTGCCAAGTCTTCCTGGTTGGCCATCAGGAGATCAAACCAGCGGCGAAGGACCGCGCCACGCTCCTTTGCAGTCCGCGCCCGCCAAGCGGGCCAGGCTGCATTGGCAGCTTCAATCGCACGGCGCGTCTCGGCCGAGCCCATCTTTGGGACATGCCCCAGGACGTTGCCGTTTGCAGGATTGGTCACTGGAACAGTAACACCGCTGTCGGCATCGAGCCATTCGCCATTTATGTAGCATTGCTGCCGGAACAAATCAGCATTCTTCAGCATGGTCTTTATTTCTTCAGTCACTGCGACCACATCGTTTTTTTCTGGTGTCGGTATTGGCATAATAATGTCCTCTAGGAAATAATTTCTAAACGTTGCTATGCTTAGGTTCTGGTTCCACGGCGATTGGGGCATTCATCGGTTTTACTGCGACGTCAACCTGCAAATTGAACACGGGGTCTTTCGTCTTGTCGTAGGTGTCCCAGTTGCGGAAAAGTCCTTTCCGTAAACCAGGAGGCAGAGCACAATTCCGGTGCCGATGGCATATCCGGCACCTCGTGAAATCAACACTGCGGCACCGATTCCCGCGATACCGAGGTCGTTGAACGTGCGTGCCTTGAGCACACCTATGTGTTGTTTTGATAATTACATGGTGTAAGTCTTTGATCGGTATCTGGCGTAAACTTCGGGTATGCAGGAGCTCGTGGAGTTGTCGGCAGAAGACCAAGATCTTGCAATGTCCCGCTTTCATCAGCTTCAGCCGCATCTCGAACAGAATAGACCGCTGCGCGTCGTCGCGGCAGAAGCGGGTATTCCCTTTCGAACGGCGCAACGATGGGTGACGCAGTACCCGAAGCGTGGCTTGGCGGCCCTGTGCTTTTGTCAATGAAACCAGAATGCCAGAATCAGCAGGGTTGATCCTTCCTTCTTGAGTCCTTACGCCACATAGCGATCAAAGATTTACGCCACATAGCGCCCCAAGCTACAGGCAGGTCCCCTCTATTAGCTTTTCGCAATAACGCAATTGGTCCCAGCAATATAACCCTGGCAGGTCGCACGAGCCAACCCATGTTGACTGAAACCACCTGCAGATTCCCCTCCGCAATAGAGTCCGGGGATAACGGCGCCATTCATATCCAAGACCTCGCATTTTGCGTTGATCCGCAACCCCGCGCGCGTATCGTGAACATTTGGCGTAGCCCATGCCGCATAAAACGGTGGCTTCTCGATCTTATAGAGCGGCTTGACCTTGCCGAAGTCAGAATCCACGCCCGACTCGACAAAGGAATTATATCGCTTGACGCTCTCTTCGAGCTTGGCCGCCGGCATAGGGATGCGCTGGTGCTGCATCTTGATTGCGCTGGCGAGGTCAGCCAGCGTGTTGGCGCTGAAGAAAAACCCTGCTTTGAAGTCGACGCTTGGCGGTGTCGGATCCCAGCTCTCGCGCGCAACGGCATGGGCATCGAAGATCGCCCAGATGGGGCCTCCGCCGTTGTGTCCGTCGCTGAAGCCGGCGAGCGCAGCGTTTAGAAAGTTGCTGGGATTGTATTTGATATTCTTGGCGTTGAGATAACTTCCCTGGACGTAGGGCTTGACGGACCCAAAGTTATTGGCGGTAAATCCGCCTTGAGTTTCGTCATAGAAGCGACTTCCCTGCATATTCACTAAGATGAGATCTTGCCAGTCTGCGACCCGTAGTCCTGTTGCACGGGCCTTATCGAATACTGGGCTACCGGGCATCCAACTCAACATTTGCATGCTAAAGGGCAAATACCCGTATTGACAGCCAATAAACTGGGGCTTGCTCAACACCGACCCGAATTCACCGGTCTGATTATATAGACCCCACAGCGACGCGCCGATTGCCATCGCAGCCAATTCGCCACTCGCGTCTTGATTGGACCAAGGCATGCCCCCTAGCCCACAGTATTCCTCAGTGAGGCGGGGGTCGAACATGCGGCGAAAATCAATATTCCCAGTCGAGCCGCCCGTGCCGATGATAACGGCCTTATGCGCACGAATATGGAGCGTTTTGCCGTTCTTGTTCGCCACAATACCAAGGACACGCCCAGAATTCGGATTCTCCCGGACGATCGCACTCATTCGGTGCTCCAGTAAAATCTTGACGCCGGCCTTCTCTGCAGCAGCGAGCAATGGACAGACAACGCCGGCGCCTGTCGCTACGACTTTCTGAAATCGTGCTTCAAGCGGCTTGCCGGTATAGGCCACCGGCCAATCCATACCGGCGGCGTAGTTCGATCGCGGCGCAGAATTGCCGCAGGATACCCCATCAAAATCGCCCGGCGCGATGTCGATGAAAGCGACTCCGTGGGCGGCCAACCACTCGTACGTTCGCGCTGCGTTATCGGCAAACGCGCGAACGATTTCCCGGTCGTTGTAGCGAAAATCCGGAAAGCCATTCGGTTCGACTACCGACCAGTCTGTGAGATCACGGAACAA
>Ga0224534_1001840_pt1 | contig 10655 bp, 14 predicted proteins | sample 714E12024metaG_FD_172012 | JGI IMG/M metagenome (GOLD analysis project Ga0224534, IMG submission 172012) | Peat soil microbial communities from Stordalen Mire, Sweden - 717 E1 20-24 | ecosystem: Environmental > Terrestrial > Soil > Wetlands > Peat | place: Sweden: Norrbotten County, Stordalen... | reverse complement strand
GGGTTACTTCTTGGGCGGCAGCGTGGACATAATCTTCCGAACATATTCCTGCGTCTCGGGAATGGCTGGTATCCCGTCGATGGCATTTACCCTGGCAGGACCGGCGTTGTAGGCGCCCAAAGCCAGCGGGAGGTCGTCGTAGATGTTCAGCAACTGCTTGAAGAACCACGCGCCGGCATTCAGGTTCTCCCCGGGATTGAAGGGGTCCTTGACGCCCAACTGAGCGGCTGTGGCCGGCATCAACTGCATCAGGCCCATGGCCCCCTTGGCAGAGACGGCGCACGGCCGCGCCCCCGATTCCTGGTTGACCATGCTGCGCAGCAACTCGGGCTGTAGATCCTGCTGTCTGGCCGCACCTTCGATCAGGGGGTCAAGCTGGGAAGCCGGAAGCGGTTCGCATTCGCTCTCGGGGGCCAGAACGGGAACCAGCCCCGATTGGGAGGGCGGCCCGAGCAGGAAAAACGGTTCCGACGAGTGATCACCCACCTGCTTGGCAATCGAAGCCCGCTGGGCCGCCAGGGACGGCTGCATGGCCGCGACAGACTCCTGCTGCCCGGCAACCGGTTTCTCGACGGCTGGTTTCGAATCGGCCGGCTGGGGAGCGTCCTGGGCGAGGCCGGGCGCCCCCACCGCCAGCAGAATTAGAAATAGATTCAGGGATTTCATAAAAATACATTCGAATTTTCGCGTATTTCGTCGATCTAATAAATGGCGGGGCAGGAAGCCCTACCCAAAAGGATCGGCTATGGAAATCCATTCGTTGTACGGAGTCAGCCTGCCGATCGATCCGGCTCCCAAGTCGCGTGAAGATGCGGACGCGTACCAGGCCGTGGTCGCGGCGGTTCAAGCTTTGAATAAATCGGAATTGCTGGGCAGCGATCGCGAATTGCAGTTTGCGCGCGACAGCCAGACGCAGAAAATGGTCATCCAAATCGTGGACAGTCAGAGCGGCGACGTATTGGACCAGATCCCCCGCGAACAAGTCCTGCGGATTATGGCGAATTTTGGGGAGCCGGTAAATAAATAGGTTGAAACCGTGATGTGGAAAGACGCCTATCTTGAAAGTCGAGTGCTTTCGGCGAACCCGCTGGAACTGATCTGCATCCTGTATCAATACGCGCTCGATTCGGTTCGAGAGGCGCGCCGGCACCTGGCGGCCGGGGACATCGTGGCGCGATCGAGGGCCGTTTGCCGGGCGGTCAGCGCCATTTCGGAACTCGACGCGTCTCTCAATCGCGCCGAAGGCGGGGCGATCAGCCGGAACCTGGGGGAGTTGTATCAATATATCCGGCAGCGCCTGACCGAGGCCAACATGCGGCAGATCGACGGTCCGCTGGCGGAAGTGGAATCGCTGCTGACAACGCTCTCCGAAGCCTGGAAGGCCGCCAGCGTCCAACCGGCCCAGGAATCGATCGTCATGCAGACTGGCGCGGAGCTTCCAGCCGCGGCCTGGCGGGAATCGGATGGTGGCAGCGCGCATACGTGGAGCGCCTAGCGCTCATCGGGAGGCTTGAGGCCCTTCATCACCAGGCTGGCCATGCCCAAGCCACCGTTCGCGGAAAGCGACTGGGCAAACATTTCCTGGGCGTACTCCATGGCTGAAGACGAAGCCTCATCATCGCCCGTTCCCAGCCAGCCGCCTTCGGAATCCCGCATCGATTTCAGCATCTGGCCGATGAGCAACGCTTCGAACTGGCGCGCGGCGTCTTTGATCTTGCCGGCGTCGTTGGTGCGATTCGCCGATGCGGCGAGCGCACCCGGGGCCGCGCTTGAGACAGGTGGAATCATAGTCGAGTCTCCTAGATCACTTCCAATTCCGCCTCCAGAGCGCCAGCGCTCTTGAGGTTTTGGAGAATCGCAATAATGTCTCGCGGCGTCGAGCCAATCGCGCTCAGCGCCCGAACCAGCTCTTCCACGGTGGCGCCCTCCTTCAGAATCAGGTTGCGGGCGGGCTGGTCCTTGACGCCCATCGACACTTGCGGCGTCACCTGCGTGCTACCACCCGACATGGCGTTGGGTTGCGACACCTTGAACTCAGTCTGAATTTCCACCGAGAGGGTGCCCTGCATAATGGCCACCGGCGAGATGTGAACGTCTTTCCCCATGACGATGGTGCCCGTGCGCTCATTGACAACGATCCGCTCGGCTCGGTCGGTCTCCACGGTGAGCCGTTCTAACTCGGCCACGAACTCGGTTGGGTTCTTCAGAAATTCCGCCGGTAATCCCACCGCCACCACGGCCGAGCTTTCGGCGTGTGCCACGTCGCCAAACCGCTTGTTCAGAGCCTCGGCAATGCGAGCGGCCGTGGTGAAATCAGCCTGCCGCAATTGCAGACGAAGGTCTTTCCCGATCTTGAGAGTGGGGGCGGCCCGTTCGATGATGGCGCCGCCGGGTAGCCTTCCCACGGTAGGATGATTGACCACCTGGCTGTTGCCGCCGTTGCCCGCCACGTAACCGCCGAGAACGGCAGGCCCTTGGGCCACCGCGTAGACCTGGTTGTCCGGAGCCCTCAGACCGGTCATCAGCAGGATGCCGCCTTGCAGGCTGGAACAGTCGCCGATGGCCGCCACGGTAACGTCGATTCGCGATCCGGGCTGAGCATAGGGAGGCAGGGTTGCAGTGACCATGACCGCGGCGGTGTTTTTGACCTGAATCGCGTTAGGAGACACGGTCAGCCCCATGCGTTCCAACAGGTTGGTCAAACTCTGCGCGGAAAGGACGGTTTGCCGCCGGTCGCCGGTGCCATTCAGCCCCACCATCAAGCCATATCCCATGAGCTGGTTGTCGCGAACCCCTTCCAAGGCCACCAGCTCTTTCAGGCGGGTAGCCGCCACCGCATCGCTCCCGAAATGCCAGGCCAGCAAAACCGAAACCGCCAGCATCCGTCTCATAGTGTCCCCTTAAAAAGGAAGCAATCCCATAATCAGGCGCCACAGGATGAAAGGACGGCGTATGGCGTCGTTGACCACGCCTTTGCCATCGACTTTGATCTCCATCTGGGCGATCTGGTTGGATTGGATGGAGTTGTCGGTGGCCAGGTCGGCCGGGCGTACCACGCCGCGAACCACCACCATCTGGTGTTCCGAGTTCACCACCACCTCCTTGTTGCCCTGCACCACCAGGTAGCCATTCGGCAGCACGTGAGTGACGCGCGCGCTCAGCGTAGTGTTCAGCGTGGCGGAGCGGCTGGTGGTGCCTTCCCCGTCCAGTGAAGTCGCCGTGTTGGCGCCGGCCAGATTCGCCAGGGCGCCGTTGGCGCTCTTCTTTCCGGCCAGAGAGGTTACCGAGCTGCTCAGGGCGGACGTGCGCTGGGTTTTGGTGGCGCCCTGCACCACGGCGGAGGCGCTTTCCACCACCACAATCGTGATGAGGTCATCCACCTGGCTGGCGCGCACATCGCTCCCCAATTCGACCAGCCGCGATGCCGGCGACCAGAGGGATCCCGGCGAGGGCTGCGCGGGCGGCGAACTGGGGTGAGCCAGCGCCTCCTGGATATAACGGTCGAGGGCACTCGGCGCGGTGGGTTTCTTGGCTTTCTGGTCGGCAGCCACCAACGCTCCCGATGCGCACAGCGTCAGGAGCCAGACGAGGGTTTTATGGGGTGAGCGCATTTCAGTTCTCGTGGGCGCGGCCGGCATCGAGAAAGGCTCTGCCCTTCCCGTCGACGCGCGCCTGAAATACTTTATTGCTGGAGAGGTTGCGAATAGCGATGGTGTCGCCGCTACGGCCGGCGGTTTCCGCTTTTCCTGTGAAGGCCAGATGTGCCGCGCCGCTGCGCACTTCCACCTCGACCATGTCCCCGCGGTTCACATCGGGCGGCACCATGAGCTGCGACAGGCGGAGTTCGGTCCCCGGGAGGACCGGGCGCAGGGGCGCTCGTCCGACAACCTGCTCCACCGTCTGGGCCACATCGCCCGCAATCGGAAAACGGTTGGCCGTTTCCACGCGGACCTGGCTGGCGCCGATCGCCTCTCCCTTCTTGAGAGCTTCGGCCGCCACCACACAGGACATGGGAGCCGATATCAGAACCCGCGCCCAAACCCCAAAGCGCTGGTTGTCGCCGTAGATGACATTGCCGCGCCACTCGACCGGGATGTGCGCCGAGGGCGATGCCGGAGTTGCGAGACTCTCGCGGCGAAACTCGAGCCGGCCCCGCGGAACCGGATAGAGACTGGTTTCCACGATTTCGATTTCGAGACCAGGGAGCGGAAGCGCCAGCCGCATGGCTTCCAAAACCCGGCCTCGGTCGAGCATCTCCGTTTGCCGCTCGAAGCACAGACCCGCGTCCGGGTCGATTTTCACGGAATAGCGCTGCGCCAGCGCGACCAGCTCAAAGGCGCGGAAGAACCGGCGCACTCCAGGCTGAGGCGCCGGGGCCAGCGGCGTTTCCGGCGAAAGTTGGCCAAACTCCGGGAGGGACACCGCGAAATCGCGCGCCAGGATGCGGTCTCCCTCCACCTCCACGCACTTCGGGGTCTGCGCGGGAGCGAAGCACGCAAACCACAGCAGTACGATGCATAAACGATTCATCGCGAGAGATTGTTGACCTGCTGATACATGTCGTCCGCGGCCTTGACCACCTTGGAATTAGCCTCATAGGCGCGCTGCGCCACGATCAGGTTAATGAATTCCTCCACAATGCTGACGTTGGACTGCTCCTGGTAGCCCTGTAGCAGCGTACCCAAGCCCTCTTGCCCGCCGGGATTCGCCACTGTAGGTTCTCCGGATGCATCCGTTGGCAAATACAGATTTTGGCCGAGACTGTTCAGCCCGGCGGGATTCTGAAATCCCGCAATTTGGATCTGCCCGGCGCGTTGCGCGGAGGTCTGTCCGGGCAGAGTGTAACTGACCGTGCCGTCCGTCGCGATGGTGATGGACTGGGCGGCGGAGGGAATGGTGATTGCCGGCTCGAGGGGATCGCCATCGGAGGTCACCACGTTGCCCGTCTTATCGAGCTGGAAGGTGCCGGAGCGGGTATAGGCAATCTCTCCCGTGGGGCGCCGCACCTGAAAGAATCCATTCCCCTGGATCACCACATCGAGCGGGTTGTCCGTCTCGGAGAAGTTGCCCTGAGTGAAGATGATCTCGTTGGAGATAGCGCGCGTGCCCAGCCCGAGCTGCAAGCCGGTGGGCACAGTGGTCTGCTGTCCAGCGGAAGCCCCCGGTTGCGTCATGCTCTGATACAGCAGGTCCTGGAATTGCGCTCGGCGCATCTTGTAGCCGGTCGTGCTGGCGTTGGCCAGGTTGTTCGCGATGTTGTCGACATTGAGCTGCTGAGCCGTCATCCCGCTGGCGGCGCTATAGAGAGCGCGGATCATAGTTATGTTCCTTGAGTCTCGTTTTGGATTAGCATGTCGATGTAGGACTGCGGATAGCCGTGGGTGTAGAAGGCAGCCACCTGCCCGGCGTTGATCAGCGTGCCGTTGGCCAGCTCGACCATCTGGTTCGGCTGTTGCTGTAGGAAGCCGCCGGCGGAGGCGAGCTCGTCGCTTGCCACTACTTTCCCTCCCACCATCTCGGCCACCTTGGAGGCCGTGGCGGCGGTGGCGAAGTACAAAGGGTTGTAGCCGTACGAGCTGCCGTCCGGCGCCGTTCCCGTGGGGTTGGCGATCCAGGGATTGGAGCCGAAGACAGACTCCGCCGTGGGAGCGGCATCCTGCGCCGGAGAATCGGAGTCTGGCGCGGTCTGCGCCATGGACGTAACCACCGCAGCCTGCTCGTCGGAGGCGGCCGCGGCGACCTGCGCTGCGGAGGCCGCCACCGCCGGTTGCGCCACGGAGGCCACCACCGCCGGTTGCGCCGCGGAGGCCGCCACCCCCGGTTGCGCCACGGCCGGCGCGCCCTTCCCGTCCGACTGGCCGCCGAATATGCCCGCGAGGTTGGGGGTCGAAAGCTCGTCCACCATTACATCGCCGAAAGGGGTGTGGCAAAGAGTCTTGGTGCTTGCCGCTCTCTGGGTTAGATTTGTGGCCGGTGAAACGCCGGCGCTGTCCGAAACTTTTTCAATCATGCCGTTCTCTCCCGAGACGCCTACGAACCAACGCGGGCGACCTCTTGAATCGATTTGCTATCCATCTCCACGCCGAGCGATACCGCTTTCTGCAACATTTCAAACTGCCGCATCACCCCGACCAGCCCCATCGCCGCTTCCGGCACCCCCACATTCGAACTTTCCAGCTTCCCCTGCTGCACCTGGACATCGCTGGCCGCCACCGGAGGGTTCTTCGAATCCGTGTTCTGGAAACAGGTGCCGCTCATCTTTCTCAGGGAATTGGTGGACTTGAAGTTTACGACCGCCAGTTGACCAAGGGTGTGGCCTTCCTGCCGCACTGTACCGTCGGTTGCGATCTCGACGGACGCCCCGGAGGTCAGATGGATGGCGCCGCCACCAACGCCCCGGATCGAATATCCTTCGCTGGTGACCAGGTCACCGGTGGGGGAAGCATGCAAGCTGCCGTTGCGCGTGTACAGGTCACCCCCAGGGCCGGCGACTGTCAGGAAGCCGGGCCCGGAGAGCGCCACGTCGAACGGGCTGCCCGTGGGTTGAAGCGTGCCTTGCGAGAAATCCGTCCACTGGCGCTCGATAACCGGCAGCGTCGAGGCTTCGCTGGACGAATCACTCGCCTCCGGAGACGTATAGAGCCCGTAGAACGCCCGGTCGCTCTTGTATCCGCTGGTGCCCGAGTTGGCCAGATTGTTGGCCATCAGCGACAGCGATTCCATTCGGGATTTCATTCCACTCGCTGCCGCAATGGTTAGCGGGTCCATAGGTACGCCGCAAGCAGCGTTGCAAGTATGGGGCCTAAAAAACTCCGTGAAAATACTCAAGAAATGTCGGAAATTCCGCCGATATAAAGGATTAAAGGACCCTTTCTTCGTCAATATCTTGACGAAGGGAGTGAACTGTCAAAACTCCAACACCCGCCGCCGCACTTTATCCCATTGAAAGAACACGGTCCGTTGTTTGGCTCCTGATCTGCATTTCCGGGCCCCGTGACTTCCACCACCCCGGTTACTGCTCCGAGGGGCCCGGTTTCCAAACTGTCGCTGGTTGCTTCGTCCGATCCGTCCGTTGTCATTGGCCAGCCGGGATTTGCGAAGCAGTTTCAGGATTTTCAGGAGTTGGCGGTATCCGCCGGAGGTGGAGGCAAATCATCCGGCGGTGCGGATTCCGATAGCGCTCACTTGACCGGCCGTTTCGGGAAGGCTGCAACCTACTCGGTGACCAGCCTGGGCGCCGGCATCATGATCGGGACCAGCGGGCGCTCCGCGCGCCCGAGTACTTCCACCACCGAGGCCCTTGCCATACCGGAGCAGGCGATCGCAACAGCGGGACTGGCCACCTCTGCCAGCGTCCTGCCGGGTTCTGGCAAGCTCGGCCCATCGGCGAGCCCCAGCCGGACGAGGGCGTCCGGCGCCCTCCAGGGGGATCGTCCCACCGGGCGCGTCGAGAGTGGCGTGGGAGAGAACGCCAGCCCGGCGGCTGATCCAAATGCCCTCATCTCCAATGTGCCGCTGGTTGCCTGGCTCGGACAGGCGGTATTTCCGAATCAAGTCCGGAATCTCCATGAATCGGCCGCGCCCGCTGCGAGTGGCGGCAAATCGTCCGGTGGCGGCGCGCCTGCCTCGGACGGGCTTCAATCTTCAGCCGGGAAGAAAGAAGCCGGCAATTCGGACCGAGGCGCCCCGGCGGCCATCTCGCTCCAGCCGCGTCCACCGCAGCCGCCGCCAGTCTCGAGCAAGTTCTCCTTAATCATGAAGGATGGATCCGAAAGCCCGGCGTCCGACGCATCCAACAGCGCCGCCGCGGCGCCAGAAGTCACTGCCAGTCAGGCGGGGGCGCAGGCGGCCGCCACCATTGCTCATCTAACGTTAGTTCAGGCTGCGCCGTTGGATACCGGCATCTCGCTCCCGGGGGAGCCGAGTTCCACTCCGGAGAAACCCGGGCAGACGGTGAGTGGTCCGGACTCGCGGGCTGTAAACGCCGAGGCGGGGACACAAAGCGAGGCGGAACCAGCCCCCGCGGACCTGGCAGTCGCCGTCAGAGTGAAGGCGCAGAGCAGCTTGGCTGCCAGCGGTCAGAGCGCGCCCGCCAAGGAATTTCGGCGGGTTGACCTGGCGGACGCGCCACCGGCAGCCACCCTCCGCACCGAGACATCCCGCGCGGGCGCCTGGGTGCTCAGTGAAAGCTCTGCGCGCGGCGGACCGCAACCCGCCGCCGACACGGCCAGTCGCCCAACGGAGCGCCTGGAGGCCACACCCCTCCACGCCGAAGAAGGCGCACCCAAGACGGCGACGCCGCTGAAAGACCTTTCGGTACAGGTGAAGCAGCCCAATCAAGAGAGCGTAGAACTTCGGGTGGTCGAGCGCGAAGGCGAGATCCACGTAGCGGTCCGGACTGGAGATGCCGACCTGGCGCATGGCCTGCGCCAGGGGCTGCCGGAACTGGTGGACCGTCTCGATCAGGGCGGCTTTCGCAGCGAGGCCTGGCGTCCGTCGGGAGTGGTAAGCGCGCCGGAGTCGTCGAGTCAGGCGCAATCGAAATCGTCTGAATCCCGCAACGCCGATTCGCAATCGCAACCCGGCTGGTCGCAGCAGGAGCGCGGCCAGCGTGACCACAACCAATCCAATCGCCCCCAGTGGGTTGAGGAACTCGAAGGCAACCTCGCGGGCGGTGGAGGAACATCGACAGGAGAATTCCATGGCTTCAGCCATTAGCCCCATCACCAGTGCGACCACCACGGGCACGACCAGTTCCGGCGCGTCCTCGTCCCTCGACAGCGGAGTCAATGAGCAGATGTTCTTGCAGTTGCTGGTAGCCCAGCTTAAGAATCAGGACCCGATGAGTCCGGCCGACCCCACGCAGTTCGTTTCCCAACTGGCGCAGTTCAGCGAACTGGAGCAAGTCATCGGCATTCGCGGCGACATCGAAACACAAATGAGCAGCGCTGCCGCCACAACCGGCACATCTTCGACGCAAGGCAGTTCCCAAACGTAGCGACAAGGAGTCACGACATGTTCACCGTATTCAACACAGCGCTTTCCGGACTTAACGCGAATTCGTCGGCTATCGACATCGTGGGCAACAACCTCGCCAATCTGAACACCACGGGGTACAAGGCCGACACAGTGGAGTTTCAAGACTTGATGAGCCAGCAACTGGGGGGCTCCTCGGCCAGCAACCAGGTGGGGCTCGGCGTGAGCGGCGCGGAATCGGTCCCGCAGTTCACACAGGGCTCCATCACGCAAACCACGGGGTCTTACGACGCCGCCATTCAAGGCAACGGTTTCTTCGTAGTGAGCGGCCCGAACAACCAGTTGCTCTACACGCGGGCCGGCGATTTCACGCTCGACCCCACCGGCCATTTGCAGACAGCCAGCGGAGAGGACGTACAAGGCTGGAACGCCGTAGCCGGAGTGGTGGATCCGAACTCGGCCGTGAGCAATATCGTCGTCCCTCTGAACGGGGTCACGCCTGCCACCGCTACCGCCAACATGTCCGCGACCGTCAATTTGGACTCGAGCGCGACAGCGGGGGGGACAGACGGCACGTACTCCACCCCCATCCAGGTGGTGGATTCACAGGGAGGCACCCACACGCTGACCGTGACGTTCACCAAATCGGCTACCGCTACAAACTCGTGGGATTACGCCATCACCATCCCCGACGCCGACCTCACGAAGGCCAGCACCACACCCCTAGCCAAAGGCACGCTGACGTTTGACGGCACTGGAAAACTGACCACTCCGGCCTCCACCGACCCTCCCGTCTCCGTGAGCATCGCCGGGCTGGCGGACGGCGCATCCGACATGACCATCAACTGGAACCTGTACGACTCCAGCGGCAACGGCCTGGTCACGCAATTCGCGCAAACCAGCGGGGTTTCCGCCACCTCTCAGGACGGCTTCCAGGCGGGGCAGATCAGTAAAGTCAGCATCTCGACCGGAGGATTGCTGGTGGCCACGTACTCGAACGGGCAGTCGGCCACGGTAGGACAGATTGCGCTGGCCTCGATCCAGAATCCGGGAAGCATGCTCTCGGTTGGGAACAACAATCTGCAGCCCACCGTCGACACTTCCGCGCCCGCCATCGGGACGGCCGGCAGCGGCGGCCGGGGACAGATCCTGGGGCAGTCTCTCGAAGCTTCCACGGTCGACATCGCCACCGAATTCGCCAACCTCATGGCCTTTCAGCAGAGCTACCAGGCCAACTCCCGCGTGATCACCACCGCCGATCAGATGACACAAGACCTGATCGGTTTGATTCGCTGATGACCGCCCATGAAGGCCCCGGAACAATTCTCGTTGCTGGATGACGTGCCCGTGGACATCGAGGCGGCCGTGGCGGGCCCCAAGATGCGAATCAGCGAGATCCTCGCACTGCGGGCCGGTAGCGTCGTCTCGACCGGGCTGCGCGCGGGCGAAAGCATCGATGTTTTTGCCGGGCGCGCGCGCATCGGCGCCGGAGAATTCTCGAGTAACGGCCAGCGGGAGGTCATCCGCATGGTCCGCTTCGGGAGTAATGACTGATGGAAGCGATCCAGCAGGTCCTAAGCGTAGTCGCGGTGCTGGCGCTGCTGGGCGGCTCGTTATGGTGGCTGCGCCGCAAAGGGTTGGCGCAATTCGCCGTCAGAGGCCCCGGCGGGGGCAAGACC
>Ga0224534_1001834_pt1 | contig 10687 bp, 5 predicted proteins | sample 714E12024metaG_FD_172012 | JGI IMG/M metagenome (GOLD analysis project Ga0224534, IMG submission 172012) | Peat soil microbial communities from Stordalen Mire, Sweden - 717 E1 20-24 | ecosystem: Environmental > Terrestrial > Soil > Wetlands > Peat | place: Sweden: Norrbotten County, Stordalen... | reverse complement strand
TCACGCACGCCACATCAAGAAGATCATCGTTAAGCCGTGTGCGGGAAAACCGCAAGCACGGTTTGAAAGGGGGTTGATGGAAACGGGTCGGCATAAACGCTGATACCGCGCCATAATCTACCAATGACCATATCGCGAAGACCATCGGCAGGTTCCCATCCCTGCCCCGCGCCGCGCCGCACCTTCCTCGCTCTGGCAGGCCGCTCTGGCAGGCCGCTGAGCTGTTGACATTACGCGAGAGACGATTTAGCATGGCACACGTGTGCGCTTGAGCACGCAAACCGATCAAATAATTGTGGAGGGTATTTTGACATGTCACAAAAGCAGGTGGATCGACGTTCCTGGCTTCGAGGATTGGCCGGCGCGAGCGGGTTGTTTGGTTTGGATGCGGCATTCACCGCCGAACGAACCAGCGCTGCCGCCGTGGGCCCGAACGACAACATCAAGATCAGCAAGATTGAGACGTTCGTACTGAAGAACTCCTGGGTTTTCGTAAAGATATTCACCGATGCCGGCATCGTCGGCTGGGGTGAAATGCTCAAAGACGACGCCAAGGCCTGTGCCGCGGGCGCACAGGAAGCGGGACGCTTTCTGGTTGGCCAGGACCCCAACCGGGTAGTCTATCTCTGGCAGCAGATTCAGCGAGGCGCTTTCTATCGGGGCGGTCCTGTCAAGACCGCGATCCAGAGTGGCATCGATCAGGCGCTCTGGGACATCAAAGGCAAAGTGTATGGCGTGCCGGTCTACAAGCTTCTGGGCGGTCCGACCCGCGACCGGATCAGGGTGTATGGCACGGTGAGCGAGAAGACCGGCGTGAACGCCATGAAGATCGGGCCACGCGGTCTCAATCGCGGACCCATCAAGTATGTGGAGGGGCAGAAGTTCGTGGATGAGGTGGCGGACAACTTCAAGGCCACGCGTCAGAAATTCGGCTCGGGAGTGGACATTGCCATTGATTTTCATGGCGCTGTGCAGCCAGCCACGGCATTGCTCCTCGTCAAGGCCCTGGAGCCGTATCAGCCCTGGTTCTATGAAGAGGTGGTCCAATGCCTCAACGTGGATGTGATGGCTGAGATCGCCAAGAAGACCGCGATCCCCCTCGCCACAGGTGAGCGCATTTATCTCAAATGGGGATTTCGGGAGATCCTCGAGAAGCGAGCCGCCAGCATACTTCAGCCCGATGTTTGTTATGCGGGCGGCATCACCGAACTTCGCCTGATTGCCGGTATGGCCGAGGCGTACTATTCACCGCTCGCCCCGCACAATCCGCAGGGGCCCTGTTCGCTGGCCGCCAGCTACCAGATCGCCGCGTCTATTCCGAACTTCCTCATCCAGGAGCGGGGCGATAACAACTACGAGGACCTTCTGGCAAAGCCATTGCCGCCGGTCGAAAAGGGATACCGCCCGTTGTTGACCGATCCGGGTCTTGGGATCACCATCGACGAAGAGAAGCTGAAGGCGCAGGTGGGTGAGCCCACCCTGTACAGACCCCGGTTCGACCCTGACGACAACTCGGTAGTGGATTGGTAACGAGCGGCGGTTCCCGCAAGACAAAGCGCCATCCACAGGAAGGTTCGGGTCCGGGCGCAGGCGGACCGCAAATCGCACACCAGATTCCAACAGTGGTTCCAGAGCAAGGCGGCATAGTATAGCATATATATGCTATACTATCAACGCAAAAGCAGGCCACATGAGTCAGAAACGGATTCGGCAGATCGAGCGGAGGATTGATCGGATCAAGAGGGCGCTACTGGAGATCGGTCCGATGCGCCCAGGTTCGCTGACCCGTCAGTACAAGGATCCCCAACACCACACCGGAGTCTACTGGCAGATCAGCTATACACGTCGGATGAAAAGCCGCACCGAGTACGTCCGCCGGGAATGGGTGAAGGACCTTCGCCGCCAGATCGCGGGCCACAAGAGGTTCAAGAGTCTGGTTGAGCTGTGGATCGACCTGAGTATCGAGCACTCACGACTGACCATGCAGGTTGCAGAACCTAAGGCTACCTAACGCGCTGGAACTCGGTACTCTCAAGTAACACCCTGGGAGCATAAACCGGGAATTCCGGGTTTTTAGTGGGTGAATCGTGCCGACCTGGGGCCGCAGGGCCCAAAACCTTCCTGAGAAGCTGGTGCCCACGTACCGCGGGGCCATGCTGGCGAGGAACTTGGCGTGATGCGGGAGTTCGGGGGAGACTGGGAGATACCCAGGTCGCGGAAGTAGGCCGATAAGCCAGTGGTGCTGTTAAACCCGATGAGAAGCGTGGTCCCAAGTTTCGTGCGCCATACAGTGGTTACAGTCTGAGGCAGCACCCCAGACTGATTCCAATTAAAAGAGTGCTTCCCTTTGCGCGACTTGGCCGTTGCCTGAGCAGAAAGGATCAGGTGTATGTCCAAAGGGAAGAAGCAACCGCCAAAGTCCGGTCAGGAAAAGGCCGAGGCGGGCAAAGGCAAACGGGGTCGAAGACGAAAAGGGATGTGTCTGGAGGACCGCCCGCTTTTGGAGCCGAATGCAGGCGGGATCGATATCGGTGCAAGGGAAATCTTTGTAGCCGTGCCGCCGGACCGGGACGAGAATCCGGTGCGGGTGTTTTCGACGTTCACCGAAGATCTGGAGGCGATGGCCAGGTGGCTGGTGAGTTGTGGCATCACGACGGTAGCGATGGAGAGCACGGGGGTGTACTGGATTCCGCCCTACGATGTGCTGGAACAACACGGGGTAAAGCCGTGCCTGGTGGACGCCCGTGGCATGAAAAACGTACCGGGACGGCGCACGGACTGGCACGAATGCCAGTGGATCCAGTTCCTGCATTCGGTAGGACTGCTGCGCGCGGCCTTTCGGCCGGACGGCGAGGTATGCGCGGTGCGGTCATTGATGCGGCACCGCGGGGATCTGGTGCAGATGACCAGCCAACATATCCAGCACATGCACAAAGCGCTGACGCAGATGAATGTGCAGATCCATCACGTGATCAGCGACATCACCGGGTTGACGGGTTTGGCCATCGTGGATGCCATCGTCGGCGGGCAACGCGACCCGCTGGAGCTGGCGAAGCTGCGGGATCCGCATATCAAAGCCAGCGAAGAGACGATTCGCAAATCGCTGGTGGGCAATTGGCGGGGGGAGCATCTATTCACACTGAAGCAGTCGCGGCAGATGTACCAGCATTACCAGGAGCAGATCGCCGCTTGCGATGAAGAGATCGAGAAGTTGTTGGTGGCGTTCCCGCCCTGGGTGGACCCCGAGGAGAAGCCGCTGCCGCCAGACCGGAAGAAACGACAAAGCGGACGCAAGAAGAAAAACGTGAATCCGAAGACTGGTTTCGATCTTCGAACGGAGTCCTACAAGCTGTTCGGTGTGGACCTGACGCAGGTTCCCGGGCTGAATGCGATGATCTTGACATTGTTCAGCGAAGTGGGGCGGGACATGTCGAGGTGGCCGACCTCGGGACAGTTCGTGTCCTGGCTGGCATTGTGCCCGGATAACGACATCACTGGAGGGCGGGTAGCGTGGAGGGGCATGCGTAACGTACATAACCGGGCGGGGGATCTATTTCGACTAGCGGCGTATTCTCTGCATCACGACCAAACGCCAATGGGGGATTTTCTCCGACGGATGAAGAGCAAAATGGACGCCCCGGCGGCCACCACGGCGACCGCCCACAAGATCGCGATCATCTTCTACACGATGGTGAAGAAGCAAGTCGAATACGACGCGTCGCTTTGGGCCGAGCGCGACGCCGAACGCGAGAAACGGTTCGAAGCGAAGCTAAGACGGCAGGCTCACCAACGAGGCTACAAACTGGTGCCAATTGAAGAAAAGCCCGCTGCGTAACTGGCTGAATTCAAAGGCTCGTGGAAGGAGTTCCTTAAAAGCTGGTGCCCGCGTACCGCGGGGCCATGCTGGCGAGGAACTTGGCGTGACCAGACCAGTTCGCGGTAGTCTGGTGTAAGCGACAGGTGGCGGAAGTAGGCCGATAAGCCAGTGGTGCCTTTGAGCCCATTTAGAAGCGTGGTCCCAAGTTTCGTGCGCCATACAGTGGTTACAACCTGAGGCAACGCCCGGGTTGATTCCGATCAGAAGAGTACCTTCTCTTCTGCGCGACTTGGCCGCCACCAGTTGCTTTGATCTTTCGCATCTGAATCCTCATCGAAGGGCGCCGCCACCGACCTGAGGTATACGTGTGTCTCAACTCGCCTGCGTCCAACTCGGGACGCAACTCGGCCCACCCAACCAGCTGAAACAAAACAGCAAGGGTCGAGGTTCCTCAGAAGGGCAAATCGATGGAATCCTCGGACTGTGGGGCGGGTCCCGGTTCTGTCCCGGCTTGCGAAAGGGCTACCGAGGGCTTGCGCGGGAGCGCCACGGGCAACCCGCCGGCGACGATGTACCACCCTACCCTGAAGAGATCAGCCAAGTATGGTGCGACTCAGAGAAACAAAAGCAACTGGCCGTGGAACGGAATCAGCCACCGGACGTCAAGTTCTAATCCTGCTAACGCACCGCGTTAACGTGGCAGATCCTCGCACAACGGCAGACACGGCGAGCCGTTAACGGGCCCCGGCCTTTCTAGGTAGATTGCGACTTTCCCGTTAACGGGCTATTCTCAATGCCTTGAGGGTCTTGGGAACGCTACTTTAGCCGGAACCAGCGTCAGCCGGCTGGACACGTTAGCTTATTTAGCATTGCCATGTGGTTCGCCTAAACTTATTATGATTTGGACCACCGTTGAAACGAACGGTGTATCAGGGGTATTGTTGTTCCGTTTGCTCAGCGTACAATGAAAAACGGCACGGACCCCCACGATTGTGCTCAGGTCGCTCGTTAGTTTAGTTAAAAGGCGCCAAACAAGGAGATGAAAATCATGAAACATCTATTCGCAATGCTTTTGGCCGGCTTTTTGATGGCTGGCTCGGGTTTGGCTCAATTGGATCGCGGCGCGATCACCGGGACGGTAACGGACAGCAGCGGTGCGGTGATCCCGGAAGTGAAAATCACGATTCGCAACGCCGACACGGGTGCGACTTACGTGACCGCCACGACATCCACGGGGGAATACATGATGCCGAACCTGCCCAACGGACTGTACGATCTGACATTTGCGGTGAAGGGGTTCAAAACGTCGGTTCGGCGCGGCGTGCCTCTGAGTGTCGCGACAACCCAGCGCGCCGACGTGACTCTCGAGGTCGGCCAGCTCACGGATTCGGTCGAGGTAACGGCGACAATGTCGGGCATTGAAACGGAGTCGCCCGAGGTGGCGACAACCATCGTGAATCGAAGCATGCTCGACCTGCCACTGAGCGTCAGCAGTGGTGGCAGGCTCATGGAGAGTGTAATGTACCAAGCGCTCCCGGGCGCTCAAGGTAGTGGCTATACCAGCCATATCAATGGCTCACAAACTTTCGGCGTTGAGTCGCTGTTGGACGGGGCGACCACTACTAATGAGTACCTGGGCTACTTTGCCGAGATGTCGGTCTCGGTTGAAGCGGTCCAGGAGTTTAAAGTGCAGACTAGCGCCACGTCAGCAGAGTTCGGGCGGACTCAGGGATCGGTGCTTAACTACGTCATGAAGTCTGGTACCAATAGGGTCCATGGGAGTGCCTTTGGGTTGATACGCAACGAGGTATTGGATGCCAACACTTTTGTCAATAACTTTAATGGTTTGAAGCGACCCGTGGATCGGCAGTGGGACTTCGCTTTTAGTGGTGGTGGACCTGTGTACATCCCAAAGGTGTACGATGGCCGGAACAAGACGTTCTTTTATGGTTGTTTCGAGCCGTACCATGAAGAGGATATAGGCGTCGGGCCTAACACCCAGTCATACCCGATAGCAGCGTTCTATCAGGGAGACTTTAGCCGCTTGTTGGGCGCAGCGACCGGCACTACAGATGCGCTCGGAAACGCGATTCCGAAGGGCGCAATCTACGACCCGACAACGTTTTATCAGCTACCAACCGGCCAATGGGAAGGAACGATGTTTCCCGGCAACCAGATTCCTGTCTCGCGCTTTAGCCGCGTGGCGCAAAACCTCAACGCGATCGCATCGAAGTCTTACCTCCCCACCGCGGTCGGGTCTAACGGGCTGGTTCCGCTCCAAAACAACGCCCCACTAATGTCGCCAGCCATTTGGCTTCTTATTCAGCGGCAGTACTCTATGAAGGTAGATGAGAACATTAGCGATCGCTCCAAATTGTCGGGCTCCCTTACGGTTACTTACCGCCCTCGATCAGAGTATAGTTACGACAGTAGCGCCATGTATAGTACGCTTCTCCCGAATGGAGGGCCGCTCTCCGAAGCGATCAATCAGGATGAAAAGACGTGGATGGGCCGTCTCGCCCACGACTGGATCTTTTCCCCGAGCAAGCTGAACCATTTCATGATTTACTTTAATCGTTATCACAATTGGTTCGACAATGCGAACGAGGACACGGACGGCGCCAAAGCGCTCGGCATCCAGGGGTATGACACGCAAGGTTACCCGACATTTGCATGGGGTAGCGGGCCAAGTGTTACGCTATCCCAGCCGGGGCGGGCGTCGATTAACAATTATGGCACCGACACGTATGGCATTATTGACACTTTCAACTTCTCCCACGGGAGCCACTTCATGAAAGCCGGGTTTGAAGGAGACGAGCTCCGTTTTAACAATCGTGGTAGCTATAACCCCATCTTCAACTTTTCCCCTCTCTCTACGTCCCTTCCCAACTATGCGTTTTCGGGAAACCAAAGTGGATATAGCTTCGCTTCCTATTTGCTTGGCATTGTTTATAGCGCGACCTTGGACGTTGCGCTTCCCGTTACGGATATCGGGCGGACTGTGGCGCTGTTTTTTCAGGACGATTGGAAGGCCACGAGTCGGTTGTCGTTGAGCCTCGGCCTGCGGTGGGACTGGATGTCAGCGATTGACGAGGCGAACAACCGGCTGGACGGCTGGACGCCGGCAGTGACCGATCCGCTGAGCGGGCTGCCTGGAGCCTACGTGTTCGCCTCTGGCAACTGCTCGACCTATTGCAATGAAGGGCAGTACTCAGGAGTTGGGAAAGGTTCGGGCAGGTTCGCGCCCCGAATTGGTTTTGCTTACCGCTTCTCTGCGACGACGAGTATTCGGGGGGCGTATTCAATTTTCAACCAAGGGTATGCTCAAACCAAGCAGCCCTTGACCACTAACGTTAGGAATGGGTATATGGGAACTTGGCAGGAGAATGCCAAGGCCATCAATGGTTGGCAAGGCATTGTTAATATTGACTCAAACCTTTCTAGTCTATACTCTCCACCGGCGCTGAACCCCTCATGGGGTGACTCTAACGTGCCGGCTTACTTCAGTCCCAGCTATCCGATAATGCCCTATATTCAGCATTGGAACTTTAACGTTCAGCACTCGCTCCCCGACAATTGGATACTGGACGTGGGCTATCTCGGTCTTAAGGGCACAAAACTGCGCGACGATACAATGGGGTGGCTGGACCAACTTCAACCTTCGTTAATGCAGACGTTTGGAACGAACCTTTTGAACCCGGTCACGAATGCGAGTCAAGCCGCGGCGAACGGAATTGCGTATCCGTACCCTGGCTTTAGCGGGACTGTTGCCAGTGCCCTTCGGCAGTACCCTCAAGTGGCGGGGAATTCCACCATTATGGACGTGGGTGCCCCAGTTGGCTTTTCAACTACCAACCAGTTGCAGGCGACCATCGAGAAGCGGTTCAGCCAAGGACTCACCGCCTATTTGAACTATGTGTGGTCCAAGACGTTAACCGACGCCGACGCCGGCCTCAACGGCGGCTTGGGCCCACAGAACGCCTATGACCTCGCGGCGGAGAAGTCGATCGCGGATTACGACATCGCGTCGGCCTTTAGGGGTACTATATCTTACGAGTTGCCCGTGGGGCAAGGGAGGGCGCTCGGAGGTCATCTCAACAAGTTTGTGAACGGCGTCATTGGTGGCTGGGGACTGTCCACGATCTTGACCATGCAGGACGGCACGCCTCTCACCTTCACTACCTCTTCCTCGCCCCTGGCAGGTGGATGGAACGGATGCGTCGTTCCTTCTACCTCGACCCTGGTTGGGACGGGTTCCGGAACCCCGGCCCTAACGACCGGATCGGGTTGCGTCCGCATTAACGTCGCTTCGGCGCCCAATATGCTGGCAGGCGGTTTCAGCAAGGGCAATTTTAATCTGGCAAGTACCTCCAGTGCCGCCGATACTTACTTGAACAAGTCGGACTACTCAGATGTTCGGCCATTGACTTTGGGCACTGCGGCATACACCTACGGCAACGCGAGAGCTTTTGGCACTAGGAACGTGAACCTGTCGTTTATGAAGGGCTTCAGGATTCGCGAAAACGTCCACATGTCCTTTAGACTCGAAGTTCTAAATGCGTTCAATCGACAGACGTTGGGCGGAATCATCACTAATGTCACGAGCTCGCTCTTCGGCCAAGTGACCAGCATCTCCGGCCAGCGTACTGCCCAGATAGCCGGGCGGCTCGACTTCTGAGGCCGTTATCTCGAGTCGGGCGGCGAGACCCGATTCATCGGCGTGTTTTGGACAGCCCGGAGTGGCAGCCGGACGCCGCGTTTCTGGATCGAATTCGGGAGTCGACCCGAACCGACCGGCCGGCGGCGAGCGACGATTTTGTGAAGCAGTAGGGGGCGGGTGGACCACAAACTGGATGGCCGTTCAGTACTTGCTCCGGGCCGCCGAATGGAGCTTTCGCGAGCTAGTGCGGCCCTGCGTTCCATTACCGGCTGCTGTTAGTCGAGGCCGGCGCCGACAACCCCGCTTTGTGGGGCCAAAGACGGTTCCCCGAAAAAACAAAAATGCAACTCGCAGGATCAAAGGATCTGGGTGTACACTAAAAAAGAGGACCCAAGAGTCCAAAATGGAAATTCCGGTCTGCTTCGATCCCGGCGCCAGCCGGTCAACGCACTTCCGAAAGGAGTAACTAATGCCCACTCGTCGTGAGTTTGTTGCCGGCCTCGCCGCCGGCCCACTGTTAGCTCCATACACCGCGGCTGCGGAACAGCCGGGGTCGATGACCTCGGGTGACATGACCTCGGGTGACGCCTACGTGCATTTCGATCCTTCTAAACAGACCTGGAGCTGCGGCACGGGTCTCATCGAGCAGCAGCTCGAATTTGTTAGCGGGCATTTTCGCCTAACTAAGCTGAGCAACCGGCTCACCGGCACCGAGTATGTGGAGGGTACTGGCTCGGACGAGTTTCACTTTTGGTTCGGGGGACGAGAATACACCGGCGATACCGGCGGCTACAAGCTGAAGGACTATCAGATAGCCCGCATGCCCGTGCCGAAAGCGTCTCCGGGCATCGAGCCGGGTGTCGCGCTGGTGGTGAACCTCGAACACCCGCTTTTTCTGATCAGCTTGCATTACGACGTGTTCGCTTCCACGCCGCGCACGCAATTGGGCATGATCCGGAAGTGGTATCGGGTCACGAATCGCACGAAACAAGTCCAGCCGTTGACCGACATTAGCATGAACCGGCTGCGCTTCAAGCCGGAAGACTCCATGCGATTCACTCTGTACTACTGGCTGGGCGGCGGCTCCGGCAAGAACACCAACGAGATGCAGTCGGAGAACTTCAGCCGGACCAAGGCGCGGACTTTCTACTCCATGGCCGGCCAGCCGGACTACCGGGCCGACGATGTTTACAGCGGCAGCGCCAGCTACCACCCCTACTTTGTTCTGGAGGACCCCAAAGCGGGTGACGGCTTCTTCTTCGGCTTCAACTACCTGGGCCCCTGGTCGGCGCGGATTTGGAACCCGGGCCGCCACGAGAAAATGGGAGGCGGCTTCCCCATTCAATCCCAGTTGGAGCTGCACACCGAGCCGCTCAAGTCGGGCGGTGCTTTCGAAGTGCCTAATAGCTTCATTGGCGTCTACAGGGGCGATTTGGATGCCGCCGGCGAGCAGTTGCAGGATTGGCAGGCTACCTTTAAATGGGACTACACCCGCGAACAGTATCTGTTCCTAGGGAGTATCGTCAACCGCTATTGGATCGATCCGGCTTACATGCAGAAGCCGGAATTGCACAAGAAAATCATGTGGGAGATCGCGGACCGCTGCCGCACCACTGGCGCGCAGATCGCGCATGAGGACGACTTCTGGTTTGACGAGCGCGGCCGGGGCGTCTGGGAAGGCGTCGACTGGACTGAACTCGTCACCTACCTCAGCCACTCTGGCATCATCTTCAAACTGTGGATGCCGCCCCAGCACTTCGCCGCCGGCACGCCGCAGGATCTGGAGCACTCGGATTGGGCGCTCGACCCGAAGGTTCCGGATGGTGTCACGGTCTGGTACAACCGCGGTTTCTGCGTGGCTTCGCATGGCGCGCACGATTACATGCGCAAATTCATGCTGGACCGGGAGAAGCGCTACGGCACGTTCTTCTGGCGGCTGGACGGTTGGGTGGAAGCGCCCTGCGCCTCCGGCAAGCACGACCACCCGCCAGGGCAGCCGTTCGTGCAGCAGTATCGTCACTACATGGATCTCTTGCGGGAGGTGAAGATCGCCAACCCGGAGATGGGCATCCAGGGCTGCAATTCGGGCGGGGAATGGGCCAACTGGGACAAGTTCGAGCTGATCGAGAACAACCAAGCCTCCGATGGAGGTGGCCCAGACGATCTTTATTACCTGAGCTACTTCTGGCCGATCGCAAAGATGGTGGGGG
>Ga0224534_1001832_pt1 | contig 10697 bp, 12 predicted proteins | sample 714E12024metaG_FD_172012 | JGI IMG/M metagenome (GOLD analysis project Ga0224534, IMG submission 172012) | Peat soil microbial communities from Stordalen Mire, Sweden - 717 E1 20-24 | ecosystem: Environmental > Terrestrial > Soil > Wetlands > Peat | place: Sweden: Norrbotten County, Stordalen... | reverse complement strand
TACATCCGCGCCGACAAAGACAGCCGTTACGACCTCCTGGCGCAGGTGATTGACGGCTGCCAGCGCAGCGGCATCACGCGCTATTCGTTGCGCACCGAACCGACCAGATGAACCACCTGCAAAAAAAATGCGTCATTGGGACCGCGGGCGTCCACCTGCTGCTGGCCGTGATTTTAGTCGTCGGTCCGGCGTTTTTTTATTCGAAGCCGAAAGCCGACGATTTGCAGGTGCTGGATGTGATTCCGGCCAATTTGATTGACGCGGCGTTCAACAGCGGCGTCGCCAATGCCGCGCCGCCGCCACCCGCGCCGGTCACTCCGCCGCAACCGCCCCCACCCATGCCCGTTGTCACTCCGCCCGCACCGGTGCCGGAGAAAGTGGAAAAGACCGAGCCGGTCAAACCGCCGGACAAACTGTCGCCCGACAATTTGAAGCCGGTTGAAAAAACCGCCAAAACCGAGCCGCGGAAAATTCAAATCAACACGCAACTGGTGGCGCGCACCGCGTCGAAAAATTCCCCGGTGGCCGACAATTCGCAGCAACAGCAGCGGCAGGCCCAGGCGATCCGAAGCGCCCTTCGGAATTTGAAAAGCAATTTAACCTCGGCCACGGTGGTGGACGCGCCCGGCAGCGGCAGCGCGGCCTACGCGAATTACCGGGACGTTGTCGGCAGCATTTATGACGCGGCCTGGACGCCGCCGGATGACGCGGCCAATGACGACGCGATCACCAAGGTCAGCGTGACTATCGCCAGCGACGGCACGGTTATCACCGCGCGCATCGTCACGCCATCGGGCGACGCGGGGGTGGACAACTCCATCCAACGCGCCCTGGACCGCGTCACTTTCATCGCGCCCTTTCCCGAAAGCGCGAAGGAAAAAGAACGGATCTTTATCATCAAATTCAACCTCAAAGCCAAACGAATGCTCGGATGAAAAATAATCACCTCAACTTTTTAAGAACCGGTCTGGCGTGCCTTCTGGCCGCCGGCGCGTTGAACCTTTCCCGTGGTCAGGACGAAATCCAGGTTCAAAAACAAATCAACGTTCTCGGCCAGACCAAGCCCATTCTGGTTTCCCTCGATGGATTCAGCGGCGAAGTCGCGGACGTTTTGAAATTCGACCTTTACGTCCAGGGCTTCAGCTTTGTCGTCCCGGATGCCGCGCAATATCAAATCAGCGGCACCAGTGCGGGCAGCGTTCAAGGCCGCGTCGTGGATCGTTTCGCCAAGAGCACGATTCTTTCGCGCAGCTACACCGGCACGTCATTGCGGCGGCAGGCGCACGCGTTCGCCGACGACATCGTGCAGGCCATCACCGGCAAGAAAGGCATCGCGCAGACCAAAATCGCCTTCAAGGCCCAATCGAGCACGGGCAACGGCGAAATTTATGTGGCTGATTTCGACGGCTACAACAAGCAATCCATCACGCACGACGATACTATCGTTGCCGCGCCCGCGTGGGTGCCGGGCCGGCTGGCGATTTATTACACATCGTATAAGCGCGGCAACCCGGACATTTTTTATCACAACCTCAGCACCGGCCAGCGCCGCGTCGTCGCGGGCTATTCTGGTTTGAACACCAGCGCGGCGGTCTCGCCGGACGGCTCGAAGGTGGCGATGATTTTGAGCAAGAGCGGCAGCCCGAATGTTTGGGTCTGCAATGCTGACGGCACGGATTTGAAACGATTGACGACGAGCAGCGAGGATTCGTCGCCGTGCTGGTCGCCGGACGGACAATGGATTTGTTTCGCGACGAAAATCGCCGATCGGCGCGTGCTGGCGAAAGTGCCGGCGGGCGGCGGTGCGATGCAGCGGATCCCGACCCCCGGCGCGCCGAACCCGACCGAACCCGACTGGTCGCCCGATGGCAAGTGGATCGCGTTCACGTCGCAGACGGGCGAGTTCGACATTTGCGTCTTGCCTGCGAACGGCGGCACGCCCACGGTGCTCGTGGCGGGCGAAGATTCGTCGTGGTCACCGAATTCGCGGACGCTGATTTTCACGCGGCGGGCGGGCGGGCGCCGTGTGTTATCTGTGCTTGACGTGTTCACGAAACAGGTCAAGGATATTGCCCAGATTTCAGGCAGCGATTCTCAACCGGCTTGGGCGAGATAACTTAAATTTTTTAACGAACTTTTAACTGAACTGAAGGAAAAATATGAAAATGATGAAACTGACTTACCTGCTGGCATTCGCGCTGGCCGTCACACTGGCTGACACCGGCTGCAAAAACCACCGACCCGTCAAAGTCACGCAGATACCCGGCCGATCCTCGATGGTCGGTGAACCCGGGGTTGGCGGCACGATGAATGTGGGTGAAACCGGCGGCGGTTCAACAGCAAGCCTGACAGATTTTGAAGGCATGGCTGCCGACCACACTGCGCTGGCCGCTTACACGGCGTATTTTGCCTACGACAGCGCCGCCGTGAGAAAGAGCGAAGGGTCGAAAATTCAAGCTGTTGCCTCTGCGTTGAACTCTGATTCGAGTGCCAAGCTGCTCATCGAGGGAAATTGCGACGAGCGCGGCACGGAGGAATACAACCGTGCGCTCGGTGAACGCCGCGCGCTGGCGTTGCGCCAGGCACTGGCCAAGGCCGGGGTTGACCCCATGCGCATCCGCACCATCAGTTACGGCAAAGACAAGCCGGTGGATCCCGCCAACAACGAAGCGGCCTGGGCGAAAAACCGTCGTGGGGACTTTGTTCTGCTCCATCCCAAGAGCGGATCCTGATTTTGGCAGGAAACATTTGAAGCTATTCAGGGGCCGCATTTGCTGCGGCCCTTTTTATCAGTGTGCGCCGTCTCCAGCGCAGAAATCGGCCGGGACAGCCGACACCACATTTGCGGCTTTACTATCGGCCAAGGCAGGCGTAGGCTTTACGAGGCTCGACAAAATTTATGAACGCTATATTTGCATGGGCACCGGGCGGCATGGAAGTCGTTTTGATTCTCGTGGTCATTTTGGTTTTGTTTGGCGCCAAGAAAATTCCTGAATTGGCCAAAGGTCTGGGCACCGGCATCAAGGAATTCAAGAAGGCGACCCGGGAAGTGACGGACGAAATCCAGAACACGACGACCGATACGCCACCGGCAACCAAACCGGCCGCCAACGGCCAGTTGTCGTCCGCGCCAACCGTTTCGCAATCCTCCAATCCGCCCAAAGCCTGAGGGGGGACGTTTCTGGCATGGCTGGCGACCACGAAGCGGAACGCCTCGAAGAGGCCGAAGGCGGCCCCGTCAAAACCTTTCTCGAACACCTCGAAGATTTCCGTTGGATGCTCATCAAGAGCATTGTCGCGCTGTTTGTGGGCATGCTGGTCTGCCTCTTCGCGGCCAACTACGTCATTCAAATCATCAAGTGGCCTTTGACGCGCGCCCCGGTCGGATACCCCGGCACGAGCCAGGTCGTCACGGTCAGCTTCGGCACGAACCACCTCGGCAATTTTCAACTTGCGCCGGAACAGCAGCGATTGCTCAACCTCGGCACAAACCGCTTCGTCGCTGTCACCGTCGAACCGCTCACAGTCGGCACCAATCAGGTGCTCGGCTGGCGGGTGAACGACGATCCGCGGGCCATCACCGCCGCGCAACGGGTGAACATTGAACTCATCAACCTCAGCCCGGCGGGCGGCTTTGTGGTGGCGTTCCAGGTGGCGATTTATGGCGGCGCGGTGCTGGCGTCCCCGTTCATTTTTTACTTCGTCGCTTCGTTCGTTTTCCCGGCGCTGAAAATCCGCGAGCGCAAATATATTTATCGCGGGTTGATTGTCGGTGTCGGATTGTTCCTCATCGGGGTGGCGTTTTGTTATTTCATTTTGATGCCGGTGGCGCTGGCCGCGTCGCAGATGTATTCCCGCTGGCTCGGGCTGGGCGCGTTTCAATGGCGGGCGGAGGATTACATCAGCTTTGTCTGCAAGTTCCTGCTGGGCATGGGGCTGGGCTTTGAATTGCCGGTGGTGGTGCTCACGCTCGTGAAAATCGGCGTGCTGGATTATCAAATGCTCTCGAAGGCGCGCCGTTACATGATCGTCATCAACCTGTTCCTCGGCGCGATATTGACGACGCCGGAGGTCCTGACGCAGCTCGTCATGTTCGTGCCGCTGCAATTGCTCTACGAAATCACCGTCTGGATTGCGTGGTATTGGGATCGGCGGGAACGGAAACGCGCCGCGCGCGAATCGTAAAACACGCTTTACATCCGGCGATTTCGGCGTAAGGTAACCCCGTCAACTTGAAAAACGTATGCGAAACGTAATTTCCCTTCTCGCCCTTGCCGCCTTGTTCACGTCCGGCTGCGCGGGGCCGGAACAAAAACTCGGCCGCGGCGTGAGTAACACTCTTGAAATTACCCGTCTGGGCGAAATGCGCCGCTCCATCGAGCAAACGGCCGTTTTTGAATCGCCCAGCGCCGGCTACACCGCCGGTGCTGTTAGCGGCTTGAATCGCACACTGGCGCGCACGGGCCTCGGCATTTATGAAATCGTTACCGCGCCCTTCCCGCCGTATCATCCGATTTGGACCAGTTACCTGAGTCCCGGCCCCGTTTATCCTGAAAGCTACAAGCCGGGCCTGATTTCGGGCTCGACGTTCGATACGGACACCTACACCGGCTTCAGTGGCGGCGACGTCGCGCCGTTCGTCCCCGGCAGCCGGTTCCGTATGTTTGACAATTGACCGTGACCGAATTCGTTTTCATCCACGCGCCAACCATTTTCCGTTGGCGCGTTTTGTTTTTGTGAAGGCCATGCCGCTCGAAAAAAATTCACCCGGCAAAGTCAACCTGCTGCTGAACATCCTCGGCAAACGGCCTGACGGATTTCACGAACTCGAAACCGTCATGCAGCCGGTCAACCTTTGCGACCGGCTGACGTTTGAACGCCGCGGCGGCGCGGTTGAACTTTCGTGCAGCGACGCCGCCCTGCCGGTGGATTCGCGCAATCTTGTTCATCGCGCGGCCACCGGGTTTTTGCAAACCGCGAAAATCAGCGACGGTGTGCGCATTCATTTGGAGAAAAAAATTCCGCTGGCCGCCGGTTTGGGCGGCGGCAGCGGCAATGCTGCGACGACGCTGCTCGCGTTGAACAAACTTTTCGGCCAGCCGCTTTCAGCCGCGAAGCTCAGCGAACTGGCCGCGTCGCTCGGTTCGGACGTGCCGTTTTTCCTCCAGGACCAGCCGGCGCTCGCCACCGGTCGCGGCGAAAAAATCCAACCGCTCGATTTTTTCCCCGCGTTGCGTGACAAGGTGTTCCTGTTGATTCATCCTGGTTTTGGCATCGCAACGGCTTGGGCATATGAAAACTTGGCGCGATTTCCGGCTGCGTTGAACGGCAAAAAAAGCCGCGCGCAAAAACTCATTTCACTTTTGAAAACAAACGATTTGAAAATGGCGGCGAAGGAATTTTACAATTCGCTCGAAGCCCCGGCACTGGAAAAATATCCGGTGCTCGCGCTGTTCCAGGAATTTCTCCGCGCGCACGGCGCGCTGGCCGCGTTGATGTCCGGCAGCGGTTCCACGACTTTTGCCATTGCAGAGAATGTCGCGGTGGCGGAATCGCTCGCGGAAAAATTCAGGTCGCAGTTTGGCCAAAATTGCTGGACCGCCGTCGTGCCGGCCTGATGCGTTTCACACGCGTTTGAACCGTTCCAATGCGAACTCCACCAGCTCCTTCGCCGCCGGAATTTTGCACGCGAGAGCCGCCAGCCAGTAAACCAATCCCGCGACTCCCGCCGGCACGAACACCGCGCCGATTTTCAGCGGCAGCGTGGCGTGGCCGAGCGTGTTTTCCCAAAGCCGCCAGTTGCCCCATGCGATCAGTCCGGCCAGAAGGGTTAACAACAGCAGCGGTGGCAGAATTTTACGCAGTGGTTCCATTTCCAGTTTTCCCAACTTTTTCCGCAGCGCAAAAAACAGCAGGCCGACATTGATGAATGATGTCAGCGTGTTGACGACGCCGGGGCCGCCTTCGCGCAACGGCTTGAGCAACGCGCAGGTAACGGCAAAATTGACGGTGAGGCAGACGATGCTGATTTGCATCGGCGTTTTGGTGTCGCCGAGCGCGAAAAAAGCGCGCGCCAGAATATTGACGGTTGAAAACATCACCAGTCCCGGCGCGAGGCAGGTGAGCGCGTAGGCGACGCGGTTGGTGGAAGCGCTGGTGAAGGCACCGCGTTCAAACAACAGCCGCACGATGGGTTCAGCCAGCGTAACGAGCAGGACGCTGGCGATAAGATTTAGGAAAATCACCGTGGAAAGTCCGTGCCGCAAGGTGGCGCGGAATTCAGGATAATTCTTATCCGTAGCCAGACCGGCGAGCGTCGGCAACAGAAATGTCGCGAGCGAGATGCCGAACATTCCCTGCGGCAATTCCATCAGCCGCACCGCGCCGTTGAAAGACGAGACGATGCCGGTGCCGACGAAAAGGGCAACGGTTTGCACGAGCGCGACGTTGATTTGAAAAGCCGCCACGCCGATGGTGCCGGGAATCATCTGGCGGACGACGCGCTGCACGGTGGCATCGCGCCATGGCGAAACCCAGCGGTAACGGAAACCGTCGCGCCAGAGCGTGGGCAGTTGAAACGCCGCCTGCGCGACGCCCGCCGCCAGCACGCCGTAAGCGAGCGCGAAAATTTGCACCGGCAGCCTTTGTTCCTTCGGCAGGCCCACGCCAAATTTCGGGGCCAGCCACCAGACGGAGGCGATCATCACCACGTTGAGCATCGTCGCGCCCATCGCCGGGATGAAAAAATGGCCGCGCGCGTTGAGCATCCCCATCATCACCGCCGTCAGGCAGACGAGGATCATGTAGGGAAACATCACGCGGATCAGTTGCAGCCGCAAAATCATCTCCGGCGAAAAATGGCCCGGGCTCCAAAAGTGAATTTGTCCGGCGGCAGGAACCATCGCATTGGTTTGTGCGGACAAAGATGTCTGGTGCAGGCCGCTGTCAGCCGGCAGTTGCGCCATTTGATGCGGGGTTCCAAATGCCAGCGCGAGGGAAACCCCAAGCAGGACGAGCGCGACAATGACGCTCGCGGCAACGATCATGCCGGAGATGACGGCGTTCGACGCGCGCCACATTTCCTTTTCGCCGTGGATTTTTTCCTTTTCCTTGAAAACCGGGATGAACGCCGCCGTCAACGCGCCTTCGCCGAGCAGCCGCCGGAACAAGTTTGGGATCGTGAACGCATATTGGAATGCGTCGTTGACCCAGCCCGTGCCCATGAAACTGTAATAAACCATTTCGCGCACCATGCCGAGCAGGCGGCTGACGAGCGTGGCGGCGGCCATCGCGCCGGACGATTTGAGCATTTGCGACATCGCGCGGGAGGCTAAAGTCCAAAGGCCGAAGGCTAAAGCCCAAAGTATGCCCAAAGTATGTCATGCCCGCTGTTCCGTCCTCGTTGTTGCCCTTGTTTTCGTAATCGGATTTGAAATTTCACCAACTTGCTTTTCTTTTCGCCGCAGGCTACGGTGATGGCATGGATAGTGCGATTCTTGCCAAAGAAGCCTTGCGGCTGACGCCGCTGGAAAAGGCGCAGATCATTGACGCCCTCTGGCAAAGCCTCGACTCGGCGGAACGAGAAGCCGTTGACCGTGCCTGGCTCGCCGAATCGCAGGACCGGCTTAAGGCCTTTCGCGCTGGTGAACTCAAGGCAGTTGACGGCGAGGAAACTCTTCGTTCCATCGCGGCGGGATTGGGCAAATGAAATTTCGCCTGCTGCCACCCGCGGCTGGAGAATTGCATTTGGCGGCGCGCTATTACGAGAAACAAGTTCCCGGCCTGGGACATGACTTTCTGGCCGAAGTGCGCGCAGCCATTATCCACATCATCCAATGGCCGGAAGCTTGGCAGCCGCTCGAGGCAGAAATCCGCCGCTGCCGCACGCATCGTTTTCCCTACGGCATCATCTACTCGGTGGAAAACGGCGGGGTGTTAATCATCTCCGTGATGCACTTGCATCGTTACCCGGAGTCATGGCGGAAAAATCTTCCGTAATTGTGGCGTCCAATTTAATCTGTCCGTGTGAGCATCCTGGAAGAACTCAAATGGCGCGGCTTGGTTGCCGATTGCACCGACGCGGCGGAACTGGCCAAACGCCTCGCCTCGCCCATCACGCTTTACTGCGGTTTTGATCCGACGGCCGACAGCCTGCACGTGGGCAACCTCGTGCCGCTGCTGGCGCTGCGCCGGTTTCAGTTGCTCGGCCATCATCCCATTGCCGTGGCTGGCGGTGCGACCGGATCCATCGGTGATCCGAGCGGCAAAACCGCCGAGCGGCAGTTGCTCACGAAAGAGGTTTTGGATCACAACATCGCCAGTGTGAAAGTGCAGCTCGCGAAGCTGCTCGATTTTGACACGAAACAAAATCCCGCGCGGCTCGTGGACAACGCAAGCTGGACGGCGGGGATTTCGTATCTCGATTTCCTGCGCGACATCGGCAAGCATTTTTCCGTCAACCAGATGGTGGCCAAGGAAAGCGTCCGCGCCCGCATGGAAGACCGTGAAGTGGGCATCAGCTACACCGAATTCAGCTACATGCTGCTCCAGGCGTTCGATTTTATGGTGCTGTGCCGCGACGCCAATTGCGAACTGCAAATCGGCGGCAGCGACCAGTGGGGCAACATCACCGCCGGCATTGAACTCACGCGCAAGAAACTCGGCAAAACGGTTTATGGCCTGACGTTGCCGCTCATCACCAACGCCGACGGCACAAAATTCGGCAAGACCGTCGCGGGCGCGGTCTGGCTCGACCCGAAAAAGACCAGCGTCTATCGCTTCTACCAGTTCTGGATCAACACGGACGACCGGGATGCCATCCGCCATCTGAAATTCTTCACGTTTTTGTCGAAGGAGGAAATTGAGGCACTCGAAAAGAAACACGCCGAAAATCCCGGTGCCCGCGAGGCGCACAAAGCCCTGGCCAGGGCGGCGACCGATTTGATTCACGGTCAGGTCGCTACTCAAGAAGCAATCAAAGCAAGTGAAGCTTTATTTGGCGGAAGTTTGGACGAGATTAGCGAGGCGACGTTCAGCGACATGATTGGCTTCTCTGATTCCGCCATGAACGCCATGTTTGGAGAACAGCCAACAAATACGCCATGGCGACCAGTTCGAAAGTCGAGGTTTCAGGACCAAGGAACACTGCTAGTTGATTTACTGGTTCTTGGTGGTTTAGCCGCCTCGAAGAGTGACGCACGCAGGAAAATACAAGAAGGTGCAATTTACATTAACAACGCCCGCGAAGCTAACGTGCAGCGTTCAGTAACATTCAGCGATTTGAGGTTTGGCAAATACCTTCTTCTTCGTAAGGGGAAAAAGAACTATATTTGCCTCGTTGCTATTGAAGATAATCAATTCGTTCGAGACGACCAAGGATAGCAAACCGACTGTGGCCACCGAATTACCCAAAAACACTGTGCTATCTTTCAATCAAGGTGAAGCAACACGATAAAATCGTTGCGGATAGTTAGTAAACAAAGAATCAGTGAATTGCCATGTCCCGCTGGTGCTGATTAAGTTCGTAATGTCACCCCATGTAACCATATTAGTTGAAACCTGAATCCTATATTGTCGCCCTGGTTCACCGTTAATCAGCATAGAGAAATTCGCATTTTGCTGAATTTGCGCATTGCTGATACTTGGTCTTGGGATGGATATATTCGGATAAAAGATGTGAAAAATAGGCGAGCCAGACAATTGATCTGTGGGATCGGTGATGTAACCATTAAGCCAGTCTGCCTGAAACGGCGCAGCCATTTGTGTCATCGGGTAGGTAGTGCCTGGATGATACGCAAGCCAGGCCCATCCCAATCCAGCAAGTAGCAATCCGCCTCCATTGGCTACATATTGACGCACAACTTCAATCTCGTTCGTCGTGAAACTGCCCCCTGCGTTTCCGATAATAAGCACGGAGGCCAAAGCAAGGTTAGTCGCATTCAAGGGAGTAGATGCTGAATTTAGCGTAAAACCGCTGGGGGAAAGCAACCCTCCGAGCATGTTCATGTTTCCAATGTTAAAAACCTCGCCATGACCAGATGAGGAGAGCGCTTTTCGCTGGCCAGTCTGGTTCAACCAGAGCATCAAGTTCAACATAAACCGTGAGGTGTCAAATTGTCCCAGAGCCGTATCCGAGAGAAGCCCGTCATGGCCTATCACAACAACACGGCCTAAAAAGTAGCCTCTAGCTAAGATAAAGGTTGATGGAATCGTGGTGTCACTGTCGCCGGCGGCAATTGGAATCCAGTTTGTTGCCATCGCAACAACTGGTCCTGGAGTGCCTCCCGACCAGATTTTGGAAACGCCATTCACAACATCTGAGAGAGCAGGAGCGGGGAGGACGTTCAGCGTTACCACTGCGCTTGTAATAGATCCCAAAGCGTTGGTCACGATTACCGAAAAACTGCCCATATTTGTTGTTTGGATGTTAGTGAGCGTCAGTATGGTGTTCGTGGCATTTGCCAAAATCGTGTTTGTATTGAAAAACCATTGGAACGCTAATGGCGAAACTCCTGTGGCCGAGACATAAAAATTCGCATTCCATCCTGAGATGACCGACTGACTTTGAGGCTGTGAGGTGATCGTTGGAGTTAACAGGCTGTTGAACAAAAGGCATTTTTTACGAACATCGATTTTTCATGACTCGTTGGAGACATTTTCAGCGTAAGTTACGCCGGATTTCTTCCAGTTGGCAGCGT